>ERZ824978.289-NODE-289-length-77274-cov-6.436214_pt1 | contig 77274 bp, 48 predicted proteins | sample MGYA00519860_ERZ824978 | MGnify/ENA primary metagenome ERZ824978 (study PRJEB31778, sample SAMEA3449184) | human gut metagenome | biome: human gut; feature: human-associated habitat; material: faeces | place: United Kingdom | collected 2010/2012 ... | reverse complement strand
ATGACTGTCTCGTCAATATAGATATTCGGATTGTCAATGCCTCCGAACTTAAACTTGTTCATCAGGTTGTCATACATTTTTTCCGAATCGATGCGTGCGTTGAGTGCTGTGGTATTGAACGGAGTGATGCGGTAGGCAAGACCTTCCTGAATGAAGTTGTTGCCTAAGTTCAGGTGATTGTCGCTGCCCACGGTGATGGCCATGTACAACGGACGTTCCCAGTTGGTGTTTGCCAGCATTTCGAGCATCATCAGTTCACTCTTGTAAAGCATACGCTTGCCTTTCAGTGAGATATTCATATACTCGGGTATCTCACCGTGCAATGAGTCGGGAATCATCATGCCCGAGCGTTTCACAGCCTCCTTGTCCAGCTTGATGACAATACTGTCTGTAGGTATCAGTTGTAAACCTTCTTTGGGTGAGCGTACCCAGTATTTCAGAATATTTTTCAATTCATACGGGTTGTCTCCGAATTCCTTGGCGGCTTCTTCCGGATTCTGCTTGTAGAAGTTATTGATGCTTTCCATCACTTCCGGACGTACAGCCACTCCTTCATTATGCCCCTGTACATATTCCAGACGGCTCCATTCGATAGGTACTGCCGGAGAGTCGTATGCCTGACGCTTCATTTGGTCGATGTACCAGTCCGTTTGCAGGTAACTCAGGTTACATACACGTACATCGGTGCGGAAACCTTCCGTTTCCTGGTTGTACCATAAGGGGAAAGTATCGTTGTCACCGTTGGTGAAGAGAATCGGATTTCCCTTGTCCGGTACAGAGTTCAAGTAGTTCTGTCCGAAGTCACGGCAGGTATAGCGGTCGCTGCGGTCGTGGTCATCCCAGGTCTGGCTGACCATCTGTATCGGTACCAGCAGACATACTACGCTGGCCAGAATGGCCGCAGGTTTTTCGTTGATTTTCTTACTCAGATATTCCGCAATGGCAGCGACTCCCAGTCCAATCCAGATGGCGAATGCATAGAAGGAACCAGCATACGCATAATCTCGTTCACGCGGCTGTTGCGGTGTCTGGTTCAGGTAAAGCACGATGGCCAGTCCGGTCATGAAGAAGAGGAAGAATACCACCCAGAATTGCTGGATGCCTTTTTCACCTCTGTAAGCCTGCCAGAACAGACCGATAAGTCCCAGAATCAGCGGCAGGCAGTAGAACACATTATGTCCCTTGTTGTTCTTCAGCTCGCTCGGAAGAAGAGACTGGTCGCCAACCAACATCTTGTCGATGAACGGGATACCGGTAATCCAGTTGCCATGTTCAATTTCTCCCTGGCCCTGGATGTCGTTCTGACGTCCGGCGAAGTTCCACATGAAATAACGCCAGTACATGTAGTTCAGCTGATAGATGAAGAAGAACTTGATGTTATCCCATTGGGTCGGAATCTTGACCATAATCATCTCGCCACACTGGTCGTAAGGCACCTGACGTCCTTCCACACCGCCCAGCCAGTCTTCGTAGGCTTGTGCGTGTGCATCACTGTACATACGCGGGAACAGCATGTTCTGCGCATATTTGTATTCCGTCTTGTGTCGTACGATTTCGTAGCTGTCTTTTTCGTCTGGGTGTTCCTTTTCTTTCCGCTGGTAAACCGGAGCCCCTTCTTCTACGTCGTACACACAGCCTCCTTCCGTCGGTTTCAAGGCCGGTTTGGAAGCATAGGTCTGTCCGTAGAACAGCGGACGGGTACCATACTGCTCACGTCCAAGGTATTCGCCCAGCGTAAAGATATCTTCCGGAGAGTTCTGGTCCATCGGCGTGTTGGCCGAAGAACGGATGACGATGATGGCATACGAAGAATAACCCACTACAATCATCATCATGGCCAGCAGGCTGGTATTCAGCGTACGGGCACTGACACGGTATTTCTCGCTGAGGTTGGCGAAGAGGTAGATGGCCAGAATCGCCAGCACGATTACACCGATGAACACGCTGCTCCATCCGTGTCCGTAGAACGGAATACCCAGCAGACCCACCGTGGTGAGGAAAGAGATGTTCATCCGCTTGCGGCTTTTCACCGTATAGCTTTCATATACACCCCAGATGATGCTTGCGGCCAGGATAATCATGTAGATGATGACACCCGTGTTGAAAGGCATACCGAAGTCGTTGACAAACAGCAGTTCAAACCATCCGCCTACTTTCACGATGCCCGGCACGATGCCGTAAAGCACGACTGCTACCAGCACCATGGAACCAATCAGGGCAATCAGACTGCCTTTCAGGTTGGCATTGGGGTTTTTCTTGTAATAATATACCAGTACGATGGCCGGAATACAAAGCAGGTTCAGCAGGTGTACGCCGATGGACAATCCTGTGAGGTAGGCAATCAGAATCAGCCAGCGGTCACTGTGAGGCTCGTTTGCCCGGTTCTCCCATTTCAGAATCAGCCAGAAAACGAGAGCCGTGAACAAGCTGGAGTACGCATATACTTCTCCTTCCACGGCACTGAACCAGAAGGTGTCACTCCACGTGTAAGCTAAGGCACCTACGAGTCCAGACCCCATGATGGCAATCAGTTTGCCGGTCGTCATCTGGTTCTCATCTGGGCAAATCAGCTTTTTGGCCAGATGGGTGATGCTCCAGAACAAGAACAGGATACATGCGGCACTCATCAGGGCGCTCATGGTATTGACCATGCGGGCTACTTGTGTGGGGGCACTGGCAAACTGACTGAACAAATTAGCGGTCAGCATGAAGAAAGGTGCGCCGGGAGGATGTCCTACCTCCAGCTTATATCCGGTGGTAATGAATTCCGGACAGTCCCAGAAGCTGGCTGTCGGTTCGATGGTCATGCAATAAGTAAATGCGGCCACCGCAAAAGTGAGCCAGCCAACCAGGTTGTTAATCTTGTTGTACTGTTTCATGAATTATTTTTAGTTTCTCGTTAAAATTCAGTGCGGCAAAGATAGCAAACATTTGCTAATCAAGTCTCAAAAGTAAATGATAATGTTGCAAAAGGCGTTAAAAGCGGCTTTTTACTCTTCATGATGATGGCATTTCAGGATGCGATGAGGCAAATTGCCATGTCCTAGCAGTTCGATGGGGCATTCAAAATGGGTTTCCAGCCACTCGGCAGAGACTTCCGTATCCGGATGGTAATCCAGTGTGCCGTTCACGCAGGCCACACTTTTCACGTTTTGCAGAATGGTGCCGATGTCATGGCTCACCAGTACGATGGCACATTCCTTGTTGATTTCCTCCAGCAAGGCATAGAGCCGGGCTTCAAACCGCTTGTCAATGTACGTGTTCGGTTCATCTAGAATAACGACTTTCGGGCTGGAAACCAATGCTCTTCCCAGCAGTGCCCTTTGCAGTTGTCCACCGCTCAGTTGTCCGATAGCCCTTTCTTCCAGTCCCTCCAGTCCCATACGAGCAATAGTCTGTCGTACCTTTTCATGTTGTTCTTTGGAAAATGAACGGAACAATGATTTCTGCTTGTTCAGACCAGACAATACCACTTCATACACGGAAATGGGAAATTTTTTGTCGATACTGTTATATTGCGGTAAATATCCCATGGTAATTTCCTCTACCTCTTTTCCTTCTTGAAAGAACAGGATTTGTCCAGCAGTAGGTTTCAGTAGTCCCAATATGATTTTTACCAACGTGGTTTTCCCCCCTCCGTTAGGACCTATAACTCCCAGAAAATCTTTTTCTGCTATTTCTAGGTTTACATTTTCCAATACTTTCTTTTGGTCGTATGCGGCGGAAATTCCGGTTAATCTGATAAGCGGTTGATTCATTGATTCTAAGTAGTTTAATTCATATTGTTTCGATGCAAGGCTTTGGCAATAGCCACCATTTCCTTATCCCAGTTATAGCTTAATGGATTAATGGGGACGATTTTCAAATTAAGCTCCTGTGCTATCACTTCGGCATTACGTTGGTCAAATTCTTGTTGTACGAAAACAATTCTGGCTTTTTTCTGGCGGCAAGTTTTCATCAGCTCCTGTAAATGTGTGGGAGAAGGTTCTTTTCCTCCTTCTTCTATGCTGATTTGTTGCAAACTATAATCACGGGCAAAATAGCTTAATGCCGGATGATAAATCAGAAAACTGGTATCTGCATTGGTCAGGTAACCTTGAATTTCTTGTTCTGTTTTGTCAATAATTTGTTGCAGACTGTCTAAACGATGCTGATAGTAATTTTGATTTTCAGGGTCGATTTCAGATAATGCCTTACAAATATTAAGTGAGATGATGCGGGCATTTGGAATGGAATTCCAAATGTGTGGTTCTACTCCATCTATGTTTCCGTGAGTATGTGTATGGGGATGGATGGCATAAATTAAATCAATCCCTTGCGACATGTCATAGAATGGCAATTTAGGAGTGTTGGCTTGTAATTTTTCTGTCCATGCCTGTTCAAATCCGATGTGTCCGATACGTAAATAAGCTTTGCTACGAGCCAAATCAACGAGTTGCTGCGGGGTAGGGTCGTAGGTCTCTGGATTACCGCCTTTGGGCACGATGCTGACTACCTGGAACTTGTCTCCTGCAATGGCTTCTGTGAAATATCGTAACGGTTCAATGGTTACAGTGAGTGTAGGAGTTGTATTTTTATTGGGCTTTCCTGTACAGGAGGCGAGCAATATCATGAAGCTTGCCAGTATAAAGATGCATTTTCTCATGAGTTTGTGTGAGATTGAATAATTTGTAATACAAAGATAATAGTTTCTTTTGGGGTTGCCAGTTTCTTTTTGGGGGTGAAGTTCAGGCTTTTTCTTTGCTGGCTCGAAGTATTTCGCGCTTACCTCCCGGAGGGCCTGGCAGCCGTTCTACCGTGAATCCGGCTGTTTGTAACATTCTTCTGACCACTCCTTTGGCACAATAGGTAGTAAGGATTCCTCCAGAATTCAGTTGTTGGTATAGCTTGTCAAAAAGAGTCTGATTCCACATTTCCGGTTGTTTTTCAGGAGCAAAAGCATCGAAATACACCACATCATAGTATTCTTTGAATGCAAAGCAAGTAAAATCTGTTTCTATTTTATGTAAAGTAAAATAAGGAGAGATTTTTACCGGTTGATTCCATGGTGTGGTATGTAAGGCATAAAATTTCTGGCTTTCTTCTGGTGCTATTTTTTCCGGATAGGCCAGTTTACGTACAGTCTCTTCTCCTAATGGAAATTTCTCTATGCTGGTAAAGGAAACTGTCCTTTGTTGTTTTTCTGCTTCTAGTAGAGTAAGAAAAGCGTTTAGCCCTGTTCCAAATCCGATTTCTAACACATGAGGGTTCTTCACTGGAGAGTGATTCAGTCCCATCTGGATAAAAATGTGTTCTGATTCTGTCAGTGCTCCTTTTACAGAGTGATAGTGTTCATTCAGCTCAGGAACAAATAGCGTATTGCTTCCGTCGGCAGTAGTTTCAAGTGTAATCATATATGGATCTTAGTTGCGTTTGTTCAACAATTATCTGTTTAGGGGAGAAATCTTACTTTCTTCTTATAACCCCTAAAAATAGGTGCTTGAATCGGTAGTAGGTCATGCAACCGGTGCAAGAGACTTTTTCTGGAACGTAATTCATGTTTCAATAACTATTTGTTGGGTTTCAGAAAACTTTCCGGAAATTTTACATATTGTTCTATCTGATTGTTTGCTGTACGGATCCAAGTGCGAAAACCTTGCACTCCTTCTGTCAGTTCAATGACACGGGCTCCGTTGGGCAGATTGTTGTAAACCGTGTTTCCACCTGTATAACGACCGTATGCCAGCAGCACTCCCTGCCACATGACGGCATAGTCATTGTCGTGATCATGACCTACAAATATGGCTTCTATGTCTCCCATTTCTTTTATGGCTGTAAAAAGGCCGGAGTTTAAGAATGGTGAGCACACTTTTTCTTTGCGGCTGCCGAACAAGGCGGCATTTTCGTCGGCGGCAGCCAGATGATATTCCGGCAATGGAATGTGAAAGAAAGCCAGTGAGGGCAGAGGTATCCCTTTATGATTTTCTGTATATTTTCTACTGTTTTCACGATACCATTGAATCTGGTCAATGTGAATGTAATCGTATCCTTCTATTCCTTTTATTTGAGAATAAGAATGGGAGTCGAAAAAATAGAGAATTTCTGCATCTCTTTTTCCATCGGATGACTTGATGGGGAGAATGAAGTTGGAAACTCCGGAAACGCCTTTAGTGGTATATGTCAGGTTATATGGAATCGTTTGAACAATTTTTAGAAGTTCTTCACGCGACAATCCTTGTTCGTCATCGTGGTTCCCGAAGGTTACAGTGAAAGGAATCTTATGTGTGGAAACTTGTTCTAATACGGTGCGGATACCTTGTTCTGCCGGTGTTCCATAGATGAGGTCTCCAGTAAATACGACCAAGTCCGGCTTCTCCGTATCCAGAACTTCTTGAATACGCTCTAGTGCTATATCCGAGCGAGTATCCTTGAAGATATAATGTATGTCTGTGAATTGTACGATTTTGAACTTTCCATCAGCTTTGAATTTTAAATCTTGTGCAGAAGTAGAAAATACAAGAAATAATAGAAAATGGAAACAGAGAAGTCTTTTCATGTCTTGGCTTATTTTTCGTAGGCGATTTCCGGTAGTTTTCACAAAGATAGTCATATCTTTTGAGTTCGGAAAATTTGTTTAGAAATTCTCTGCCTTTTCTTATTGTATGTAATGGAATACCCCTAGTGCCGTGGCTACAATAATGGCATAGCGCGCCAATTTTCCGATGGTCATTGAAAGAGTGGTAATCCAAATATTCCCTCTCATAAATCCTAAGGCTATCAGCAGAGCATCTCCAATGACGGGTAGAAACGAGAAGAAAGCCATCCATGACCCTCTTCCATGGATAAAACGAATGGCTTTGTCCATTTGCTTTTTGTCTACTTTAAAATATTTTTCAATCCATTCGGTTTTGCCCATTCTTCCTATCCAGTAGCAGGTTACTCCTCCCAAGGCATTTCCGGCAGTAGTGAAAAGAGTAGACCATACAGGATCAAGTCCCAGTCCCACACAAGCCAGTAGTACGACTTCCGAGCTGAAAGGTAGAATTGTACCTGCCAGAAAGGCAGAGAGGAACATTCCCCAGTATCCCCAGTCTATCAGAAATTGAACAAATGCATCCATAAATTAAATATGCATACGCAGACCCAAAGTCCAAGTATGCTCCATAAAAAAATACGAGTGAAGCGATTGAATGTTAATGCCAGCAAATGGCCTCCCATGATAGAACCTACAATGAGGGTCATAAGAAAGAATGTGTTGAAGTGAGAGGGCATGAGCAACATGCAGAGCAAGGTGGCATTTCCTGTGATAATCAGAATGCGAAGCATAATACGTGTTTGTACCTTATCCTGGTAGCTGTGCAGGAGACTCTCTACACAACAGATTGCAGCAATTAAAATGGCTGTTATACCGGAAACCAGTTGTGAGAGTGTAAGTACAGAATAATCAATGGGAGGAAATGATCCCAATGCCATAAAAGGTTGCCAGGTCTGTCCCGGTTGTCCGGTGTAAAGATGGTAAGAAAGTACAATCCAGTAAGGTGTCAGTAAACCAATCAGTCCAGCCAGGAAAGTACGAAGCGTAAAAGCTCTTAGTCCAATCATATAGAAATAGAGCAATGGCACAAAATAGAGAACTTGTGGAAGTAAAAAACTGCCTATTCCAAGGAAAAAGAATGAATGGAAAATAGGAGTCGCAGCATAAGGTGACTCATAACTTCGGAATAAGCATGACAGACTGACAATAAACAGCAGGGGAATCCACTGTTCGTGTGAATAAGTATGTAGAAAAGGAAATCCGGCAAAGAAAAGTAAAAATAGAGCTACATGGAGAGTCGTACGGGTTCGGATGAGTGAAAAGGTTGTGTTTAGTTCCAGCAGACAGTAAGCGATCAATCCATTGATAGCCAAAGAAAGCAGGTCGGTTTGTGTCTGGTATGTGATGCCACACATTGCCAGGCAGATAATGACAGCAACAGGAAGGGTCATCCTTCCTGTTGCCAGGTCATATTGAAATTTATTTCGAGCAAACATTCTTATAAATCAAATCCGATGTCAGAACGGAAATATTTCTTTTCGAAGTGGATTCTTCCCGCATTCCGGAAAGACTGTGCCAAGGCTTCTTCCTTGTTGGCTCCATAAGAGCTGACGGCGATGACACGTCCGCCGGAAGTCACTACCTGTCCGTCTTTCAGGGCCGTACCGGCATGGAATACGGTGCTTCCACCTGCTTTGGCTTCCTCAATGCCGCTAATCGGGAATCCTTTTTCGTAGGCTTCCGGATAGCCGCCGGATACCAGCATGACGCAGACAGCCGACCGCGGGTCGATTTCCAGCGTCTTTTCGTTTAGGTTGCCCTGGGCTACTCCCTCGAAGAGGTCTACCAGGTCGCTCTTGATACGCAGCATGACGCTTTCTGTCTCGGGGTCACCCATGCGTACGTTGTATTCGATGACCATCGGTTCACCTTTCACGTTAATCAGTCCGAAGAAGATGAAACCTTTGTAGTCGATACCTTCTGCCGCCAATCCTTCTACCGTAGGACGGATAATGCGGTCTTCTACTTTTTTCATCCAGTCAGCATCGGCAAACGGAACGGGAGAAACAGAACCCATACCGCCGGTGTTCAGGCCTTTGTCGCCTTCACCGATACGCTTGTAGTCTTTGGCTTCCGGCAGAATCTTGTAACTCTTTCCGTCGGTCAGTACGAATACCGAACATTCGATGCCGCTCAGGAATTCCTCGATTACCACCGTAGCCGAAGCGTTGCCGAACATGCCGCCCAGCATTTCCTTCAGTTCCTTCTTGGCTTCTTCCAAGGTAGGAAGAATCAGCACCCCTTTTCCGGCACAAAGTCCGTCGGCCTTCAGCACGTAAGGAGCTTCCAGTGTTTCCAGGAAAGCCAGTCCCTCTTCCAGATTGGCTGCAGTAATGCTCTTGTATCCGGCTGTCGGGATGTGGTGACGTTGCATGAATCCTTTGGCAAATTCCTTGCTGCCTTCCAGTACGGCTCCTGCCTTTGACGGGCCGATGACCGGAATCTGCTTCAAGGCTTCGTCGTGCTTGAAGAAATCATATACCCCCTTTACCAGCGGGTCTTCCGGACCTACCACTACCATGTCGATACCGTGGTCGATGACAAACTGCTTGATACCTTCAAAGTCGTCGGCCTTGATGGCTACATTTTCGCCCACTTCACGTGTGCCGGCATTTCCCGGAGCGATGTACAACTTCTCAATTTTCGGGCTTTGTGCGATTTTCCATGCTAATGCATGTTCGCGTCCTCCTGAACCTAACAGTAAAAGTTTCATATATGTATCTGTTTTTTAGTCGATTATTTCAAATGGTCTTCAAAATAGCGGGTGATGTGTTCGTGCAGGTGTACACGGTCGCGCCCCATCATGTTGTGTCCGTCTTCCGGATAGATGAAGAGGTCGGGGTGCGTACCTGCCTCGATGCACGCTCTCAGGAACGTGTAGGTGTGCTGCGGCACACAGGTAGGGTCTGTTCCGCCGATGATAATTTCCAGACGGCCTTTCAGGTTGCCGGCTTTCTGTTTCAGGTCGGAGCCTTTGTAGCCTTCCGGATTCGTCTGCGGCGTATCCATGTAACGCTCGCCGTACATCACTTCATAGAACTTCCAGTCGATGACCGGTCCGCCGGCTACACCTACCTTGAAGATGTCAGGATAGGAGAGCATCAGGTTGGTGGTCATGAAACCGCCGAAGCTCCAGCCGTGTACGCCGATGCGGTTGCCATCCACATACGAAAGTGATTTCAGGAATTCTACTCCCTTCACCTGGTCTTTCATTTCTTCTACTCCCAAGTGGCGGAAGGTGCAGTTTTCAAACGCCAGTCCTCGGTTGTCACTTCCCCGGCTGTCTACCGTCAGCATGACATAGCCTTTCTGTGCCATGTACAGGTCCCATCCTCTGGCATCGTAGAAACGTGAGTTGTGGATGAGCTGGGCGTGCGGTCCTCCATACACATAGATGATAGCCGGATATTTCTTGTTCGGGTCGAAATTTACCGGTTTGACCAGACGATAGTACAAGTCGGTCTTTCCATCGGCGGCCTTGAGGGTACCGATAGTGATTTCCGGCAAGTTGAACTGACTGCGCATCGGGTCGTCCGCTTTCAACAAAACGGTTCCCTTCTTGCCGTTGGTAGGCAGCAAAGTGATTTCCCGTCCTACGGTGAAAGATGAGAAGTTATCTATCAAATACGTACCGCTGGCAGAGAGAGAAGCCCGGTGCATGCCGTCTTTTTCTCCTAATAACGTACGTTTTCCGGTTTTCACGTTGAGGCAGAACAGGTTGGTCTGCAACGGAGAGATTTCCGTGCTGCCGATAATGATTTCCTTCTTTCCGGCATTGAATCCTAAAATATCCTGTACCAGCCAGTCGCCCTGGGTCAGCGGAGTGACTTTCAGATGCTCCAGGTAGGTGCTGCCTTCCAGTTTGCCATTCTTCCAAACCCCTTCTCCTTTGGCTTTCGTATCCATCAGGTACAGGTGGTTGAAGCCGTCGCGCTGGCTTTGGTAGATGAACTGAGTTTCATCCCATGGCAGGAATACTAACGGGTGTTGAGGCTCTACGTATTTCGGATGCTTTTCTTCATACAGGATGCCTTCCTTTTCGCCGGTAGCAGCCTGGTAGCTGACCAGCTGTGCATGGTTCTGGTCGCGGTTCAACTCGATGACGTAGATGTGCTGTTCATCGGGCGACCAGCTGACGTTGGTGAAATAACGGTCGGTAGGGTCGCCTGCCTGCAAGTAAATGACTTTTCCGGTTTTTACCTCATATACGCCTACGGTCACTTTATGGCTGGTCATGCCCGCCATCGGATATTTGTCCGGTTCAAGAGTGGCGATGCGGGTAGAGGTATTTACCTGCGGGTAATCGGTCACCATGCTCTGGTCCATGCGGTAGAAGGCCAGATACGTGCCTTTCGGGCTCCAGAACGTACCTTTCATGATGCCGAACTCGTTGCGGTGAACCGCTTGGCCGTAAACGATGTCGTTATCTATTTCCTTTACACCCGTTGGGTGCGGGCTTACCGCGGTGGAAAAATCCCCGTGGTTGGCAATATATAAATGGTCGCCTGCCGTATAAGCAAGATAGCCGTTCTCTTTGCAGAAATCAAGGTTGGTGGCGTTTGCTTCTTGGATGCGGAACATGTTGGTTAACTTCTTCTGGATAAAGTCATAGAAGAAGACATAGCTTTCACTTTTTTCTTCATCTCCCACATAGTCCGAAAACATCAGGAGGTTCCGGTTTTCCCAAGGCAGGGAAGCGCCTTGCAGGGTGTGAAGCGGCTTGATGGGAGCTAAAAGTTTGTACGGCTTTTCTCCGTTTTGCAAGGCTTCGTTCACTTCTTTCAATGTCACCAGTATAGTTTCTTCTCCGGTACGGTTATCTATTTGCCTGATATCGTCCACATCTGCACGCACACATACATCTCCCCACCATTTCAGTCCCGGAATGTTTTTGGGAACCAAGTTGAAATAATTGTTTCCACCCGGAATGACATCTTCCAGCGTAAACGCTTTCTTTTCCTGGGCAAAGGTGGTAGAGACGGTCATACTACATAATAAAAAGAATAACAAAAATAGACGTTTCATGTGCTTTATTTTTTTAGTCCTTTAGATTCTCTTCTTCCTCGCTGCGGCGTTTGTGCATGTAGCGTGGGGCAGGAGCCGCTTTCGGGCGTCCGTCATCTGTAGAAGGACGAGGAGTGCGTGGTTTCGAATCTTCTTTATATTTGAATTCTTTACGGCGTTCACGGGTAAATTCTTTTCCGTCACCTGCTTTACGTCCGCGGAATGTTTCTTTACGGTCAGCATCTTTACGGAATCCTTCTTTACGGTCGCTGCGGAAACCTTCTTTCCGTTCTCCACGACCTCCGTCTTTGCGCTCTTTACGGCTGTATTCCACTTTTTCACCGTGATGACGTGAACGTGCCGGTTTGTCTTCCCGTTTCGGCTTAAACTCCTTGTCACTGTTTTCTGAGCGGAATTCCTTGTATTTCCCGTCAAAAATCTGGTATTTGCGGAACTGACATTCCAACGCACCGTTGAACAAAGGTATTTTCACGGAAGCCTTCAGTCCAATCTGGTCGAAACATTCATCGCGATAGCTCAGAATCCAAGCGTCGTTTCCTGCGAAAGCGTGTTTCAAACGTTCCCCAATCATCTGGTAGAGTCCCAGCAAGTCGTCGGAAGAAATACGTTCGCCATACGGCGGGTTGGTGATGATGATGCTTTTCTGTTCCGGCTTTTCAAACTGCTGGAACGGTTGGATTTTCAGGATGACATCCTTGCTGACTCCTGCCGCTTTCACGTTGTGCTGGGCAATCTCGTTGGCTTTCGGATTGTTGTCGTACCCGTAAATCTTATGTGTGAATTCACGTTCCTGTGAATCATCGTTATAAATGGCATCGAAAAGTTCCTGGTCAAAATCTTTCCATTTTTCGAATCCGAACTCTTTGCGGAACACTCCCGGCGCAATGTTACGGGCTATCAGTGCCGCTTCAATAGGGATGGTACCTGAACCGCACATCGGGTCAATCAGGTCGCATTCGCCTCTCCAGCCTGTCATCAGAATCATACCGGCAGCCAACACTTCATTCAGCGGTGCTTCCACTTGTTCCTGACGGTAGCCTCTGCGATGAAGAGATTCGCCGGAACTGTCGAGTGCCAGTGTACATTCTTCTTCCGCAATGTGAATGTGAATGGCCAGGTCCGGATTGCTGATACGTACGGAAGGACGGTTTCCGGTCTTTTCACGGAAATAGTCGACTACTGCATCTTTCACCTTGTAGGCCACAAACTTGGAGTGGCGGAATTCGCTGGAATAAACCACGGCATCCACGGAAAAACTGCTCATGTTGTCGAGGTATTTTTCCCATTCGATGCTTTTTACGGCATCGTATACATCATCGGCTGTCTTGGCTGTGAAATGTTTGATGGGTTTTAAAATACGGATGGCGGTGCGCAGGCAGAAGTTTGCCTTATACATCATGGCTTTGTCTCCGGTGAAAGAAACCATACGTCGTCCGATCTCAATGTTGCTGGCTCCTAATTCCGTGAGTTCCTGTGCCAGAACTTCTTCCAGTCCCTGGAAGGTCTTGGCGATAAGCTCGAATTCTTGATTCATCTTGATAAAATTACGTAATTTCAATTGATTGGGCAAAAATACGAAATTTCAGGTTGCTAGTCAACTGTTTGATTTGGTTTTCTATGGAAATGTCTTTTTATCAAAATAGGATATATTATACTTTTAAAAATTTGTATTTGTTGTTGAAAGGCCTTTATGAATAAATTAAGTAGGGACATTTATTGAATATGCCTAAGTAGAATATTTCCTTTCTGTTTGTCTTAAAGTAAAAAAACTAAATATTGGGCGATGATATTTTCTATATAAGTGTTAGATAAAAATATTAAAAAGGCTGTCTCAAAATGAGGCAGCCTTTTTAAGTTAATAAGATTATTTAATATCCAGGAGTTTGTTCAAGTGCAGGATTATCTGTCATGGTATCTTTGTCAAGAGGCCATAATAAATGTTTCTCATTTTTTAAAGAAGAATATTTCATGACATAGTCTTTTCCAAAGCGTCTTAAATCATACCAACGTTTTCCTTCAAACATGAATTCTTTTAAGCGTTCTCTCAGAAGTACCTCATTGATTCCCTCTGAATCTCCAGGCATATTTCCGTATGCCATAGTTTGGGCATTATAATTATTTCCATAAGCACGTTGGCGTATATCATTAATTTCGCTTGATGGATCACCTCCTGTAAGTGCTTTTGCTTCTGCTTTTAGTAATAATACATCAGCATATCGATAAATAGGATAGTCATCAGCAAAAGTTCTATATGAATCACCTTCTACTGTCATGCCTTTGAACTTATAGGCAAAACAGCCTTTATAAACGTATTGATTTTCTTGCTTTTCGTAAGCGGCTTTTAAGGTTGCTTCTTTACGTGTATCCAAATCATCATTGAAAACATTGTGATATATGTCTACATTTAATGGATAATATACGTTTCCATTGAAATTCAAGTTAAATCTTTCTCCCGTAGCTGAAGCGTAGAAGCTATTTAATGTGTTTTGTTGAGGAACCATGTTGTTTCTCCATCCTCCATTGAATAGAAGTGACTCCTTATAATCATTATGTAAAGTAAAAATGATTTCTTTATTTGCTTTGTTTTCATAATCGAAGACATCCGCAAAATTAGTCTCTAATCCAATTTCAGAAGTTTTTGATTGTAATTCATTCAATGCATTCAATGCAGTTTGAGCATCTGCTTCACCTCCGTTCATTTGACGGCTTGACCATAGATATACTTCTGCTTTTAATATTAAGGTAGCTGGTTTAGACCATATAGAACGATTTGAACGGAATGAATAATCATCAGCAAAACTATTTTCAGAGGATGTAATATCTTTTTTAATGTTTTGCATGATTTCTGCTTCTGAAGTGACAGGTTTGGACAGATTATCTATTTCAAAGCCCATACTTGGTTCTTCTTGCCATACAACGCTTCCCCAGGAACGTAATAAATGGAAATAGTAGAAGGCTCTTAATCCATACATTGTTCCTAAATAGTATGCCTTATCTTCAGGGGATAGTAAAGAGGTTTCGTTCGTCTTTTTAATGAAAAGATTTATTTGATTGATATTCGTATAAAGATTGGCATAATTAGTCAATCCTGGGCGTTGTTCACTAAGTAAGTTTGCTGTAATTTCTTCAGCTTTATTACTTTCTGTGGTCCATCCAGATGATGATGCGCTATAAATATCTGAACGTAATTCTCCTAAAATAAAAAGGTTTTGTGAGTCCTTATCACGCAACATGCTATGTACTCCATTTACGAATGAAGTAAATTGTCCTTCATTGGTCCACATATTTTCGTCTGTAATACTACTTACCGGAGTCATGTCTAAACAGCTAGACATGGTAAGTAGGGAAGATGTCATAATGGCCAATGTTAATATTTTATGTTTCATAATTTTAAAGTTTATAGGTTATGCTTTTTTAGAATGATACGTTAATACCCATCAATACTGTTCTTGGAGTAGGATAACGTCCTGTATCTACACCAGGATATACTAATGGAGCTTCTGGAGAGGTTCCTGAATATCCTGTTATATAGAACAAGTTTTGGCCTGTTATATATATGGATGCATTGGTCATGTGAACCTTAGAAATCCATTTGCTAGGTAATTTCCAGCTTAATGTTAATTCACGTAAAGCTAGATAATCTCCCTTTTCGTAGAGCAGTGAGCTTCGGTTGTTGGAAGATGTAATGTCTTGACCTGTGGTACTACGATAGAAGTTTTTCTTGTTACTAGAATCATCATAGTATAATTTCGGGATATTAGTGTCTCTGTTTTCTTCTGTCCAGCTTGCTAGTCCATCACTGATAATATTTTTGAAACCTACAGATTGTCCCAATGAACGCATAGAAACCATATTTAAGATAGTATGCCCCACTGCGAAATCAAAACGTCCATAAAGAGAAACATTTTTGTATGATAAAGTAGTAGAAAAACCTCCTGTCCATTTTGGGTAAATATTACCAACTTTTACTCGGTCTAATTCATCAATGATGTTATCACCATTCAAATCAGCCCAAAGTACATCACCTTCTTCAATTGGCTTGGTTAAGCCGTATTTCTTTTTATCGGCTTCGCTGACATTAGGACCATATAATCCTGCTACTAAATCCTTATAGTCTCCTGCAAGCTGCTGTACTTCGTTTTGATCTCTTAAGACTTTTATTTGTTGATATGCATACATATCTCCCATTGTTTGGCCTTCCTGGTATCCGCCTACCCATACAACCTTTCCTTGTTCTGGATCCCAAACTTGTGAACCTCCTTGTCGGTTGTTTTCATTTCCATTATACGGAAGTTTGATAATTTTATTACGAACATAAGAAGCATTGAATGAAAAGTCCCAGTTGAAGCCTTTACGATTGGTTATCAGGTTTAGATTACCTTCGACTTCGAAACCACTATTTCTTAAAGTTCCTAAGTTTGTTTTGAATGAATCAAATCCGGTGTATGATGGTAAATTTACATTCGTTAACAGGTCTGAAGTTGTACGATTGTAATAATCAAGAATCAAGTTAAAACGATTGTTTAAGAAGCCTAAATCTAGACCAACTTCAAAAGATTTACTTTTTTCCCATCTTAATGAAGAATTGATGATACTTGTATTTAATATACCAGAATAACCATTGTATTTATTGGTTCCGCTCCATTGATCATATGTACCATATACATCATATGTACCAATACCATTTACATTACCATTAATACCATATGAGATACGCGGTTTTACAGTAGAGACGATATCTACTAATTTACTATTCTTATAGAATTCTTCTTCATGCAGATTCCATCCCGCAGAAACTCCAGGGAAGAATCCCCAGCGGTTATCAGACAGTTTAGAAATACCATCATAACGAGCTACTGCAGTAAATAAATATTTACGATTGTAGTCGTATGTAACACGTGCAAATCCTGAAGCAATGCGATAACCTTCACGATATGAGTAGGCAGTCATGTTTGCTGTACTTGATGAGTTCAAAGTTGGTATATCATCAAATGCCGCTCCATCTCCTGAACCTTTATATTGCATTGTTTGGTTTTCAAAGAATTCGCCTCCTGCCATAGCTGAGAAGTTATGCTTGTCAGCAAAAGTATCTGTGTATTCTAATTGTAAACTATGCTGGTGCTGGATTGTTCTATCATAATAGAAAGTAGCTGATCTAACTGTATTGACATTCCAATAATCTCTGTATTCTTTATTAAATGTTTCTTTTGTATAATCAGAGTAATATAGAGAACTGTTTTCACGCAGGAATAATTTGTCTTTCAAAATTTCCAAATCAAAACCAATATTCATCGTAGTACGACGAGTATTGTTTTTGTTAGTTAATTTATCTAACCAGTACAGAGGGTTACCGTCTCTTTTTCCATAACCATAGTTAGGGCTTCCATCTTCAAAGAACGGATTCCATGTAGGTTCGATACTCTGCATACGTTCAAATAAATCAGCAGGATCGTCATAATATAGTTCGGGAGCTTCAGAAGTACTGAAATTCAATCCTCCCTTGACATTTAGGAACGGGAAAATTTTATAGTTCCCATTCAGTGTTCCGCTGAAACGTCTGTATTGAGTGCCTTTTACTGTTCCATCTTCAGAGTAGTAACCTAATGATGAAGAGAATGTTCCTTTTTCATTACCTCCTGTGAAACTTAAGAAATGGTCTTGTGTAAAGGCGGGATCTTTATATACTTCATCTCTTAATGTTGTTCCATAATCTTTGAAGATAATGTCTTTTCCTGTTACTGGATCGACCATTGTTTGCCATCCTTTTCCTAACAAGTCTTCATTACCATCTAGGTAGCGGATTGAGAATTGATCTGGATTATTTTGTCCGTAGACAGCTCCGTATCCACGCATGTTGTCTAGTCCTGAGATATCATTTCCTTTGCTATATGTATATCCCATACGGCCATATTTAATATAATCGGCAGCGCTCATGTAGTCATATCCCTTGCGTGCAAAGTTCATACCGCCTTTAAATTTATAGCTGACTTGAGCTGATCCTTCTTTGCCTTTCTTTGTTTGGACTAAAATGACACCACTATTGGCACGGGCACCATAAATGGCTGTAGATGCAGCGTCCTTTAATACCTGAATGGATTCTATATCAGAAGGGTTAATGTCACTCATTGAGCGAATAACGCCGTCTACAACGACTAAAGGTTGACTGGCAGAGTCTATTCCAGCTCCACCACGCAGAATAATAGAGGGGGCACTTCCTGGGGAACCAGATGTGTTAATCACGCGTAAACCACTTACAGAACCCTGCAATGCCTGTGCGGCATTAGACATTGCTGCGTTTTCTAACACTTTATTATCCATTTTAGAAATAGAGGTTGTCATTGTTGAACGTTTTTGCTTTACGCCATATCCAACAACTACTACTTCGTCCAATGTTTGAGTGTCTTCTTTTAAAATAATATTAATGGGTTTACCATCCCATTTAATTGTTTCTGTAAGATAGCCTACAAATGAAATTTCGATAATATCCCCTTTCTGTACATTAGTCAATGAGAAGTTACCATCAATGTCGGTGATGGTACCATTGGTCGTTCCCTTTACGACGACAGAAGCACCGATGATAGATTCACCTGTGGCGTCTTTCACAATACCTTGACATGCTGTAGCTTGCTGCACAATGTCAATTTCAGATTTTTCTTTGGGTTGGTCTGCATAAGCTATTCCTGTTGATAAGCTGGCTAAGAATAGTAGCATGCTGACAGACTTAACTTTTTTGTTCATAATTTATGTATGTATAAGGTTAAAATTTACACTAGGACAATTGTTTAGGCTAACTTAAGGTATTCTTAAATGATTTTATTAATGTTTATTGGCTTGATAGGGCAAATAGAAATAAAAATTTAATAACACAATTATTTGATAAAATATTTTATGAAATATAGAATTTGAAAGGCCTTCTGCTTTATTTATACTTGAGCTTATGAATCTGAATTTACTATTTCTTATTTTGTGAAATGTTCTAAAGGCTTATTGGGTGTTAGTAATTAAACCATATAAATGAGAAAAAACTTAAAAATCTTTTTCTCATTTATATGGTTTAAAATAATAAATTATTTTATAATATCTTTCAGCTTTATGCTTTGGAAAGTCATGTGAGCTACACTGCTTTCATACAGTATACCGATGGTTTCTTTATCTATCATTGTCAGGCAGGAATATCCCCATCCATATCCTTCATCTAATAAGAGCTGATGTTCTGAACTCCAGGTGTTTCCTCCATCCATACTGATTTTAATTGTCATGTCTTTGCGAGCATTTGTAGAATTGGGGTTGGAGAAAATTAAAAGGTCTTTACCCAATACATTGTCTTTCGCTTTTACACTGATTAGACTGGCCATACATACGGGCTCTATCAAAGCAGTACGAGATGATTCGTGTTCCTTCCAAGTCTTACCTAAATCTTGTGTGGTATAAACGGCCCGGCTTCCTCCTCGGTTATCTCTCATGTTCAGCATTAAAGTGCCCGGCTCAAGCTCTGCTACTTGTGCTTCTGTAGTATTAGTACGTGCATGGTGGTGTATGGTCCATGTTTCTCCACGATCTTTGCTATACATGATACCTGCATTGGGGATTCGGGTTTTGTCAATAAACTGAATGGGGAATACCAATGTACCATCTTTCATTGTGATGCCTCGTCCCGGTCCTTGTAATAAGAAATACCATTCTGGAAGCTTCACTTGTTCTGTGATATTGATTGGTTCAGACCAGGTTTTTCCATCATCTGTACTTTTGGCAAGTACCAATTGAGCGGTATGGTTCAGGTCCATTCCCTGGTGTGAACTCCACCATGCTCTTTGGTTACCCATTCCATGTGTCCATGCTGCCACAATCCATACGGTGTTGGTTTTAGTATCTACCAGGATGGAAGGGTCACCTACACCATTTTGAGCTGCAGGTAATCCTCCGTATTCTTTAAATGAAATGGGTAAACGCATTTTTTCCCATGTCTTTCCTCCATCTGTACTGCGGCTGAGGCCTATGTCAATATGTTCTTGTAAATCTACACTGCTGTTGTAACGTACATCGTATACTCCCAGCAAAGTACCTTTGTTTGTAGTAACCAGTCCGGGAATACGGAAAGCGGCTGAACCGTCATCACCAGCATGACGGACTCCTACTGCCATTCTTTGTACGATTTTCTGTTCAGTCGCATTTTTTGTGGGGATAATTTTTCCATCACCTTTTACCTGAGTTACTTCTGCATAGATTTTTGTGTGTAGTGAAGCTGTTGGTTGCATTTCGATACTGATCCAGAAGAAATTATATCCAGGAAAGAGGTTCTGTTTTCCTTCCAGTGTCAGCGTATTGGTTTTAGGTGTTATTTCTGCTTTTTTTATAGAATAAGACGGATTGGCAGAAAGGGTTTGCCCCGGATTGTTGCTGGAAATGTATTCTACGGGAGCAAAGCGTTTTTTCCCTCTGTCTTGAGGGGCTTCTGTTCCTCCATAATACAATTTAATCGCTTTGATTTGTGATAAAGGTACGTTCTTGTCGAAGGTGATAGTGACATTGTCAAGGGTCTTTGTTTCTTTGGCATCGAGACGCAGATAAGCCAAGACATTATCATGTCTTTCTATTAATATCGGTACTTGTGGAGTTTTAACAAAGACAGTATCAGCAGCGTGCAGACCGATGGAAAGCATTCCGATACATAAGGATAATAGTTTTTTCATAATGCAGTTGCAGGTTTAGATTTTTACTTTTGCTATTAGTTTTCTTATTTTCCCTTCTCCGATTACAGGTGCATGTGGATCTTCCGGATATACGATAGCAAATTGTCCGGGAAGTAAATCAACAAAGGTGGTGGGTACATCTGAATAGAGTGCGCAATCACCTTCTTCCTGGTAAGCTTGTTTCAGTTGGCTGACCTCTTCCATCGCTTTCCAGCCAATACGTTCCTTTCCTTCCAGCAGGATGTGTATATCGATGTAGTCGCGATGTACTTCAAGTACCTGTTCAGAAGCCTTGACACATGTAGGATTCACATTGTTGATGAACAGGTTGTTCCCGTCCAGTTCGATTCTTCCACATGGAGTATGCAGAAGGTCATGACTTTTTACATAATCAAACAACTGTTTGAACAGAGGGTGGAGTGCTTCAATCCGGGCACTGTGTTGTAAATTGGAAACAATCATATTTTCAAAGTTTTATTATTCCATATTGTCTGTCTTGGGGCGCAAGAAGTATAACTGCACGAAGAGTGCAACGGCCACTACGATGGCGAGCATGGCGAAACCAATTCCTAGATTGCCGTTGTCGCCCCATCGGCCTAACAGATGCGTAATAAAGGCGCCGGCAGCAACTCCTATCATGTTCATCACCCCGTAGGCAGTAGCTCTTTGTTTGCGTGACACAAACTGGCAGAGAATAGGCATGTTGTTGGTGTCGAAGATGCCATAGCCGATACCAAACAATAATCCGGCTGCTACTACGGCGATTAAGTTATGTCCGAATCCCAATAAAAGCAAGGAAGGGATAGTCAGTCCCAGACCGATTGCTCCGGTATATACACGCCCGCGCAGGTTTTTCTGAACCCATCTGTCGGATAACGGTCCCCCGATAATGACACCGATAAAGGAAGAGACCGCAATCGTAATGGTAGAGAGGGGACCTGCCTGTGACATTGGTAAATTAAGGTTTTCGGCAAATAAGGTTGGGAGCCAGTTTTTGGTGGCCCATCCGGGAAGGCTGGGAGCAGCAAAATAAAGCAGGATTACCCAGAAGGCTACGTTGGTCAGCAAGGATTTCAGACTGATGAATACGCTTTCTTTCTCATGTGGCTTGGCTTGGAGTTTTTCTGTCGGAATTGTTTCTATCTTCTTGTCATGTAGGAATAACATCAAAATCACGGCATATGCTATTCCGATGATTCCGAACCAATGGAAAGTGGTGTGCCAAGAGAAAGCGGCAGCCACAGTGGCTCCAAATCCACCGATGGCTTGTCCCATATAAAGTCCTGTCATGTGGATACCCACAGCCAGAGAACGAGATTTTCCCGTGTGGTAGTCTGCAATTAAGGAAAGTCCGGCGGGGATGTAGAGTGCTTCACTCACTCCCATTAAGGCGCGCAGCCAAACAATCTGGTCGAAGGTGTTGGCAATTCCCATCAGGTAGGTGACGGAAGACCATACGAACAGACTTCCAACAATCAGCCATTTACGGCTCAAACGATCGGCGATGATACCTGAAACCGGACTCATGAGGGCATAAATCCAGAGAAAGATTGCCATCAGATATCCAAAATTAGTGGCTGATTGTAGTTCCGTGATATCCACTTGCATGGCTTCCTTCATGGTGCTGAGCATTTGCCGGTCCATATAGTTGAGTAATGCCACGCCCCACAGCAGTCCTACTACAATCCAAGGATAAATCTTAGAGTTTTTCATATATTATGGTTATTCAGATTAGTGATGAAACTTGCCGGATTATTCTCCGGCAAGTATTTCTTTACATAAAGTGTATCCCTTGACCATCATTCTTGGAATATGGAAAGGACCTTTGAACAAGTTACCTTTTGCGGGTTGGGCTACTGTGCCGTCGCGGTGCAGGTATCCATACCATTCGCCGAACTCATTGTCGGGAAAATGGGCATACGTCCACTCACTGATTTGTTTGTGGCGTTTCAGGTACTTTTCGTCTTTGATCAGCTTATAGGCATACAGGTTGGCGATGATGGCTTCGGTTTGCGGCCACCAGAATTTCATGTCCTGTGAATAGTCTTGAGGAGGCAGGTTCTTGCAGTCCTTGAAGTTGATGATGCCTCCGTACTGCTTGTCCCATCCCCATTCCCATGACCAGTCGAGAATGGTCAGCGCCATGTCGATGAGCTCCTTGTTGCCGCCCATGTTACGGGCTACGTCGAACAGGAACCAGGATGTCTCAATGCAATGTCCCGGGTTGATGGTACGTCCGTTCATGGTGTCGATGAATTCTCCTTTAGGACCTACCATTTCAAGTAAAGCCTTAAATTCCGGGTGCATGAAGTAATTTTTCAACGCATGGATGGATTCTTCAATCTGGGCATCCAGTTCTGGGTCGGAAATCACTTGCTTGATGCAGGAAGCCACGTTGACCATGATCATGGTGATGGAATGGCCCTGTGCCTGGAGAGTCGGAAGGTATTTCGGTTCTAGAATGCCCGGTGTGTGCAGGAAATAACGCATCCGCTTGAACAGGTCGAGTGCTTTTTTTGCATATTCCTGGTTGCCGGTAGCCAGTGCATATTCCGACATGGCGATGGCGGCGAAGCTTTCAGAAAACACATATCTTCTTTTCCGGAGTGGGGTACCGTCGGCCATGACTTCGAAATACATTCTTCCGTCTGTATCGAAACAGTGGTTTTCAATGAAATCCAGCGTCAGTTTGGCTGCTTCCAGCCATTCCGGGTTCTTTTCTACATGATTGTAGGCAAAAGAGCAGATAAAGGCAAAACGGCCCTGGAACCATACCGACTTGGTGGTGTCGAACAGCTGTCCGTCGCGTGCCACGCAGGTATATACACCTCCGTGTTTCTTGTCGAGACCATATTTCAGCCAGAAAGGCATGATGTTGTGGGTGAGATCTTCTTTGTAGTTCTCAGCCCAGTACTTTGCGTAGGTATCTATGCACATCATAAGGCCGACGATTAGAATTTGTTGCAACGATCAAAGAAATTGATAGCTTCCAGTTCCGCCTTCATGCGGGCCTCTTCTTCGTCGGTCATGTTCTGGAACGGTGTACGGTTCTTGCCCAGATCCAGTCCGATCAGTTTCATAATCCGTTTTCCGGCTACGATGTTGCCCCGGTAGTGACAGATTACGTTGATGACATCCTGTGAGAAGTTTTGCAATTCGCGAGCCTTTTCAATGTCGCCGGCTTTCCAGGCATCGAGGATGCCTACCAGGTTGATACCATTGTAGTTAGTCGTTCCACCGATACCGCCTTGTGCACCGCCCATGGCCAGTGACGGAAGGATGGTTTCATCCTGACCGTGCAGCATGTCGAACTTGCCGTTCTTGTACAGGCGGCACTGGTTGTATTCATAAATGCTTTCGTACGTATATTTGATACCGGCAAAGTTCGGAATACGTCCGTCTACAGCTTTCAGTAATTCCACCATCGGCAGGTAGGCACCGTTGAATGCCGGAATGTGATAATAATAGAATGGAAGATTCGGCGCTCCAGCTGCGATTTCTTCGCAGTATTTCACCAGTTCTTCGATACGGCCGATTTTCGGGAAAGGAGGAGCCATGGCACCGATACCCCATGCGCCGATTTTCTGTGCATGTTCGGCCAGCATCTTGCTTGCCTTTACACAGCAGCTTCCCACATGTACAATTACTTTGAAACCTTCGGGAGCTGCTTCAATCCAGCGTTCAGCCAGTTTCATGCGTTCTTCTTCCGTCAGCATGTAGCCTTCACCAGATGAACCATTGATGAACACACCTTTCAGGCCGTTTTTTGCCAGCATAGCTGCATACGCAGCAATCGGTTCATAGTTTACTTCCCCATTTTCATAAAACGGAGTAAACGGAGCATCAATTAAGCCAATAATTTTTTCCATAATATTATATTTAATAAATTGATTTATTTAATATCGGCAAAAATAGCGATATAATTTTTATATTACAAGGTTTTTAGGGGTTATTTTGAAAGAAGTTTTTCTTTTTTAAGGGGATAAATTGTAATTTTTGGCGTACGTATTCCTGGTTTTATTTCTCCGCATACCATGTATAAACAATGATGATGTAGCAGGAGAATGCCCCCGGCCCGTGCCATACCCGGGATGTTGGGATGCTGGGTCCATTTATTATGTGTGAAGTCAAAGCAGAGGAGGTCATCGTTGAACTGATACCAGGATGGGTCGTGAGTGAGATAGTCCTTTCCGGCTTTTCCGTCTAAAGCTTTTTTAAAAATGCCATAGTTGACTCCTCCGGTAAGGATGAGATGTGTGGAGGTTTGGGTGCCGCTTCCTCCCGCCATACAGCGTTTTTCCCCATTCTCTTCCAGAGGTATGTCCGACTCGTACTCCCAGCGGTCGGTTTCGGGGAGATAGCATACGATGTCGTGTGAAAGTATGCTTTCCGAGGTGTTCGATGCTGCCTGGTATCCACCTATTAAATAAAGCTTGTGTGCGTCGTGGACCAGAATCGGCTGTACGCGCTGAGGCCCTGGGTAGGCAGACAGCTTCTGCCAGTTACGGCCTGTGTTCAAGTCCAGTTTGTACAGAGTGTTCTGTCTGTGCTGTTGGTTTCCTCCGGTAAGGTAGATACAGCCGTTAAGAAGGGTGGCCGCGGCGTTGTCTATAGTCTCGGGCAGGGAAGGAAGTGGCTGGATAGTAAACTTTTGTGGAGAGTCGGTAGCTTGAATACGGAATACGCGGGTCAGGCAGGAATCCGCATTGGCTCCTCCGATGCAGACCAACCCTTCCGGAGTTTCTATGGCACAGCCGTAGGCTATTGGGCAGGGAAGTGATGGAAGTGGTATCCACTGTGGGCATTCAGACTGGACATTTAAGGCATAACATTGGTCGTAATACACTTTCTCTCCTCCTTCGGCAGCGGGTTTGAGGGGAAAGTTGCAGCCCCCACCCACTATCAGCCAGTCTTTTATGAAGCCCGCAAAAGGAGCGGATACACCTTGTGCAATCGGATAGTCGGGTATAGATTGTGCCAAAGATATTGCATACTGGAATACCAAGATTCCCCAAATCAGGAGTTGTTTTTTTTTCATACGTATCTTTATTCGGTTAATGGAGGATGGAATTATTTTTGCTAAAATAAGCATAATATTTAAGTAGTCCATGATTTAATGAAGAATTTTCTTGGTTTTCGCTATAGATAATTAATATTTTGCTTTTGTTGTTTTGTATCAATAAATTTATTATCTTAGCCATCGGTTCGTTGGGAAGGTCATTTTAATAAGTATGACCGCCTTATGGGACGTTGATATTAATAAAACAAAGAATAGCCTATTATTTTGGCTGGTTATTGCGGGTTTAACTAAAGTATGGTTATGATATTATGGTACACAAGTTAATCGAAGGTCTGGGAAATGGCACAAAAAATATGCTTACTCAAAAGCGGATAATTACCTATCTGATGCACAATCACTCGTCTACTATTCCTGATTTGGCGAAAGACATAGACTTGAGTATTCCGACTGTCACCAAGTTTGTGATGGAACTGGTGGAAGAAGGATACATCATCAATTATGGAAAGCAGGAGACCAGTGAAGGCAGACCTCCTAATCTGTATGGATTGAATCCGGATTCAGCGTATATGGTGGGAGTGGATATCAAGGCATTTTGTCTGAATATCGGTTTGATGAACTTTACAGGTGATATGGTAGATATTCAGATGGGAATAGAATGTCGTCTCGACAATACGCTGGAAAGTTTGGATTTGCTGATTCAGCATATTTGTACTTTCATTGAGAAACATAAAAATATCAGGGACAGAATTCTTCAGGTGGGAGTAAACATATCCGGGCGTGTGAATCCGGAAGAAGGCTATAGCTTCAGCATGTTTAATTTCGAGGAACGTCCGCTGGCCGAGATTTTGACTGAAAAAATAGGGATTCCGGTGAGCATTGACAACGACACCCGTGCCATGGCCTATGGCGAGTTGCTGAAAGGGGTGGTGAAAGGAGAAAAAGATGTGGTGTTCATCAATCTCAGCTGGGGACTTGGTTCAGCCTTTATCATTGACGGAAAAATCTATACGGGTCGTTCGGGCTTCTCGGGAGAATTTGGTCATTTCAATGTGTTTGACAATGAAATCATCTGCCGTTGCGGGAAAAAAGGATGTCTGGAAACCGAGGTTTCCGGCTCGGCCCTGCATCGGATTCTTTGTGAGCGGGTAAAGAACGGACAGACTTCCATTCTTTCCAAGCGAATTCTTACAGGGGACGCTCCGCTTACGCTGGAAGAGATTGTGGAGGCCACTAATAGGGAAGATATCCTGTGTATTGAATTGGTGGAAGAAATCGGACGCAAACTGGGGCGTTATCTTGCAGGGCTGATTAATCTGTTCAATCCGGAACTGGTGGTCATCGGCGGAACGCTGGCGTTGACGGAAGATTATATTTTGCAACCCATCAAGACGGCAATCCGCAAATACTCCTTGAATCTGGTAAGTAAAGATTCTGCAGTGGTCTTGTCGAAGTTGCAGGCAAAAGCAGGAGTGGTAGGCGCCTGTCTGTTATCCAGAAGCAAATTGTTTGAATGGTAAATTATAGAAATAGGTGAGCCTGTCAGGAATGATTCATTTCAGACAGGCTTGTTTTTGTGCATACCTTTATTTTTTCTATTCTTCCGCCCGATATTCCAGTATGTCCCCCGGCTGGCAGTCCAGTTCCTTGCAGATAGCCTCCAAGGTGGAGAAGCGTATGGCCTTGGCCTTTCCTGTTTTCAGAATGGAGAGATTTGCCGGTGTCAGGTCAATCCGTTCGGCAAGCTCTCCCAGCGAAACTTTCCGTTTCGCCATCATCACATCTAGATTTACGATAATCGGCATAGTTAGTAGTTGGGTTAAATAGTTAAATCTTGTTCTTCCTGCATCTGGATACCTATCTCAAACAACAAGGATACCAGCACGAAAACGGCTCCTATCACAATCAGCAGGATGCTGTTCTGATGGAATGTGTCTATTGGGGTGAGATTGACGATGACATTCATCAGTACTCCCGAAAGTATGGTGGAGATTCCGATGGCTGACAAAATCCGTTGGTTGACGCGACAGAATACTTTTCCTTTTTTCACGTTGCGTGCCATGAAATAGGTCAGCAGGCCGATAAAGAAAATGGCATAACACTCAATGGTTTGTACCAACGCTTCCCATATAAAAGTATCGTTGTTGTCTTTTCCCATTTCATAACAGAGAGGCAATATCTGGCTAAAGCCGTAAGCAATGGATGCAAAAAGGCTGAGTACCGAAACAAAGTCGCAGTATTGCATCAGGCGCTTGTAGGATTGGGTTTTCATTGTTCGAGTGTTTAATTAAATGGTCAAATCGTTTTCTTCTTTCAGTCGCAGGCCGAGGGCAAAGATTTCAGCAGCCAGCAGGGCGATGAAACCTAAAATCAGTGTGGAGTCAGAAAAAGCCATCAGGGTGTTGAATTCGCTTCCCGCCAGTTCAATGGCCTGTGCAAACTGATGGTTTGAAATCCAGATACTGATATACCCAAGTACACACATCCCTACCATGCTCCAACCGATGCGGCGCAGGTGTTTTACGTTAATCCAGTCGAACACGATGTTCCGGTTGATGTGTATTATCAGCTTGCCGAAATAGACAACGACATAGATAAATCCAACGAGGACAATGAAACCGATGAATCCCTGTAATACACTGATGCCAAGACTAATATTGGTGTAAGGATATTCAATCAGTGCTGTCATAGGTTTGATGGCCAGTTGCTTGCCGTCTTTTAGGTTGGTGACCGTACCGGCTGTTTCCGTCAGGTCGGTGGGCAGAATGTGCACCGTTTTATATTGGGGAACGTCCATGATTTCTCCTTGAGCGGTTTTCATGCCGATTTCAATTCCGTTGATAAATATTTTTGCGACCATGTATACATTTCCGGAAACAGACAGCAGAAAAGCGGCAATCACGCATGCACAGAATATATTCAATTTCTTTTTCATAATGCAGATGAAAATTTTAAATGGTCAAATCATTTATTGTTTTCTAGTTCAATAACTTCTGCCTGGGCAGGCTGCTGCCAGGAAGCCGGTTGCGGAATCAGCTTCTTTTGGATGAACAATACGCAGAGGATGGTGAGGACAAATCCTCCGGCTGCCATGAGTGCCGCTCCGGTGGCTCCGTAAGTAGAAACCATGGTCGCATTCGGGTCGTCTGCCGATAAGAAAGCAATCACAGCCGTACCGTTGTTGACAAAGTGCATCAGGATGCCGGGGAGCAGGCTGCCCGTGCGGTAGTACATCCATCCCAGTGCCAGACCGGTGACAAAGGCGAAAGGTGCCTGTACCCAGTTGCCGTGTACCAGTCCGAAAATCAGAGAGGAAAGTACGATGGCCCAGGCTGGATGTTTCCACTTGCGGAGCAGATGTCCCTGAATGGCGCCGCGGAACAGCAGTTCCTCTACGAGAGGAGCCATGATGACGATGGCCACGATACCTAAGGGATGATGCATCATCATGTCAAAGGCAGCTTCCATATTGTTGGGCAGGTCGGCCAGTTCGTTGAAGTAGTTGGTCCATAAGCCCATCGCTAAAATAAATACCGCCGAAGTGATCAACAGTTTGGGTGAGCAGTGATATCCCCAAGTCTTCCGGTCCAGTCCCACATATTTGCCAGCCAGCAGATGGATGCCTAACGCAGCGGTAGAGAGTACCTGTGCCAGCATAATCAGGTTTGTATAAAGAGCATCGGGCGTCTTCGGCAATTCGAAGGTGTGGCGATACCACATGTATCCACAGATGGCTACCCCCATGAAAGCCAGTTGGTAGGCAAAGAAATACAGTAATAATTTGATGGTGCGTCCCATAATCGTGTACGTTTTAAAAAGTTTGTTTACTTGTTGGTTGAAAGTTTCTGAAGAGCTGGACCTTCAGCGCCCCAGGTCAGCAGATAAGCTGGATTCCAGGCTTTTCGGTCCGCATCCCAGCGGTAAGCCTTTTTCTCGGTCAGGGTTCCCAGTGTGTCGTATTGGTATTCGTACTTCCACTTGGGAGTGAGTGTTTTGCCGTCTTCATTCAGGGTAGATACCGTCAAGCTCTGCTGGTTCTGTCCGTAAATGAAGGTTTCTTTTGCGTGTGCGTGTGTGGCTGTCAATGTCATCAGTGCAGCGGCTATTCCTGCTGCCAGTGTCTTTTTTGTGAATGTCTTTTTCATAACTGTACGTGTTTGTGTGTAAATAATAGTGTGTGTCGCTTGTATTCGATAAATATTTATCGTTTTTCGATATGCAAATGTAGGCGTTATTTTTGAACTACAAAAGAAAAACAGAAATATTTTATCGAAAAACGATATTTTTTTTCTTTTTTACGGGAAGGATGAGGTTTCAGAAACTGATGAGTTGTATAAATCGGGATAAGAGGAAGTTTTCCGGCTTAAAGGAGAGAATGCGGATGACAGGGGTTGAAATGTTGAAAATCGAAGGCTGTTAATGGAAAAATGAGGCAGTTGATTTTATGTTTCCCTTGTGGAAAATCTATGTTTCTCAGTACGGAAACGTACGTTTCGCGGTTGGAAAACGTATGTTTTTGCATTGGGAAACATAAAAAATGCTGATAAGTTTTCCTTTTAATGCCGTGTTAGATTTAAAATTAATACTTTTACGTTGTCTTTAGATTCAACTAAAATCTGTACTTACCATGAAAATTCGATTAAGAATGTATTGTGTAAGTTGTCTGGTAACCTTAGGGGCCGTACAACTTTCCGCACAAACTTATCACTGGATACATAGCAGTGAGAATGATACCTGGCAACAATCCACTGTCCGCTTGAAAAGCGAAGTAAATACCCTTCCAGATGTGTCTGTGGACGAAAAGGCTAAAATCACCACGTTTAAGACCTGGGGAATTACTTTCAATGAGCTTTGTTGGGATGCGCTGGGCGTGCTGACCCGTGAAGAGCAGGATGAAATCTTGAAGAAGGTATTTGCTCCGGATGGTGATTTGCGTATCGGGCGGGGACGGATTTCATTGGGTGCCAACGACTATGCCCGTTCCTGGTATAGCTGCGATGAGGTGGAAGGAGATTTTGAGTTACGCTACTTCAATATCGACCGGGATAAACAGGTGATTATTCCTTTCATCCGGGCGGCACAGAAATACAATCCGGCACTTACCTTTTGGGTTTCTCCCTGGTCTCCCCCCAGCTGGTTGAAAATAAATGGAGATTATCCGGTGTTGAGCAGTCCGGCCAACCATTTGTCGCCGAAGTTGGATTACCTGTTGTATGGAAATGTAGGTGGAACGACCGATCCGGACGAGATGAAGCTGGTGGGAGAACGTAAAGGAAAATTCCCCCGTCAGCTGGCTACTACCGACTATATGATACAAGACTCTCGCTATTTGCGGACGTATGCCAATTACTTCTGTAAGTTCATCGATGCCTACAAGGCAGAAGGCATTCCTATTGATATGGTGATGTATCAGAATGAGGCGTATAGCTATACTCCCTATCCCGGATGTGCATGGACGGCAGAAGGTACTATCCTCTTTAATCGGGATTACCTGGCTCCGGCACTGAAAAAGGCGCATCCCGAGGTGAAGTTGTATTTAGGTACACTGAACACGAACCGGCAGGATCATGTGGAGAAGATTCTTTCGGATAAGCAATTGCAGGCTTGTATTTCCGGAATGGGTTTTCAGTGGGAAGGACGCGAGATCCTGGCAGCCATCCGGCAGCAGCATCCCGACTGGAGTTACAGTTGTTCCGAGAGTGAATGTGGCTGGGGAAGCTTTGACTGGAAGTCGGGCGAACATACCTTTGAGTTAATCAATCATTATTTGGGAAACGGATGCAACGAGTATAACCTTTGGAATTTTATCCTTTCGGATAATGGAGAAAGCACCTGGGGATGGAAACAGAACGCCTTGATTCGGGTCGATTCAAAGACACGTACGTTTACGTATACGCCTGAATATTTTGCGGTGAAGCATTATGCTCATTACATCGCTTCCGGTTCGGAAGTACTGGCCTATAAGCCGGAGGGAGACGACAAGAAGCCGGTGCTAGTGGTAAGGACTCCGGCGAAGAAGTATGTAGTGATAGCTGGAAATTTCAAGGAAGAGTCACAAAAGCTGACCGTAAAGTTGGGTAAGCGGTATTTGGAGGTGGTGTTGGCTCCTCATTCCATGAATACGTTTGAAATGAAATAATACAGAAAGGCATTGAAAATTTGGAAGGCAAGATAATGAAACAGGTTATGGTTGGGAAGCACTTATTTATCGCAATTTTGTTGGGAATCATATTGTCGAGCAATACCTATAAGAAAGAATCGCCCTCCTTGGCGGGGATGACCGTAGAATTAGCCGAGACTCCTCTTGGTGTAGACACCCCCGCTCCGAGGTTTGGCTGGCAGCTGACGACCACTTCGAAGGAAAGAGGAATCTATCAGACGGCCTATCAGCTGACAGTCCAAGATGAGGCAGGAAAGCGGGTATGGGATTCTGGAAAGGTGGCGGGAGATATCTCCCAGCATGTGGTGTACCAGGGAGAAGCCTTACAGCCGACGACCCGTTATACGTGGCAGGTGAAGGTGTGGAACAATCAGGGAAAGGTGCAGGAAGGAACGTCCTGGTTTGAAACCAGTCTGCTGACAGACCACGAGGCGGATGGCTGGCACGGAGCCCGCTGGATTGGGGGTGGTGACGAGGACATGGTACTTTATTCACCCTATCTGCCTGTGTTCCGCTTGGATTTTTCTTTCCAGATGAAGGAGCAGGCCGTATCCCGTAAGATAGCCTTTGTGTATGGAGCGAATGACGAGCGGTTGATGGATACGAACAAGAACCTGTATCATCTTTCCAATGGGAAGGATGCTTCTTACATCAAGGTGGAGTTCGACTTGACGCCGCTGAAAGGAGGCGGAAACGCATGGATACATCTTTATCGTGCGGGTTATCAGCCCGATGACAAGCCTTCCGTACCGTTGAAATCTTTTTTGATACCGAATGACGTGTTGAATGCCGGGAACCAGTATCAGGCGCATACTTTCTCTCTGTATTCCAACTTGGGTTTCACGACCCTGAAAAAAGGAGACGTGCAGTTGGGGGAAGTAAATGTGAATCCCTTGGGGCAGGGAGGCGACTTCATTGCCTTTCCCGTAGTGGGTGAGGTGGGCTTTGCCTTGGAGGATGCGAAGGCTTTTTCGGGTGTGAAGACGGATATCCGTAATTTCCGGAGTCCGGAAAACCGACTGACTTCCGAGACACTGGATGCGTCCCGATTGAAAGGGGGGAGGAAATGGTATGTGCAAGACCCGAGCCGCAATTCCATGCCGATGTTGCGTACGGAGTTTGCAACCGTTGCGAATAAAATCAGGAAAGCACGGCTGTATGTCACCTCCCGCAGTATTTATGAGATGTATCTCAACGGGCAGCGGGTAGGAAAGGATTATTTCAATCCGGGCGTAACGCAGTATAATAAAACACACCTGTATCAGGTGTACGATGTGACGCAGCTGGTACAAACTGGGAAGAATGCACTGGGTGCGTTGCTGGCCGAAGGGTGGTGGAGCGGAGGTGCCACTTATGCCGGAAAAAACTGGAACTTCTTCGGCGACCGTCAGTCGTTGCTGGCCCAGCTGGTAGTGACGTACGAGGATGGACAGCAGCAGGCGGTGGTCACTTCGCCGGACACATGGAAGTATTTCAACCAGGGACCGGTGGTGTATGGCAGTTTCTTTCAGGGAGAAGTCTATGATGCCCGGAAGGAACAGGCAATCGCCGGATGGTCTTGCCCGGGTTACGAAGATGCGGCGTGGAAGCCAGCGGTGGAAGTGACGCTGGAAAATCATGTCAGTCAGGTGGGAGGAGGAAACGTGCCGAAAGTGAACGATTATTCGGCTTTTCACTTGAAGGCCCAGTATGGCCAGACGGTACGGGCCATTCAGCAGCTGACGGCTCGGTCGGTGGAAGAAGTACGGCCGGGTATCTTCGTGTACGACATGGGACAAAACATGGTGGGAGTGCCTGAAATCACGCTCCACGGAATGGAAGCGGGCCGGGAAATCAATCTCCGTTATGCCGAAGTGAAATATCCGGACTTGCCGCGTTATGCCGGTAACGAGGGAATGATTATGCTCGAGAATATCCGTGCGGCAATGGCACAGGACAAATATATCACCAAGGGAGGGGAGGAAACGATTGCGCCGCGGTTCACTTATCATGGCTATCGGTATGTCGAGATTACGGGCATTGACAAGGCCTTGGCCTTGGAAAGTGTGAAGGGTACGGTGCTGAGCTCGATTGACGGGCTTGCTTCTCAGTATGAAACTTCGAACGAAAAAGTGAATCGGCTGTGGCACAACATCGTGTAGTCGACCTATGCCAACTTCTTCTCCATCCCGACCGACTGTCCGCAGCGGAACGAACGCTTGGGGTGGGCGGGAGATATCTCGGTCTTCTCCCGGACGGCGACTTACTTGGCCGATGTGCCGCAATTTCTTTGCCGTTATTTGCAGGCCATGCGCGATGTGCAGCGGGAAGACGGACGTTTCCCCGACGTAGCTCCGCTGGGTGTAGGCTTTGGGGGCTTGTTGTGGGGTAGTGCGGGCATCACGGTGCCTTGGGAAGTGTACCAGCAGTACGGCGACAAGAGTTTGCTGGCGGCACATTATGCGGCGATGGGCCGTTACATCGATTATATACTGGCAAAGACCATCAACCCGGAAACAGGTATCTTGGAGCAGGAGAAGGTGTGGGGAAATCTGGGTGACTGGCTGGGGCCGGAGGACAACAAGAACGACAAGACACTGATGTGGGAAGCTTATTTCTTGTACGACTTGGACATCATGGTGAAAGTGTCCAAGCTATTGGGCAAGGAAAGTGAGGCACGGAGGTATGCGGATTTGTATCGGAAGCGGAAGGATTTCTTCCTGCGTACGTATGTGGATAAAGCAACGGCCCGGACGATTTCTTCCGGGGCCGACGGGCCTGAAAAAGGGAAACCGGTAGACATACAGACTTCGTACGTGCTTCCGCTGGCGTTCGGTCTTGTTCCGCCGGAGCTTCGGGAAGAGTTTGCAGCTCGTCTCGCCCAAACGGTTCGGCGGGAAAATGTGGGTGATGACGGAAAGACGTATCCGGCTTATTCTCTGATGACGGGATTCATCGGGACGGCCTGGATTAGCAAGGCGCTTTCGGACAATGGCTACGACGACGTGGCTTACAAGTTGTTGCAGCAGACCACCTATCCTTCGTGGCTGTATTCCGTGGAACAGGGGGCTACGACCATCTGGGAGCGGCTGAATTCGTATACTCATGTGGATGGGTTTGGGGAAAACAACCGGATGAACTCGTTCAATCATTATTCATTCGGGGCCGTAGGGGCTTGGATGTATGCCTATTCACTGGGGATTATGCGGGATGAGAATCATCCGGGATTCAAGCATTTTGTGTTGTCCCCGCGGGTAGACCCGACCAGACAGATGAGGTTTGCCCGTGGGCATTATGACTCTTTGTACGGTCGGATAGAAAGTGCATGGGAAGTGAAAGACGGGGAAGTGAGGTATTCATTCACTGTTCCGGCCAATACGAGTGCCACACTTTATTTGCCGGTTGCTTCGGCTGACAAGTTGACGGAAAACGGTCGTGTCTTGCAGGCAGGAAAAGAGGGTGTAAAAGAAGTGGTGTGGCAGGAGGGTATGCTCCGGGTGGAAGTGTTGTCGGGTACTTATCATTGGGTGGTGGCCTCCGCAGACGTTCTCGGTCGAAGACATTGAGAAGAGTTTTTCGTAAGATTTCTAAGAGCTTGTTTTTTTTAACTATAATAAGTGGTCACATAAAAATCTCCTGCTTTCAGTCCTAATATAGAGGCTAAAGCAGGAGATTTTTATTGTCACAATTCTATCTTGAGGACGATTGGGTTTCGTTGCTCCTTTTATCCTTTGTTTTCCTTGCTCTTCCGCTGTACGATGCGGGCACCGGCAGGTACACTTTCCGTCACCCAGATGTTACCGCCGATGGTGGCACCTTCGCCGATGGTGATACGTCCCAGGATGGTGGCGTTGGAATAGACAATCACATTGTCTTCCAGTATCGGGTGGCGGGGAATACCTTTGATAGGATTCCCTTGCTCGTCGCAGGGGAAGCTCTTGGCTCCCAAGGTGACTCCCTGATACAGTTTCACGTGGTTACCGATGATGCAGGTCGCTCCGATGACCACACCTGTGCCGTGGTCAATAGTAAAGTGGTGTCCGATTTGGGCACCCGGATGGATGTCGATACCGGTTTCGGAATGGGCCATTTCGGTGATGATACGCGGGATGAGTGGTACGTTAAGCCGGTAAAGTTCGTGGGCAATCCGGTAGTTGGTCACGGCCCGGATGACCGGATAGCAACAGATGATTTCTCCGAAGCACGTGGCGGCAGGGTCACCGTAGTAGGCAGCCTCTACGTCCGTGGCCAGGATACGTCGGATTTCCGGCAGACGGCTGATGAATTCCGCTGCCAGTTGGGTTGCTGTGGCCCGGCAGGGAGATTGGCAGTCACATTGTCCTTCGTTTTCCACGCCGAAGCACAATCCGGCCTGTATTTGTTCAATCAGTAGGGAAAACAGCTCTTCGATGTTGACTCCGATGTGGTAGTTGATGGTCTGGCTGTTGATGGTTGAGTTTCCGAAATAGCCGGGAAACAGGATGGCGCGTGCCAGTTCCACAATCCGTTCCAGCGATTTTCCCGAAGGAAGCGGCTCTCCTTCCCGATGCTGATGGAACAGTCCCCGGTAGGATTGGTTATCGGAAAGTTCGTCAACGGCCTTAGTCAGTATATGCGTGTAATCAGTTGGACTCATGGACATTTCATTTTGATAATGGACAAAAGTAATGATATTTTGTGAATCTTTTGTCGGATATCAAATAAAATGTACGTCTGTCAGGGGACTGATGCGGTATTGCTGGCTCGGGTCGTCACTTAAATCCTTCAGTTGGGTGCCGCTGGTTTGCCGGTAGAAAGCCGCATCGATTAACCAGGCCAGTTTGAAAGCCGCTTTTTCGTAGGATAATCCTTCAGGGCGGATGTTGGAAAGGCAATTCCTATCACTTTCCAATCGGCCTCGATAAGGTTGGTAAGTGATGTACACTCCCAAACTGTCGGGAGAGGAAAGTCCCGGACGTTCTCCAATCATCATGACCACCAGCTTACAGTGCATACGTTCGGCAATGTCGTCGCCCAAGGCCACCCGACACTGGTTGGCCAATACGATGGGAGCAAGATGCAGTTTGAGTTCATTGAGATAAGGAAGAAACTGGCTGATAAGCGGAACAGCCTGTTTGTGTACAGCCTTGGAAGAAAGTCCGTCGCCGATGACGATGAGAATATCCGTACCCGGATAGTTCAGTTGGGTCAGCCGGTCTTTGCTGTGCTCGTCCAATTGTCTTCCTAAATCGGGGCGGGCCAGGAAGGTCGGCCTGTCATGTGCCGCACTTTCCACGTACAGGCTTTTCAGTCCCAGTTCCTGCAGACGGAGACGGAGGTTCTCTCTGTCAAAAGGCGTCTGAATGGCATCTTTGGCTTTTGCATGTGCCATACTGAAGTTCAGGTAATCCTGGGTAAGCAGACTGCATCCTGTCCTTCCCAGGGCAATCCGGGCGTCGGTGAAATATTTCAGCCATTCCCATGAGGCCGTTTCTTTCACGTATTCTCCGGTGGTTTGCAACAGATTCTTATCCATAAGTTACCTCCATGTTTTCGATGCTTAATAATTGGTGTGTTTTATCGACGGGCAGCATGTGTCCGTATTTGTCGGTCAGATTCATTTTCTGGAGCCATGCCTCAAATTCCGGAGCCGGTTTTTTATGGAAGAGGTTCCGGGCATAGAGTACGTCGTGATACGATGTACTTTGGTAGTTCAGCATGATGTCGTCGGCTCCCGGAATCCCCATGATGTAGTTGATGCCAGCTGCCGTAAGTAGGGTCAGCAGGGTATCCATGTCATTCTGGTCGGCCTCGGCATGGTTGGTGTAACAGATGTCGCAGCCCATGGGTACCCCCATCAGCTTGCCGCAGAAATGGTCCTCCAGTCCCGCACGGATAATTTGCTTTCCGTCGTACAGGTATTCGGGACCGATGAATCCCACCACGGTGTTGACCAGCAGCGGATGGTAGCGTCGGGCCACCGCATAACATCGGGCCTCACAAGTCTGTTCGTCTACTCCGAAGTTGGTATTGGAAGACAAGGCAGAACCTTGTCCGGTTTCGAAATACATACAATTGTCGCCAATTGTTCCACGCTGCAGGGATTTTACCGCCTCGTATCCTTCGTCCAGCATCTTCAGGTTGATGCCAAATCCGGCATTGGCGGCTTCCGTGCCGGCAATGCTTTGGAACAGCAGGTCGACCGGAGCCCCTTTTTCCATCATCTGCATGCAAGTGGTGATGTGGGTCAGAATGCAGCTCTGGGTAGGAATCTCGTATTGCTGGATAATCTCGTCGAGCATGTGGTTGAGTTGGATCAGGCCAGGCAGTGAATCGCCTGCCGGATTGATACCGATGACCGCATCGCCGCACCCGTACATCAAGCCGTCGATGATGCTGGCGGCAATGCCTTTGAGGTCGTCGGTAGGATGGTTGGGCTGCAGGCGAGCCGACAGTCGTCCCGGAAGTCCTATCGTATTCCTGAACCGGGTAATTACCTGACACTTGCTGGCTGCGAGAATCAGGTCCTGGTTGCGCATGATTTTGCTGACAGCTGCTGCAATTTCAGGTGTAATGGCATTGGCTACCGTTCGTAAGGTATCGCCGGTAGTATGGTCATTGAGAATCCAGTTGCGGAAATCTCCTACAGTCAGGTGGCTGATGAGACGGAAGGCTTGCCGGTCGTGTGTGTCAAAGATGAGCCGGGTCACTTCATCCTTTTCGTAAGAGATGAGTGGTTCTTCCAGAAACCGGGCAAGGGGAACTTCCGCCAGGCACATCTGAGCTGCCACATGCTCTTCCATGCTGCGAGCCGCAATGCCGGCCAGTTCGTCGCCCGATCTGCGAGGGGTGGCCTTGGCCATCAGCTCCTTCAGGCTGTCAAACTTATAAGTCAGATGTTCTATATTGATTTTATACATATTGGGTGTGTTTGTGAAATTAATGCCTGATCATCGGGATAAGATAGATAATCAGTGAAATGATGGTTACGATAATGGTACACCATTTCCAAATAGCGTACTCTTTATCCATTTTTCTTTTTTCAGCAGCCGAAGGTTCTTCTATCTCTCCAATTTCTTCTTCCAGGGAAGGAATGATTTCCTTTTTGTGTTGTGTGTAGAAATACCAGAAGATGATGCAGAGCACAGAAAGGATGCCTGCCGTATATAAGGCAATTTTATCGGCAAAAAAGAGCATGAACAGGTAGACGAAAATGGTGATGTAACATCCCAAGATTCCATAAGGAGCCTTGTAGGGGCGTTTCATTTCCGGACACCGTCTTTTCAGTCCCATATAGGCCAGACAGCCAATCATGTAGCATACGGCCAGTGAAATCAATGAAACCGAGGCAATGTAGTTGATGGAGCCGGTCGCAATCAAAATAAAGTTGATGACACCTACCAGCAGGATGGCCACGTGAGGGGTTTTGTATTTGGGGTGTACCTTGGCAAATACGGAAGGTAACGAATGGTCTTCTGCCATGGAGTAAATATAGCGAGCTGGGGCTGCAATGCCCGGGTTAATGGTCGACAAGTCTCCTCCGAAGGCGATGGCTACACAAAGAAGGATGATAGGACCTCCTACCAGACCGGCTGCTTTCAGACCTTCTGCATACGGAGCTGCCGCCGTGGCCAGTAAGCCATAAAAATCATGGGAAACCAATCCCACTAGGAACCACTGGAACAAAGCATTGACGGCAAATACCAGAAATACGGACAGCTTCAAAGCCCGTGGAAGAGTATATTGTGGATATTTGGTTTCTCCTCCTACCGATACGCAGGTTTCGAATCCGGTGTAACACCACCATACCAGGCCGAAGATGTACATGATTTCTTCAAACGGAGGCAGTTTGTCCATGCCGAATCCTCCGAAATACTCCAAGTGGATGTGGGGAATCATGTAGATGAACCAACAGATGGAGCAGGCCCAAAAGAAGAAAATGAAAATATTCTGAGCCTTACCCGACTGTTTGATACCAAAATAATTCAGTACCAGAAAGATGGCAACAAGAATACAGGCAATGATGCGTGGGTCGATACCTGCCATTGACACACCGAGTGATTCCATGAGAATGCTGAAGTAGTTGGCAAAGGCCAAAGTTTCTCCTGCTCCGATGGCCACTACGGAAACAATGTAATGCCATCCGGCCATGTTGGCCCACACCCGGTTGAGTCCTCTTTTAGCGAAGTTATAGGTTCCTCCTGCTTGGGGTAGTGCAGCCGACATCTCTCCATAAATGAGGCAGGGCCATATTGAGATAAGTAAAGCCACGAAAGTAAATCCAATAATCCAAGCCCCTACCAGACCGATTTGTGAAGAACCGCAGGTGAACAATCCAACTCCTACCACCGTTCCGATTGTCATACTGATAGACTCTTTGAGTCCCAGTACTCTGAGTAGTTTTTGTTTAGCCATAATTTTACGTTTTTGTTGTTTTGTATATCTTTTTGTTTTGTATTGCATTACAAAAGTATGCAATTTGATTTTGATGTGTTTTAAAACATATCAAAAAGAAAGTCTAAACTATTTGTTTGTTTCGTTGTGGTACTAATTTGTTCTTTTATAGTTTATAGTGTAATTAAATATGTTTGTTTTGTGATAATATGTTACTTTGATGGGCGTGTTGGAAGAATTTTGCGTGTATTTGTAGCAATAAAAAGGAGATAGAGTGAAATTAATTCTATAAATAAAATAAGGACCCTTTGAATAAAGTTCTATTTTTGTGGAAAAATCAGTGCAGTATGGTAGTGAACAAGAAAAATCCTTTTGCTTTCAAGGCGAAGCAGAGCCACAAGAAAAAGACAAGTGGAAAACGGGTCGGGAAATCCCGTCCGGAAAAAGCGAATAACCAGTTGAACCGCAGGGTGAAATAATAAGAATCCCCGTTCTTCTTGGCAAGACTGAGGTCTTTAAGAAGAACGGGGAGTTTTTTATGGGATAGAACGGATGTGGGTCCGTTATTCTTCAGCCAAAACAAAATCCAGCTGTTTCTTGGCCAGGTTGGCACGGGCCACTTTAATTTTAATCGGGTCACCGAGGCTGAACTTCTGGTGATGGCGTCGTCCGATGAGGCAGTAGTTCTTTTCATCGAACTCGTAGAAGTCGTTGCCCAAATCACGCATGGCAATCATGCCCTCGCATTTGTTTTCATTGATTTCTACGTAAAGGCCCCATTCCGTGACTCCGGAAATGACTCCATCGTAGACTTGTCCGATACGTTCGCCCATGAATTCCACTTGTTTGTATTTCACGGAAGCACGTTCCGCACTGGCGGCTGTCTGTTCCATGGCCGAACTGTGTTCGCACAAGGTTTCGTATTTGTCGGCCTGTGCACTCCGTCCTCCTGCCAGGTAGCGGGTGAGCAGACGATGTACCATCAGGTCCGGGTAACGGCGGATAGGAGAGGTGAAGTGGGTGTAATAATCAAATCCCAGTCCGTAGTGTCCGATGTTGTAGATGGAGTAACGGGCCTTCTGCATGGCACGCAAGGAAACTGTTTCTATCAGGTTCTGTTCCTTCTTGCCGTTGATTTCCGTGAGCAGGTGGTTGAGTGACTTGGAGACCTCCACCTTGCTGCCTCCCGTACGGATTTTGTAACCGAAGCGGGCGATGAACTGGTTCAGGTTGTCCAGCTTGTCGGGGTCCGGAAGGTCGTGGATACGATAAGGGAATACCTTCGGCTTCTTGTTCTTGGGTACCTTCCCGACGTATTCGGCCACGGTACGGTTGGCCAGCAGCATGAATTCCTCAATCAGCTTGTTGGCTTCCTTGGAAACCTTGAAATACACGCTGAGCGGTTTCCCGTTTTCGTCAATCTCGAATTTCACCTCGCAACGGTCGAAGTTGATGGAGCCGGCACTCATTCGTTTCTCTCGCAGAATCTGAGCCAGACGGTTCAGTTCCAGAATTTCTTCCTTATAGTCACCTTCTCCTGTTTCAATAATCTGTTGTGCTTCTTCGTATGTGAAGCGGCGGTTGGACTTGATGACGGTGTGGCGGATACGGAAATTCTTCACTTCGGCCTTGTCGTTCATGTCGAAGATGACAGAGTAAGCCAGCTTTTCCTCGTCCGGTCGCAGAGAGCAGATGAAGTTGCACAACCGTTCCGGCAGCATCGGGATGGTGCGGTCGACCAAATAGACGGAAGTGGCACGTTTCACAGCCTCCTTGTCGATGATGCTTCCTTCTTTCACATAATGCGAAACGTCGGCGATGTGTACACCTACCTCCCACAGTCCCGGTTTCAGGTTGCGGATAGACAGGGCATCGTCGAAGTCCTTGGCGTCTTTCGGGTCGATGGTGAAGGTCACCACGTCGCGGAAGTCTTCACGTTCGGCATAGTCTTCCGGTGTGATTTCAGCCGACAGTTTTTCAGCAGCCGCTTCCACAGCCTGCGGATAAGTGTAAGGCAATCCGTATTCGGCCAGGATGGCATGCATTTCGGTGGTATTGTCGCCGGCTTTTCCCAAAATGTCAATCACTTCTCCAAACGGGTTCTTAGCCTCTTCCGGCCATTCGGTGATACGGACTACAGCTTTGTCGCCGTTCTTTCCGCCTTTCAGCTTGTCCTTTGGGATAAAGATGTCGTTGGCCAGTGTGTTGGCTTCTGTCAGCAGGAAGGCATAATTCTTGGAGACTTTCAATACGCCGACAAACGTTTCGTTGGCATGTTCCAAAATCTCGATTACCTGTCCTTCCAGCTGGCGCTTCTTGCATTTGGCACACAAGGACACTTTCACTTTGTCGTTGTTCATGGCGTGCGCGGAGTTACGTTCTGCAATGAAAATCGGTTCTCCGCCGTCGTCGGGGATAAACGAGTTCTTTCCGTTACTTTTCCTCTGGAAGGTACCGGTCAGAATCTGTCCTTTGTCATTGATTTTATAGCGCCCCTTTTCGATTTCAATCAGGAAATTGTCTTCCACCATTTCCTCTACGACATCGACACAGAGCATTTTTCCCGGATGGGTCGTGAGTTTTAGAGCTTGGAACAACTGCTTGAGGCTGAATGCTTCATTCGGCTTTGTGCGGAAATAGTTGAGCAGCATTTCTACGAGCTCTTTTTTCTTCAGGTGCTTTCCGCCTTTTTTCTCTTTTTTCTTTTTAGCCATGTTGTTTATAGTTTAGAGCCGGCTCCTCTCTTAGTAACCGGCATGTTCGATTATACAAAGAAAGCAAATTCCACGGAATAAACGCGGATTTTTCTGTTAAGATGCTGAAAAACTATTATCTTTGCCGCGTTCTTATTACAAAGTCTGATATGAATGAAGTTGAATCATCCGTCCGCGAGCATGAGATATACAAAGTGACCCTGGTAGGAAGCCTGGTGAACATTTTGCTGGTAGTCTGCAAGTTTGCGGCAGGTTTCTGGGGCAAGAGTGCGGCCATGATTGCCGATGCGGTCCATTCTTTGTCGGATTTGATTACGGATTTAATCGTAATCGTCTTTGTACGCATTTCCAGTAAGCCAGAAGACAAAGACCATGACTATGGGCATGGCAAGTATGAAACGCTGGCTACTCTACTGATTGGAGCGGCCCTGCTGGCTGTGGGCGTGGGCATTTGCTGGAGTGGAGTGGAGTCGATTGTACTCTTTTTCAGAGGAGAGACATTGCAGTCTCCCGGTTGGATTGCCCTGGTAGCAGCCATTGTATCCATTGTATCCAAGGAAATTTTGTTTCATTATACCCGTATTGTCGGGAAACGTTATAACAGTCCGGCGGTCATTGCCAATGCCTGGCATCACCGCAGCGATGCCTTTTCTTCCATCGGTACGGCCATCGGTATCGGAGGAGCCATTCTGTTGGGCGACAGCTGGCGGGTACTCGACCCGTTGGCGGCAGTGATTGTCAGTGTCTTTATTGTGCAGGTGGCTGTCAAGCAGCTCAAGTCGTGTGTGGACGAATTGCTGGAACGCTCGCTTCCGGACGATATTGAACAGGAAATCACCAAGATTGTCTTGTCGGAGGAAGGGGTGTCAGAACCTCATCATCTGTGTACCCGGCGGATAGGAAGTCATTATGCGATGGACATGCATGTACGCATGGATGGGAATATTCCATTGCATGAGGCACACGAGAAAGCGACCGCAGTGGAGCGTAAGTTAAGAGAAGCTTTCGGAGCAAATACGTATATCAGTATCCATGTCGAACCAGAAAAATAAGTGTATGGAGAAAAAGATATTGGTGACCGGTGCCAGTGGGTTTATTGGCAGTTTTCTGGTGGAAGGGGCCTTGGAACGGGGCTTTCAGGTATGGGCAGGCGTGCGGAAAACCAGCAGCCGGAAATATTTGCAGGATGCACGCATTCGTTTTGCGGTGTTGGATTTCACCGATTCCGACCGCTTGGCCGGACAGCTGGAGGAACAGAAACGCTTGTATGGGAAATGGGATTACATCATTCATTGTGCCGGGGTGACCAAATGCCTGGATAAGGCCGATTTTGAAATCGGAAATTACTGGGCTACGCGGCATTTTATCGAGACGCTGAAGCGCTTGGACATGCTTCCCGTGAACTTTATTTACATTAGTTCGTTAAGTATATTCGGACCGATACGTGAGAAAGATTACACTCCCATTTGCGAGGAAGATACGCCACGCCCGAATACGGCGTATGGATTGAGTAAGCTTCATACAGAGGAATACCTGAAATCTTTGTCCGGTTTCCCGTATGTGATTTTCCGTCCTACCGGCGTGTACGGGCCTCGGGAGCGAGATTATTTCCTGATGGCCAAGTCTGTAAAGCAGCATGTGGATTTTGCGGCAGGCTTTAAGCGTCAGGACATCACGTTTGTTTTTGTGAAAGATTTGGTGCAGGCCATTTATCTGGCCATTGAAAAGAATGTCACCGGCCGGGCCTATTTCGTGAGTGACGGGAAAGTGTACAGTAGCCACACGTTTTCCGATCTGATTCGGAGGGAGCTGGACAATCCGTGGATGGTTCGTGTGGTGTGTCCGTTGTTTCTCTTGAAAGCCATCTCGTTTGTGGCAGAGAATATTGGGCGGTTGGCCCGGAAGACCAGTACATTGAACTGTGACAAGTATCGTATCATGAAGCAGCGGAACTGGAGGTGTGACATTTCCCCGCTGGAAAAAGAGTTGGGCTATGTGCCTGAATATCCGTTGGAGAGAGGTGTAAAAGAAATAATTGCCTGGTATAAGAAAGAAGGATGGCTATAGAACTGAAGTTATTTGAACGAGTAGAAAGTGGGAAGGGACTGTTTGCGGTAGAAAGCATCAGTTTGATTTATAATGCCCTGACTACGATTTTGATTTTGTTGCTCTATCCCCGGATGGACCATCCCGGGACGATGTTGCTGGAACGTCTGGGCATTGTGGTGCTGACGTTCGTACTGATTCATTTGTATCAGGCATTTCCCTGCCGGTTGACGGCTTTTATCCGGATGGTGGTGCAGATGTCACTGCTGGCCTATTGGTATCCGGACACGTTTGAGTTCAACCGTCTGTTCCCGAACCTGGACTATCTGTTTGCTTCTGCCGAACAGGCCATTTTCCATTGTCAGCCCTCCGTGGAATTCAGTAAACTGTGTCCATCGGTATGGTTCAGTGAGCCGTTCAATATGGGTTACTTCTTCTATTATCCCATGATGCTGATTGTGGTGGTGTATTACTTTCTGACCCGGTTTGAGTGGTTTGAGAAAATCTGTTTTGTGTTGGTCACCTCTTTCTTCATTTACTACCTGTTCTATATTCTGGTGCCGGTTGCAGGCCCGCAGTTTTATTTCCCGGCCATTGGGATGGACAAGGTGAATGCGTGTGACTTTACGCCCATCGGCGATTATTTCAACCACAATACGTTCTTGCTTCCGGGGCCCGGATATGAGCATGGATTCTTCTATAATCTGGTGGAGGCCTCTCAGGAAGTGGGCGAACGCCCTACCGCCGCTTTCCCCAGCTCGCATGTGGGTATCTCTACCATTGTGATGATTATGGCCTGGCGTGTGAACCGGAAGCTGGCTTATATCCTTTTCCCGTTCTATGTGTTGCTTTGCTGTGCCACGGTCTACATTCAGGCGCACTACCTGATTGATTCTCTCGTGGGATTGATTACCGCATTCTTCGTGTACCAGCTGGCTACGCTGATGTACAAGCGGTGGTTCATTTCGCCCGTTTTCAAGCGCATCATGTATTAAGGAAAAAGTCGGTAAGGAGTCTTATTCCTTACCGAATGTATTTTCAATGTGATCTAGGATGGTATTTAACTCCTGGAGTGTCTCTGCACGCAGCATGGCGATGCGGGTATCCTTGAAGTTGGGAATCCCTTTGAACAGCGGGGAGGCAGCCAGGTGGCGGCGCACGTGCAGAATACCTCTGCGTTCATCCAGCAGGTTCACACTGTCGAGTACTTCCTGTCGTAAGACATCCATCCGCCATTTGAAAGAAAGGGGTGGAAGTTCTTCTCCGGTCTCCAGATAATGCTTTACTTCCTTGAAAATCCAGGGACGTCCGAAACTGGCCCGTCCAATCATGATGGCATCCACGCCGTAGCGGTCGAAACATTCTTTGGCACGTTGAGGGGTGGTGATGTCGCCATTGCCAATGATAGGGATGTGCATTCTCGGATTCTTCTTGACTTCACCGATGAGTGTCCAGTCGGCTTCTCCCGTATACATTTGGGCACGGGTACGTCCGTGGATGGTCAGGGCCTCAATGCCGCAATCCTGCAACTGTTCCGCCAGTTCCACGATAATCTTGTGCTCCGCATCCCATCCCAAACGAGTTTTTACGGTGACCGGAATCTTGACGGCATCGACCACGGCACGGGTGATTTCCAGCATCTTGGGTACGTTCTGCAACAGTCCCGAACCAGCTCCCTTGCCGGCCACTCGTTTCACCGGACATCCGAAGTTCAGGTCCAGAATGTCAGGCTGTGCCTGTTCCACGATGCGGGCTGCTTCCACCATCGTATCGGTATCTTTTCCGTAAATTTGGATGGCTACCGGGCGTTCCTTTTCGCTGATGTTCAGTTTCAGCATTGTTTTTCCCACCGAACGGATCAACGCATCGCTCGACACGAACTCCGTGTACACCATGTCGGCACCGAACTGCTTGCACATGAGGCGGAAAGCAGGGTCGGTGACATCTTCCATCGGGGCCAGCAACACTGGCTTTTCTCCTAAATCTATGTTCCTAATTTTCATTGGCTTGATATTGTCGCGCAAAGGTAGTGAAATTTTATTATATCCCGAAAAAACGCTACCTTTGCGCGGTAATATCATAATAGTGGAAATGAGTTATACAATCAAAGACTTTGAAATCATGGCACCTGTTGGCTCGCGTGAGTCGTTGGCAGCTGCCCTTCATGCCGGAGCTGATTCCATCTATTTCGGCATTGAGAGTTTGAACATGCGTGCGCGCTCGGCAAGCACTTTTACCATAGAAGACTTGCGTGAAATCGCCAAGGTGTGCGAGGAACACGGGGTGAAGAGTTACCTGACCATCAATACCATCATTTACGACGAGGATATTGAACTGATGCGTAAGATTGTGGATGCGGCCAAGGAAGCCGGCATCAGTGCCGTCATTGCCGCCGATGTGGCTGTGATGGCTTACTGTAACGAAGTGGGCCAGGAGGTGCATCTTTCTACCCAGTTGAACATCAGCAACGCGGAAGCGCTGAAGTTCTATTCCCGCTTTGCCGACGTGGTGGTGCTGGCCCGCGAATTGAACCTCAAGCAGGTGCGCAAGATATACGATGCTATTCAGGAGCAGCAGATTAAGGGCCCGATGGGTGAACTGGTACGTATCGAAATGTTCTGTCACGGTGCCTTGTGCATGGCGGTTTCCGGAAAATGCTATCTGAGCCTGAACGAACAGAATGCATCGGCCAACCGAGGTGCCTGCATGCAGGTATGCCGCCGGGCTTACATCGTGAAAGACAAGGAAAGCGATATCGAGCTGGAAGTGGACAACCAGTACATCATGTCGCCGAAGGATTTGAAGACCATTCATTTCATGGACGAGATGATTGAAGCCGGTGTCCGGGTGTTCAAGATTGAAGGCCGTGCCCGTGGTCCTGAGTATGTGCGTACCGTGGTGGAATGTTACAAGGAAGCCATCCAGTCGTATCTCGACGGTACGTTCTCCGACGAGAAAGTGGCCGACTGGGATACACGTCTGAAAACGGTGTTCAACCGTGGTTTCTGGAACGGATATTACCTGGGACAACGTCTGGGAGAATGGAGCAAGAACTACGGTTCAGAGGCTACGGAGCGCAAGGTATATGCCGGACGCGGCATCAAGTATTTCTCCAATATCGGAGTGGCTGAGTTCCTGATTGAGGCGGCTGAAATCAAGGTGGGCGACAAACTCCTGATTACCGGTCCGACTACCGGTGCCATGTATGTCACACTGGAGGAGGCACGTGTAGATTTGAAACCGGTGGATGTGGTGAAGAAAGGAGTGCATGTATCGTTCAAGGTACCCGACCGTATCCGTCCCAGCGACCGTCTGTATCGCATGGTGCCAGCAGAGGAACTGAAGGCGAAACGGAAAGAATAAATTTAGAGTGTAGATAAATAAAATCCTGTCCGCATTTCTGAAACGTGCGGACAGGATTTTTTTGTGAGTATAGGATATGAACAGGTTGGTTAATTACTTATTGAAATCCTTGTGAGTATTATTCAACTTGTTCTTTGCAGGGCTTGTGTATCAGTGAGTTATTGTTATTCACAGCTTGTGAATAACGTGTGGATAGCAAATAAGTTCCGTCGGGATGGTTTGTTTACTCTCGTAATTATTTTACTTTTGCATCACAGAATTTTAAATCCAAATCTAATATGAAGAAGATATATGTACAAGAGTGGATGTCGTTTCAGCCTTACGGACGTCAGGATGAAATAGATACATATTATGTGAAGGTAGCCAACCGTCTTGCTGATTTCTTGAAGACTGCGGTCGGCGAACGGTATTCGGAGCACAGCCTTCATGGCATTGCCATTTATTTGACCCTCTGGTTTCAGGACCTCATCACACAGACAGGCATCTGGGAAGCGTTTATCAGTGAATGTCGCAAGCGGTACGGTCAGCTTGTGCCCTTTATGACGTCGGAAGAAGAAAAGGAATATTATCTAGGAGAAGTGAATCCGGAAGACCTGCGGTTTCTGCTGTGGCATTATTTCCAGTCTTTGGAAAAGCAGGCTGGCGGTGTGCTGAATCCCGAGAATCCGGTATTTGAGGAACTGGCTCATCAACTTTACGATTATCTGTCGGAAGAATATGAGGTAGCGCCGGAAAACACTCGCTTGCATGACATGCTGTATGGGGAGCCTTTTGGCGAAAATGATTACATGCGTTATCGTAGCATCTTGGAGTGGTTCCACTTCTGCAGCTATGTAGGGTTTGAAAACCGGAGCGAGTACCACCATGTGGTGGAGGCGGCCGTCCGTATGGGGGATGTAAACCCAAGTCTCTTGTCGTACGATGTGAAGCAGAACATTCTGTTTGAAGGAAGAAAGAACCTGCTTTCACTGACCTCCGTAGAATGGATGGCACTGATAGGAAAGATCCATCCGGAGGCTGCACAGTGGGCAGAAGTCAAAGTCGCCCCTCAAGGAATGTATCTTTATGAGGGTGAAGACGAGACTTCGTTGTTTGTGAAAGATTTGTCGGGAGAAGAAGAGGTACAGCTGTCTGTCCGTAAGGACTCTGTGGATATGGACTCTTTGAAAGGCCGGAAGGAAGGCATGACGGTATTGCAGAGCCGATGGGTACAATATGGAGGTACCTGGTGGCAGGACGGTACGCTGGTGGTGTCAGACTATGAGGAAAAGATGAAAGAAGAGTTGGCCCGACAGGCTGCTAAACGTGAAGATATCCGGCAAACCTACGATGCCTTTATGAAAGCATCCGGCGGGAAGCAGTTTGTGTTCTGCCAGTCGGAGGAAGAAGTGCGGGATTTCCTTTTCCAGAAAATGGAGTACAAGGAAAAAGAAGAAATACAGATGCCGAAGATGGATGCACAGCACGGACTGGTGCTGATGATTTCTCCGCATACCGGCATCCATATCCAAATGCGTTTGGGCGAATGCATCTCTTCACCGGAGAACAAGTTTTATGATTCGAAGGAGGCACAGAAGAAGGCCATCTTGTTCCTCTTGAATCCGGAGGTGATTCCGTATGACTTGAGTTGTGCCCTGCAAGATGCCGATATGTTGCCAGATGCCGGTCTGAACAGCCTGCAAGGCGAAGAGCACGGGCGGGAACTGGTCAAGAAGAATGCCCGTTTCCTGACCGACTATTTCTTTGGAAAATGCAGGGAGAAGGATTGCTGATTACTCGATGATTCCTCCTCCTAATACCACATCTCCTCGGTAGAATGCAGCTGCCTGTCCGCTGGCAATGGAAGCCAGCGGCTCGTGCAGCTGGATATGTAATCTTCCATCGTTCAGTTGGGTGACGGTGCACCGGTTGGCTTGTTTCCGGTAACGTATCTTGACGATGACATCATCGTGTCCAAGTACAGTTTCAGCGTTCACAAGATTCCAGTGCGTGAGAAACATCTCGTTCTTTTCCAGTGCCTGCAGGTTGTCGCTGATAATCACTTTATTCTCTTGGGGGATAATCTCTTTTACAAAGAGCGCTTTGTTTAGGTGAATACCCAGTCCCCTCCGTTGCCCGATAGTATAGAAAGGATATCCCTCGTGTTTCCCCAGGTAATGTCCTTGTTCGTCATAAAAATTTCCGGGTATAATTTCCCCTTCCGGTACATGAGCTTTCAGGAAGCTGCGGTAATCCATGGGGCAGAAACATACGCCCAGGCTGTCGCGCTTGGTAGCCGCTTTCAGGAATCCGCGTGCGGCAGCTATTTCGCGTACCTGGTTTTTGGTCAGCCCGCCCATGGGCAGGCACATCCGTTCCAGTATGGATTGGGGAAGCCCCCACAGGAAAAAAGACTGGTCCTTGTCGGTATCCTTTCCGCAAGTGATGTGCCAGTAGCCGTCGATGTACCGTTTGTTGACATAATGTCCTGTGGCCAGGTGGTAAATGCCCCGTTCGTCAGCCACTTGTGCCAGCAACGGCCATTTCAGGTAGTTGTTGCACAAGGTACAAGGCACTGGGGTACGTCCGGCCATGTATTCTTGAATGAAATACCGGATGATTTTTTCTTGAAACACGGTACGGGCATCGTACACCAGATGAGAAATGCCCAGTGAGCGGCACAGTTCCTGTGCATCGTCCAGGTATTCCGTACTGCCGTCTTTCTCATAAAAACGAAAAGTGATGCCGGTCACTTCATAGCCGGCGTCCTGCAAGAGCAACGCTGCCACCGAACTGTCGGTGCCGCCGCTCATTCCCAATAAGACCTTTTTGTTCTTTTCCATCGGGTACAAAATTAAAATAAAATTTATCTTATCTGTATGTCAGTGGATTACTTTTTCCCCTTGATTCTGATGCTGTACAATTTTATTCCTATTAATGTACGAAACTACCCATTTGTTTTTTAAGATGAAACATACTTTTGCTATACAAATTTTTGTAATTAAATTTAATATTTATGGATTACGCTCTATTTTATCGAAGAGCTGTGTGGTGCACATTATTCTTTTTCTTTGCAATGTGTGCTTTTGCACAGCAGTTAACTGTTAAAGGTGTGGTAACGGACTCTAAAGGTGAAACCGTCATTGGTGCATCTGTTCTTGTGGAAGGTACGACTAATGGTTCTATAACCGATTTAGATGGTGCCTTTGAGATTTCAAATGTGTCTCCTAAAGCAGTTTTGGTTGTATCTTATATTGGATATAAGACACAGAAACTACCGGTAAATGGAAAAACAACATTTAAGGTAGTATTGGCGGAAGATACAGAAGTATTGGATGAAGTGGTAGTAGTAGGTTATGGTGTACAGCGTAAAAGTGATTTAACCGGTTCCGTAGCTTCTGTAAAGACTTCCGATGCATTGAAAACGACTCCTACAGGTAATATTTCAGATGCTTTGCAAGGACGTATGGCCGGTGTGTCTGTCTTGTCTGGTTCAGGTGACCCGAGCAGTGACAATACGATTCGTGTGCGTGGTGTGAACTCCATATCTGGAGAAGGTGGTCCGTTGGTTGTGATTGATGGTTTTATTGGTGGTTCTTTGAAAACATTGAACCCTGCCGACATTCAATCCATTGAAGTGCTGAAGGATGCGTCTGCAACTGCAGTTTATGGTTCTCGTGGTGCAAACGGTGTAATCTTGGTAACGACTAAGACTCCGAACAAAGACCGTCTGACCGTTTCTTTCAATGCGTTTGCTAATTTTAAGACGGTGGCAGAATATCCGGACGTGCTTTCACCTTATGAATATGCACAGTTGGCTAATGCATACGGAAAAGAATACAATGAGTCTCAAGGAAAACCGGCTGTTCAATATTACAGCGAGGAGCAACTGGAGGCTTTCAAGAATGGACAGGCTGGATATGATTATATCCATAATATCTTCCGTGACCCGGCCATTGACCAGAACTATGAATTGTCTATTTCCGGTGGTGGTGAGAAGACTACATTCCTTGCTTCTTTGCGTTATCAGGGAAACGAAGGTGTCATCAAGGCTTCCGACAATAATCTGTATAGCTGGCGTTTGAAAGTAGATACCAAAATCAAGAAATGGTTGAAGGCTGGTATCAATATGTATGGATATTACAATGAATCCTCTAAGCCTCGTATTACACAGTACGATGGTTTGATTCAGCAGGCTATGTACTTCCCCACGACTGTAGAACCGAAGGATGAGAATGGCAACTATAATAATGCATTCCCGTTAAGTGGAAATCCGACTTATAATCCGATGGGATTCATTTGGGAATCTAATAATTCCAATAAGACATTGAACAACCGTATTCAGGGGTATGTGGAATTCCAGATTTTGGATGGTTTGACTTTCCGTTCTCAGTTGGGTGTAGATTTTACCAACAAATTAAATACTTCTGTAGAGAATAATTCCAGTTATTATGAGTTTAAGAACAACAAGAATCAGGCGAAGGTTGTTAATTATTGGAATACAAGTTGGTTGAATACCAATACGTTGAGCTATGTAAAGGAATTTAATGCAGATCATCGTATCAATGCTACGGCAGTCTTTGAACAGTCTTACGATGATGTGTACAACAACAGTGGAGAAGCTTATCAATTGTCATTCCCTGATTTGTTGGGAGTGAATGCCTTGAACTACTCTCAGTCTGACTTGATGCGTGTAGCTTCCAACAAGACGATTGGTACGTTGATGTCTGGAATGTTGCGTGTGAACTATGTATTCAAGAACCGTTACATGCTTACAGCTTCTATTCGTGCTGATGGTTCTTCACGCTTGGTAAATAAATGGGCGTACTTCCCTTCTATGGCATTGGCATGGGATATCAAACAGGAAAAATTCCTGGAGAATGTAAACTTCATCAATCAAATGAAACTCCGATTGGGTTACGGTTCTGTAGGTAATCAGGCCGTGGAAATCTATCGTACCTACAGTAAAATGGCTTCTTCTGTGATGTGGAACGGGGGTACAGCCTACAGTTTCGACCGTCCGAAAGCTGATGATTTGGAATGGGAACGGAATGAACAGTTTAACGTCGGTTTGGACTTTTCTGTATTGAAAGGCCGTTTGGCATTTAATGTGGACTGGTACAACAAACTTTCCAAGAATGTATTGTTTGAGGTAAAGCAGCCTTCTCACATGGGATTCTCTTCTTTGCTGACCAATTCCGGAGAGATTCGTAACCGAGGTATTGAAATTACAGTGAGTGCAGACCCGATAGCTACTAAGGATTTCAGTTGGCATACAGACATCACTCTGTCACACAACGAAGGTATCTTTACGAAGATTCCGACACAGACTCACAGACAGCAGCAGTCCGGACAGTTCCAGAACCAGTTGTTCCAGATGATTGAAGGTGAAAAACTGGGTACCTTCTGGGGAATGTACAGTGCAGGTGTATGGCAGAAAGAGGAAGCCAATGCATCATTTGTGGATGCAGCAGGACAGTATAAACTGGACGCTAGTGGCCAGCCAATGACTAATGCAGATGTATATAAAATCAAACCAGGTAGTGCCAAATATGTGGATTTGAACAAGGATGGCGTGTTGAACGATGAGGATTATGGAATAATTGGTTGTGGACAGCCTACATTCAACTGGGGATGGAACAACTCCTTTAATTACAAGGATTTCGACCTGTCATTGTTCATTGTCGGTTTCCATGGATTTGATATTTACAATGCAACCGACCAAATGGGATATGGTACTATCAGTGGACAGAACATGGAAGTCGTTACTCCGAAAAGAGAATTGCTGAACCGCTGGACTGAAACCAACACGAATACTGATGTACCGGGATTCGTTAAGGCAGACGGTGACATGAAGGTGTTCAACAGTCGCTTTGTGGAAAAAGGAAGTTTCGTGAAAGTAAAGAGCATCACATTGGGATATTCTTTGCCAGAACGTATCTGCAAGAACCTGTTCATTAGCAACCTGCGTGTGTATGCTTCTATTCAGAATCCATTCATCTTTACCAAGTATTCTGGAATGGATCCCGAAGCTACACTGGGTGATCCTTTGGTACAAGGTGTCGACTGGGGAAGCTATCCTAACAGCCGCAATTATATGATTGGTTTGAATTTTGCATTCTAAAATTGTCTAATACTAAAAATGAGAAATATGAAAAAATTTATATATGCAGCTGCATTGGCCGGTGGCATGTTGAGCATGTCTTCATGCGTTGATTTGGATCAGGATCCTCAATCTTTTTTGTCATACGAGACCTTCCCGAAGGATGCGGAAAATGTAGCTATGGTTGTAGATGCTTTGTATGCAGACTTGTGGAGTGATAATTACGGATTTAACTGCCGTATGCAGCGTATCAACGTATGTGCCGACGATGTGACCTATCGTGAAGCTAAGCCGAATAATGAGTTGGCATTGTACGAAGACCTTTATCCGAATGTTACGCGTAATGACGCAGATTTCAAGACTTTGTGGTCTTTGTTTATGAAAGCGATTTATGACAGCAATACTATTATTTCGGATACTCCGGTTGATGAAAATGACACTTCAAAGGAGGCTGTTGCGTTGAAGAATGTGGTAGGCGAGGCCTATTTTGTAAGAGGTTTGTCTTATTTCTATATGGTACGTATTTTTGGAAATGTACCGTTGGAATTAGTTCCGGAAGATGCAAAAGTTGACATGCCGCGTACGGATGTGGCTGAGATTTACGATAAGGCGATTATCCCAAGTCTGGAACGTGCAGCAGAATGGTTGCCGGCTACCAGTCGTACGAAGAATTCATCTACTCCGTCTAAATGGGCAGCCAAGGCTGCATTGGGTGATGCGTATATGACAATGGCTGGATGGCCGCTGAAAAGAGACGGATATTATGGGAAGGCTGCAGAAGTGTTGTTGGATGTAATCCAGAATTCGGGGTTGAGCCTGACTGCACACTATGCTGATCTTTGGAAAGAAGCCAACAAGTCAACCAATAAGGAATTCTTGTTTGCCTTGTTCCATTCAAATGCCAACAAAAAGGCCAGCAACTATGGTAAGTCCTACTATCCATCCGATTTCTATCCAAATGCAGGATGGGCAGATTATTATGCAAACGAAGCTTTCTATTTGAGTTATCCTGATGACGAGCGTAAGGCACACAATTTCATGACAAGTTGGAGCGTCAATAAGGGAAGCAGTAGTGCTCCTAATATTGTGACCGTGAATTATAAAGAAAGTGCCGACAAGCTTCCGGCTATCTCTAAATATTATGATTATGACGATGGAGCAGCTGGAAAGAGTGCACAGAGTAACGGTCTGACTTCCATTTACCGGTATGCAGATGTGTTATTGATGTATGCAGAAGCTTCAACCCGTGCCACTAATTCTGTGAACCAGGAGGCATTGACTGCATTGCAGGAAGTACAGAAACGTGCACAGGGCTATCCGTCTAATCCTGTACTGACTACAACTACTGTACCGGAAGAGTTTCTGAAAGAGGTATTTGATGAAAACGGTTGGGAGTTCTTCGCAGAGATGCGTCGTTGGTTCGATTTGGTACGTTTGGAAATGGTAGACGATGTGAAACCCGATAAATGGGCAAATTCTTTGTTCAAGGCCAACAACCATTATTATATGCCGGTTCCTTATGTACAGATTGACCTGACAGGATGGGATAATAACCCGGGCTATTGATGAATGAGGATGGTTTAAACGTAGATGTTTAAAGTTTTTTGATGGGATTCTTCTTTCCGAATAAAAGTAGGGAAGGAGAATCCCTTTTTAGGATAGAACGGTCTGGAAACGGACCACATAAAAATCCCCTTGCAACTGTGACGGGAAAGGATTGTCACAGCTGCAAGGGGATTTTAGATTGAATTAGTCTGATTGTTTATTCTTTTCTCAATTCCGGTAATTTGATTTCGGCAATTTCTGCACTTCCGCTGGTAATTAAAATACGCAGGTCACTTCCTCCGGTCTTGTTGAACTGAATGTTTTCTTCCTGGTTGGGTTTCACTTCTCCGCTTTGTACCGGGAGGAACTGTCCGCCTCCACTGGAAATTTGGATTTCGTAGCGTGAACCCGCTTCAGCGTTTTTCCAGGCAATGCCTACATGGTCTACTTTGGCATTTTCTGCCAGTTCAAAGGATATGTATTCTCCTTTGTCTCCAGTCCAGGTAGTGGAATAATCTCCGTCGACTACGTGGATGATGTGGCTCTTGTTCTTGCTTGCACTGATGAAATCACGTGGATCCGATTCAATGGTTTCGTTGGCAGAGGCTTGACCGTATGCCCGGATTTCAAGTCCTTTCTTCAGACGGATGTCTTCCGAAGAGGCCCCGATCATAATTTGGAACATTCCTGGTTCCACAACCCAGTGATTGTCTTTATTGAGCAACTGGAAGTCGCGTGGAAGCAATTGGAAGCTGACTTCCTTGGTTTCACCCGGTTCCAAGTGTACACGTTCAAATCCGCGCAGGTTCTTTTCATAAGTAGTCACACTGCTGATGACATCACGTGTGTAGAGCTGTACGACTTCATCTCCGCTCCGATTGCCGGTATTTTTAATCTTGCAAGTAACGGTTACGGGTTCCTTGTCAGTAATGACAGGCGAAGAGAGCTTGAGGTCAGCATATTCAAAAGTCGTGTAGCTCAGTCCATAGCCGAACGGATAAAGTGGACCGTTGATACGTGCTTGATTGCCTTTCATACCAGGAGTCTGTCCGCCGTCCACTTGTGAAGCTGGTTTAGCCGGGAAATTGAAAGGTATCTGTCCTACCGTCTTGGGGAAGGTGACGGTCAGCTTCCCTCCTGGATTATAATCCCCGAAAAGTGCTTCGGCAATGGCGGTTCCACCTTGCGAACCTGGATACCAGGCCTCCAGAATAGCAGGTACAAACTTGTCAGCCCAGTTGATGCTTAAAGGACGTCCGTTGATCAATACCAGTACCACAGGCTTTCCTGTTTCTACAATTGCTTCCAGCAGTTGTTGTTGTCTTCCGGGAAGGTCCAGACTGGTACGCGATTTGTTTTCACCACAAGTGCGGATACCTCCTCCTAGTACAACAATTGCTACGTCACTTTCCTTGACATTGTCTACGGCCTGCTGGATACCTTCTTTTTCTTCTGTGGTAAGCGGATAAGGCATGATTTCCGACTCCGGCCAGTTGGCATCTACCAAGTCGCATCCTTTGGTATAGGTTACTTCAGTGCCTTCTTTTACTTGCTGCTTGATGCCGTCCAATACCGTAGTGACTTCTACGGCTACAGGTCCATAGTGAGTCAGGGCAAAGGATGCTTCGTCTGCATTCGGGCCACATACAGCGATACGCTGGATTTTGGATTTGTCGAGCGGAAGCAGGTTTTTGTCGTTTTTCAGTAGCACCAGTCCTTCGCGGGAAGCTTGCAAGGCCACTTGTTGGTGAACTTCGCTGTTTACTTCTTTGTCGGCCAAGGCCAGGTCTGTCTGGTAAGGTGCATCAAATAATCCCGTCAGGAATTTGACACGCAAAATGTCACGTACGCGGTTGTCGATGGTTTCCATGCTGAGGCCCCCTTCCTGAATCAATTCACGTAGCGGAAGTACGTATGATTCCGGTGAACGGAAAGTACAGCGCACGTTCAGTCCGGCTTCTACACTCTGACGCACCGCCTCTTTCATGTCTTTGGCTGTTTTGTGTTTGCTGTAGAGATATTCTACGGCATCACTGTCCGACACCACGTAACCTCGGAATCCCATTGTACCGCGCAGCCGCTGGGTGAGCCAGTAATAACTGCTTTGGATGGGAAAACCGTCGTAGTCGTTGTAGGAGCTCATGACTCCCAGAATGCCGGCTTCCTGAATAACCCGTGTGAAAGGATATACATGTACGTTCTCCACTTCTCGCCAGGACATTTGTGGGTCGACGCGTGCAAATCCTTCGCGGGCACCCTTGTTGTTACTGTAGGCCACGAAATGTTTGGCAGTAGCGGCCACTTGCATGTTTGTCTGGAGTCCCTTTCCCATGGCAATACCCAGTTCGGCCACCAGGTAAGGACTTTCTCCATACACTTCTTCGTAGCGTCCCCAGCGTTGGTCACGTCCTACGTCCAGAATCGGGGCATAGACATTGGTATACCCCAGCAAACGGGCTTCCCGTCCTGTAATGTATCCCACCTGATGTACTAGTTCCCGGTCCCAGGTGTGTCCCAGTGCCAATTGGGTTGGAAAGTTCGTAGCGATATAGTTTTCCACACCTCGGATTCCTTCATTGGTGAAGTCGACTGGTATTCCCAGGCGGGTCTCCTCCACAAAGAAACGCTGTACTTCGTTCATTGCCCAGGCGTGATTGGAAGCAGGCCACACCAAGTCGTTTTTCAAAGGTGGAACTCCCCATCCACGGAAGGAGTTCAGGTGCTCATCGATGGCCCCGATACCGTCTTTCCACAACTGGCTTTTCCATTCAGGAGTAGGCAACGAGTCTTTGAGCACCCTTTGGTATCCGTAGAGCGTTACCATCTGACAGGTTTTTTCTTCCATGGTCATTTGTGAAAGCAGGTCTTCAATGCGGTCGTTCAAAGATGCTTTAGGGTCCTCATAGATATCTTTTCGGCCATTTTTGTTGAAGTCAATCCACTCTTTGTGATACATGCTTTTTTTCTTGGGTACATAGGTCTTGGATACTTCAAGGGCCTGTGCCGTTACAGTACACAGCGATGTACAAGAGAGGAGATAATAGAATAATTGTTTTTTCATGCGGATAAATTAGAGTTAGGGTAAAATGATAATTTGTCTTTTTCAAAATTACGATTATTCCAGAAATAAGTAGTGATAAAATTGTTTATTAGAATGAACTTATTGTCTTTATTTTGTTCAATATTTAGGAAAAACGAACCACTTGTGTGGCTTATAGAATAATTATTTTGTTAAATAGTACAAAATACTCTTTTCTTTTCATTATAATAAATATATTTAAGCACATTTCTGTTTAAGCCTTTCGAGTCGGAAGTACTTACAACATGAAAACTATTAGAACATTAACCAAATCTTTATACTTATGGAAAAAACGACTTTTTTTCATCCGTTTTTTTCTCCGTGGAGAAAAAAACTTGTGTCCGTACCTATCACTTTAAGTTTATTTGTGGCATTATCTTCTATGGGTGAGGCGATGGCTGCACCTGAAATCGGACATTCATTTTCTGTGACTGCATCCCAAGCCGTACGTGTAACGGGAGCTGTATTTGATGCGAGTGGTTCTCCTTTGATTGGAGTCAGTGTGTTGGAAAAAGGAACCTCCAACGGTACGATTACCGACATGGATGGCAACTTTATACTGGATGTATCGTCTTCTAAATCGGTACTGGTATTTTCGTATATCGGATATGTGACTCAGGAACAGACTGCTCCAGCTTCGGGCAGTTTGAAAGTTGTATTAAAAGAAGATACCAAAACGTTGGAAGAAGTGGTGGTAGTGGGTTATGGTACTCAGAAAAAAGAAAATCTGTCGGGTTCTGTAGCCTCTATCGATAGTGAGCAACTTCAGAATCGTCCGATTCAGAATGTCAGCAGTGGTTTGCAGGGATTGATGCCGGGTGTAACCGTAACTGGTACAAACGGTGCGCCGGGTATGGACAGTGGAAACATCCGGGTGCGTGGTACGGGTACCTTGAACTCGGCTTCTCCTTATATTTTGATTGATGGAGTGGAATCGGAAACCATGAGCGCCATCGACCCCAATGACATTGCCAGCATTTCGGTCTTGAAAGATGCGGCATCGGCGGCTATTTATGGTTCTAAGGCAGCCAACGGCGTCATTTTGATTACAACCAAGCGCGGGTCGACAGGAAAACCTAAAGTATCGTATAGCGGGTATGTAGGTTTCCAGCATACCACCCAAACCATCGACCGGTTGAGCTCGTATGAATATGCCAGCATGTATAACGATGCATTACGGGCAGAAAATAAGGCTCCTCGATTTACGGATGAAGAAATCCAGAAATTCAAGGATGGAACCGACCCGAATTATCCGAATACCGACTGGTACGGGCTGGCCTATAAGACGGGTGTCCAGCATCGTCATAATCTGAATGTAACAGGCGGTAATGAGTTTGTGCATTATATGGGATCTATCGGTTATTTGAACCAGACGGGTGTATTGCCGAATGCCGGACGTGAACAGTTCAATGCACGTACCAACCTGGATATGAAAATCAGCAAGCGTTTGTCGGCTAAACTGAATCTGGCTTTTATCAAGAATAAATACGATGATGCCAGCTCGGCTTACAACGGAGGAAGCTCCGACCAGATTATCCGTCAGTTGAACTTGATTGCTCCTTGGATTGTAAATCGCTACGAAGACGGAACTTATGGTACGATTTCCGATGGTAACCCGATTGCGTGGCTGGATTCAGGTATGAAAGTGACACGCGACAATTATAACTTTACAGGAACCGCTTCATTGGACTATCAGATTTTGGACGGACTGGTATTGACACTGACCGGATCGTATGTCAACAATCTGCAGAACTATAAATATTTCCAGGCATTCATCCAGTATAATGCCAATAAAGCAACGACCCCCAATTCTTTGGATGAGCGTTATTATCGTTGGGACCGTACCAATTACGATGCGTTGCTGAACTATGACAAGAGTTTTGGCAATCATCATGTGAAAGGATTGGCCGGATGGCATACTGAAAAATACAATTATAAATATTTGAAAGCTTATCGTGAGAATTTCCCGAACAATGAACTGACCGATATCAATGCCGGTGATGCCGCTTCGCAGACCAATGCCGGATTCAGCCGTGAACTGGCCATGATTTCTTGGTTTGCCCGTGTCAATTATGATTTTGCAGGAAAATATCTGCTCGAGGCGAATATCCGTGCCGATGCTTCTTCCCGTTTTGCGGAAGGAAACAGATGGGGATATTTCCCTTCTTTCTCAGGAGCTTGGAGAATCAGTGAAGAAAACTTCATGTCGTCTGCACGCAACTGGTTGAGCAATTTGAAGATTCGTGCTTCATGGGGTATGCTGGGTAACCAGGATGCGTTGAATAGTGATGCTTCGGGAGCCTACTATCCGGCGTTGACAGTATACGATATCGGGGCGACTTATCCGTTTGGCGGTGCCCTGAATTCAGGATATTATCAGGGTTCTTATAATCTGAGCACCATCACCTGGGAAAAGGCCACTACCTGGGGAGTGGGATTGGACTTTGGATTGTTCAATAACCGCCTGACTGGTTCTATCGACTTTTACAATCGCAAAACCACGGGTATCATGATGGATGTGGCTGTGCCGCAGGAATTTGCCCTCAATCCTTATAAAGATAATGTGGGCTCGATGTTGAACAAAGGTGTGGAAATCAATCTGGGTTATAATAACCAGTGGGGTGACTGGTCATTCGGTGTGGCTGCCAATTTCTCTTACAACCACAATGAGATTACCGACCTGGGAGGTGTGGATTATATCGACGCGTCAGGCGGATACAATCAGCGCAATGCACTGGGACATGCCATGAACTCTTATTATGTGTACCAGGCTGACGGATTCTTCAATTCTCAGCAGGAAGCTGACGATTTTACGGCGAAATACGGCAACCCGTTTGGTGGTGGCGGTTTCAAGGCCGGTGATATCCGTTATGTGGATACCAATGGCGACGGCAAGTTGAATGGCGACGACCGTGTGCTGGCTAATAGCAGCGATCCGGTGTATACTTTCGGTTTGAGCCTGAATGCCGGATGGAAGAATTTCGATTTGTCAGTCATGTTCAATGGAGCAGCCAAGGTTTCTCGTCTGTTCGATGCGTATGAAGTATACGGTGCTTTCTCAGGGGATGCCGGACATCCGGCCAGCATCTGGAAAGACGCTTGGACAGAAAACAATAAGGATGCTTCCATGCCGCGTATCTTTACGGATACCAATTCTCCCAGCTGTTCCCGTAACGCTGTTTCTACTTTCTGGTTGCAGAACACGAGTTACTTGAGAATGAAAAACTTGCAGTTGGGGTATACCCTGCCTAAACATCTTCTCAGCAGTTGGGGAATTGAAAATGTGCGTTTCTATTACTCCGTAGAGAACTTGTTTACGATTGATGGAATGAAAATTAATATTGACCCGGAAGCCACCAGCCAGCGTCTCTCCTCTTATCCTTTGTTGAGAACCCACTCGTTTGGTGTGAATGTGACTTTCTAAGATAAACCTTAAAAACATAAAGATATGAAATACATAAATTATATATTGGCAGGTGCTGCATTGGCTTTTATGGCTTCTTGCAATGATTTTCTGGATACGATACCTTCGGACGCCTTGTCTCCGGGTTCTACTTGGAAGACGGAAACAGATGCACAGAAATTTCTGGTAGGCTGTTATGACGGTTGGGAAGATGGAGGAGAAATCCTGTATATGGATTGTGCTTCTGATTTTGCATACAATAATTTCTCTTGGGAAGGCTATAAGGATTTTGGTAACGGAGGTGTTACGGCGGCCAATCCAGGGGCAAACTTCTATGATTATACCATTGTTCGTCGGTGCAATACTTTTTTGGAGAATATCAATCAGGTGACTTTTGCTGACGAGAAAGTGAAAAAGGACTTGGTGGCTCAGGCACGGGTTATCCGGGCTTATCAGTATTTTAAGATGAACTGGCTCTATGGCGGTGTACCTATCATTGAGAACTACAAGAGTGCACAGGAAGCGCAGGTCCCCAGAGAGAGCGAGGAAAAGGTTCGGGAATTTATCGAAACGGAATTGGATGAATGTACGCCCGACTTGAACGTAAAACCGTCGGAAAGAGGACGGATTGCACAGGGAGCGGCTTTGGCCATCCGTATGAGAGAGGCTTTGTACTATGGCGATTGGGCGACTGCAAAGGCAAAGGCACAGGCCATTATTGATTTGAACCAATATGACTTGGAGCCAGGCGCGGAAGGATACAGCAAATTGTTTCAGTTAGCCGGACAAGACTCTCAGGAAATCATTCTGGCCGTACAGTATATCACTCCTACCAAGGCATTGGGAGTAATCGGACAGATGTACAATAATGGTGACGGGGGATGGTCGTCCATCGTGCCTACTTATCAGTTAGTCGATACGTATGAAATGAAAAGCGGATTGACTATCGAAGAAGATCCTTCCTATGATGCGACTCATCCTTTCAAGGGCCGTGACCCGCGTTTGGGATTGAGCATTATTTATCCTGGTGCGGATTACATTGCCGGAGACGGAGTGAAGAAGGTCTTCAATACCCTCGACAAGACCATAGACGGAGCCAGCAACAGCAACTACATGACGGCAGCCGATAACGCTTCGAAAACAGGGTTGACTTGGAGCAAGTATCTTGCCCCGATTACACAATATAGTGACATCTGGAAAACAGCTGCTTGTCCGATTGTATTCAGATATGCCGAAGTGCTCTTGGCTTGGGCAGAAGCGGAAAATGAATTAAACGGTCCTTCACAGGATGTTTACGACAAAATTGATCAGGTACGCCAGCGTGTGGGAATGCCGAAGGTAAATACAGATAAATACAATACGAAAGAAACGCTGCGTGAGTTGATACATCGTGAAAGAGCGGTGGAACTTGCAGGTGAAGGACTTCGCCGGGCAGATATTTTACGCTGGAAGACAGCAGATGGAAAGATGCTGGCCGAGAAGGTATTGAACGGACGTTTGGAAAGAAGAGTAGGTACGGTAAATATGACAGGGACCGATCCGGAAACCCGGGCTACCATCAATGTCGCGGCATCGGATGAAGATAAGTTGATAGAAGTGCGTAAGTTTGAACCTAAAAACCGTTATTTCCCGTTCGGACAGAGTATCTTGGATAAGAATCCGAATTTGAAGCAGAATGAAGGATATTAATAACGGATAGTGAATCTGAAAGCCTCAAGGTGAAATGCTTTGGGGCTTTTTTTATGCCTGTTCAGAGGTAGGAGCGGGGGTATGGGCATAAAAAAAGGAGTTCCGCTGAACTCCAACCTTTGTTAACCTTAAATCTAATACTATGAAAAACACGTTGCAAAGGTAGGTATTTTAGGGATACTTGCAAGTGAAAAACATGCTTTATAACATGAATTAGCAAATAACACTCGTTTTTAAGTCTTGTATACGTTTGAAGTGGAGAATGAGGAAAGTAATTGTAACTTTCGTATAGGTATATAAGTATCTGTGAATAAGAATTTTCTGTGTACCACAGTGTGAAATATAAAAACCACAGTGTGAAATACATATCCCACACTGTGGTATATAAATCCCGCACTGTGAAATAGAGAATAGAATGTGTCGTTGAAAGGAAAAGGAAAGGGCATGAGTAAGAATGTCTTACTTTGTTGTCTGGAGAGTTATTTTTCTCTAGAAGTGCAACTTTTTAAGAAAAAATCTTTTCTATACGATAAATCTCCGTACCTTTACCCTGAAAATGGCAAAAGTAACCTTTGGGATAATGCTATGGATAGTAATTAAAAGACCTTCAACTATTTAAATTTAAAACCATGAATAAGAAATCATTTTTATTTGCCGGAGCCTTGTCTTTGTGTTTGTTTTCTTGTGAGAACAAGCAGGCAGAACCGGAAATGGAAGACTTGACGCAGTTTGTGGACCCGCGTATTGGAACCGGTGGGCACGGGCATGTGTTTTTTGGCGCGAACGTACCTTATGGTTTCGTGCAGTTAGGTCCGACCAGTATTCCTCAATCGTGGGACTGGGTATCGGGGTATCATGAATCGGATTCTACGGTCATCGGCTTTCCTCATACGCACCTGAGCGGTACGGGTATCGGCGACTTGCACGACATCAATGTGATGCCGGTGGTAGGTGAAGTGACCTATGCACGAGGTGACACCACGTCGTATGAAACAGGACTCTGGTCGTATTCTGACCGTTCAAAAGAAATGGTCACCCCGGGCTATTATCGTACGCACTTGTCAAGATACAATGTGGATGTGGAACTGACGGCTACCAAGCGGGTTGGTTTTCATAAATATACTTTCCCCGAGAAGGAGAGCCCGGCCATTGTGTTCGATATGGTGAACGGAGGTTGCTGGGACAAGACTACGGATGCAGTCATCCGGGTGGTCAACGACAGTACACTGAGCGGTTACCGCTATTCCAAGGGATGGGCCGACGACCAGCGCATTTTCTTTCGTGCCGAGTTCTCGCGGAAGTTCGACAGTGTCGCTTTCATTGTCAACGATTCAGTGAAGGAAGGTAAGATGGCCCAGGGTGCCCAGTTGTTTGCCCGGGTGAATTTTTCGGCAGGAAATCCGGCGCCGATTTACATGAAGGTGGCCCTTTCGCCTACCTCCGAAGAGGGAGCCCAGCTGAACATGCAGACGGAACTTAGTGGCTGGGACTTTGAACAGACGGTGGCCGACGCCAAGGCTGCCTGGAACAAGGAATTGAACAAGGTGAAGGTGTCTACTCAGGATGCAATGTCCAAGAAAATTTTCTATACCAGCTTGTACCATACGTTGTTCGCTCCGTCAGAATTTTGTGACGTGAACGGCGATTATTACGGAGCCGACAAGCAAATGCACCACGAGAAAGGGTTCAAGAACTACACTACTTTCTCTCTTTGGGACACTTACCGGGCCGCACAACCTTTGATGACCATCCTTCAGCCGGAGCGGATGAGCGATATCATCAACACGATGTTGCATATCTATCAGCAGCAGGGCAAGTTGCCGGTATGGCATCTGATGGGCTGCGAGACCAACTGTATGGTGGGAAATCCCGGGGTACCGGTAGTGGCAGATGCCATTTTGAAGGACATCAAGGGATTTGATTCGGAATTGGCATTCAAGGCGCTGAAAGAGTCATCCATGCTGCCGGAACGCGGTATGGAGTATCGGATTCAGTATGGATTCATTCCGGCCGACAAGATGACGGAAGCCATTGCTTACGATATGGAATACGCCATTGCCGACTGGGCGGTGGCACAGGCTGCCCGTCGTCTCGGAAAGCAGGAGGATTATACCTACTTCCTGGAGCGCAGCAAGTCGTACAAGAATTATTTTGATGCTTCTACCGGCTTTATGAGAGGCAAGCTGAGCGACGGCTCCTGGCGTACGCCTTTCAGCCCGTATGCCTCGGCACACAGAGACGATGACTATTGTGAAGGAAACGCCTGGCAGTACACTTGGCTGGTGCCGCAGGATGTAGAGGGACTTGTGGCTTGTTTCGGCAGCAAAGATGCTTTTGTTCACAAGCTGGATTCTCTTTTCCTGGCTAGTGGAGATATGGGAGAGGCTTCCTCACCGGATATCAGCGGACTGATTGGGCAATATGCACATGGAAATGAACCGAGCCATCACATCACTTATTTATATACCTTGGTAGGTCAGCCTTGGAAGACGGCAGAACGGGTGAAAGAAATTCTGCATACCATGTACACCGACCAGCCGGACGGCTTGTCGGGTAATGAGGATGTGGGACAGATGTCGGCATGGTATATTCTTTCGTCGTTTGGTTTCTATCAGGTAGAGCCTGCCGGAGGTAAATTTGTCTTTGGCTATCCGAACTTTGAGAAGGTCGAAATTGCAGTGCCCGGTGGTCAGTTCGTGATTAAGCGGGAAGACAAGGGGCAGAAAAACTGTTACATACAAGGTGTGCTTCTGAATGGAAAAGAATACAAGAAAGCTTGGATTGATTATGCAGATATCATGAAAGGCGGAGAGTTGACTTTCCTGATGGGTGATAAGCAGACGGTATGGTATTAAAGAACTGAATTAAATGCATTGATAATAGAGTGAATGTCCGTCATTGAATTGATTTCGATGGCGGACATTTTTAATATGTGCAGGTTCCTATTCGCTTGAAGTTCAGGCTGAAAATTAAAGAAGTGGGTCGTTGTCATTGAGGTAAGGAACTTTCCTCTATAAAGAAAATAAAATTCATGAAGAAATTTGTGGAGAATATGAAATATTCTTCCTAACTTGCGCTCATAAATTTATTAACCTTAAAAAGGACAGATGGAAAAGAAACTCACACAAGCAATCAAGACACTTTGTTACACATTGACTGGAGTGTTGACTGTCAGCGGAACTCCTCAGCAGATGTTTGCGGAAAATGCCTCTTTACCTTATTGGAAAGATATTCAAACCGTATCTGTAAACCGCGAAGCGCCTCGATCGGCCTTTATGACGTATGCCGACAAGACACAGGCTTTGACCGGAAAGTATGAAAACAGCCCTTATTATGAGCTGTTGAACGGAACCTGGAAATTTTATTATACGGATTCTTACCTGAATCTTCCGGCCGATATCACTTCGCCGGAGACCAGTACAGCCGGATGGCACGACATCCAGGTGCCGGGCAACTGGGAAGTACAGGGTTTCGGTACGGCCATTTATACCAACCATGGTTATGAGTTCCAGCCGCGCAATCCGCAGCCTCCGCTGTTGCCGGAGAAAAATCCGGTAGGCGTGTACCGCCGTGACGTTACGGTACCTTCGGAATGGAAGGGACGCGATATTTACCTGCACATTGCCGGAGCCAAATCGGGCTGCTATGTATACCTGAATGGAAAAGAAGTGGGCTACAACGAGGATTCCAAGAATCCGGCAGAATATTTAATCAACGACTACCTGAAGGATGGGAACAATGTACTGACTTTGAAGATTTTCCGCTGGAGCACGGGTTCGTATCTGGAATGTCAGGACTTCTGGCGTATCAGCGGTATCGAACGCGATGTGTTCCTTTATTCGCAGCCGAAGGCTTCGGTACAGGATTTCCGTATCACTTCCACTTTGGATGATTCTTATACCAAGGGTATCTTCCGTCTGGACATGGAACTGAAGAACCACCGTACACAGACAGCGGGACTGAGTGTAAGCTATGAATTACTGGACAGCAAAGGAAAGGTGGTAGCCAGTGGCGAGCAGGCATCCGAGGTGTTGCCGGGAAAAGAAGGTACGGTGTCTTTCAGCAAGGAACTGCCGGAAGTACAGACGTGGACCTCGGAAGCCCCGAATTTGTATAAATTGTTGATGACGGTGAAGGAAAACGGCAAGGTGACTGAGGTCATTCCGTATCACGTAGGTTTCCGTCGTATCGAAATCAAGGAAATTGATCAGAAGGCAGCCAATGGCAAGAACTACCATGTGTTGTTCATCAACGGACAGCCGTTGAAACTGAAAGGGGTGAACATGCACGAACACAATCCGCTGACAGGTCATTACGTGAGCGAAGAACTGATGCGCAAGGACCTGGAACTGATGAAGCGCAACAATATCAACACGGTGCGTCTGTGCCATTATCCGCAGGACCGTCGTTTCTATGAACTGTGTGATGAATATGGGCTTTATATCTATGATGAGGCTAACATCGAGAGCCACGGTATGTATTACAGCCTGAGCAAGGGGGGTACGTTGGGAAACAACCCGGAATGGCTGAAACCGCATTTGTATCGTGTACAGAATATGTTTGAACGCAACAAGAACTATCCTTCTGTGACGTTCTGGTCATTGGGTAATGAAGCCGGTAACGGATATAACTTCTATGAGGCTTACTTGTGGGTGAAACAGGCTGACAAGGGACTGATGGACCGTCCGGTGAACTACGAACGTGCACAGTGGGAATGGAACTCAGATATGTATGTACCTCAATATCCTAGTGCATCTTGGCTGGAAAGTATCGGCCGTCAGGGCAGTGACCGTCCGGTGGTGCCGTCGGAATATGCGCATGCCATGGGTAACTCTACCGGAGGCTTGTGGGACCAGTGGAAAGCGATTTATACCTATCCGAACCTGCAGGGAGGTTATATCTGGGACTGGGTAGACCAGGGTATTTTGGTAAAGGATGAGAACGGAAGAGACTATTGGGCTTACGGAGGTGACTTCGGTACCAATATGCCGAGCGACGGTAACTTCTGCTGCAACGGTATCGTGAATCCGGACCGTAATCCTCATCCGGCGATGAGTGAAGTGAAATATGCGCATCAGAATGTGGCTTTCGAAGCTACCGACCTGGCGAATGGAAAATTCAATGTGCTCAACCGTTTCTATTTCACCAATCTGAAGAAATACCAGATTGCGTATGAGGTGAAAGAAAACAACAAGGTGGTACGTCGTGGAAAAGTATCGATGGACGTGGCTCCTCAGGCCAAGAAAGAATTGGCGGTAAACGTCGGAGGATTGAAGGCTAAGGCAGGTACAGAATATTTCGTGAACTTCTCGGTGACGACGCTGGAACCGGAACCGTTGATTCCGGTCGGCTATGAAATTGCGCATGAACAGTTCCGTCTGCCGGTAGAGGCACTCGACCGTTCGTTCACGGTGCAAGGTCCGGCTTTGCAATGCAGTGAAAACGGCAACCTGCTGAAGGTACAGTCGTCACGCGTATCGTTTGTGTTCGACAAATCAACCGGGCTGGTGACTTCCTATAAAGTAAAAGGTACCGAATACTTCCACGACGGATTCGGTTTGCAGCCTAATTTCTGGCGTGGACCGAACGACAACGACTACGGAAGCCAGATGCCGAAACGTCTGCAAATCTGGAAACAGTCGAGCAAGAACTTCAACGTAGTGGATGCCTCACTTGCCTTGGACGGAAAAGATGCCGTATTGAAGGTAAGCTACCTGCTGGCTGCAGGCAATCTCTACATTGCGACTTACCGCATCCATCCGTCGGGAGTGGTGAAGGCGGATTACACCTTTACCTCTACCGAAATGCAGGCCGCTCAGACTGAGGCTTCGGAAGCGACCCTGATGGCTACCTTTACACCGGGCAACGAAGCACGTCGTAAGGAAAGTTCCAAACTGGTGGTACCGCGCATCGGAGTACGTTTCCGTTTGCCAGCCGACATGGAGCAGGTGACTTATTTCGGACGTGGACCGGAAGAAAACTACTGTGATCGCAACAACGGTACACTGGTGGGTGAATACCGGAGCACGGCAGAACAGATGTATTATCCTTACGTCCGTCCGCAAGAGAACGGACATCACACCGATACCCGCTGGCTGACTCTGAAAAAGAAAAACGGCAAGGGACTGGCTGTGTATGCCGACGGAACGATGGAATTCAATTCTCTCCGCAACTCCGTGGAAGACTTTGACGGCGAAGAAGCGACAAGCCGCGACTACCAGTGGAACAACCGGGATGCGGAAGAACTGAAACATGATATCCGTACGGCGAAAGACATCAAGCCGCGTCAGACCCACATCAACGATATTACTCCGCGTGATTTTGTGGAAGTCTGCCTGGACATGCGCCAGATGGGTGTGGGCGGTTTCGACAGCTGGGGTTCTATTCCAGACCCGCAGTACCTGATTCCGGCCAATAAGGAATACCGTTGGGGATTCACTATCGTACCGATGTAAAAATCGCCTGTCATAGGAAATAAAAATTCCGGGCTTGAGCAAAAGGAATGCTCAGGCCCGGAATTTTTTTGTGTTCACGTACGGACATAAAAAAGGAGTTCCGCTGAACTCCAACCTTTTGTTAACCTTAAATCTAATACTATGAAAAACACGTTGCAAAGGTAAGGACTTTCCGGAAATCTGCAAAGGAATGAATCTAAAAGATGTGTTTTATAACATAATTTGGAAAATGCCGCTTATTTGAAAGATTTATTAAGAAAAACGGCTGTAATGGAGTTTGAGAAACATTTTCACACAAAAGTTACTTTGTTTACATGATTTTGTAATATATTTTTCCGAACTTTGTTACAGAACAATTGGAGGAAGTTACTATGGAATTAAGTTTAAAGGAGCGTCAGAAGGCCCTGAAGGTGACACTGACCATGGTACTGGTGGCATGTACTTGTTTATTGTATTTAGGATATAGGTTGTGCATGTATTATTAAAGCGAAAAAAAAGGTGCGTCCGGGCAATCCAGACGCACCTTTTTGGCAATAACCGATGACTTTATTTGCTTTCTTTTTTGAATTTGTAGACAGCAAATGTCATGGCACCTATTTCAGTATTGAGCGTATTTCCTTCGATGGATACGGCACTCTCTTGAGGGGTAATCAGATTCGGGTTGTCGAGTGTATTCTCTGCATCCGGATTTTCGGTATGCAGGGTAATGCATTTCCCGTCGCCTAAAGTGACAGATTTCTTCAGTCCCTTGAATTCCAGCGTGAGAGGCTGTGCCTTGTCGGAAGTGTTGGCCACTTTTACAATGTAAGTTTGGGTCGGTTCATCCCAAACGGCACTGGCAAAGAGTCCGTTCTGCCCCTCTTGTCCGCTGACCGGTTTCTTGTCCATGGTCAGAGGTACGACGTTGGTACCTTTGTTGTGACCGTAGAGTGACTGTACATACCAGCTGCAGGTGCGTACCGAGCGCAGGTTGTCGAACCAGATTAAGTCCGGACGCCACTGCCATCCTTCCACGTGAGCCAGCAGCGGAGCGTAGGTAGCCATGTGTACCACATCGGCATTTCTTTCTACTCCAGTCAGGAAGGCAGCTTCGAGCAGAGATGCGTGGAAGTGGTTCCATTTCTTGCCTTTTCCGTGGCAGGCGTATTCTCCGGCAAATACTTTCGGGCCTTTCCGGTCGTAGTTGTCGTAACGGTTGCCTGATTTCAGGAACCAGTCTTCCGGACGGTAGAAATGTTCGTCTACCAAGTCGACTTTCAGTTTCTTCATTTCCGGCCACAAGTAATCGAAATCCTTTCCTTCAGACTGCGGACCGGAGGAACCGATAATCTTGATTTCCGGATGTGCTTTGCGGATGGCTTCTACAAACGGTTTCAGACGTGCCGGATATTCCGGTCCCCACTGTTCGTTTCCGATGGCCATGAATTTCAGGTTGAACGGAGCCGGATGTCCCATGTCAGCACGGAGTTTTCCCCATTTGGTGTTGGTGTCGCCATTGGCAAACTCAATCAGGTCGAGTGCATCCTGAATGTAGCTGTCCAGTTGGTCTACGGGTACGTGTGCTTTCGGGTCATCGTTTTGGTACTGGCAAGCCAGTCCGCAGTTCAGTACCGGAAGCGGTTCGGCCCCCATGTCTTCAGCCAGCAGGAACAGTTCATAGAATCCCATGCCGTAGCTCTGGAAATAGTCCGGGAAGAAACGGTAGGGGAAGGTGTACTCCCAGCGGTTGCTGTTGAGCGGACGGTTTTCCACCGGTCCTACAGAGTTTTTCCAGTTGTAGCGGTCGGTGATTTCGGTTCCTTCCACGATACATCCTCCCGGGAAACGGAAGATGCCCGGTTTGGTATCGGCCAATGCCTGTACGAGGTCTTTCCGCAGTCCGTTTTCACGTCCTTTCCAGGTATCTACCGGGAACAAAGACACATGTTCCAAATCTACCGTGCCCGGAGAAGCCAGGAAGATTCTCAGATGTGCTTTGGCTTGTGTCTGAGTAGGAGTCAGGATGACTTCATATTTTTTCCAGTCCTTGGAGTTGATGTTTACATCTTGTGAGGTGATGACCTGCGATTCTCCCATGGACGCATTGTCAATCAGTTCCACCTGTATTTTCTGGTTTTCTCCTCTTGCCCATATGGTAAAGCGGTATTTTTCGTTGGCCTTGATACCGATTCCGAAGAAGCCTTCGTTTTCAATGCCGGTCCGTTTGTGCGGATGGCTGGGGGCTCCGAGGCGTACGTAATGTGGATTCTTTTCAAACGGTCCGTCATCTTGGAGGGTGACGTTGCCGAAAATGTCCCATCCCATCAGGTGTTGTGGAAATTCGAACGAACGGTTTTTAATCAGTTCTGCATAGAGACCTCCATCGGCTCCATAGTTAATGTCTTCGAAGAAATGCCCGTACATGGTCGGTTGTATTTCCGCACCAATCTTGTTGGCCTGAATCACCATCTGATTGGTGTTTTGCGCTTGCAGGCTGAGACCCGCGCTGAGTGCAAGCGCAGAGATAAAGGCTAAGTGTTTGTTCATGGTTTTATTTTTAATTTAATGTGATACAAACTTACATAAAAAGCGGCAATAAATTGACATAGTAATCATAAAATGTCTGTTTCTATGATTTTAGGGATAAATTTAGGGCCTATTGTTCTTCCTGAGGTGGACAATTTTTTCTATTAGGTGGACATTTGTTTTTTGAATGGATTTTTATCTCCTTTTTCCGAAAAAGACTGGAAAAACGGTATACCTTTGTCTGAAAAGTGAAAAGAAATCCATGAAAAGAAAAAGTTTGCTGTTCTATCTGTTCCTTGTATTCAGCTTGTGCAATCCGAATATACGGCTTTGTGCCATGCACAGTTCCTCTCGTTTTTCGTTGGCTTCTATTACGATGAACGACGGCTTGCCCTACAATTTTGTGGATGACATCATAAAATCCAGTGATGGGTATCTGTGGGTAACCACATACGGAGGAGGAGTGGCTCGTTACGACGGAAATGAGTTTGTCACTTTTCATACCAATGCAACCGATAAGAAAAGGGTCTTGAAAAGCAACTTTGTGGAGAAACTGACGGAGGATGCTTTTCATCGTATCTGGATGGCGGGAGAAGCGGGAATAGAATTGCTTTCTACCGAAAATCTGCAGATATTACCGGCTGCATCTTTGCAGTCGAAGCAGATGATGGAGTTGATGAAACTGCCCGCCAATTTTCTTTTGACGAGCAGAAAGGGGAATCTGTGGATTTGCAGTCGGGGACAAATTTATAAGGTTACGTTTCACGATACAGGGAAGGTGGAAAAGGTGATTCAGGTTTCAGACACTCCTTTGCATGAAAGAGGCAGTGTATTGGCTGAAATAGACGGGTATATCTGGTTCTTTCACAAGGGAAAACTTTGCCGGATTCGTGAGGATGTGGAAAGTATGCAGGAGCCGCAGCCGGTTTCCGTATCGTTGGAGATTCCGCCGATGGATGCCGTGTTCTGCATTTATCATTGCCAGAACAACGTGTGGATTGGAACCAATAACGGATTATATTGTTATGACCTGACGACAGATACCAGCCGGTTTTATTTCCATGATGCACACAATCCGTCTTCTTTGTCACAAAACTACATCACTTCCATTACCTCGATGCAAGACAATCAGATTATTGTCGGGACATTGCTGGGGCTGAATGTGTTCAATGCCTCTACTTCCGATTTTACTCGTATTCAGGCTGGAGAGGTGATGGAGATGCACGGACTTTCTTGTAATTTCATCAATACGCTTTATACTGATAATGAAAACGACATTGTTTGGGTAGGGACTGAAATTGGAGGACTAAGCAAGATGTTTTCGGCCCGTTTATCGGTGATTAATTATTATCATCAGCCGAATCAGCCAGGAAGTCTTTCGCGTAATCCGGTCAATGCAATTGTGGAAGACGAGTTTCATACTCTCTGGGTAGGTACGGTGGAAGGAGGGTTGAACTGTCATTTAAAGGGAAGCGAGCGTTTTTTGCATTATACGACCGATGCACCGGCTTGTTTGTCACACAACACGGTAAGTGTGCTGGTCTTAGATGACAAGGACCGATTGTATGTGGGCACTTGGGGAGGTGGAGTAGGATGGATAAACCGGCAGCCTTCTGCACCGAAACGCTATATTCCTCTTCCATTGAAAGATCCTTTTATTTCGAGTTTGGCTTTCGACCCCATCAATCACTTGCTGTGGATTGGAACCATGGGGAACTTGTATGTATACAATCCGGCAGATGGAAGTATTGTGGAACCTTTCTCGAAGGAAAGTAAGGCGGTTGTCAATCAGAATGCATTAGGCATGTGCATTACTCGTGAGAAGGAACTTTGGGCTTCATCGCCTTTTGGCCTTTTGAGAATCGATTTGGAGGCGTATGGGAAAGGACAGTTGAAATACAAGAAATATGTGTTTAAACTGGATAATCCGGCTTCGGAAAGAATAGAGCGCATTACGTCTATTTTTCAGTCGAAAGATGGTACGGTTTGGTTGGGAAGTAATGGTAACGGGTTTTATAAAGCGTTGCACAGAGGAAAAGAGTATCAGTTCATGGCGTTTACAAAAGACGATGGACTGGTAAGTAATAGTGTACGCGGGATTCTGGAAGACTGGTATGGGAATATTTGGGTATCTACGGACAATGGATTGTCGTGCTTTAATGTAAAAGAAGAGTCTTTCAGCAATTACAGTCAGATTGACGGATTGGTTTCCGACCAGTTTTATTGGAATGCAGGAGCTTTGTCTTATGACAAGGAACGTTTGTTCTTTGGCAGCCAGAAAGGGTTGACAGAAATCCATCCGATGATTGAAACAGAGCATAAATGTATGTATCCACTGGTTTTTACCCATTGCAAGGTGTTTGGTCAGGAGGTTTTTCCGCAGTCAGGAAAAATAGTGATGCATGAAAGTGACAAGTCATTGTCGATTGATTTTGCAGCTCTTGATTATATACTGGCACCTCAGTCCCAATATTCTTATCGTTTGAAAGGTTTTGATGATACGTGGGTAACGGTACCGGCCAGCCGCAACAATGCAACTTATACAAATCTTTATCCGGGAAAATATGTTTTTCAGCTTCAGTATGCGCCAGATGGGAAGCATTGGCTGACGCGTACGGCAGAACTGACGATTGTGGTCCGTCCTTATTTTTACAAGACTCCGTGGTTTTTACTTTCCACACTATTTATTTTGCTGTTCGGAGGATATCGTTTTCTGTTATGGCGTTACCAGACGATGAAGCGACAGCAGAATCTGCTGCATCAGATGGTGGAAGAACGTACTTCGGAACTGGAAGCGCAGAAAAAATTACTTTCCAACCAGACTCAGGAACTGTCTGAGCAAAATAAGTTGCTGAAAGACCAGAATGAGAAAATTACTGCACAGAAAAATCAGATTTTGGAAATGTCACGGAAGGTGGAGGAACTGACCATTGATAAACTGGCGTTTTTTACCAATATTACGCATGAATTCCGAACACCGCTGACTTTGATTGTCGGTCCGATTGAACGGGCTCTGAAATTAAGTTATAATCCCCAGGTAATTGAACAGTTGCATTTGGTGGAACGTAATTCCAAGTATCTTCTTTCGCTGGTCAATCAATTGATGGACTTCCGGAAAGTAGAGGAAGGGCATATCAAAATTGCCACCAATTACGGGAACTTGAAAGAGTTCATGAGTGAGATTGTACCTCCTTTTGCCGATTATGCAAGAAGTCGTGGTATTGACCTCCAGCTTTATCTGCATCTTTCAGATCCGTTCCTGATGTTTGACGAGGATGTGATGCGTAAAATCATGACTAACTTAATCAGTAATGCCCTGAAGTTTACTCCTAAGGGGGGAAATATTGGTATTTATGTGGGGACAATCGGCTGTCAGAAGGAGAAGAAATTGTTTATCAGTGTCCGCGATACGGGAAAAGGCATTCCAGAGAATGATATGGAGCAGATCTTCATGCAGTTCTATCAGTCGGACAATCAAAGCTTGGAATCGGTGAGTGGACAAAGCGGAACAGGCATTGGTTTGTATTTGTGCCGGAAACTGATTGATTTGCTGGATGGAAAAATTTATGCCAAGAACAACCGGGTGAAAGGCACGTCTTTCCGTATCCTTTTGCCAGCGGTGTATGGAGACAGACAGGAAAATCTGATACCCGAGGTAGAGAAAGACGATGCAGTGGTGGACATTCCACGTAACGGACGTATGACTGTTCTGGTTGTTGAAGACAATAAGGATATGCGTGATTATATCCGTTCCATCTTGATAGAATACTATAATGTGTTGGAAGCTTCTCAAGGTGAAGAGGCCTTGGGAATACTGCGTACCAGCAACGTCGATTTCATTATCAGCGATTTGATGATGCCGGTAATGGATGGAATGGAATTGTCTCGCCGGGTGAAAAGTGATTTTTCCATATCTCATATACCTTTCTTGATGCTGACGGCGAAGACTTCTGATGAGGCTCGTCTGGAAAGTTACAAGATGGGAGCGGATGCCTTTTTACTGAAGCCTTTTGATGAGAACATGTTGCTGGCCCGTATATCCAACATTCTGGAGAACCGGAAACGCGTGCTGCAGAAATTCTCCATAGATATGAATACCGATTCTTTGGAAGTGGAAGAAAATTCCGGTGACAAGAAATTTCTGAACAAAGCCATGGCGGTGGTGAAGGAAAATTACAAGAACCCGGATTTTGAAGTCAGTGATTTCATTGAAGCGGTAGGAATCAGCAAGAGCCTGTTGAACAAGAAAATGCAAAGCCTTACTGGGCAGTCGGCCGGACAGTTCATACGCAACTATCGTTTGAACCTGGCACGTGAACTTTTGTTAAGAAACCGGGTAAACCGAACGATGAATATTTCTGAGATAGCTTACGAGGTGGGTTTTAATGACCCTAAGTATTTTACCCGTTGTTTTACGAAGCATTTTAATGTGACTCCAAGTAGTTTGTTGGAAGGAAGTAGTTCTGATAAATAATATTTAGTTTGATGGAGAGGAGGATGTGTCAAAATGATGCATCCTCTTTTCGTTATATAATCATCGTTTTGCCATTTTTCATAGAGTATGATTTATGTTTT
>ERZ824978.286-NODE-286-length-78595-cov-94.601133_pt1 | contig 78595 bp, 77 predicted proteins | sample MGYA00519860_ERZ824978 | MGnify/ENA primary metagenome ERZ824978 (study PRJEB31778, sample SAMEA3449184) | human gut metagenome | biome: human gut; feature: human-associated habitat; material: faeces | place: United Kingdom | collected 2010/2012 ... | reverse complement strand
CTGTGAAGACCGACGACCTTAGGGAGACGGCTGACTATGGGAGGATCTACGACATAGTGGCGGAGCAGATGGCGGTGCCGTCCAACCTGCTTGAGAATGTCGCCGGCAGGATACTGGACGCCGTCCGTAAGGAGTTCAAGGACTTCCTTTTCATCAAGATAAGGGTTTCAAAGATGAAACCGCCGGTGAACGGGCCGTGCGCCTGGTCCCGTGTCACCGTGACTTATGGCGATCCAATCTGGAGGTTTTAGGATGAGGATAGCGTTTCTGACACTCGGCTGCAAGCTCAACTACGCCGAGACATCGACTTACGAGAGAGGTTTCACGGCGAACGGCCTTGAGGTCGTCCCGTGGGAGGAGCAGGCTGATGTCTACCTGATCAACACTTGCTCTGTCACGGAGAGGGCCGAGAAGAAGTGCCGCAATGTGATCCGGAAGATGCACAGGGTCTCCCCCGGAGCCAGGATCATTGTCACAGGCTGCTACGCCGAGCTTCGCCGGAACGATCTGCTGGCCATAGACGGTGTGTCGCTTGTGTTCGGCGCCAAGGAGAAGTCCCGTGTGGTTCCTGACACAATGGAACTTCTTCTGAATGGTTCCGGCGGTGCCATGTCCGCCGCCGAAAACATCACCATAGAAAAACCGATGAGCGCGGCGGAATACAAGGAGATCTCGAAGGAGACGATGGCGGCGTTCTCGTCGGAGGAAAGGACGAGGTCGTTCCTCAAGGTGCAGGACGGATGCAACAACTTCTGCGCCTACTGCACAGTGCCTTACGCAAGAGGAAACTCAAGGAATATCCCGATCTCCGAGATCATAGGGCAGGCCGGAAGGATAGCCGCTTCCGGAATCAAGGAGATTGTCATCACCGGAGTTAACACCGGGGACTTCGGCAGGACGACCGGCGAGAGTTTCCTCGATCTGCTGAAACGCCTCAACGACGTGGAAGGCATCGAACGCTACAGGATCTCGTCAATCGAGCCGAATCTCATAACGGAGGACATCGTGGACTGGATAGCCTCCGGCACCAAGTTCCAGCCACACTTCCATATTCCTTTACAGTCAGGGTCGGACACGATCCTGAAAAGGGTGGGCCGCCGCTACACGACGGAATTCTTCGCCGACAGGATCGACTACATCCGCTCCAGGATGGATCCTAAGGCCGGGCAGGACGACAAACCCTTCGTGTTCTTCGGGATAGATGTCATCGCCGGACTGCCCGGAGAGACAGAGGAACTGTTCGAGGAGACATATTCATTCCTCAAGGACCGCGTCAGACCGGCGTTCATCCACGTGTTTCCCTATTCCCGCCGCCCCGGAACCGTCGCCGCCGGGTGGAAGGATCAAGTCAAGGATGCCGTCAAGACGGAAAGGGTGGCAAGGCTGGAGGCGCTGTGCGGCGGGCTGCACACGGCGTTCGTGGAAAGGAACAGGGGCAGACGCTCGCAGGTGCTGTGGGAATCCGACGAGAGGGACGGGATGATGGGCGGCTACACCGGCAACTACATCAGAGTCGAAAGGACGTATGACCCGGCGCTTGTGAACATGATAGAGGAGGTCACAATCTGACGCCTCGTCCCAAACGGAAGTAAGGCGGCAAATAATCATCAAACGAATGGAATTCAAGAATATATGGGCAAGGCAAGACTGACATTCTTAGGCACCGGCACCTCGCAGGGGGTACCGATCATCGGCTGCAAGTGCGATGTGTGCACATCACCGGACACAAGGGACAAGCGGTTCCGCTCATCCGTGTTTGTTGAATATGAGGGGCTTGGCATCCTCGTGGACGCCGGGCCGGACTTCAGGATGCAGATGCTCGCCCACGACCTGTGCCACCTGGACGCCATCCTGCTGACACACAACCACAAGGACCACACTGGAGGCCTTGATGACGTGCGCTCGCTCAACTACATCGACAAGCGCGCCGCCGAAATCTACTGCGAGCGGAACGTCCTCGACGAGCTGATCAAGGAATATCCCTACGTCTTCGCTTTCCCGAAATACCCCGGAGCGCCCGAATGGCATCTCCACGTGATCGACGAGAATCCGTTTCTGGTCTACCCGAACGCGAAGGACATGGAGCTGGTCTGGGTGCACGATGTCGGCTACCATTACAAGACTCCGGACGGAAGGCTGATCCCTACCGGCCGGAAACTGGAGGACATCATCGACAAGGCGGATCCCGCATCGATGGCCGCCTCGACGGGCGGCGTGGAGATCATCCCGATCCGGGGACTCCACGACAGGCTCCCGGTGCTCGGATTCCGCTTCGGGGACATCGCCTACATCACCGACATGAGCTTCATCCCGGAGAGTGAGTTTGAAAAGTTAAAGGGCCTCAGGCACGTGACTCTCAACACGGTAGGCTACAAGAAGCACCACTCGCATTTCAGTCTCGACGAGGCCCTTTCACTTGCTGACCGCATCGGCGCCGAACACACGTGGCTCACCCACCTGTCACACACCTTCCCACGCCACGGACAGTTCGCCAAAGACCTTGAGGATCTTTGCCGCCGGCGACACATACACTCAATAGTCAGCCCGGCCTACGATGGACTCACTATCGAATAGGATCCCCGCATCCGGGCTGGCTCGTAAATGACTCGTAAACGAGACTAATGCTGAATATTCATTAATCGGATATATTTCAGAATCAGATCGTTCCACTTGGCGTCGCCCGGCTTCTGGTAGCGGCAGTTGCCGTTAGGATCCGGCGTGAAGATGGTCTCGCCCTTAGGTGTCAGCTCGACCCAGCCGCGCTCAGACATGTAGAACGCGCTGTCGCCCTCTACCGCGTTGATGACGGCGAGAGGATCCCACATCTTCTGCCCAGTGTCGCACTGCGTGAACTTATAGATCCACTTGATCGGATGGGCGTCTGTCCAGCTGATGTCCTGCAGCACGACCTCCGGCTTGTAGTCCAACGGGTCGCCGACCTCGCCAGGAGAGAAGATCACGTTGACCGACTTAGGCAGCAGCTTGAAGAACCGGAGAGAATAGTCGATGGCCTGGGTGAAGTTGTAGTCAGGCTCGACGGACTCTCCGAACACACCGCCCATCGCATAGACATCGGTCACCTTCTTCGCCACAAGTTCCACACCAGTGAGCGGTGAGAACTCGTCCGGTCCGGACTCGAGCAGGCGCGCGAGCGTGGTCACGAAGCCCACTGAACAGATCTTCACCGAGCTGTCAGGCTGCGCCGCCAGTATCTTACGGTACAGCTTGTAGCCCTCCATGTAGTCATCCGTACTCTTTACGGTCTGCTTGAAAAGAGGTCTGGCATCAGTGTCGCGCGCGTAAGGGAAATTGTGGTAGGAGATGAACACCACCGGACGCTCGATGCCGGAGCGCTCAAGCCCGATCGGAATGTCAGGATAGCCGTAGAAGTTGTTCAGCGCGTCCACCGCGTCGGCGTTGGCGGCCCCCATACGGTCAATCATCACGCCCAGAAGGTTGCAGCGCCCCATGTCCATGTAGCGGTAGAGCATCATCAGCGCGAAGAGGTCATCGGTAGAGCTGCCCATATCGCAGTCGTAGATGATGCGGTTCTCCGGCATGTCGTAGTTCGACTTGACATTGATGTCCTTCGAGCAAATGTACACCGTGTGCTGTCCGTTCTCGCGGGCGAACTTCACAGCGGCGGCCAGACTGTCCTCCGGGAATATCCTGTTGCTGTCGAAATAATACTTCTTATTCTCGGGATTGTACCATCCGCCCACAAAGCCCTCATGCTCGCGGGCATGCTTGATGACCGCCGGCAGACTCTTTTTGTCGAAGCTGTTCTGCGTGGCCGCGTAAGAAACCACAATACCTTCCCTCGGTTGGTCAAAGGTGTCGATTCCAATCGTGAAACCATCCGGATGGGCCTGGGCGAAACCCCATAAGAAATTGACAAGTTCCTTGTCACTAAGATTCACCTTGTTCCTGTTCGTCTGAGCGAAGGTGAACAAGCTGCTGGTTAATAAAGCCAATAGGATAAATAATCTCTTCATAACTCATAAAATTATAGTCTCGTAAAAATACGAAAAGAATTCTAATAAACAAGAATATATCCACGCCTCAAACTTTCATTCCGCATCCCCGCAGCCGATGAAAGGATCATTCTGACACTTTATGAGTTGAAACAACTATTGGTTATGTTTCAAGATCTATACATCGGAACGTCGCCATTGTCAATGAGTTGGCGGAGAATGTCGAGATAGTCCGGCGAATGGTTTCCGGAAGGATTGCCAAATTCGGCGACGATTTCCTCAAGGGAATATTCACCATCCTTTTCATCAATATATTCAATAAGCTTGCGCCTCGTCATCTGCTGAAGTGTCCGCGCGGGAACGGCGGCGCGGCGGGCGCGGCACACGTCGCAGGTGCCGCAGTCGGCGGCCTCGGTCTGGCCGAAATAGCGGAGAAGGTAGCGGGAACGGCACTCGGAGGTCTCGCTGACATATTCAAGCATCGCCTCCGCGCGCGCATGGAAACTCTCCCTGAGCATCGCATAGCGGGACGGCATCAGGTTGACGTTGCCGGGGCGCAGGCGGTCGTGGTGCAGGAACACCACATCGGCATGATCGGCAGGCACATAGCTTATCACATGAGCCAGCGACAGACCGTAGAGCGACTGCCGGAGCTGCGGAACCGTCTGACCGGCGCGGCGGGCGACATATTCCTCGTCAATCCGCTGGAGAAAGGAGAATATTCCCGTGTAGCTCCGCATCAGCGCCTCCAGCGCGGCAGCCTGCCGTCGATCGGCCAGCTCGACGTCATAGAGCGCCTTACGCTCAACATTGATCCTCACCTTCGTCGGGATGTCTATCTCCTCTGAATATGTCAGGTGTCCTGTCCGCTCAAGGTACCTCAGCGCATGGAACACCGGCGACCTCTGCAACGAGAAACGCTTGCAGAAATCCTCGATCCTGAACTTCAGCTGGCGGCCTATTCCCGCGTCATAGGGGATCTCGAAGAAAGCGTGGAGTTTCTGGTAGATGTCCTCGACATATTCAAGGGAAGGGAACGAGACATCCTCGATCTGCCTCGCCCTCCGCACGTCCACGCCGTTCCAAAGCTGGACTGCATAGGACCGCTTCCCGTCGCGCCCCGCGCGCCCGGCCTCCTGGAAGTACGCCTCCGGACTCTCCGGAAGGTCGTAATGCACCACGAAGCGCACGTCCGGCTTGTCTATTCCCATGCCGAAAGCGTTCGTGCACACCATCACCCTGACCGCGCCGCTCTTCCAGGCCGCCTGCCGCTCCGCCCTCGCCTGTCCGCCGAGGCCGGCGTGGTAGAACGAGGCCGAGACTCCCTGAGCCTTCAGGAACTCCGAAAGTTCCTCGCATTTGCGCCGGTTGCGGGCATAGACTATTCCCGTCCCCGGCACACCGTTGCAGATGTTAAGTATCTGTGAGCATTTGTCCTCCACGTGCCGGACGATGTAGCTGAGGTTCGGCCTCTCGAAGCCGCTCTTGAGCAAGAGTTTCTCCCTGAAGCCGAGACGCTCCATGATGTCCTGCGCCACCGGTGGAGTGGCGGTCGCCGTGAGGGCGATGACAGGCGCGTCGATCCTCTCGCGGAGCTCGCCTATCCTAAGGTAGTCAGGCCGGAAATCGTAGCCCCACTGGGAGATGCAGTGAGCCTCGTCCACCACGACGAAGCTTATGTCGAGGACATCGACGTAGGACTGGAACAGCTGTGTCCCAAGCCTTTCCGGCGAGAGATAAAGAAACTTGTAGTCGCCGTAGGCGGCGTTGTTAAGAGCCAGATCGACCTCGTGGCGGCTCATTCCCGCATGGACCGCGAGCGCCCTCACCCCCCTGTCGTTCAGATTCTGGACCTGATCCTTCATGAGGGCGATGAGCGGAGTGACGACCAGAGTGATCCCCTCCCTCATCAATCCCGGAACCTGAAAACAGACTGACTTGCCACCGCCCGTGGGCATGATGGCCAGCACATCCTTCCCTTCAAGGGCCGCGGTGATGATCTCCTCCTGCATCGGGCGGAAGCCATTGTAGCCCCAATATTCTTTCAACACTTCTGACGGCGACATGTTCAAAAATCGTTAAACCGTTTTATCTCAACCTTTTGCGCATTTTGTTGGCAAACTATTTGCAGTGAAGCACTGCCGGCGAAGCAAATGTACGAAATTAATCGCTTACTCATTTGAGTAATGGATAAAAATTCCTTAAATTTGCCGCGCCTTTTGTAAGGGTTCTAAAATAAGTTGCCGCTGATTCGGCGAAAATTTGCGGCAGATTGTTTTTAAGAACTGATTAGGGAATAAGTTTAACTTTATAAAAACACATTTTACTATGCCTAAGATGGATTTAAGCAAGTACGGAATCAAGAGCGTGAAGGAAGTCCTTTACAATCCGACTTACGAAGTTCTCTACAACGAGGAGACAAAGCCTGAGCTTGAGGGCTATGAGAAAGGTCAGGTGACCGAGCTCGGAGCCATCAACGTGATGACCGGCATCTACACCGGACGTTCTCCTAAGGACAAGTACATCGTTATGGACAAGAATTCCAAGGAGACTGTTTGGTGGAACACCCCTGAGTACCCTAACGACAACCACCCGATGTCCGAGAAGGTTTGGAAGGTTGTGAAGAAGACCGCCCAGCAGGAGCTCTCCGGAAAGAGGCTTTTCGTTGTCGATGGCTTCTGCGGAACCCACAAGGACACCCGCATGAAGGTACGCTTCATCATGGAGGTGGCATGGCAGGCACACTTCGTGACCAACATGTTCATCCGTCCGAAGAATCAGGAAGAGTTCGATCAGGAGCCTGATTTCGTAGTTTACTGCGCTTCAAAGGCTAAGGTCGCCAACTTCGAGGAGCTCGGACTCCGCAGCGACACCTGCGTCGCCTTCAACGTAAGCAGCAAGGAGCAGGTTATCCTCAACACCTGGTACGGCGGCGAGATGAAGAAGGGTATGTTCTCCATGATGAACTACTACCTCCCTCTTAAGGGCATCGCAGCCATGCACTGCTCGGCCAACACCGACATGAACGGCGAGAACACCGCCATCTTCTTCGGTCTCTCCGGAACCGGCAAGACGACCCTCTCCACCGATCCTAAGCGTAAGCTCATCGGCGACGACGAGCACGGCTGGGACAACAAGGGTGTGTTCAACTTCGAGGGCGGCTGCTACGCCAAGGTCATCAAACTCGACAAAGAGTCTGAACCGGACATCTACAACGCCATCCGCCGCGACGCCCTTCTTGAGAACGTGACCGTAGACGCACAGGGCAAGATCGACTTCAACGACAAGAGCGTGACCGAGAACACCCGTGTGTCCTACCCTATCTACCACATCAACAACATCGTACGTCCTGAGTCACAGGGTCCTGCCGCAAAGCAGGTCATCTTCCTCTCAGCCGACGCCTTCGGTGTCCTTCCTCCGGTTTCCATCCTTGATCCTGAGCAGACCAAGTACTACTTCCTCTCAGGCTTCACCGCCAAACTGGCCGGAACAGAGCGTGGTATCACCGAGCCTACCCCAACCTTCTCCGCATGCTTCGGACAGGCATTCCTTGAGCTTCACCCTACAAAGTACGCCGAGGAACTCGTCAAGAAGATGAAGAAGAGCGGTGCCAAGGCTTACCTCGTGAACACCGGCTGGAACGGAACCGGCAAGAGAATCTCCATCCGCGACACCCGCGGAATCATCGACGCTATCCTCAACCATAGCATCGACTCGGCTCCAACCAAGACCATCCCTTACTTCAACTTCGTGGTTCCTACAAAGCTCGAAGGTGTTGACACCCACATCCTCGACCCTCGCGACACCTACGCCGACGCCTCACAGTGGGAGGAGAAGGCAAAGGATCTCGCCGCAAGGTTCATCAAGAACTTCAAGAAGTACGAGTCCAACAGGGCCGGCAAGGCTCTCGTAAAGGCTGGTCCTCAGCTCTAATCGACAATTTGTCCAACATCCATCAGGCTGGCCAGAGTCTCTCTCTGGTCAGCCTGATTTTTTTTTAGGAAATTATATCTGGCAAGTTTGCATCATCCGAATATATTCCTATATTTGAAAAAAGAATAACAAATAATCAATAGCACAACGACATGAAAAGACTAACGCTCATACTCCTCACCGCGATCCTTTCGGTTCATCTTCCGGCCCAAAACCTGACAGACAAGTTCGGGAAGGTCTCCGAATGGGAAGCCGCCATGACCTCGTACGACAAGGACCCGGAGGCTGAAGCCCTTTACATCTACGACAAAAGGGATCTGGCTTTCATGAACGACTTCCGCTACGACTACAACGTCTACGTCCGGATCAAGATCTTCAGCAAGAACGCCCTTGACCTAGCGGACGTGGAGATTCCCTTCATGTCGGCCAATTCAGCGGAAAGCGTGTCAGGAGTGGCGGCGAACACCTATAACATCGTGAACGGCAAACTGGTCAAGACACCGATGCCGAAACAGAACATCTTTACCGAAAAACTCTCCGAGAACCTTTCGGTAGTCAAGTTCTCACTTCCCGAGGTGAGGGAAGGCAGCGTCATCGAGTACAAGTACAACATGAAAGTCGGCTCCATTGTCGGAATATCCGACTTCACCATTCAGCACAGGAATCCTGTGCTGCATTCCATGGTTGACATAAGGCTTCCGGAGTTCATCGGTTATTCAGTGAATTCCAGAGGAGGCTACTACCTCAACATGTTAAAGGAGAAGGACGCGAGGGTGTTCTCCCTTGGCAACTTCACATACGGTGTGAACCACATCTACTGCCACAACGACAACATTCCATCCCTGCGCGACGAGCCGATGGTCTGGTGCCTCGATGATTATCTGGCCGGTTTTGACATGGAAATCACAGGAATAAGCATCCCTGAAGCCAAGATCTACGAGGACTTCGCGAGCAACTGGAAGAACATCAACGAGACTCTGGAAAAAACAAATCTGGGTTACTATCAGAGTTCCCGGAATCCGTTCAAGGAGGAGGTCGCGGCCATAAGGGCAAAGGACATCACCGAGACTGCCAAGATGCGGGAGGTCCTCAAACTTGTCAGCGGAAGAATAAGATTCAACGGAAAGGCCTACCTGATTCCAGACTCCCCTGCCAGCGTGGTCAAGAAAGGGTCCGGCAGCATGGCGGACATCAACAACGTCCTGTCCATCGCTTAAAGACTGCGGATTCAAGAACCAACTCATTCTTCTCAAGCCACGATTCGAAGGGAGACTGCCATTTTTCCCGTCACTCCAGAAGATAAGTTCCTTCATTGTACGCGCGTCGGATTCGGAGGGCAACCATTACTACATGGACGCCACCGACAAGGATTCCGATCTCAATGTCCTGTCTCCGGAGCTTCTTGTGGACAAGGCCAGAGTCTATAAAGTCGATGGAGACGAAGGCTGGGCGGATCTTTCGGCGCTGGTCAGGAACTCCGACCAGATGATGATCATGGCGACCGTGGAAGAGAATGGTGACATCAACGGCAGATTCAACCGTATGCTGACAAACCAGAAAGCCTACACGTTCAATCACCAGCACGACAGTGCGAAATCCGAAGAGGAATTCATCGAAAAGGTTGCGAAGGACTCCGGAGTACAAGTGGACAGCTGCACGTTTTCCGGTGTGGGCACAGCCCGGGTTGTCGAGACCGTCCACTTCCGGAAGAATCCCGACAAGGCCGGAAACCTCATCTACATCCGACCTACGCTCGTTCCATTCATGACCTCCAACCCATTCAGCGACCAGATCAGGAAGCTTCCTGTGGAGTTCGAGACAATCGAGAACAATTCCTTGCAACTCACTCTCGCCATTCCTGACGGGTACACCGTGGATGAGATCCCTGGTGCATGCAACTACACCGGATGCGGCGGCGACGTCCAATTCACATTCTTTCATAAAATGGTAGGCAACAATCTGATGACACGCCTTACGCTCAACATCAACAGAGTCATTTTCAGTGTCGAGGAGTATTCCGACCTGAACCAGTTGTTCGGCAAGATCGCCGAGTTGTCCAACTCCAGGATAGTCCTGAAAAAAGTGAATTAGATGAGACGCCTCCTGCTTATTCTATCCGTCTGCTGCCCGCTGTCGGCACACGCCCGGCAGATGACAGCCGACGCCGTCATCCTGAGGAACGACGCGACATTCACGGTAACGGACAAGACACACGCCAGCTACAGGCACACGATCGAGTTCATGGTCACGGAGAAAGGAAAGAGACGCGCGGCGTTTTCCTGTTCGGTGAACAACGGAAGCACAAAGCTCAAATCATTCTCCGGAGAGATAAAGGACGCCACAGGAAAGGTCACAAAAATCAAAAAGTCAGACTTGAGATTCACTGAATATTCCGACGGCCTGGCTGACAGCTACGCGACCTGGTACTATTCCCCGAACATTGTACACTATCCGGCGAAAGTAACCTACACTTTCGAGAAGCAATACACCGACGCGGTTTTGGGCTATGATCCATTTGTCCCGCTCCAGCTCGGAGAGGGTGTCATGGCAATGGAGTCAAGCTACAGGCTTGAAGTGCCGCAAGGCACCAAATTCAACTACAAGCAATTGAACTTGCAGGATGTCACTCCTGAGCGCACCACGACCAAGGATGGCGAGGTTTATGTCTGGAGAACCGGGCCTGTCCCGGCCCTTGAAGCAGAGAGGTACTCGACTCCATTGGCCGACAGAATGCCTATCGTCCTTTTCTCTCCGGACGAGTTCTCTTACGAGAAGAAAGATGGTTCCAACTCTGATTGGAAAGCCGTCGGTAACTGGCTGCTTTCCCTTACGGACGGGATGGCCAATCCTCCCGCCGACCTCCAAACCAAGGTCACAGAGATAACGGAAGGCGCCACTAATGACCTTGAGAGAATCCGGAGGATCTATGAATATCTCGGCAAGACCACCCGCTACGTCAGCATCCAGCTTGGCCTCGGCGGACTTAGGCCGATTGGTCCGGAAAAGGTCTTCCAGAACAAGTTCGGGGACTGCAAGGCCCTGTCGTTCTACATGCAGACCATGCTGAAATGCTGCGGGATAGAGTCCTGCTACGTGATCCTCAACATGGGAGAAGACAGACTTATTCCTGACTTTCCTTCTCTGGGAACCTCCAACCATGCCATCGTGGCCGTGCCGATGGCGAAGGACACACTTTGGATTGAATGTACAAACCCAGATGTTCCATTAGGTTATGTCCATCCGAAGATAGCCGGCAACCATGCCCTGGTTGTCAAAAAGGACAGTTCCTATGTCACAAGGCTCCCGAAGGCTCCTGACGGCGCGAATCTGGATTCAAGGGGGATCACAGTGAACCTGAATGCGGACGGAAGCGCGAAGGTCGGGATGAATGACTATGCGCGGATGGCTTTTTGGGAGGATCTGCACAGCCTGACAAAAATGTCCGAAAGCGAAAGGATCAACGAGATCATGTCAAGGATCAATCTGCCGAGGGTGACAATCTCGGACGTGAAGATAGTCTCGGAGCCGTCTCCGGAGCCGTCATGCAAGATGACCTACAAGGCAGAGGCATCCACCTACTCAAGCGTGACCGGATCACGCCTTTTCGTACCGGTCAATCCTTTCAGGAATGTAAGTGGCGGCACCACTTCGGCTAAACGGATCAATGATCTTTATTTCAGGGATGGCTACGTACTGGCTGACAAGATAGTCATGAATGTTCCGGAAGGATATTCAGTGGAAGCATATCCGGAGGATTATGAGTTTGAGAACGAGTTCGGTTCCGTACGTTTCAAGCAGGTACGCAAGATGGTTGACGGGCATCTTCGTTTTCAGTTCTGGTTCAGGTTCGAGAAAAAATCCGGAACATTTCCGAACTCCGCCTACGAGAACTTCCGTTCATTCATTCGTGCCGCCGAATCAGTCTACTACGCCAAACTCGTCCTTGTCAAGAACTAAGTAATCCTTTAAGCAATCCTTAAAAAACAACTTGGTAATCTTTGATTGTCTTTTCGGTCCAGCTATCTTTTCCCATCAGTCATGTGTCACCGGCACACTCTTTCTTCCAAAAGATAGCTATCCTCGAAAACACTGCCAAATCTTTACCTACTTATTGTTTAACGCTTACTGAAAACGAGCGCAATCCCGCTTATGAAAAGCAATGTGCGAACCATTCGCTATCCCTTCTGCTTATAATATCCGCCACCTCTCCTCATTATAGTATTCGCCACCTCTCCTCATCATAATATTCGCTACCTCTCCTCATCATAATAATTCTCGAATATATTCCTGAGCCGCGCCGGGTCATGGATTATGTCACGTAGTTCCTGAAGGCCGGCGGCGTTCCTTGATTCCGGGATGTAGAGTTTGAGGTAACCACCGTAGTCATATTTCTCGGCCAGGTGCTCAAGCATCCTTTGCCAATGTCCTTCCTTGTCCAACTCAGGGTAATGTTCCATGCCGTACCGCACTGTACGCCAGAGGATTCTCATAGGTTCGATGTCACGGTCAGCCTCGGCGACGATCATCCCGTAGAGGCTCCTGGGATCTCTGCCGCAGGATGCACGATGATCCTCCGTGGCCTGGGCGATGGTCTCTATCTGCTCCGGACTGAACAATCTTTTGAGATTCTGGTCTTCGCGGACAATCCTGCCGGAGGAAAGGTGATGCACTTCCCTGCCGTCCACCAGACCGGTGTCGTGGAACGCCGCCGCCGCAAAAAGCACGCTCTCGTCCACGTCATAGTGAGCGGACATATTCATAGCCTCCTCGATCACCTTCCGGACGTGATCCTCCCTATGAGCCCCGTCAAAGGAAGCATAGCGAGGAATGATCTCGCCCTCAACGTATTGCACCAGTTCCTGATTGAGCATATTCATTTTTCCATTTCACACTTCCGCCCTTTGTGTCTCCTGTAAAGCGGCCCACCTCGCACCCCGCGTCCCGAGCGCCATCACTCCGCCTTCTGTAAAACGGTCCTCCTCGCACCCTGCGTCCCGAACGCCACCTCTGCCTTTTTCAGCGACCGCTATAGCCCCGGCGATGCCACCGCCCGCAGACAGTTGTCTCAACAGCAAATTTTCAGGGAATTACTGTTCTGCTACGAAGCCACTGCCCGCCGACAATTGTCTCAACAGCCCCTCGCAGCCCTCGGCGATGTCACGGTAGGTTCTTTCAAAGTCGCCGGTGTACCAAGGATCGGAAACATCAGAGGACTTCCCCGCATATTCCATCATCATGTGGACCTTAGTCATATTCTCCGGGCTGATTATGTGCGACAGGAGCCGCCGGTTCGAAGAGTCCATAACGACAATGATGTCATATTCAGAAGCTTCCGCATCTGAAACCCTGTGCGCACGATGTCTTTGGAACGGTACACCATGAGCCAGCAGCGTCCGCTTCGCCGGCGGATAAATGTCGTTCCCCTCCTCCTCGTAAGACACCGCCGCCGAGTCAATGCGCAAAGCCAAACCGGCCTTTCGCACCATCTCCTTCATGATAAACTCCGCCATTGGACTCCTGCAGATGTTCCCGTGACAGACAAACAAAACACTTTTCATAACCACAAAAATAACACATTTCAGCAGATTTCCACGCCTTTCTGCCGGTCGGATCCGTCAATGGGTCTGGCTATACTTCAGGCGAGGGATTTCTTTTGCGCGGAGGGGAGAAGAATCACGTTTTTTGTGTAAGTTTGCAGTCCCAACGGAGAGGGGTGGGCTATGGGCGATGCGGCTGGAGGCCTTCCCGTCATGTGCGGGGATGGAAAAGCGAATAGGGATGTTGAATATTCACGAAAATTAAATGATTGAGAATATGAGGTTTACGAATAGGATTCTGATGATGGCACTGCTGGTGGCGGGTCTTTTTGCGGTGTCTGTCGATGGGTATTGCTGGGGGCAGAAGGGGCATGATGTCACTTGCGCTGTCGCGCAGCGGCATCTTACCCGAAAGGCGGCAAGGAAGATTGACGAAATACTTGACGGGAAGACCATTGTGTACTGGGCGAATTGGATGGACAATGCCAGCCACACTCCTGAATACCGGTACACCAGCTCGTGGCATTACAGAAACACTGACGAGGGCGAGACTTTCAGCGGAGCACCCCTTAACGAGAACGGCGATGTCGTCCGCGCCGTCAACGAGCAGATAGCGGCGTTGAAAAGCGGGAAGCTTGACAAGGAGGAGCAGGCGCTCTCATTGAAGTTCCTGGTCCACCTTATGGGCGACCTGCATTGTCCGATGCACATGGGGCACAGGTCGGACCGCGGCGGCAACAGATGGCAGGTGCAATTCTTCAACAACGGTACGAACCTTCATTCCATCTGGGACACCGGAATCATCGAGAGCGCCCACAAATGGACATATTCGGAATGGGTCGAGCAGATTGACACCAACCCTCGGGCCGAGAACAGAAAGATGTCGGAAGGGACTCCTGAATCCTGGGGCGAGGAGACCTACGGGATCTGCAGGACAATCTACGCCTCGACTCCTGTCGGCTCCAAACTGTCCTATGACTACGTGGGCGAATGGACCGGGACGGTGGAAGTCCAGCTTCTACGCGGCGGCCTGCGGCTTGCCGCTGTCCTGAACGACATTTTCGGATAGCCCGTAGGAGCATCAGAAACCGAAATAGTTCCGGGCGTTGTTGTAGGAGATGTCGCGGACCATACGGGCGACAGTGTCAATCTCGGATGCCGGAATCTTGCCGGCCTCGACATCGGTGCCGATGATGTCGCAGAGAATGCGGCGGAAATATTCGTGGCGCGGGTAGCTGATAAAGCTGCGGGAGTCGGTCAGCATACCTACGAAGCGGCTCAGAAGGCCGAGCGACGAGAGTGCGTCCAGCTGCTTCCGCATACCGTTCTCCTGATCGAGGAACCACCAGCCGGAGCCAAACTGCATCTTGCCAGGCACGGAGCCGTCATTGAAATTGTAGGCCATCGTGGTCATCACCTCATTGTCCTTAGGATTAAGACAATAGAGGATTGTCTTCGCAAGGTTGCCCGTCATGTCCAGCACATCGAAGAACTTGTTGCCAGCCTCGGCTACCGGCTTGTCGTTCATCGAGTCGCAGCCGGCGTCAGGGCCGACGGAACGGAATATTCTTGAGCGGTTGTTGCGGAGCGGCCCGACGTGGAACTGCTGCGTCCAGCCTGTCTCCGCATCCATCACGGCAAGATCGTACAGGACGGCGCTCTTGTACTTGACGGCGTCATATTCATTTACCGGCGTGCCCGAAAGGGCGGTTCTGAATATTCTTTCAATCTCGCTGTCGTCATAGTCCTCGGCGTAGAACGTGTCAAGACCGTGGTCGGAGAGACGGCAGCCCATCGAGGCGAAGAAATCGTGACGCTTCCTGAGCGCTTCCACCAGGGTGGCGTAGGAACGGATCTCGATGCCGGCGGCCTCCCCCAGCCTCTCCAGATACGCCTTGAATGCCCCGACATCATCAATGCCCATCACCTTGTCAGGCCTCCATGTAGGCAGCACCTTTGTGCCGAACGGATGCTCAGCGATCTGCTTGTGCCAACGCAGGTCATCCGCCGGGTCATCGGTCGTGCAGACCACCTCCACGTTGAACTTGCGGATAAGCGCCTGGCCGCGGAACTCCGGAGTAGCCAGCTTGGCGTTGCACTCTTCGAAGATCTCACGAGCGGTCTCCGGCTTCAGAATCCGGTCTATTCCGAAAACCCTGCTGAGTTCCAGATGAGACCAGTGATAGAGAGGATTCCGCATCAGATAAGGCATCGTCTCTGCCCATTTCTCAAACTTTTCCCAAGAGGATTTCCCGCCTGTGATATATTCCTCCGGCACGCCGTTCGCCCTCAACGCGCGCCATTTGTAGTGGTCGCCGCTGTGACCGTCCACCAGCCAAAGCTGGGTGATGTCGCGGAACCGGATGTTCTCGGCGATCTCTCGTGGTGACAGGTGGCAGTGGTAGTCAATTATCGGCAGCTTCCCGGCATGGTCGTGGAACAGCCGACGCGCCGTCTCGCTGGACAGCATAAAGTTTTCGTTGATGAATGCGCTCATTATTCTATCTTTACACGGTTTCTTACGGACATCCTCCGGACAGACAACGGTGGCTCCGTCTGACAAATTTAACTACCCTGCGGATAAATCGCAAGAGAAAACAAGAGAAACCAGTGTTTTGATTCTTTAAAAAATGTTGTTATCTTTGAGCGTTTACTAATAACCGACACCATCTATGATGAAAAGCAAATCCCTGAAGCCTCTTATCCTGGCCGGAATCGCGGTGACTTCATCGGCTTGCTCCGAACGTGAAGCGGAATCACCACACCCAAACATCGTTTTCATCCTCGCCGACGACCTCGGCTGGGGGGATCTCGGCTGCTACGGCCAGACATTGTTCCAGACGCCAGGCATCGATTCCCTGGCCGCGAACGGCATACGGTTCACCCAATGCTATTCCGGCACGACCGTCAGCGCGCCGTCACGCTCCTGCCTTCTGACAGGCACCCACAGCGGACACACCCCGATCAGGGGAAACGTGGAACTCGACCCTGAAGGACAGTTCCCGCTTCCTTCAGGGACACCTACTATCTTCCACGACATGAAGGCGGCGGGATACAGAACAGGAGCTTTCGGCAAATGGGGATTGGGATTCGTCGGCACAAGCGGCGACCCGAACAAGCAAGGGATCGACGAGTTCTACGGCTTCAACTGCCAGCTTCTCGCGCACAGCTACTACGCCGACCACATCTGGCATAACTCCGAAAGGATCGAATTGAAAGACAATGTGGACTCCATTCCTTACGGACAGGGAACCTACATTCCGGACCTCATTCATGAAAAAGCCCTCGAGTTCATGGAGACTTCGGCAAAAGAGAAGCAGCCTTTCTTCCTATGGTACCCTACGACAATCCCTCACGCCGAACTGATTGTTCCGAAGGACAGCATCATCGACCGGTTCATCGGGAAATATCCGGAGACCCCGTATCACGGAACAGACAGCGGGCCGGGATTCCGCAAAGGCGGCTATTGCTCCCAGGAATATCCTCACGCGACATTCGCCGCGATGGTCACAAGACTTGACACCTACGTGAGCCAGATTGTCGCCAAACTCAAGGAACTCGGAATCTATGACAACACGATCATAATATTCTCTTCCGACAACGGACCTCACATGGAAGGAGGGGCAGATCCTGACTTCTTCGACTCCAACGGCCCTTGGAGGGGCTACAAGAGGGATGTCTACGAAGGCGGAATCCGGGTGCCGATGATAGTCGGCTGGAAGGGACGCGTCGAAGCGGGGAGAGAGTCCGACCTCATCTGCTCGTTCTGGGACATGATGCCGACCCTTAGAGAGATGACCGGGGCAAGCGAGGACGACCTCACCGGCATGGACGGTGTCAGCCTGATCCCCGAACTGACAGGCAAGGAAGGACAAAAGGAGCATGAATATCTTTACTTCGAGTTCCAGGAACTCGGAGGCCGCCAGGCTGTCAGGAAAGGAGACTGGAAACTCGTCCACATGAACATCAGGGGCGACGACGACTGGTACGAGCTCTACAATCTCCGCGAGGATCCCGGTGAGACCCGTGACCTCATCGGCTCCCGGCCGGAGAAGTTCGAGGAACTCAAAGCCATAATGAAGGAGGCCCACGTGCCGAATCCGGATTTCCCGATCCTCAGAGAAGAGTTCCGGTAATGCTTGAGCATGAAGACATAGTTCTGACAAATGTTGCCAGAGGGGACAATGCCTCCTTCGGCGTCCTGTTCAATCACTATTATCCCAAAGTCAGGGTGTACCTGACAAACGTTCTGGAAGACAAACATTCGGCGCAGGACATCGCGCAGGACATCTTCGCCAAAATCTGGCTCCTGCGCAAAACCTTGCCCGAGATTCGTGACTTCGGCTCGTACCTTTTCGTCATGAGCAGGAACTCCTGTCTTGCCCACATGAAGAAGCGCGGCAGGAGTGCCTCCATTCACGATCTGGAACTGGCCGAGGAGCATGCCATAGACGAAATGCTGCACTCTGACGAGCTCAGAAACAGGATATTCAGGATCGTCGATGACATGCCGTCACGCAGAAGGCAGGTGTTCCTGATGAGCAGGGAGGAGAACAAATCGAATATGGAGATCGCGGAAATACTCTGTATCAAGAAGAAAACGGTAGAGAATCTTCTCAACGCCGCCCTCCGGCAACTACGCCGCTCGCTTAACGCGATCCTCTTTTTCTGATTTTTTTATTTTTTTTCAATTTCCGATGGGTGCGAAGGCCGGTTTCGCACTCTTTATTGTTGTAAGTCCGTTCTTAAATCGTTAAAACAACAAGAGATATGAATGTGCCTTTCAAAGATTGGGATTCGATTGACGGCTCATCCGTCGATGAAAAGGAAATAAGACAGGCTTGGCGTGAGACCATGCGCAGGGCCAAGGCCATGGAAAGGGCGAGCCTCACCTCGACCGCAAGGCACCGCGCGCTCAGGTTCGCAGCCGGGTTCTGCGCGGCCGCGGCGATTGCGTCCGTCGGCGTGTTCATCGGCCATAAGGCCTCAGGCGTAAGGCCGGACATGAGGCAGTGCGAAGTCATCGCCGGATCATTGCAGAAAAGCGAGGTGTCTCTTCCTGACGGCAGCAAGGTCTGGCTTAACTCGGACAGCCGTATCGCATATTCAATGACATTCGGAACCGCCGACAGGACAATCACTCTCCATGGGGAGGCCTATTTTGATGTCGCGAAGAATGAACAGATTCCTTTCATAGTCAACTCCTCCGGATTGAGTGTCAAGGCTCTGGGCACAAAATTCAACATTCGGTCATTCGAGGATGAGGACGTGACCGTCACCTTGATGGAAGGCAAGGTGCTTGCCTCCGCGGGAGAGGACAGCGCTGTCCTTCTTCCTTACGAGCAGGTCTCGCTGGACAGGACTAACGGCAGGTTAGGCGAGGTACGGCGTGTGGATTCCCGCACCGCGCTTCCATGGAGGATGAGCGAGCTGGTTTTCGACAACCTTAGCCTTGAGCGCATAGCGGAGATGCTTGAGAGCATCCACAACATCGAGGTTGTCTTCAAAGATCAGACAATCAAGGAATACAAATACACAGGAGTTGTACCAAACACGTCTCCCGCCGAGGTTCTTGACATAATCTCCGAGACCTCGCCTGTGTCGTTCCGCATCAACGGCAACACCATCGTACTCAACACTAAAACAAATAAAACAAAATGAGGTACAAACTAATCCTATTGGCATCAATGATGATGCTCATGATGGCGGGGTTCGCTACTCCGTCAATGGGACAGATCACTGTCTCGGTGAAAGACAAGCCCCTCACGGAGGTCATGCCTCTTGTCGAGAAACAGGGCGGATTCAGATTCTTCTATAGCAACACCCTTCCGGATCTCGATTCCAAGGTCACCCTGTCCGTGGAGAACGCCGGCATCCCCCAGACTTTGGACAAGATGTTCGCCGGCCTGAGGATCGCCTACGAAATCAGGAACGAGAAACTTGTCGTGCTGACCGCACGCGAGGACAGCCGCCAGCAAGGGAAGGGCAACGGGGACAACACCGTTTCCGGTACAGTCCTGGACAAAAGCGGACAACCTGTGATCGGACTCACCATCAGGGAGAATGGCACAACCAACGGAACAGTGACGGACGAGAACGGAAGATGGTCGCTGAAGGTTTCCAAAACGGATTCCGAACTCATCTTCGAGTCCTTGGGCTACAAGACATTACGCATCAAGGCTGCCGGAAGGCAGACTGTAAATGTCACTGTCGAGGAGGACACGACCTTGCTTGACGAGATTGTAGTCGTGGGTTATGGTGTCCAGAAGAAAGTCAACATCTCGGGGTCGGTGTCTTCCGTGAAGATGGACGACATCCTCCAGGATCGCCCGGTGTCCAATGTGGCCGCAGCGCTGCAAGGCGCGATTCCGGGTCTATACGTGACCACCGGATCGTCAGGAAACCTTCCGGGACAGACCGGAAAGAGACTCCAGATCAGGGGAACCTCCTCATTTTCCGGAAGCTCCAACTCGGTATCGGGCATCTCCCCTCTTGTCCTCATCGACAACGTTCCGGGAGACATCGACGCGCTGAATCCGGATGACATCGAGTCCGTGACAGTCCTGAAAGACGCCTCCTCATCAGCGATCTACGGTGCCCGCGCCGCCGCCGGCGTGATACTGATCACCACCAAGAGCCCTAAGAAAGCCGAAAGGATCTCTATCTCCTACAACGGAAGCATCGGCCTTACCAATGCCGTGAACACACCTGAAATGGTTGACATCGCGACATACATCGGAGTCTACAGGGACGCGTTCAACACCAACACCTACGGTGCGGCGCAAGACCAGAACTTCGACAAGTGGCTTGAATATCTCAATCTCTACAAGACCAACAAGTCCGCTCTCTCATCACAAGGAACGCTCTACGACAACGGAATATTCGTACCCGACTCCGACGGGCTCAGGTACTATCTCACTGAAGAGGATCTCTACAAGAGGATGATGGAGACAGGTATAGTGGAGAACAACAATGTCTCTGTCAGCGGAGCCACAGACAGGATAAGGTTCAGGATGTCGGGAAACAACTTCCGTGAGAACGGCCCGTTGGCAGGGCGCAAGGACACCTACAGCCGTACTTCCGTGAACGGCATGATCCAGGCCGACATCACATCCTGGTTCACACAGGAGCTGAATTTCTACTTCACGCAGCAGCACAGGAAAATGCTCATCGACGAGACAGGTTCCCTGTACGGCGTGAGGAACCTCAATTTCATGCCGGACGGCCCGGATCCGGTGAAAAAAGACGGAAAGGATTATTTTATCCGCACTCCGAGAAACGTGATCGACTACGCCAATGCCGCGAAGACCACCATCGACCAGCCTCGTATCTTCTCCAAATCAACGATAAGGCCGTTCAAGGGAATGGAAGTGGTCTTCGAATATACCTACCAGAAGAATCTCACAAACTACAATTATGATTCAGGGAAGGTCATGTTCACGGACATCCAGTTGAACTACACCACAGCCCCGACACATGACTATTCCATAGCGCGTCATTACAATGACTACCGCAGCGCGATCAACGCGTACGCTACCTACAGGTTCGACATCGCCGGCAAGCATCACTTCTCCGTGATGGGCGGATTCAACCAGGAGTACTACAACTACGAATGGTACAACACCAATGCGGAGGATCAGGCTTTCCTCAACATTCCATCAATGAGCAACGCCCAAGGACAGGTCAAGACAGCCGACAGCTATCTCAACTACGCCCTGCGAAGCGCTTTCGGACGCATCAACTACAACTACGACGAGCGCTATCTGGTCGAGTTCAGCGGACGTTATGACGGATCATCCAAATTCCCGAAAGACACCAGATTCGGTTTCTTCCCTTCTTTCTCCGTAGCATGGAACGCTACGAACGAGGCGTTCATGAGCGGTACACGCCGGTGGCTGACAGAACTCAAGCCAAGGTTCTCCTACGGCTCGATCGGCAACCAGACTTCCGTGGGCTACTATGACTACTACTCCACCATGGGTCTGAACACCAAGAGCTATGTCTGGCTTAAGGGTGCCGACGAGAGCTATGTCACATCCATCGGCATGCCGGGAATCGTCAGCGACTCCTTCACCTGGGAGACGATCACCACCACGAACGCGGGACTTGACTTCGGACTGTTCGGCGGAAGCCTTGCCGGCTCGTTCGACTGGTTCAGGCGCGACACCAAGGACATTCTTTCCCAGAGCGTCGCCCTGCCGGCTGTGCTGGGTGACTCCGCTCCGATGCAGAATGTCGGAAAGATGCGTACCACGGGATGGGAGTTCCAGCTATCCTACAAAGGCAGCATCGGGCGCGAGATCCTCTACAACGTAGGCTTCAACGTCTCGGACTACAAATCAAAGGTGATGAGTCTCAACTTCAATGAGGAAAAGAGCCTTGGCTACCTCTATGAAGGAATGATGGCCGGAGAGATCTGGGGCTACAGATGGGACGGCTTCTACACCGTGGACGACTTCAAGGACACGGCGACCTGGCAGCTAAAGGACGGCGTGACCGGAATCACCGGTTCCAGCCCGCGTCCCGGAGACTTCAAGTACAAGAACCTTAGGGACAATGAATATAGTGACGAGGACACCGGTATGATCAACTCCGGCAAGGGAACAGCCAACAATCCTGGTGACATGACCGTCATAGGCAACAGTACTCCTCGTTTCCAGTACGGATTCAATTTCAACATCTCCTATAAGGGATTCGACCTCGGAATAATGATCCAGGGTATCGGAAAGCGCGACTACGCCGCGATCAACCCTTACACCTACACACTGAGCGCCTCGGATCCAGGCTGGTTCCCGGTCTTCGCAGGAACGACTGACTACTGGAAACCTCTGAGCACCGACTCCGGCAGCCCGGACTACTACAAGGCCGCTGACAGCGGAGCCAAACTTCCGCGCATCTACGGAAGTACCATCAAAGGCCTCTCCAACGCCTCTTCCAACCGTTTGGTCAACGATCACATGCTCCAGAGCGCGGCTTATCTGAGGGTCAAGAACCTTTCACTGTCATATTCATTCCCTAAGTCGCTGATCGGAAAAGCCGGTCTGGGCGGCCTGAAGGTTTATGTCAGCTGCGAGAACCCATTCACAGTCTCGTCTCTTCCTAAGGGCATCGATCCCGAGACTCTCGGATGGTCCTACCCTCTCTACCGCACCGTGTCATTCGGCATGAACATCAAACTTTAACCCCTAACAATCTGACAAAGATGAAAAATCACATCATATATCCAGTACTATGCGTCTGGGCATTGTTCGGAATGACCTCCTGCAATGACAGTTTCCTCGACCTTTCTCCAAAGGGTGCGATCACAGACGCGACCGCATTCACCTCATTCGAGTCCTGCTCCGACTATGTGGCAAGTCTCTACGACGTGTTCAACGGCTACACCCTGTTCCAGGGACCCGCTCCTGTCAGCGGAGCTCTCGGAACATCAACAAGAGACACCTGGTCAGGACTGCTGACAAACTACGCCTCCGGCTGGGGCACCATTCCAAACGCCTACGCCAACCAGACTGTCACTGTTCCCGTCTCAAGCAGCACCTACACTTTGCCTTACCGATGGATCCGTCAGGCCAACATCCTGCTCGCACACATCGAGGAGCCGAAAGTGACCGACGCACAGCGTAAATACCTTGAGGCTGTCGCCAGATTCTTCAGAGCCTACTGCCACTACGCCCTTCTGGTCAATTACGGAGACTGCATCTATGCGGACAGACTTCTTACCGAGAGTTCGGAGGAACTGTACAAAAGCCGCGACCCTCGCCTGATGGTCGCCGACAGGATCCACTCGGAACTCACATGGTGCGTACAGAACATTCCTGACGAGATCGCGGAGGCGAACACCATCAACAGTACTGTCTGCAAGGCGTTCCTCTCACGTTTCTGTCTGTTCGAGGGAACATGGAGGAAGTACCATGGCATCAAAGAGGACGGTCAGTACATCTCCGGCCAGAAACTTCTTGAGGAATGCTTTGCGGTGTCCAAGGAACTGGCGGAAAAAGGAACACCTCTGTTCAGGGGCGACGGCAACGACAGGCACGAAGGCAGCGGCTGGGGTCAGATGTGGACTACCGATGACCTCGGGACGGTTCCTTCAGTGTTCCTCTATGTAAAATACGTCCAGGACATCAAGATGCACCGTCTGGGACATTTCCAGCACATAGCCAGCGCCTCTCTTGAGATGCCGCAGGCAACCGTTGACCTTTATCTTACAAAGGACGGACTTCCTATTCACAACGCCGCCGTGGAATACTTCGACTACACCAAGGCCAACGGCTACACCAAGGCCTCGAAGCCGTACGACTACGCCAACTGCGACCCTTATCTGACATTCCGTAAAAGGGATACCAGACTTGCCCAGATGGTCATTCCTCCTTACCACGTCAACCTTGTCGGCGTGAACGAAGGAGCGGCGGACAACAGCAACTGCTGGGTACCGGACGACAGTGCGGACGGAAAGTACTCCGAGTACCTCGACCAGTTCGCCTACCGCGGTACCCAGGGTAAACTGAAGGACGGCAGGACGTACTGGTGCAGTCCGAACTTCAATCTCGGCTACCATCAGATCGAGACGCACAAATCCCTTCCTTCGACCAACTGGGCGGGCAACGTTCTGGTCAATGAGCCTCACACCCAGGCTGTGAACTCACAGGACTGGAGCGGAGGAAAGACACAGTACGGTTCCGGCAAAGGGTTTCAGAAAGGACACAGCGGCTATTTTGTCTGGAAGCACGTCGCCAACTGGGACCGCCAGTACGCAAGCGGAACCGCCGATGTCTCTGACAAACCGGTGTTCAAACTGGAGGAGATCCTGCTCAACTATGCGGAGGCCGCGTTTGAACTGGGAAGATTCAATCAAGGTGTCGCCGACGCCACCATCAACAAGCTTCGTGAAAGAGCCGAGGTCGGAAGGATGGTCGTCTCCGCCATCGGAGAGGATTTCGATCCGGACAGGGACAAGAGCGTGGATCCTGTGCTTTGGGAAATCCGCCGCGAGAGGCTGATTGAGCTGATGGGTGAGAGCTTCTCGTTCGAGGACGTGCGCCGCTGGAAGAAAGCCGCGTGGTTTGTAAACAAACAGGCCTGCGGTGTCTGGGTTGACGCCGACAATGTAGGTGCGGTACGTTCCGGAACCGGCGGAGGCACAGGTCTTCTGGACAACAGCACAAGGCTTGAGGCCGACATCGCCACAGTGACGGCACAGGGAGGCGGCCACCTCTACTACTACCTCGATCCTGTGGTGGCCGGAAAGGGATGGAAAGACGCCTACTATCTGCAACCTCTTCCATCCGAGGAACTTCTCCTGAACAAGAATCTCGAACAGAACCGGGACTACTAGCCCCGGCATGATCCGGAAAAGGATAGTATGCGATTTCCTCGCATAGTCCTGTCCGCTGAAGTCGGAATAACCCAATGATGTCTGACATTATGTCAGCGATTCGGTTATTGGCAGACAATTTGATATCTTTGCAGTCGCTTCGGATGGCCAAGGTTGCCATCCGGGGCGTTATTGTTGATAATTAGGAGAATCAAGATATGAGCAAAAAGAAAAACAAGGAACAGGAAGAATTGAGGCAGTCCGCACAGGCTGCCGGACAGGCAGAGAAGAAGGCTGACATTGAAAGCAAGGAGGAAACTCCCGCTGTGGACAAGGAGGCGAAGGAGATCGAGGAGAAACTCGCCAAACTGTTGAAAGAGAACGAGGAGCTGAAAGCAAGCGTTGCAAAGGAAAAGGATGACTACGTGCGTCTGATGGCCGATTTCGAGAACTTCCGCAGGCATTCCGCCGAGGCGAAGCTGGAGCTTGTGTCCTCCGCTTCTGCGGACACGATCAAAGGCCTGCTTCCGGTTCTGGATGACTGCGAAAGAGCGATGAAAATGCTTGACGAGAACTCCAAGGACGAAGTCGCCAAGGAAGGTACTGCGTTGATATTCAATAAACTGATGGCATACCTCAAGACCAGGGGGCTTGAGGTCATCAAAGCTAAGGGCGAGAAGTTCGACACCGACTTCCACGAGGCGGTGGCCCAGTTCCCGGTACCTGAAGAGGACAAGAAAGGCATCGTCTACGATGTGGTCCAGACAGGCTACACCCTTTCCGGCAAGGTCATCCGCTATGCGAAAGTCGTAGTGGGAATATAGGAGATCAGTGAATATGGCAGAGAAAAGAGACTATTACGAGGTGTTGGGGGTCGCGAAGACCGCCACAGCCGACGAGATAAAGAAGGCCTACAGGACAGCCGCGATGAAGTGGCACCCTGACCGCTGGGTTGACGGCACCGAAGCCGAGAAGAAGACCGCCGAGGAGAAATTCAAGGAGGCTTCGGAGGCATATTCAGTGCTGAGCGACCCTGACAAGAAGGCAAAGTACGACCAGTTCGGATTCGCCGGTGTGGACGGTCAGCCGGGACCTGACTTCAGCGGCGGGTTCGGTAACCTGAATGACATACTGAACGACCTCTTCGGAGGCGGGTTCAGCGGGTTTAGCGGTGGCTTTTCAGGATTCAGCGGATTTGGCGGCGGTCAAGGCAGAGGCCAGCAGCAGAGGGTGATGAAGGGACGTGACATCCGTACAAGGGTGCGCCTTACCCTTGAGGAGATCGCCACCGGCGCGGAGAAGGAGATCAAGATCGAAAGAAACAGGCCGTGTCCGGACTGCGGAGGACGAGGAACCAAGAACGCCTCCGACGTCAAGACCTGTCCTACATGTAACGGAACCGGTCAGACCCAGAGAGTGGTCAACTCCCTGTTCGGAAGGACGGTGACCTATTCGACCTGTCCGCAGTGCGGAGGCGAAGGAAAAGTCATTAACAATCCTTGCAGATCCTGCGGTGGCACAGGTCTGGTACGCAGACGCGAGACCGTCAAGGTCAAGATTCCGGCAGGAGTGGAGGACGGAATGCAGCTCACCATCAAGGGAGAGGGACATGCCGCGCCTCACAACGGCATCAATGGTGACCTTCTTGTCATCATTGAGGAGATCGGACATTCCAGCCTCAAGCGCGAGGGCAAGAACCTGTTCTACTCAACCATAATTTCGGTAACGGACGCCATTCTCGGAACGGAGATCACCGTACCTTGCCTTGACGGCTCGTACAAGGTCAAGGTGGACGCTGGTACCCAGTCCGGCACAGTGATGAAGCTGCGCGGAAAAGGACTCCCTGCCGTCAGCGGCTACGGAAGCGGCACAGGCGACCTCTACGTGAAGATTCTGGTCTGGATTCCGAAGAAACTGTCCTCGGACGAAAAGAACGCGTTGGAAAGCATGCGGACAAGCCGCTCGTTCACTCCAGATCCGTCCCGCGACGACAAGGCTGTGTTCGACAAGATGAAGAATATTTTCTAAGCGATCCCTAAAAAAAGACGGCAGAAATGCCTCTGGAATAAAAATAAACTCGAAAAGTTTTGGATTGAAAGAAAATATTCGTACATTTGCAGTCCGAAAAACAAGAGCAACCGCTTACGGGTCGTTATCAGATGTGCGTAATGTTGCGTAAAAATTTTTGAGAAATGGATTTGATTAAAGTTGTAGAACAGGCTTTCGCTAACGAGAAAGTCGCTACGTATCCAAAATTCAAGGCTGGTGACACAGTTACCGTAACCTATAGAATTAAGGAAGGTGACAAGGATAGACTCCAGAAGTTCAGAGGCGTGGTTATCCAGCTTAGAGGTGCTACTCCTCAGACAAAGACCTTCACAGTCCGCAAGATTTCAGGAGGTATCGGAGTTGAGAGGATTTTCCCGATTCAGTCACCATTCATTGACAGCATTGAACTGAACAAGGTCGGCAAGGTTCGCAGGGCAAGAATCTTCTATCTGCGTCAGCTTTCCGGTAAGAAGGCAAGAATCAAGGAAAAGAAGCTTGCCATAGTTAAGGAAGAGCAAGCATAGTCCTTGTAGAGATAAAGTCGGAGCGGGTCTCCGACAAACTGGTCCCCTAGCTCAACTGAATAGAGCATTTGACTACGGATCAAAAGGTTACAGGTTTGAATCCTGTGGGGATCACAAAGATGCGAGGCTATTGAACACAATCAATAAGTCTCGCATTTGTTTTGCGGAATTAGCTCAGTTGGTAGAGCGTTGGCTTCCCAAGCCGAAGGTCACGAGTTCGAGCCTCGCATTCCGCTCAATAACAAAGGGCGATGATAATCAATTAGTTAGATTAAACCATCAGCCCTTATTTCTTTGCCAAAACTAAAATTTTACCCAAAAAATCGGGCGCAAAGTGTGACATTTTGTGACAAATTAGGGGCTGATTCGGGACTAATTCGGGACTAAACAAAAAACGCGATGGCTAAAGTATCCTACTATCTCAAAAACGTCAAGGCGGGCGGCGAGGCTCCGCTATACCTGAAAATATCACACGACTACAAAAGCTCCCTCCTGCTTGTGGGCAAGATCAGGCCGGAGGACTGGGACGCAAATCATCAGACGTTTGTCGGGCGGAACACAGTATTCCGGGCGCGGCTGAAGAATCTCGCCGCACAGGCGGTGGACATCATCACTGACCTCCGCTATTCCGGCGAACTCGTCACGATGAGCGCAGGGGATGTCGTCAACCGAATCAGGCAGGAGGCTTTCGGAGAGAGACGTGAAAAAACGGGCGGAGACTTCTTCTCCGCCCTGAAAGACTACCGGGACTCCTGCATCAAACCGGGGACACGCGAGGTGTACGACCGCACCGTAAAGGCGCTCGCCGCCTTTGACCCCGAAATCGAGCGGAGGACGTTCAGCGACCTCAACCGAGCCTATCTGGAGCGGTTCGAGCGACATTGCAGGGATACCATGTCAATCAACTCCATCGCTATCCTGCTGCGCAACATCCGGGCTGTGTTCAACAAGGCTATAGATGACGGCAAAACCGACTTCTACCCATTCCGAGCCTTTAAAATAAAACAGGAGGAGACGAGAAAGAGGGCGCTCACCGCCGAGCAGCTGGCGTGGATCCTCAACATGACGCCAGCTCCCGGATACGAGGAGGCGAGAGACATCTTCTTGCTTTTGTTTTATTTAATCGGCATCAACCTCGCCGATCTGCTCGCTGCAAAAAAGACCTCCGTAAAAAACGGCTACCTCAACTACCGGCGCGCCAAGACCGGGCGGCTGTATTCGGTGAAGGTGTCGCAGCCGCAAGGCTGAGGCGCGCTGTACCGGGCCACCTTCAGGAAACTGTCGGTGCCGATCGCGCTGTTCAGCCCGTTGCTGTTGAGAGCCGCCGCAAGTGCCACGGCATCAGCCACCGCGCTTGACGTTGACTGCGCCTGAGGGGCGGCCTGAACGTCCACATACTGCCTGACGGTCGGGGCGTTGGTGTTCTGCCAGCTTTCGCGAGAGGCCCTCTCGGCGAGAAGCACGCTGGTCAGGTTGGCCACGGCCGCGGCGTTCGCGTTGACGCTAGCCTGCGCGCCCGCTGATGTGCAGCCTCTCGGCTATCATCCCCGGATAATAGCCGCTCCTCCTGAGCGTCACCACGAGCAGGTGCCTCGCGTCCACGATCTCCTCGCTCTTGGACTTCGACATTATGTCGCGCTCCGAAATCCCCGTGACCTCGCACACGTCACGCAGGACGCTGGCGAATATCTCTGACTTTATCATATCTTAAAAGGTTTTAATTTTAACGGTACGTGTAAATACGGGCGGATGGGCATCCGACCCGATGAAATGGCCGCACACGCAAAAGAAAATCGGCGGTGCCGATATTTCAAAGAGCGTGCGGAGAAAGCACGCCCGCTAAAGCCGGAGATAGAACCCTCCGGTCACGCCGAGTCCGGCGTTGACCCTGCCGGAAGGGGCTACGAGGACGGACGGCCCGACAGCCACGCCGAAGCCCCACCGCTTCGGCGTGGCTGTATATCGCTTAGTGACAATCTTTGTCTCCGGATAGACCTTGACGAACTCCAGCTCCGTCCTGAAGCCGCTGACGCCGATGTCGTAGTTGTCGCCACGGTAGCGGCTGAACACTATCGGCACCTCGACCTCGACGGTGTCGCGGATTTGCAGGAAAACCGTGTCGACCACCGATGTGGTATCGTCGGCGAACCTCGCGAAAGCCAGTCCGGACAATGGAAGTCGGACGGTCTCCACCCTCAGAGGGGTGACGGAGAGCGGAACCGGCCTGTAGTCAACGAACGTGTCGCGGATGACAAGAGTGTCCACCCGCTCCAGCAAGGATGGCGTGACGCTCCGCCTTCCGCCGAGGACGCCGACTCCAAGGGCGAGCAGCAGCGCGGCCACGAACAACAAGGTCGTTTTCGGTCGTTTTCGGTCGTTTTCGGTCGTTGCCATAAATTTCTATCAAAGAGTCCCCCGCGCCTCCCGGCGGGGAGGACTGAATGAACAAAAAAATTAAAACCAAGAGTAACAACCGCCCCGATTATGGCCGGGGCGCGGCCATGATCCGTCAGTCAAGGATCTCCCAGTCCTCCAGAAGGATATCCGACTGCGACGCAAGCCATCCTGTCAGCACAGCCTTCCTCCCCGTCGAATCGTGGGTGAACATGCAGATGGTGCCAAGCGCGGGAATCTCGCCTCCGTTGCCTTCGGCAAGGCTTTTAAGGAGAGGATCCTTGCACCACTCCGCCTTGACGACAGCCTCTGGTTTGAGCCATAAAAACATCCCTTTTCCGTTCCAGCCCTTTCGGGCAACTCTCTTGCCCTGCTTCAGGGCCTCGATAGCTTTTCCAAAATCCATAATAAAATAAATAAAATGTTGATTAAATGTCTTCGATCCGGCTATAAATCGGCTATAAATCGGCTATACTCATCGCCTCACTCCTCCGAGCCTGTCAGCCCACCGCTCCGTCCAGAAGTGGGTGTAAGGCTTGTACTTTTTCTTCCCGCAAAGGTCGTAGTGAACGGCGGCGTGGCAGAGTGACTGCAAGCCTATGAGCGGAAGATATAGCGGCCCGAGCATCCTCGACTGCCTGACGTGGCCGAACTCGTGGTCCACTGTGTCGTGGCTCGCGAACCAGTTTACCACGACATACTCTCCCAGCGCCACCGCCTTGCCGCTGGCGAGCGAGGATGTCCTCAGATACCTGACCCCGCGGATGAGCTGACGGCTTGACTTCCCCATCGCCTTCCTCTCGTAATACATCCACACCGCCTGCCCGGCGATGTTCTGCGGCAGCTGCCACGCCCACATAAGAACGTAGGCCGCTTTCTTTAGTAAATCTCTCATAATCCGTCAATATTTTAGCGTAAAACGCAAATTAATTGTCAAAAAACCGAAAAGTCAGAGCCTTTGTCCCTTGTACCGCCTGTTGTAGAGCAGTTGCCGCCGCTGCGGCCCTCCCCTGCGATGGCTGATGTGTACGAAATCAGGATAGAGGATCATCTGGTCCACCTCCCTCCAGATCTCCGGCGTGTCCCTGACAACCTTCGCCAGCTCGTGTGGGTCTTCCGCCGCGATGTCGGCGGCCTCACCCTTGACATGCTGCGATGTGGCCACTCCTCCCACCGCCCTGTTGAGATCCGGGCATCGGTAGCCGCTGTTGATCCGCAGCGGATGCCCAACCCTGTCACGGAGCGGCTGGAGAACCGTCTCCACAAGTTCCTTCACCGCGTCGCGCACCGCGAACGAGGCGATCACGTTGCAGATACCTCTGCTCTTCGCCGTCGGCGAGGCCTCGAACTCGCGGTAACTGAAATCCTTACTGATTGTCCCCATCGTCTTTTGCCTCCTTTTTGTTTTCCCCTTCTCCTTTCTCGATGCTGACCGCCCCCTCGATGTTCGCCCCTGTCTTTGCCTGGACGACGGCCTCGATGACCTTCGCCGCGTCCACCTTCACCTTCGCCTTGTGGCCGAACTTCCAGAAGTACCAGTTCTGGGCGATGGAGATCAGCTCCACGCCGATGACCACCAGCATCAGCCCCGTCTCGATGACCGTGTAGCCCGTCGCCACGGCGAGGCTGGAGGCCAGCACCGCCCAGCAGAAGTACTCCACCGCCTTGCCTATCGTGCGGCGTATCGCCCGGCTTATCCTGATCCGGTCGCCCTTGCGCCGGGCGGCCCTGATGCCGAACACGAGGTCGATCAGGATGACCACGGCGGCGATGACGAGGTATGGTAGCATCCTCTCGAACGACTGCTGGAAAAACAACAACAATGTGGCCGATATGCCCGTGCCGACCACGACACTCCCCGCGGAAGCCTCGTCCGAGAGGATGTGGGCGTAGGAACTGTCCATCATGGTTAAACTATTTATGTCGATGATCATGTCTTATCCTTGTTCTATAGTCGTATCCTCCCTCTGGGTTACGGTACAAGTAGCATAGACAGTATTCCCATCAGTGCTTACCAATTGTACAGTACCGGTTCTTGAAGATCCGGTGTCATTTGGCCCTGCCGCCAGCTCAAGTTCGGTGTCGCTGGATCCGTCGCTGACATAGCACCAGTCCGGAAGAGTCAGTCTCCAGCCGGCGCTGTCTTTGTCTGTTATATTGAAAACCACTGCTTCGCCGCCATCTCCCGCAAATGTCAGCGTAGCCGGGAGATTCCACGATGGGTCTTCGACTGATTCTGAAGCATCCTGAGTACAACTGCAAGTGGCAATTGCATCTCCGGCAGAAGTTTCAAGAATGAGGTAAAAGGTCCTCTCTGAAGAAGTGTTAACATTAGGTGCCAAAGACATACTCTTATCCCCGGAACCCCTTATTGGTAGTGAACCACTAACTACTGCAGTGCCTGTAACATAAGAAGGACCCTCGATAATCCAACCAACATTATCTGGATCAGAGATATTCAAGTCCAAGCCTGCTGCAGATAGATCACTCTGACCAATGTTGTCAAAGCGGAATGTAGAAGGAACATCCCAAGAAGGCATAACTAGAGCCTCCTGATGAACAGATATAGATTCTATAGTAAACCTATTACCCATACCCGTAATGGTTATGCTAATTACGCCATCTCTTGTTGAGCCAGTGACATTCTTATCCACAGTAGCTTTCAAAGTTAATTCGTCAATGGTTATCCAAGAAGGTGAATTTCTAAAATTGTAACTAAAACCATCAACGTCCTTGGTAGCACCCGAAGTGTAAGTAGCTGTTTGTTTTGGGCTTAAAAGGGCCTCTATATCTATCTCTTTCCCGCTCCCTGGTGAGTTTACAGTTGCAGATGTAGTATCAATTGATGAATAGGTTACCTGATTAGCCTGCTGGTATACATCAATACTTTGGGTAACTTGAGATCCATTCCAGTTTATAGTGGCTGTAACTGTGTCAAGTTTTGTTCTGGCCTTGATGGTTGAACCAAGATTCGAACCGTTTACCGTTTTAGACAACGTAATGATAACATCTGAGGATGTTATAGAAGGAGTCTCGGATTCTCCCGAAGAATAATCAATCTTGCCTGAAGCTGAGACAAAATTTGGTGAATCGGCTGAGCCACCAGATGCTGGGATATCGTCTAATGAAACAGAAGCAGAGCTTAAAGTGTAGGTAGCTATGTTCTTATCCTGAAGTACATAATCATCATCCTCTATAGTCTGACCGTTAATCTCAATAGTGATCTTGATAAAAATATTACCACTATCCTGGGTAGTCTGATTAGTCTTTAGACTAGCCATGGTGATCACTCCAGTGGTTGGATCAAGTGTCCAGTCAAATGGAGAAACTGGACCTCCATTGACATAAGCATAAGTAACTGTATGAGTATCTTCTTGGGTGAGTGTTCCACCGCCAGAAGTTTTACCATTCCAACCCCAAGGAATAGAGAATGTATAGCTTGGCGAGATCGTTCCTCCTGATGCAGGTATACGCCACTCGTAGTATATAAGATTTACATTGGGAGTGCCGTAAGTCTTCTCACCTGTTGCTTGGATAATAGCGACGGTTTTAGAAGATACCCCAGTATTACCCGAATCAGTGAGCCTGAAAGTAATATTCTTAGAACTCTCTGTCTGATTCTCCGCCACGTCAAAGGAGATCTCAAAAGTGTAAGAGCTAGATGCCCCAGGATCACCCGATATCTCATGAGAGGAGTTCCCGTCCCAAGAATAGGCCGTCCCGTTTACCTTCAGGGCAAAGTTTGAAAGTAAAGATGAATCAGTGAGATTAGTCAGCTTCAGGGATGGTGAGTTGCTGGTGCCAGTGATTTTCACGGTGCCACCAAGAGCTGTGACAGAATAGGAAGTCTTGTCTACTGTGATAAACTCGCTAGCCCCATTCTGCGATAGAACCACATGATCAGAGGCTCCACCAGAGGTGACTCCTTCGATAGAATCTACTCTGCTTATCCTTCCTGTGTGGGGACTTGCTTTTAGTAATCTTGTCCCTGAGCCACTTCCTGTAGACCCGGATACTACGGTGATCCAACTTGGTTTTGCCATGATGATTCTGTTTTTAGAACAAAATTAGAAGATGAGAGGGGTTTCACCCCCTCCCACCTTATGACAGTCTTATTCAAGAGTCCAGCTGTCGTTTGACTCTATAGTGAGCGTCTTGGATTCTCCGGCAGCCACAAAAGTGAGGCTCTCTGGAGTGAGGTTGATGTAGGAAGAAGACCCCTGCTGATTAAACGTGAAGTCTCTGGTGGCAGTCTTGCTTCCCTCGCCGGTGACAGTAACCGTCACAACGAAGCCTCCACGAGGAGCCGTAGTAGGGTTGGCTCCAACAGAGACGATGCCGTCAGAAGAGAGAGCAAATCCCGTTGCGGCGGTCTTGACCTTTGGACTGAGATCAAAGACAACCGCAGCAGTAGTGCTGGCCTCTGTTCTGGTGGCGCCAGAAGTATAGGTGACAGTCTGCTTGGCGCCAACATTGGAGTTGTCGGTCATGTTTCGGCTCTGGGTACCGTCAGCCTTGAGTGAAACCTCTGTGGCAACGGCAGAGTCAAAGGTGATGTCACCGTAAGTGGCGGTATTGGCTGCCTGGTATACATCTACAGAAGCGGACTTGGTAGCTGTGGTCTTCCAAGTAACCGTAGCAGTGAGAGTGCCCTTCTTTGTTCTGTTGGTAACAGTAGTACCAAGTGAAGCAGCTGAAACTCCCTCACTAAAGGTGATGGTACAATCATCAGAGCCGTTGGTGAGGGCAACATCACTGGTGACTGATCCCGAGGTGTAAGTCTGTGAACCCTTGGCTGTAACCGTAGTAGAAGATACTGAACCTCCGGAAGCTGGGATGTCAGCTGGGGCAGCCAGTGTCACATCCGTAACTGCATAAGTAACGGAATTGGCTTGCTGACTAACTGTCACTTCCTTGGAAGCGGACTTGCCATTAGCCGTGAGGGTGATGGTCACTGTTCCTGAAATTACCGCACCAACAGTAGTGCCACGGGAAGCCGCAGTCACCTTACCTGTTGCGGCAGCAATAGTAAGGGCTTCTGGCCAGCCCGTCTTAGTTGCATAAGCAACAGTGCCACCGGTAGTAATGGTGCCACCCCCCGAGGTAACACCGTTCCATCCCCAAGGCTGGGAGAAGGAAACAGAAGGGGCATCAACGGTACCACCGGCAGCAGGGATTTGCTGATAAGTGCCCACGGTGAGGGTAACAGCACCATAAGACTTGACACCCTTGGCCTGAGTGATGGCGATAGCATCAGTGACAACATCGCCGTTACCATTCTGAAGCTTGATCTCCAATGTTCTGGCAGCTTCAGTCTTGTTCTCTGGGATCTTGACGTCGATAGTGAAAGTGAACTGAGCATCCTTACCCGGATCGTCATCAATGCCAGTGTCAGTCTTTCCATCCCAAGAATCATCATTGACTGCGTTGACTTGGATCTTGTAGGTGGCCCCAGGGATAATCTTGCCCGTAGTCTCGGCCACCTTGATGTTTGCCGTATTTGCGGTACCAGTGATCTGAATGGTGTCAGAACCGTCAGAGTTGCTACCCTTTGCAGCGGCATTGTAAGTCTTGGTCGGCACATTAATGAACTCAGCCTTACCGGCCTGAGAAACGGAGGTTGTGTCTGTTGCACCTCCAGTTGTTTTAGCAGTGATTGTTCCACCTCTCTGCTGACGCCCCGTGTACTCACTGGCGGTAACAGTTGTGGAATCGTCCATGGAACCTGAGCTCTTGCCCAGTTTAATCCAACTCGGTTTTGCCATACTTTTTATGATTTAAGAAATTAATAGATTAACCATTGTTTTGTGTTTAGTCGTTGTATTTAACTCCAAGAGTCCATGGAGCATTAGACTCTATGGTTAGATCTTTAGTGCTCTCTGGGTCCGGGAATTCTAAGTTCTCTGGAACAAGTTTGATGAACTCACTCAGAGGCTGATGCTTATGCATCATCAGAGCTCTAAATACACTCATAGCTTAGGCTTTTGGAAATTCTCCCCAGACAGCCAGAGACCCGATCACTGAGACCACATATATGCGATCAGCTTGAGTGATAGGAGCCTCTCCGTTCATCCATTTGATGGTGGAGTCACCCACGATAGCATGGATGGTTGCTCCCACTTCGATAGTATAGACAGTCTCTTTGTGAGATGCGCTTGCCTGAACAATGTAATCGTCCTCGAGCTCTGGAACATCTACGTAGGTGACACCATCCAGTCTATCGAGAACCTCTTTTAAGGTCTCATTTTTGTGCTTTATCTGATCTGAGTCTGTGACATATTGGCCCGCTAAGGGTCGTCTTAGTTCGCCATAGATCTTGATATAATCTGCCATGATATTCTAAGTTTTAAGAGATAACAATGGTCATAGAGTCAGTCCCAGGAAGATCCCTGGTCCGATAGCACTTATAGGTTCCCAGTGGAGTAGAAGCCTCTACTGGAGCCAAGAACGGAACATCGAAACCACCAGATGTAACCTTATTTATCGACATGGTGTTAGGGACGCAGAGCCACAAGTACTTAGTAGCATCATCATTGTTAAGAGTCTTGGTACCATTGAGAGAAGAGCCTCCCTTAGTCAGTGAAGTGATAGTCAACTCATTTCCTGTAGTGGCCTTAGAGAATCCATAGTATACTGGGAGATAAAGATTAGCACTGATAGACCTTGGTGAGTTCTTTATGGTAGTACTGCCCTTCTTGGCAGTGACTGAGCCAGATTTGTAGCCCAGAGTAGAGAGTATGAATTTTTCTGAGCCCTCAGCTACCTTCTCCAGGGTCTTAGTCTCGCCGTTGAACTGGATCTGGACAGTGTCAGCTACTACTGGCTTAGAGTTTCTGAGAACCCTGAAAGATACACTGACCTCTACTGAGTTACCTGTCCATTCTGCCGAAGACGGCGATATGGAAGCCTCAAGTGAAGTCGGGAAGCAGTAGTCCTGCAACTCTCTTATGGCTCCTGTCACGACTCTGTTCTGCACGCAATTCTCGCTCGTCTCAGAAAGCGCCGAATCGGGAACGCAAGCCCCCCCACTCGTGCCGATTCTCACGGTACGGGTTAAAACATTGACCGTGACGTTCAGCCCCTCGCCGGTCTCCCCCTCTGCGGTGGACTCGATCGTGGCCTCACCGCTGGACTCGACAACCTCGATGAGCGACCTCTCGAACGCCCTGTACCTGCCGTCGGCGTTGCGGAAGGTGATCTCCACGCCGTACACACCCTTCCCGAGCCTCCCCGCCGGGAAGAAGGCGGACACCCTCGAACCCGAGGCGGACACCCCCTCGCCGGGAACCTTTGTGAACGTTGTCACCATGTTCAGCGCCACGTCCGAGGCGCCGGTGAGATCCATCGGGACATAGACGCACTCCTCCGCAGACCAGACCGAGACCACCGCCTCGACCGTGAGGTCGTTGCCGAAGACGATCAGGACCTTTCTGTTGTCGTTACAATCGCATTTGCTCATATTTTAAATATTTGTATTATCTTTGTTCCGGTAACGCGCCCAAAGGGTGCTACCCTCCCGCAACGCGCCCACAGGGTGCTCTCGTCCGGCTAACGCGCCCACAGGGTGCTCCGCCGGATGATTTTTTTATTCAGACACGCCGAAACACATCTTCGACCGTTTCATCCACAGGCCGGTCGACGGATCTTTCTTACCCTGCAGCTCGACGGTCAGCGGCGCGACGTCCGAGTATATGTACCGCGGCACCGCGTTCCCCTTATTGTCGATCAGCTCCATGGTCGTCGGCGACAGCGGCTTGGCCGGATCGACCAGCGCGGTGAACGACGGGTTGACGTACCTCACCGCTATGCCAAACGTCTTCCTGGCGGCGTGGGCGGAGCCGAAACCCCTCGATATGTTGCTTTCCGCCGCCCACTGAGCGTAATTCCTTGTCCACAGCTCCGCCTTCGTGTGGGCGTTGTCCGTCATGAACCTTTTAATGATGAATTCCCTGAGCTCAGAAAGACCCATGTTCACCCCTTCCGCGCCTTTGGACCCGGCCCTGGTGAAGGCGGCGTGATCCGTGGTTTTCTTGTCGCCGAGCGCGGCGAACCAGCCTTTCCTGGCGAGCCTCACCGGCTTGGTGCTCGTGCCGTCGTAAAAATAACGCCTCCGCTTGTTCATCCTTCTGTAGACCATCAACACAGCCTCGTATTTATCTGATGACAGAGCCGGATGTTTGATAGATAGGACATTTCTCTCGATATCTTCCGCTGTGTATCCCCGGGAGATTCTCAGGACAGGTCGGACGCGGAGCCTCGCCTGGCTGTCGATGACCTCCGAGGCCTTCGGAATCCAGAACTTGAAAGCGAACTTCTTAGCCGTGTCCGGTCCCGAGGCCGTGACCTCCGCCGTGGGGTCGCCCCCGGCGATGTAGAAGGCTTCCGCGGTCGGAGTGGCGAACCCTGCCGCCGCTCCAGTGTCGCCCTTGTCGCCCTTGGGACCCTGAGGGCCGATCGCTCCCCTGACACCCTGCGGCCCCTGCGGCCCCGTGTCGCCTATCTCTCCCTTCTGACCAGTGTCTCCTTTGTCTCCCTTGGGGCCAGGATCACCCTTGTCACCCTTTTCGCCTTTGTCTCCCTTGGGGCCAGGCTCTCCCTGCGGCCCCTGTGATCCAGATGCCGCCCCCGATGTCGACGAGCCGGAAGGGATTTGTTTATAGTCGCTTGTTGTCTTTATCTCCTTGTAAGCCAATGCCGCCGCCGGAAGGCTGATCATCGAGATGTCGATGTCGCCGGTCACCAGGTTGAAGTTATACTCCTCGACGATGTAGTCAAGGTTGTCCGCGGACAGATGGGTAGTCCTTACGAATTTCGGCAGCCGCCACGTTGACTTTTTGAAGAACATAACTCCCGAAAGCCTCAACCTCGGCAGAGCCACCGATAGAGCGTTATCAATTGCCATGAAGGCGTTGAAGTCCTGCTCTGGCACTATCGCGTCGGAGATGAACTCCGTCTCCCGGATGACATTCTGCCTTCCTGACGCTATATCGTTTCCGAACTCGAGCGCAACGCCGTCCGCCTCCGTCCGGGCATCGTTGTCGAGGATGACACGTGTCGAGAGGCCGTCCGGGAAGTCAGCCACTTGCAGCCTGACATCCGCAAGCCAGGCATCCGCCGTCCAGACGCTTGATCCATCACCCTTCCGCATGCATCTCGCGCTGAAGCTCCCCCGCGAAGGGGTGAACCCCGCCGAGCCTACTTTCTGCGGAATGACAAAACTGAAGGAATACTCCGCAATCTCGGGAGTCAGCTCCGTATCGTTCGGGTAGTCAGAACCCGGATAGGATGCCGAGTATCCGCCGTTGGTGTCGAAATATATTGCGCGTGAAACGGAGCCGTTTTGGCCGGTTATGAACAAGCCCCATTGCAGCAGTGTCTTTCCAACGAAGAACCCCGTGTTGCGAGCCTTGAAGGTCAGCGTATAACGTCTTCCGGCGGCGAGTGACGTGAACAACACGCCTGCCACGCTGTCTATGCTTTCAGGGGTGCCGGACAGCTGGCTTGGTGGCACTGTCGTCAGCCTGACCGCCGCGCCGTAGTCAGATTCCTCCCACTTCGGCGTGCCTCCTGTCGTTTGGACATTCGACGAGTTGAATGCCTTTGCAACATTGGCGGCATGGATCTCCTCGCTCACCGTCAGCTCCTTCCTTGCCGGAACGATCTCCATCGCAAGGCTTCCGTTGGCGGCGAGATCTGACAGTCCGTCAAGTTTGCCGAATGTCAGGAAGCCCACATTGGCGGCGCTTACATCTGTCTCGCGCATGACCACCCAACTCTCGGTCGCGTAGTCAAGATATAAAACTGCATGAAGGGACTCCAAGACCGAGTTAAGCACGTCATAGCATGTCTCACCTGCGAGGTGGTCGACGTTGACGGTCAGGGAGCTGAGGTGCTTTCTGTCACCTTTCATGGAGCTTATGTATGCCACCTCCATATCCTGCGCGGACGATATGGAGAGCCCCGTGATCTCAAGTAAATCCCTGATCAACCATTCTACCTGGATGTCTCCCGTAGCCTTAAAAGTCGAGTTCTTCAGCTCGGCGAGGTTGTCCGTCGCCGTAAGCGTCACGTCATACGGCGTGTCCACCCATGGCGAAGAGTAGAGTTCCGGTGTGATGAATCCCTGCCAAACGGTTGTGCCGGAGAAGAGCAGCGAGACGCGGTAGAGCGTCGGGTCGGAGGTGTAGAGTTCGGCGAACTCATCCTCCGAAAGGCACTCCGCCGACCATGCGAGCGACGAGCCGAGGATGCATCCGGAGCGTTCGCGCCTCAGCGTAGCCGAGCCGCCAACGGCTCGGCGGTAAACCGCGCCGGTATAATCCTTCTTCGCAACGGAGATGGTGACCTCCGGGCCGTTGGCCGCGTCAAAGACAAACCTGTATAATTCCCCGTAAGCCATAATCAAGTCGTGTATCTTTTCCTGTTTGCCTCGTTGTTCAGGACTGCGACGAGCTTGGAGCCGTCCGCCTGGAGCGTCCCTGTCACGCGCAGGGTCATCTCCCTCTCCCAGCTCCGGTCTCCGGAGTTTCCATTGGAATATCCCGAACTTGCCACGGAGCTCGCCACATAGGATGTGCCGGTCGCGCTGTTTATCGCCGCCTGTAGCCCGGCCTTGGCCGCAGCGCCTACGGCAATGAGGGCGGCGCCGGCGGCTATCGCCGTGAAAGGGTTTGTCAGCATCGACTTGAACGCCTCGGAAGCCAGACCGGCGGACACCATGATCTCGCCCATCTTGATCGCCGCCTCGGCCAAAGGCGTGAGGAGCGCGCTCATCATACCCGCACCGCTGATCTCGTCAAGTCCCGCCACGCAGTTCGCCAGGTACTGGATGGAGTCCGATATGCCGCCAACGATGGCGTCGTTCAGTGCCTTGTTGGCATCATCCGTAGCCTTGATCATCTCGTCAAGAAAAACGTAGTATCGCTGAAAGCTGTCCGAGAGCTTTGACGGGTCAATCTTGGAGAGAAGTCCGTCAATGGCGGACGTGTCGAACTGCGTGAGCTGCTGGAGTCCCTTCAGGGCGGACTCGTCCAGGTTGATCCCGCCCATCAGCCCCTTGCCGTTGTCGGCGCGCGCAGTGAGGCTCGCGGACATCGACTTCAGCGGAGCGGCAATGTTGTCCATGGCCATCTTGTCGCGCAGCTCCAGCGCCTTGTCCATCTCGGCGTTGAACTTGGCGATCTCCGTCATCCCGGCTGCGACGGCCTTGTTTATCCCATCCCGCCACTTCTGGGCCGTCGCAGCCGCGCTGTTAGCAATCTCGTTTTGCAAGCTGGTCATCTCCCTGAGCCTCTGGTTAAGCTCCCTCGACGTGTCCTTGATGGCGGCATAGGCGTTCCGCTGCCTGTCCATATCCTCGACGGAGCTGCTCGCAAGGTCGTTCTGCGCCTTGATGTTATCGGCGAGCTTTTGCTGCATCGCGATCTGTTCGCCGCTTACCTTTTTTTGCATAGCAATCGCGGCGGCCACGGCCTCCTGCCGCACCTGTGTAGTCTTGGACTTGTCCGAAGCTACAAGCATCAGCTCGGCCACCTTGGCAAGGTTGTCCTTCCACTGAATTGACTTGTCCTTCATGGCCTCCGTCGTGTCGAAGATCTCCTTTGCGTAGACCGTCGCCTTTGCGGCTGTCTTATTTGCTTCGGAAATGGCAGCCGCCACCCGTCTTGTGTTCCAAGCGGCTTCCATATCGCCACCATACAGCTTTCCGCTTAAATAAGCTCCGGCGGCAGTTTTGACAGTGGTCCAAAGTTTTGTCGCCCTGTCTTGCTGCGCCGCAGTCCATTTTCCGACGCCCGAGGCATCACTCACCGTCTGCGCGAAGGTGCTTTTCCACGCGTCCGACTGCAAGGTTTGCGATGTACCCTCAACCGTCTTGCGGTAGCGTTCCGCCTCTTCGTTAAGGACCTTGAACGCGGCGATCAGTCCTGTGAGTGCGATTCCGGCGATGGCTCCGGCGGCCACGCCCGCGCCCAGCGCGATCTTCTGAAAGGCTGACTCCCCCTGCGCGGAAAAGCCTTTCAGAAGTCCAGCCACGTTTTTAAGTTTAGAGCCGACCTCGGTTATGGCCCCGATGGGTATGCCCAATGAGTCCTCCACCTCGGCGGACACCTGTCCGACCGTCTTGGAGAACTCCTGTGTTGACTTCTTAGCTGCGGCCATCTCTTTCTTGAAGCCGGAGGCATCCGCGTCAACGCTTACCTTCAGTTTTTTGCTTGCCATCTCACCAACCCCGTTTTTTTATCACATCTAATAGCCTGCCGATTGATCGCTCCTTCTGCTCCGGTGACATCTCCGGCGCTTTCGAATCCTCAACATCCCACGGCATCGGCCAGAACTCCGCCGGATCCCTTATCTGGTCTTTTCTCCGAAGCTGGACATTGAAGAGCCTCAACGCCGCCCCCCTCGCCAGCTCACCGAGATGCCGGGCGTTAGCCTCCTCCCTTCGTCCATAGGCGCGGACCGCCTCCCAGAACTCGCCGACGGGCATGTCGTGGAACTCCGAGCGCGTCATCCCCAGAAGCCCGAAAGCCCAGCCCCGCACGTCAGCGATTGTGACGCTCGCGCGCGGGGCCGTGTCATCTACACTTTTTTTTTGTCGTCCTCCTGCCCTGAGGCTCCCGGGGACAACTCCCTGAAGATGGTGGCGACCGCCTCGGGAACCTCGACGAGCGAGTCCGGCGAGGCGCCGACATCCTCAGGTGTAACTCTTTCGGAGCTTCCCTCCTTACGCAGCCCCTCGTTGACACAGGCCGCCACCAAGGCCGTGCAGTCGGACGGGGACATCCTGTCGATGTTGATCAGGCCGTCCATGGTGTCCCTGCCCACATAACCCAGATAGGCCGCCACGGCGTTGAAGTTCGCCGCCGCAGGATAAAACCTGCCGTTAACCTTGACCTCAACCATGGCTACGATTCTGGGGTCATCGCTCCCGACACCTTGAAGTTCATCGTCCAGCTCGCGGTGTCCTCGGAATTGGAACTCTCGGTGTAGCCGGTGCAGACACAGTTGCCTGAATAGGACTTACCGCCGGCACAGGAATAGACGAACGGAATGACAGCCGCCGAACCGGTCTTCAGAGCCATCTCGATCAAGTCGTCACGTGTCAGCTTTGTTGTCTCTCCCGTCGCGGCAACCTCAACCATCCCCTGTGCGGCGAAAGTGACCTCCTGCCCGATGACCATTGACTGCTTGTTGCCCTGATCATCCTTTGTAATGCTCTCCTTTGTGGTCGGGGTGATCGTGAGATCATCCTGAGTGCGTCCGGCCAAAGTCTTGTTGTTCAGCTTGAACGCTATGTTGTAACCTTCTACCATAATATTAAAAAAATCTAATTGTATTGCGTTATCTGAAACCTGACCTCGCTGCGCCATATCCCCTCCACGCAAGTGTCGGAGCGGGACACCGTGAACGTCCTGAAGGTTCCGTCATTCATCGCTGCCAAAACAGCCTCCTCCACCTTGTCAGCCAGCGGCCTTGTGTCAGCGAACCTCTTGCCATAGACGGTGACCGGAAGGCTTGAGACAATCTTGTACACGCCGTCCTTTGTGCGGAAATATTCCGGCGAATGCTCATAGACGGCATAAGGATAGGCATCTGTCTCCGCCTCATAAAGCGAGATCGGGACGATGCCCTTCACCGCCGCCACCAAAACCTTCCCTATCCTGTCCTCAAATCCTGTCGAGATCATAACCCTGTTTTTTCAAAGACCCCTTGAGCTCCGTCACAAATACAGTCTCCCACCCACCGGATGCGGCCTCGAAGAAGCGTTCAGGGAACTGCCCCATGTCGTTGCGCCTGAGCCTTCCGCTCGCCGATTTCCGGCTCTTGACAGGATAATCAAACCTGTGGCTCGGATCGCGGCGCGCGAGTGTGCCATAGTTGGCCCAGTATGCCTTGAACCAGTCACTGACCTTCTTCCCGCCCGGCTGGTGTCCCTGAGCCTCGTGGCCGTTATACAGACCCATAACCGCCCAAAAGTTGCCGTCCCTCGACATCTTTGCCTTCGACTTGATCAGCTTCTTCCAGCGTGAGGGTATCTGCCTTTTGAGTTTGGCCGCCACCTTGCGTCCAGCTGATGCCATAGCCTTCTTGCCGGCCTTCTGAAGCTCCTTCGGAGCGCCGTCAAACATACGGAGGACATCCTCGACGCCGTCTATCCTTATCGCCTTTGCCATATCACTCGATTGATCTGACGGATAATTTGCAGACCGGCGAAAGCCGCGACACGGGGTCAATCCCCTCGATGGAGTAGGGCACTCCGCCCACGATGACGCGCCACCTTGTCGTCAGTTCGGGAACCTTCCACATCGTCAGTGTCAAAGCCTGACCCTGCTCCAGGTTGCCGTTGTCAATAACCTCGTCGATGTCGCGCTCCACCTTTGCGAACACATCGCGGACACATTGCCAGTTGTAGATCTTCTCACCGGTGTCACCGGCGGTGATCTCGCAGCGCTGCAGCCGCACCCTCGTGTCAAAATCGCCGATGCCCCAATTCTCCATACCTCACAGCTCATAGTTGCGGTAAGGCCGCAGAAGCGCGGCGGATGCCTTGGGGAGTGTCTCCACGCTGTCCAGCGGATTACTGAAGAGCGAGGAGGCTATCAGGAGGATGGCGTTCATCAGGTCATCAGGCACCTGCTCCATTCCCGAAGTCCAGACGATCTCCGCCTCATCGCCCGTCACGGACGGGTCGAAGCGGACGGCGGACGACGACCGCAGCGCGGTCCAGCCCTCCGAAAGCAAAACCCCGTCCACCGCCACGGACTCCACCGCCAGAAGCGGGGAATCCAGGCGGATTTCGGGGGAAAAAGGGAATATGTCGGAGAAGCGGGATTTGAACACGACACGCCCGATCTGATGCTCGGCGGAGCGCACGGCGGCGCAGAGCTTCTGCCGCAGCTCGTCGTCCAGGTCGCAGGAGGTGAGCCTCAGATGGCTTTTCAGCCTTCCGAGACCCTCCCAGAGCATGTCATCGTCAAAATCCCTTCTCATCTCTCTTAGTCGGTCGTAATGTCCACGATGGCCGCGAAGCTATTAGGCTCGACAACCTTGACATCGTTCCACGCGTTCAGCGTCGTGTAAACCTCGCCGGTGCGCGCGCCGGTGTATGGGTCGACAACAATGTCAATTCCACCCCATTGTCCGATGTAGAGATCCTGGAAGTTTCCGAAGATCAGAGCCGAACACTTGGTGGCCGCCGTACCTTTAGTAAGATTCGCCGGCACGAGATTCGTCCAATCAAACGGATAGCCGTTAAGGATTTTCGGTGCCTCATTGGACAGAAGGAAGCGCGCTGTTCCCGGCGCCATCTCTGTGACCTTCAAAACGCCGTTAACCTTTGCGTTTGAAAGGTATGCCAGGCTTCCACGGTTGGCGTTCTTTGAGTTAACCTCAGTCTCCAGCTCGACTATGTGCTTCCAGTCGATTGCACCGCCGTTCGCTCCCATCACCACGCTCCCGATGCCGGAGGTGTTCAGAATGCCGGTAGGCTGATTGTCCTTCCCTGTGCCGGAGATGGCGGCCTTCTCCAAAAGGTTGGCGTGCGCGGAGGTAATCTTATCCAGAAGATCCTTCTCGACATCAAAGGAGGTCTGATGGAGCAGATCCTTGGTTATAGCCACCGAAACTGCTGATCTGTGAGGTGTCATCGACATCTTGGAGTAAGATGTCTTCTTGACATCTGTCTTGGTTGCCTCACCTTCCCACGACGCCTGAATGGCAGACGAGCTGATCGCCGTGAATGTGCCCACAAGATCAGTCAGCACAGTCGCTCCCAAACGAGCCACCACCAGCTTGTCCTTCAGGATGTCAAGATAGCGCCTCTCTCCCTCCTCTGTGAGGTTGCCTCCGTCGGCGGCGGTCGTGTAGTTCTGACCGCTTGCCGCACGGAGATAGGCGGACGGGATGACGTTTCCGCGCCGCTCCAAACCAAGGCGCTCATACTCCTGGGCGCCCATCTCGTCCACCTCTTTCTCGAGACCTGAAAGATTTTGGTTGATGATGCCATTGATGTAGCGCACCAACGAGAACGGCCTTCCGGCCATCCTCTGCCTTCTGTCAAGCTCCCTGTCGGCAGCCCGCTGCGCGGCGGCCTCCACAGCCTCCGCCTGTTCCAGCTCCAGCATCAGCGCCTTGATTTCCGCGACACCCTTCTTCAAGGCATCGGCGTTCTCAGGGCTGTTCTGGATGCCCTTGACCTCCGCGACCTTGGCCGCGAGATCCCTTCTGATTTCCGCTATTTTTCTCATGATTTAAAAATATGTTAAAGCAGAGCTGCCTCCGCCATAGTTAATTGCCTTTCGACCTCAACCGCCAACGCCATAGCCTCCATGTCATCCTTTGACACCTCCTCAACGTCATCCATCCGCCGCAGTTCGGCCATCTCCTCCTCCTGCGCCTCGATGGACTTCTTGAGAGCGTTCGGGTTCGCAGGGATATTGACCACGGAGACCTCGAGCAACTCCTGCCCGGCATAGTAGTATGTCGGGTTCTTACCGTCGACAGCCTCCTCTCCTTTGCCCCAGCTGCCCTTGCCTATCGGAAGGAATCCAACCGATACAGCCTTCAAACTGCCGAACAAAAGCTTGTTGTATATCTTGTCGGCCAGCTCGTTTATCTCCTTTGGCTCAAAGTCCACATCGACATACAGCTTCCCGTCCTTCGTGTAGGCTTTTCCCTTGCCTATGACGTTGTCGGGGTTCTCGGTGTCATTCCAGCCGCCATACACCTTGTGCTGGTAGCCGATGATGCCGTTGCGGTTGAACCGGTCAAGCGACCAGCCGTCCTGGTTCAGCACGGTGCCGTGCGAGTCCCTCGTGGAGTCCGACGCCAGGAACGTGATCCTCCTTGTATCCTTGCCATTTGCCTCTACAACGGCGTTACCAGCAGTCCTGAAAAGTATCTTGTCCATATCACTCTGATTTTTTGTCAATCTCCTTGCCTACCACGCCTGAATTAAGCGGGTAGAGCATGTCGTCAAGCCCGTCCTTGTGCCGCAGTCCCTCAAGCTCCCTCACCTCGTTTCTCGACATGTATCCGTCAAGGATGGCGTTGTGGTAGTAGTTAGACCGCGCTGCGGTGTCACCCCTCAACAGGCCGCCAAGGCCGAACTCCACATCATAACGTCCGACCTCGTCCTCAAAGAACATCTTTGTCCTCAACTCCACCTCCAGACGCTTGATGATAGGCCGCAGGGTGTACTCCACGAACTGGATCGTCTGATGCTCGATGTTGCTGAAGGTGGCGTGCGAGAGCTCCGCTATCATGTGCGGCGGGATGAGCAGGATCCGCGCCACGTCCTGGATGGAGAGGATCTCGCTCTGTATCAGCTGGGCGGCCACCGGGCTGACTGACAACTGCTTGTATTTTATGCCATATTCAAGAAGCGGAGTGCCGAAATTGCCATCAGACGCGGCCTTGAAATGCTCGACAAACTTGTTGTAAGCGTCATCCCCAAGGTTGCCGTCAGTCTCCAGTACCGCGCGTATGTTGCCCTTGCGCGTGTAGAACTCGCTTCCGAACTTCTCCGTGGCAAGATTCTTCCCCAGAGCGATGGCGTTGTATATTACGGGGTTGACGCCGGTAAGCCCATCGAGGGTCAGAAGCATGAAGTGCAGCATGTCATCACCGCTGTATGTCCCGTTCAGCCACGAGAAGGCGGGGTCGGGAATGAGTACGCGATACCACCTCTTCCCTCCGGACAGCGTGGCCGTGACGTTGGACGGGTGCACCTGATGGATGGACACCGGGCTGCCGTCCGCTCCACGGCGGATGACGGCATAGGCGTTGCCCCAGCCCTCCAGCCACGTGGTGACGCAATTCCAGAAGTCGAAAGTGTTGGTGTAGTCGTTAGGTCTGACCGCGACGAGCCTGTAAGCCGGATGATCGTCCGCCGCCTCCAGCCCCTTGTCTGTCTTCCTCTGCACCGAGCGCGGAAGGGACGCTATATTCTCCGAGATAAGTCGGATTCCGGCATAGAACGCCGTTATCTTCATCGCCGTCGAGTTGCAGACCGGAAGGCCATAGTCCACGGGCGGCGGAACTACGACACTGCCTGTCGGGGCGACGGTCACCGACCGCCTCCTCGCACCTCCGAATATGCTGCTGAATATCGACATCGTCCGCAAGATAGCAAGCGGACGGCGTTAAAATGTGGAAAATTCTACCAAAGTGAGCCCTATCGCCGAAATTCCCTCGAATGCCTGAACGTGTCATAGGACGGGAAGCGCGGCTCCCCGAACTCGGACATGAATAGACCGTTAAGGTAGTCGAACACCTCGCGCCTCGAGGTGGTCTGTCTAACCGCCCGGCGGCGGCGCAGCTCCGCCCAGAACTCCCTTGCGAACCCGTCCCTTGTGACCATCCGCCACACCCTCTCGTCAATCTCTCTCATATAACCCGTAAATCGTGGTTTGTATATATAATCTTGCTTTCCTGCCCGGAAGTGGCGTTGAGCCATCCGCCTATGGCATCCACGGTAGCCACAACGCCGTCGATCTTGTTGCGCGAGCGCGCCTTGTCGAGCTTGATGTTAGCGTTCGGGTCGCGGTAAACCACGACGTTGCGGAACATCCACCGGATGACCGGATTCCCCAACAGGTCTATCTCGTGACGCAAGACCGCAGCCTCCAGCCACTTTGTCGGCACGGACATGTAGCGGATGTTCTGCTGGTACTCCATCAGGCGGTCGCAATACCGCCCGAACTTCGGCAGTATGTTCCAGATCGCCCACGGGTCATACGCTATCTTTTTGACATCATACAAGTCCATCCACGAGATCAGCGTCTGAATATACCAATCCTCGTCCAGCGTCTTGCCGGGAGTGACCACAAGCCAGCCCCTCTCTCTCCACTGCCTGTAATCCACGCGGTCGGACATCTCGGCCACCTTGGACTCCGGCACGCAGAAGAGGTAGCGCACGGCCTTGAAGGCCGGGAACCAGAACGCCGCCGCCGTGATGTCATTCTTGGATGCGAGGTCAAGGCCGACATAGCACTCCTGCCCAAGCAGGACGGAGGGGTCAAGCCCCCTGCCGTTGGCCGCCACATCATCATCGCTAATCCACACCTCCGGGGCATCCACCCAGATGTTCAGGTTCTTCGTGCAGAAGGCGGCGAGTGTGGAGCCTCCCTTCTTCTTTGCTTCCTGAAACTCGCTCTCCATATACTCCGGATAAAGCGAAACGCCGTAATTAGGGTTGACCTTGCGCCAGACCTCCGGGTCATCCCAGCGGTCGCCCTCGTCCGGCTCAAAAAGCATTATGAAGTGGTTGTCCTTCTCCTGTATGCCGTTCATCACGTCGCGGAGGAACTCGAGGTCGCGGAAATACGGATAGCTCGTGTCCACACCAGCCGTGGAGATGGAGAACACAAGCGGCTGCCGCCTCGAACCTATTCCCGTCTTGATGACATCATAGATCTCGTTCGTCTTCCACGCGTGCCGCTCGTCGCAGATGGCCGCCTGGGGGTTAAGACCGTCCTTGTTCTTGGTGTCCTTGGTCAGAGGCCTGAAGGAGGAGGCAGTCTGTAACCTCACGATACTACCGCGATACACGTCCGCAAGCTCCGACAGTCCGCTGTGGCGGAGCAGCTCCTTCGCCGTGTCGAAGCATATCTTAGCCTGCTCCTTGTCAACGGCGGCGGCGTACACCTCCGCGGCCGGCTCGCCGTCAAAAAGAAGCATGTAGAGAGCTATTATCGCCGCGAACGTCGTCTTGCCATTCTTTCGCGGAACATAGACATCGGCGTACTGATAGCGGCGCCGTTTTGTCGCCTTGCGATACCAGCCGAACACATTGGCGGCGACGAACAGCTGCCAGTCCTCCAGCCTTATGGCCTTCCCGGCAAACTCGCCTTTGAAGTGCTTCAAAGTCTGAGCGCATCGCACGAAACGCAGGAATTTCGACGTGTCAAAATAGAGATCATCCCGCCTCTTGTCATCCTCGTACCTCTGACAAGCCGCACGCAGCATCCGGCATGATGGTACCGCGCCGGACAAGACGCCCGCCGCATATCGATCCACCCTTGCGAGATATGCGCTACTGCTCATCCGGTCCACCTCCCTCCATTATCAGGTTGATGATCTTTGCGGACGGATCCTCTCCCTCGACCCTCGCCTTTATCCTCTGACGGTCAACAGGAGACAATCCGAAGTTGGAGCCTATCTTCGCCACGTGGCTGAAAAAGCGGTCCATCTGCCTGACGGACGGGTTCTCGACCGTTCCGCAGACTTTGCCCAGTTCATCACGCTTTATCGTATACATCCCGTTCTTCTCCACATCGGCGGCGGCGGTCATATACATGTCAAACTCCTTCGCGAACATCACCAGCTCAGGAAGGTATGCCTGCTCCAGGATACCCAAGGGTATGAGTTGGCGGCAGACGGAAAGATAGATCTTCCTTTGCCTCTCCGTCAGAAGCTTGTAAGACATCGTGCCGCACGCGGCCTGGATGCTGCCGACCTTCCGGCCTTCCAGATTGCCGTCATTCTTGCGTCTGCAAGCCTGATAAGTCCCCTTTAACTTAGCGAGTTGCGCCGGCTGTTTTTTACGTCCGCTTCCAGTACCTCCCATATCTATTTGAGTTTTTGCACATTACAATTCCTTGGCCGATTTTCAGCACTCGCGTCTCCGAAACTGGGGGCGTGGTCTTGGCGAGAATCGGCGGAGAGATTCGAAGCCCCCTCCCCCCTCCGACCGAAAGCGCACGGCGCGCCGGACGCATCCGCGACCGCTCCTGCAATGGCGTTCGCGTGAGTTCTACGCCATTCAGCTATAACAGCTTTGTCCCTGTTACCTTTAGCGATGTTGCAAGCAGAGCAGAGGCTCTGGAGGTTGCTCTCGTCGAAGAAGTCACGGCACACCGGGAAAGGCGTGATGTGGTCAACGACCTCCGCCGCCTTCAGCCGTCCGTTCCTCGCGCACTCGGCGCAAAGAGGGTGCGACTGCCTAAACGCCCTGCTCAATCTCGTCCACCTGTATGTGTGGTACAAGTCACTTGACCTCTCGCGTTGATAGCCTCCGCTATCAGCGTCTTTTCTTTTCTTCGAATCCCACGCAAGCGACATATCTAAGCATCAATTAAACCTCCCGAACACCAGCATTGCCGCGTCCCGTGAATGCTCGGTTGTCCTTCCGGTGTAGCCGGTCACGGAGGCGAAGCTGTCACGCGCCCATTTCGTCGCTCCCCTTAAAGGAGCCACCATCTTGAACGGTATTCTCATCCTTTCCAGGAAATCCTCCCAGATCTTGGCATCACGCTTGATCGACCCGGCGCCAAGGCGGCGCGCCATCTCCTTGCGGACATCGTGTGTGTCAGGCACCCACCTGCGCAGCCTTGCGTCCTCAACTACAACGCGGATGTCCTGATATTCCGCCACAAGCCCAAGCACTCGGAACAAGGCCTCGTCTATCGTCACCGTGTCCAGCGACAGCAGCTCTCTCTTCTCGGAGTCCCACACGGCTATCCCGGTGTTGACACCTGTATCAATTCCCACCCAGATCATGGCCTACCAGTTGTCCTCGTCTTTCACCTCCTCCTTCTTCGGACTAACCCTCCAAGGCTGGAGTGATCCGATGAACGGAAGGCCTCGGACCTGTGTCTCGCTCATCCGCTCGAAATATTCCCGAGACACCTGCGGCTTGATGTAATGACTTGAGCCGAAGTTCTGGTTCGCACTCTCATATGCCGTTGCCAATAGCTGGACATGCTCCAACGGCTTCGAAGTCATCCCGCCGAGGCCGTGGTCAAACTTTTTATACTCGTCGATGACCGTGCCACGCTCGTTGTCGATGGGGATGACGATGCAGCGGCGTGTCGCCACATCCCCCTTGATGTCCATGATTTTTGCCCCCGGGATCCGGTCAAGCTCGATTTTTACGTTGAAATTTCCCATATTCTTCCTTTTGACAATAATTTTAAATTAAAACAGGTCTCCGCCATTAGGGACGATTCGACCAAAAGAGACTCATTCATCCTCCCTCTCCTTGAACGCGTCGGACGGCTCGATATAGAGCGCCTCCTCCACGTGGCGCAGCCGGGTCCACAGGTTGCGCACCTGCTTGGATTTCTGCTGGAACTCCAGACGGTCAACCGAGAGCCGGTCGTCCGTGTCCCGGCACAGCCACTCGATGCGCCGCCACAGCGCACCGACCTCATCCCGGAGGGAGTCGTACCTCCTCTCCAGCCTCCGCGCCGCCAATACCCACAGGAGCAGGGCGGCGGCCACGGACATCAACAGCAAAACCTCAATCATTTCCATTTTGTTTTATTTTCTTTTTTTGTCGATCCGCCTGACCGCCTCGCGCTCCACGTCGCTCAGCTCCCAGACTATCACTTTCTCCGCAGCCTTCCTCTCCGCTTTCTCCGCAGCCTTCTTCTCCGCAGCCTTCTTCTCCGAGATCAGCCATCCATAGCCAAATATCGCCTTGCCGACGGCCTTCTGCGACGCGAGCGCGGACAGCGGCCGCGGAGAGACCTCGTCCCTCATCACGACGAACTCCACCCCGTGCGTGGACAGGTAGCCGAGCATGCTGGAGGTCAGCACCTCCGGCGGGTACTCGTACTTCGGCATCGGAGCGGACACTTCACCCCTGGCCTTCTCCTGCGCATCCTTTATCCTCTTCCTGAGGTCGGGTGCGGACATCGCGAGCACGTCCCCGAAGAGGTTGGAGATGAATCCGGTGTTGACCTTCGCCCCGTTGGCATACTCGACCGGACAGGCGCAAGGGATGTAGGTTGCGAAAGAAGAAGAAGAAGAAAAGAGCGTCAGCTGCGGCCCGAACAGGAAGAAGCGGATCCTCCTGTCCTGATAGAAGCTCAATATCCGGGCGAGGATGCTGAACGGCGGGTTGTCAACCACGACGTCATCCTCCTTGTAGTCATAGGCCTCATAGTCGCCGCCCGGGCAGAATGGCCGAACGATGTTACATCCTTCGATGTCCACCTTCTCCCTCAACCATCCGAGGACTGCCTCGTACACCTCAACGGGCGTGTAGCAGTCATCCGTCGTCAGTTTGGGCTGGAACTTCTCCGTGAACTCGCCGTAATCATCCTTGCCGACCTGCCCCTGAACATACTTGGCCTTCGGCTTGACCTCCTCGCCGAAGAGATCCAGTTGCTTTATCTCATCAGCCATAAGCCTACCTCCTTCTTGCAAACAAACCCTTGGAACCCATCTTCCCGAACATCCAGTCATCCCCGACCGGGTCCGACTGCGCCCCGGTCTTCTCCGCCTTCGGCCTCCTGCCCGCAGACGGCACCGGCTTGGCGCATCCGCAGCTCTTGGTCAGGCCGCCCCTTAGGCTCTGGGCGTAAACAACCCTTTCAGTGCCGCAGTCGCAGCGGCAAAGGCACGCCGTTCTCTTGTGCCCGTCCGTTGATGTTCTGGCCGTCATCCCCAGCACCGTCCATCTCCCGAACCTCTGTCCGGTCATGTCTCCGAATTCTTTCCTTCCGCCCATCCTACCGCATCTTGAAAAACCTGATGAGAGCCTCCGCGTCGAACCCCGGCACCGGCTTGAAGTTCGCTATCGCCTTGTGCACCCTCTGACGCTTGTCGTTGCCCTGCGGATCGCCGTCAACCCTCGAATAGTACAGTATTAATAGCCGCACGATGTCGTCGGCGTAGGACTGCAACGCCTCCGTGCGCTCCGCCATGCCCTCAGGCACGCGGCACATGGCGTAGTCGAACGTCTCGTCAAAGGCCGCCTCCAAACCCTTCAGAAGGCCGTTGATGTTCTTCTTCGCCTCGTTGAAGGCGTGTCTCTTACGCTGCACGAGGCAGTTCATCGCACCTATCGCGTCGAGGGCCCTCGCCATGCGCGCCCCCATCGTCTGGATGCCCCAGACCATCTCCAGCAGCACGCCAAGCGCGGCGTATCCCTCCGCGCTCAGGTCGGTGCCGGAATCGTTGATCAATATGTTAGTCCTGTTCATTGTCAAATAGTGATAACTGCTTGTTTTTCTGTTCTTTTCCGATGATGAAGTCGCAGATGAAGTTCCTGGCGTAGTCTGGGCTTATCTCCGACCTCACCTTGGAACACATCCCCGCCGGGGTGTTGTCCCGTACTTTCATTATAAGCTTCTTTTCCTTGTCATCCTGATACGTATGTCCCCCCCCTACACGGCTCACATCCCACGAACCAGTATGCGGTCGGCTTCACGAAGTGGTCGCCGCGCGTCATCCTGTTCAAGTCTATCAGCGTGGGTGCCGGAAAGTTCTGACCGTGGATAAGATATGGGTTCCCGTACGGGTTCTCAATTATCAACCGCAGCTCGCGCTCGTGGCAAAGGCCATAGAGCTTGTAGAGCAGCCTGTGGAACTCGGAACGCCTGTCCATCCTGTCCATGGCGTAATCAATCTTGCGCCTCATCGTCCAGCCCTTCGTCGGCAGGGCGGAAAGGGTGAAATACGTCTGCTGCAGCCCCTCAAAATAAATGCACGGGAAGAAGGCAATTATTAGGTCATCTGGCGTGATGCCGTCGAAGACCGAGGGCTTCCCGTCCCAGCCGTCGCGGATCTGCGCGAACAGGTCAATCCGGTGGTCGGTCTGACCATACTCATTCTGAATGTCGTAGTCCGCCGCCGGAATCCCCAGCTTTACGAACTCGCCCTTGAAAGTTCCCGACTGCTCGAAGAAACAATACACCTTGCCACTTATCGTCATACCGTTTTCGCCTTAAAGTCAAACTCTGTAATTCATGAATCCACGCCTTGCGCCGTCGTCATCATAGCTCCAGCCCGTATTCCTTGGCCACCTGCCTGATGACATCGCAGCAATAGTCATTCTTCGTCTGCTCAAAAAACGCCCGAAGGGTGATGCTGTCAGTAGGACTGTACCCGTGTCCCTCGCACCATTGCCGCCTTCCGAACTCGCAGGAGCCTGTGAGGACGTGATGCCACTCGAACAGGTCGCCATACTCCTCATCTAATGCCGGGTGTGTCTTCACGAACTCCGCTATTCTCTCGTCCAGCGGCCTGTTCTCCCTCCACTTGGCCTCGACCGCCTCGACCGCCTCGTGCAGCGTGTCACCGTGGGCGAAGAAGTTGCCTCGCTTGGCTATCCAGCAGTCCCTCAGTGTCATGTTCTTTAGCAGCACCGCTCCCCTCGCCGCGTAGCCCTTGACTGCATAGATAAGGGTCGGAACTCTGTCGATGTCATAGACCTTGTGACCGGCGAACTCCTTGACGCCAGAGCCATCGCCATCGCCATCGCCATCGCCATAGCCATAGCCATAGCCATAGCCAGAGCCATCGCCATAGCCATCGCCATAGCCATAGCCATCGCCAGAGCCATCGCCATAGCCATCGCCATAGCCATAGCCATAGCCAGAGCCATCGCCATAGCCATCGCCAGAGCCAGAGCCAGAGCCATCGCCAGAGCCAGAGCCAGAGCCTACTGCTAAAAACCGCTCGATGTCCCTCTCTATCGCCTCCATTCTACCTTCGCCTCGATGTTAGCTATTGCCTTGTCAGAGCAAGGGATGATTTGGACAGCGTTGGCGACTACCAACTCAGGCACGGCAACCGTGATCTTGCTGCGGTCGTTGCACCCTTCCTGCGAAAGCTGCTCCACGGCTGCCGCACCGTCCCAGTACCACACCTTCCGGGCGTCGCCAAGACGGACGTTCAGCCCGTTGGCGTCGCTTGTCATTTCCTTGACCTCGCCGAAGAAGACCCCGGCGCCATAGCATCTCACGATGCACTTCCTTCCGATGTAATTTTCCATCATTTTTGAATTATTAAAAGTTAAACAATAAGTAATAAACTCTGGCCCGGGGCGCGGACTCGAACCGCCTTTTTGATCCTGCTTTACGAGTGTTGTGTCGTTTGTTGTATCCACGTACTCCCGCCGTCCCGTGACGGCCTTCTCCCCGGGCTTCTCGCGGCTCGCGCCGCTACACTGTCCTTCGCTCCCCGGCGGGGAATCGAACCCCGCTGCCGCCCAAACGCCGCTCCGGCGCGCCGGAAGCTCCACATTCCGGCCTTCGGGAAGTCCCTCGGGCGAGCGTTCGCCGCTGGCCGTCGGAGTTAACCACATAATCAATAACACTAATGACTAATTCGCCGCGATAAGACCCGCGCGGCGGCGGGTTTGTCTCATACTTGCTTCGTTTCTCTCTTTCCTTGCCCGTTTCCCCGCCCTCTCGCAGACTTTCGTCCGCAAAACAAGGCTTTCCTCACCTCAACCCGAAAAACACCGTCAAATCGCCTTATTTCTCCTCGCTCTCCTCAACCGGACGGATCCACCAGTCATTCAGGGTCCTTCCCACCTCTATCCGCCCCGAATCCCTCAACTCCGCCAGCCTGGAGAGAAGCTCGCTGTCAGGCATCCCCCGACCGTATGCCCATCGCCTCAGGTCAAGAAGCAGGACGTGGCGGGGCAGGGCGTTCCGGCACCTCAACGCGGACACCCTCCGCCCGATCTCGTCAAGAACCCCCTCCATCGGCTCCAACCCTCATGTCGTCGCCCACCAGCTCGACGTAGTTGCACATCGTGTGCAGCCTCGACCACACCCTGTCGCCGTAAGCCTTGCGGATGGTGGCGAAGCTGAAGTTGCTCGTTATGATCGTGAGCCGCCCGGGCGTGTCGCCCCGCAGCTCCAGGAACTCCCTCATCACCTCCTTGCGGTTGCCCATGTACAGCGTCTCGCGAGGCTCCGAGCCGAGATCCTGGATCCCTATGATCCGCATAGACTGGAAGTAGGCCAGCGACCCGTCCCTCGCGTAAGCGTCGCAGATCATCGCGGCGGACGGGTCCGAGAGACTCCACATCGACAGGGAGTCGCCACCGAAGGTGAACTTCGCGCCGAAGGCGGTCAGCATCATCTTCAGGATCCGCACCGCCGTGGTCTTGCCGCTCCCCGGGTTGCCGGCTATGTAAAGCCCGCGGCACGGGTCGCCGTCAACCCACGCGCCCGTGTCCGGGTCCTGGCACCGGAACGGGAGGTTCGCCGCCCACGCCGAGAGCGCCGAGTAGGCATCCGACCTGCCCGCCGTCACGCGGAAGCCGGGAACCATCTGACGCGCTATCCCCTCGAAGAGCCACCACGCGGCCTCGGACGTGTAGCCCGACGCACTCCTCCTTATCCTCGGATAGCTCTCCGGCACCTTAAGGTCGGAGACTATCTTGTCGATGTAATCCTTTGTCAGCATAGATTTATCTTTTTGAATATCCTGAACTTTTCCTTTGAACATGCCGCTAAAAATCGCCACGGTTCTTCCAGTCGGACGTGGCGTCCATGAACTTGCTCTCTCCGCCGGCGGCGGTCTTCGATGCGGCCCTCTCCGCGTCACTGCTCACCCAGATGCGCGCCTTGGCGTACAGGCTGAAGTACGGGTCGCCCTCGGCCCTTATGGCCTCGCTCCCCGGGCGGTGGGCGCACCAGTGGTCGAGAAATCTCGCCCTCTGCTCCGGGGACATGCGCAGACCTTCGGACTCCAGGCGCGCGGCGGCCCTGTCAAGAGCCTCGGACATCTTCTTCCTCTTTACCTCCGCTATCCTGTCCGGGTCGAAGCCGCACCACTCCCTCATGACCGACGAGACGTAGAAAAGGCTGTCCTTGTCCCTGGAGGGTACCGGGGGGCTGGGGGGTTGGGGGGTGGTCCCAAGGGACGGCTCGGAGCCGTCCTCGTGCGTGCACACGTGCGCGTCACACGCGCCTTGGGTGGTTATATATTTATTATCTTTATTATCTGGATAGGGGGTGTGGGGGAAAGGGGTCAAGTTTCTTGACGGGTTTTGTGTAGTTTCTTGACGGGTCAAGTTTTCTGACTGGTCAAGTTTCTTGACCACTTCAAAATTAAGGGAATATTCATTCTGTTTCCCAGACTTTCGATCAACCTTTAAAATCCCTTTAGCCTCTATCCTTTTGAGCATATCGACAACCCCCTGCTTCGACAATGCGCACCTCCGTTGGAAGTACGGCAGGGACGCGTGGCAGGTGTGCTCGCCTCCTTGTGTGAAGCCATATATCACGGCCACCGCCATAACCTCGGAGATATTGAGCTCAAGGTCGAACATCCAGTCCTGAACGAGGACAAACGGTCTGATCTCAGCCATACCTACCTCCTTTTGAGCCTCAACGGCGAATCATAACCCATCTCCCGCATCCTCCCGCGCGCAGCCGGGAGAGCGAGGAAGCAGACAGTGAGGACGGCGAGCGACACCGCCTTGATGGCCACGGCGAGCCAGAGCGGACAGGCGTCGGTGACATCCGACATGAGGGCGACGGCAGCTGCAACTGCCACAAGGACGGCGGCTGATCTCGCCGCGATGATGATTCCCTTTTTCATTTTTTTATCTTTTTTTAAGGTTTATCAAAAGCCGCCCGGACGGGCAGGAGGCGGCGTAGAAATAACAGTCGTGAAAATTAATGTCATTCGAAACACTTACCCCGTAAGGCACCAACCCCGGGGGCATCCCGTCCAGCAGCATCACTGCTGTATTTCTCCTAATGAGCGGCCCAGGCGCGCTCTATCTCCGTGCCCTTGTAGTACACACGCCCGGACTTGATGCCCATCCCGAGAGCCGGCCTTATTTGCCCCGACTCCCTCCAGCGGGCTATCGTCCTCCTGTTCACGCCCAGGAGCCTGGCGGCCTCGCTCTCGCAGTAGCGCGATGTCGGCGACACTTTTGGTCTCTCGTTCGTCATGACTTTGGAAATAAAAGTTCCGGGCTGCATCTTTTCTTTGTCACTATTGAGGTCAACCGGGCAAGCTCTTTTTGGTTAGCCCAGTTCGGAGTCCTCTTGCCGTGCCGCCAATTCCACAACGTCTGCGGTGATACACGCAGGTTCACGTAGATGGCGAAGCGCAAGTTCTCCCGCTGGTGGTCGGTCAAGGTCTCCCAGATTTCGGGAAAAGTCCTTGCATCTATGGATTTATTTTCGTTCATTTGCATTTACCTTTAACGTTCAACAAAGTTTTTTACGTTGTTGTTTCGTTTGTTGATGCAAAGGTAAGAAGAATAATTCTTATTAACAAGAATTATAAGAATTTTTTTGTAAGAAAGATTATGAGCAAACAAGAACGATTAAAAAAAGCTTTCCAATACCTCAAAAGTATTGGTACAGTACACACACAGAAAGATGTAGCAGAAGCAATGGGAGCTTCAGAATCTAACGTATCAAGTGCCTTTAAGGGCGTTGAAAAGGTTCTTACAGATAACTTCCTCAACAGATTCGCAAGAACTTATGGCATAAGCTTAGATTGGCTGCTTACAGGTCATGGAGGAATGATAATAAAGAAAGAAGCCTCCGACCAATCGATCCGCGGCAACGTCACGCGTATCGGCAACATCAGCGGCGTGACCAACTCTCCGACAAGCGTCAACAACAACGGCGGAGGAGGAGAATCCGCAGAGCTCATGAGGGTGATAGCGCAGCAGACTGAACAGATAAAGGCGCAACACGAGCAGATACAAAATCTTACAGAAATCATAAAGAACCTGACGGCGAGGTAGCCGCCGGGAAACATCAACACTAAAACATAACATCATGCCAAGAAGCGAAGAAGAAGAGGGTGACGGCTTTAACGCAACAATCACCGAGATGCTGAACACTTTTATAGCCCAGTGGGGTGACACTACAAGGAGGCTGCAGGAGAGCAGCGAGGACAGGCTCGACAGGGTCAACAAGATGGCCGAGGCGCTGTGCGACGCCGTGGAGCGCACTTCCCAGACGGCCAGCGCTCACGGCGACATCTGCCGGCTCACACTGGTCGCCGCCGAGGAGAGGATAGCCTCCCTGAGGGCGGACAGGGACAGGTGCCGGAGGCTCCTCGAGGACAGTCAGCGGGAGGTGATCCGCCTGACCGACCTGACGGAGGCGATGCAGCGCCTTTTCGAGGAGGTCGTCCGCGAGCTCGCCCGGCAGGGAGGGAACACGACGACAATAGGCAACTTGTCAGGGACAACAATCTAAAAAACGTAAAGATATGGGAGATCTTTTAGCAATTCTCTTTGCTATTATTACAGCCGTAGCATTTGCGGCTGGTCTTTATTATTTAATCTTCGGAAAACTCATCAGTGGGCTGATGGGTTTCAGCAGCGTTGCCCGAGAATGGAAGAGCGAGGACAAGCAGAAGGTGAACCTGATGAGGTCGCTCGGCTTTGTCGCCGGAGGGCTTGTGAACCTGCTCATCTTCCTTACAATAGCGCTGGTCATCGGCGTCATCGTCGCAATAATCCCGAAATAACATGATATGACCGGTCGATAATTCGGGACTGAAATTCGGGACTAAACAAAATTGAATGCGCAAATAATTAAAAACCAATAATTTATAAGTCCGATTTTCGGCTTCCCAAGCCGAAGGTCACGAGTTCGAGCCTCGCATTCCGCTCACAAAAGAAGAGGTCGTATTCCTTTGGGGATACGGCCTCTTCTTTTGTGAGCCAGGCTCTCACTTGCGGCATAATTGCGTTTTGTCCACCGAAAAAGCATCTTCGTGGACAGTCTGTCCTGTTTGCACGTTTTGTCCACCATAAAGGTTTTTCCGTGGACAGCCCGTTCTGCTTACGCGTTTTGTCCACCATAAAGGCTTTTCCGTGGATGAGGCTCCACACAATAAGGGAATCCCTTGGTGGCAAGACCGGATCAGTGGCCAGCAAGGCGGGAGCGGAGCCATATTCCCAGATTGGTGTCGTGTTCGGTGAGGCCGAGTTTGCGGCGGATGTCACTGCTGATGATGTAGTTGCGTTTCTTCTTGAGATAGTTGCCCACATCCTTGCCTTTCAGTCCGAGAACATAGAGGCAGCAGTAGCCTATCTCCCAGTCCGTCAGGTCGTGGGACTTCAGTTCAGCCACAAACTCCGGATGGCTGTCACGGAAAAGTATCATGGTCGAACGAAGAAACTCGTCCTGATCAGAGACAAGCCTGTCAAGATCCGCCTCGGCTGCCTTGTCGAAGGAATAGTCGGAAGACAATCTGGAGGCCAGGAACTTGTCCAGAACCAGCATTCTCTCACGGATGATCGACAACGCCTCGTCATCGGGCTTCTCCATCAGCCTTCTGTGGGTTTTAGTGAACATCCTGACAGCGATCATAAGAGCCGCGAGAACGAAGATGGCCAAAAGGCAAAGAAGCCAGATTGACCTGCCGCGATCCACAATCGCCTGCTTGTCGGCATAACGTTCCTCGATCATCTTCCGCTGCTGGACGGAAATGGTATCCATACTGGCAGAAAGCCCGTTCTGGTTGATTAAGTTCTTATAGTATAAAGCCTTACGTGCCATAGCCTCGTTGCCGGACGAGGTATAGTACTCAACGGCGATGTTGATGATGCTGTCGGAGGTGATCTCCATGCCTACCTTCTCAAGAGCGATGGTGTAGAGCAGTGCATGCCTTGCACGAAGCTCCCTGGTGCTGAGCAGACCTCGGTCTAACGAGTCAAGCTCGACGAACGCGCTGTCAGGCTGTGTCTCCAGTTTTGCCTCAGCCTCATCGAGAAAACGTTCCGCCAGACTGAACGAGCGGCCGCAGGAAGCAAAGCACAAGGCAATGACAGCAAGGAATATGATGGTTTTGGGGCTCATCGGGTTCTAAGATAGCAAAAAATTATGAGATGTAAGACTTTGTAATGAGCCAATATTAGCCGATAAAATATAATAAGCTAATTATCAATATTTTATCATAAAATTAATAGCGATCATTTCTTGCTGATGTAAAACTATTTCCGGATAATTTTGCTAAAAAGAACATCAGTTATGAGAATCAGAAGACTATTTGCCGGAGTGGCAGTTGGCGCGGTCTGTGTGCTGGTCTCCGCTCACAGTTCGATCGCCGGGTATGTCGAAGTCAGTATTGTAGAGACAGAGACAGCGGGGAGGCCAGGGCAGACCTTCCGACAGGAGCAGGAAGCGAGCGAAGTTCTGGGGCAGGCAATTCGACAGGAGCTGGAACAAGAACAGGAAAGAGCGGACACACTGAAGGCGGCGGTGTTCACCGGAAGAAGTGTCAGGCATTACACCGACCATCAGAAATTCTACCTCGGAAAAGAAGACCGGGAAGGTAGCGCGACAGCATTGGAGACGCTCAAGCTGATTCCGGGAATCCTGGTCAGGGATGACGAGATCTCGATGATGAACGGCAAAGGTCTGACGATACTCCTCAACGGACTGCCGACCACCAGCGCTTCCCTATCCCTGCTCACCCCGGCGGACATCAAAAGCATCGACTTCTACCAGAACGCCCCGGCAAGATATTCATTCGCCGGCAGCGGCTCGATGGTCAACATCATCACCCGAAGACCCGGAATCGGCGGCAGCCTGATGCTGAACCTAAAGGAGGCGGTCACAACCCCTTGGGGCAACAACGCCGTCTCCTACCGCCAAATCCTGAAAAACACGATGATCGGCATTGAATATTCCGGGAAAACGACCAAAAGCGGCGGCTACGGCATCGATGAATATCTTGAATATGAAGCCGGCGGCAATCTTTACACAAAAGTGAAAGATGGTCTGGACACGGATTTCACGCGGAACCAGCACAACGTTTCTCTGGATCTGGTCAGGATGAAAGACGAGAATAGCGCCTTGAAAGCACAATTCACGTTAGGCTACGAGAAAAAGGACTGGCCCGTAAGCCAAAGCGCCCTCAAAACCGTCACGAATCTGACCCAAGAATCCACGACATCTGAAGTAACTGACCACAAGGACGATTGGTCCGAATATCTCTCCCCGGCACTCGACATCTACTGGAACCGCAGATTCTCCGACAGACACGAACTGTCTGTAAACTTCGTCGCCACCGCCTACGACACCAAAAGCCGCAAAGGGTTTTATGAATATGCCGGAGCGACTCCCCTGTTATCCTCGACAAGCCTGACCGACGGGCGGAAATATTCAGGAATCATTGAGGCCGTCTATGGATGGACGCTGTCCGAGAAACATAAGCTTGGTTTCGGAGCCAGAACCACAGCCAGCCTTGCCGAGCAAAACAGTGGTAACGGAGAAGTCACCGTCCGTTCGGACATCAACACCGATCTCGGTAGACTGTGGTGTGAATATTCAGGAAACGCAGGATGGTTCAGCTATTCTGTCGGAGCGTCTATGGAACATTTCGGCTACGAAACCAAGGCATCCGGAAGGCATGACTACATCTATTTCCGCCCGCTCGTCCAGCTAAACTACACATTCAACGATCACTCCTCGATGTATTTTAATTACTCAAGCAATACTTCGACTCCGAAGATCGGATGGATGGGCGATGCGTCATATTACAAGGATGACAAATGGCTCGTGAGGAGCAACCCTGAACTTGAAAGTTACACAACAAGGGATGCGAGGGTTGGATATTCATACAACAATTCGTGGCTCTATATCAACCCGTACTTTCTTATCTATCACAATGACAATCAAATAATTCCTATTTTCAGCCACACTGACGGGCTGCTTGTTGAAAGGGATGAGAACTCGGGAAATATGATTGCCGTGATGGCCGCTCTCGGAGGCAGGATCAAGCCCTTCAGGAATATTCCTCTCTCGCTTACCGTCTATGCTATGTACAACGACCAAAGGTTGACAGGAGGCGGTGCGGACAGATCGGTCAAGAGCCTTGGCGGAATGGCGATGTTGAGATATTCAGGAAAGAAATGGACAGCCGAGGCCATGTACAACCAGCCCTTCAAGTCCATCAGCGACATCGGCGTCTCGAAGGGTGAGAACTACGGCTACTTTGAGTTCTCTCGCATGATCGGAAAGAACCTCCGCATCGGAGCCGGAATGCGCTACCCGTTCTACCATTGGAAAGTCAGTGAGGAGACCGCGCCAGGATCGCTTGTGACAATGAAAAACACAAGCAGGATGACCAGCCAGAAAAACACGGTCATCCTTACTTGTGTCTATAATTTCTCCTACGGAAAGAAAGTCCGGTCGGTCAATCAGAAAATCCGGAACGCTGACATCGACTCCGGACTTTAAGAATATTATCGTCCTGTCTGCCCAGGCTCTTCGACAGCCGAGGATGCAGTCAGACTTAATGATCTGATTGCCGGACACTTCGACAGGCTCAGCGGCCACAGTGACCGGGACTAGGCCTCGGGGATCTCGTCGGTGGATGACGGGATGGAGAACGGGGATTTGCCTGAGCCTACTGTGAACTCGTCGTCATCGTTCTTCTGGGCAGCGGGCTGGACCTCATACATTCCAGGACGGCTGCCGGAGGTCAGCTGAGTGAACTCTTCCTCGGTGATCATCTTGCAGTTGCCGTTGAACTTGGCGTCGAGCTCGACCTGGAGCCTTCTGATGTGGAGGTCTCCGTCAACCACACAGGTGTCCTTCAGGGAAAGGGTGTCCTTCACAAAGAAATTGCCGTTGATCTTACCCCAGAAGTCAGCGTTGCTGCAGATGATGTCGCCTTTGATGACGGCCTTCTCGCCGACAACCACTTTGGCCTGGGAAATGACACGTCCCTCGAATGTGCCATCAATCCTTATGTCGTTGGGAGATGTGATCTCCCCTTTGATCACTGAACCTGCCGAGATCCTGCTGATGTCGTTGACACTGGCGGAATCGGTGGAACCATAATTTGCGCTCATATTCCTAAATCTTTAATATTCAACCATTAATATTCATTAAATCAACCCTGCTCCGTGGCAGTTCTTGTACTTCTTGCCGGAACCGCACGGACACGGATCGTTGCGGCCTACCCTCTTGTCCACATGGATCGGAGTCCTGGCCTTCTGCTCGCCGTTCGTGGTGAGATCCTCGCGGCGGGTCCTCATGTTGCTCATGTCCTGGCTTCTTGGAGCCTGGGCAGGACGCGCCTCGCTGTCATCCCTCAATGGCACGAAAGCCCTGAGGAGGAATGAGAGGACATCCTCGTTGAGTTCCTCAAGCATGGTGGCGAAGAGGTTGTAGCTCTCCAGCTTGTAGACCACAAGCGGATCCTTCTGCTCGTAGGCGGCGTTCTGCACGCTCTGGCGCAGGTCGTCCATGTCGCGGAGATGCTGCTTCCAATGCTCGTCGATCTGGTAAAGGATGATCGAACGGCTCAATGCCTTGGCGATCTCCTTACCCTGGGTATTGTAGGCTTTTTCAAGATCCACGCTGAGAGTAAGCATCTTACGTCCGTCAGAAATCGGAATCGCGATGTTCTTGTACATATTCCCCTGCTTCTCGAAGATCATCTTGATGAACGGATAGACCTTCTCGGAGAGAGTGTTCATCCTACGCTCGTAGACAGCCTGCATGTGGTCGCAGAGAGCGTCGGCAAGCTTGTCACCCTTGGTGTTCGAGTAGAAACTCTCGTCGAAGCCAAGGTCGATCGACAGCTGCCCCATCACATATTCCTCGAAATCCTGGTAAGGCATCCCCTCGGCGTGGGACGCGATGATGGAGGCGGAGTCGATCATCATGTTCCTGACATCGATCTCGATCCTCTCGCCGGAAAGGGCGTTGCGTCTTCTGGCGTAGACGGCCTCACGCTGGTAGTTCATCACGTCGTCGTACTCAAGGAGCCTCTTACGGATGCCGAAGTTGTTCTCCTCGACTTTCTTCTGTGCGTTCTCGATTGATTTCGAGAGCATTCCGCTGACAAGTGCCTCATCGTCGGCCATGCCAAGCTTGTCCACGACACCGGCGATCCTCTCGGAGCCGAACAGGCGCATCAGCTTGTCCTCAAGAGAGACATAGAAGGCTGACGATCCCGGGTCACCCTGACGACCGGCACGTCCTCTGAGCTGACGGTCCACACGGCGGCTGTCATGCCTCTCGGTTCCGATGATGGCAAGACCGCCCGCGTCCTTGACTTCCTGCGAGAGCTTGATGTCGGTACCACGACCAGCCATGTTGGTGGCAATGGTCACTGTGCTGGACTGGCCGGCCTGCGCGACAATCTCCGCCTCCCTGGCATGCTCCTTGGCATTGAGGACATTATGTTTGATACCCCTCAGGCGGAGCAGCTTGCTCAAAAGCTCGGAGGTCTCCACATCTGTGGTGCCGACCAGTACCGGACGCCCCTCGCCGATAAGTTCCTCGATCTTATTGATCACCGCGGCGTATTTCGCCTTCTTCGTCTTGTAGATAAGGTCATCCTGGTCGTCCCTGATGACAGGGCGGTTGGTCGGAATGACCACGACATCCAGTTTGTAGATGGACCAGAACTCGCCCGCCTCTGTTTCGGCGGTACCGGTCATGCCGGCGAGCTTGTGGTACATCCTGAAATAGTTCTGCAGCGTGACGGTGGCAAAAGTCTGCGTGGCGGCCTCGACCTTGACATTCTCCTTGGCCTCGACAGCCTGGTGAAGTCCGTCGCTCCAACGGCGGCCCTCCATGATACGTCCGGTCTGCTCATCCACAATCTTGACTTTGTTGTCGATAACGATGTAGTCCACGTCCTTCTGGAACATCGCATAGGCCTTGAGCAGCTGGATGACAGTGTGCACACGCTCGCTCTTGAGCGAGTAGTCCTCCATCAGCGCGTCCTTCTTCTCCTGCTTCTCCTCGGCGGAAAGCTCAGGGTTCTTCTGGATCTCGGCGATCTGGCTGCCGACGTCAGGAAGCACGAAGAAATCAGGATTGGACACAGCGTTAGCGAGAAGGTCATGTCCCTTGTCGGTCATGTCCACCGAATGCTGCTGCTCGCTGATCACGAAATAAAGCTCGTCGGTGACGATGTGCATCTCCCTCTCGTTGTCCTGCATATAGTAGTTCTCGGCCTTCTGCAACAGCTGCTTCATGCCCTGCTCGCTGAGGAACTTGATGAGCGGCTGGTACTTAGGGAGTCCTTTGTAGGCACGGAGAAGGAGCATACCGCCCTCGTCCTCCTTGCCGGCGGCGATGGCTCTCTTGGCGTCGTTCAGCACCTGGGTCACGAGAGCGCGCTGCTTCTGGTAAAGACTCTCCACATAAGGTCTGAACTCCATGTACTGCTCGTCATCCTGGGCCTTGGCCACAGGACCGGAGATGATCAATGGCGTACGGGCGTCGTCGATGAGCACGGAGTCAACCTCATCGACAATGGCATAGTGATGCTTGACCTGAACAAGGTCGGTCATGTTCACTGCCATATTGTCACGAAGGTAGTCGAAACCGAACTCGTTGTTGGTTCCGAAAGTGATCGAACAGTTATAGGCCCTCTTTCTGGCGTCGCTGTTCGGCTCATGCTTGTCGATGCAGTCCACAGAAAGACCGTGGAACATGTAGAGAGGACCCATCCACTCGGAGTCACGCTTGGAGAGGTAGTCGTTGACGGTGACGACATGCACACCCTTGCCCGCCAGGGCGTTAAGGAACACAGGAAGTGTCGCCACAAGAGTCTTGCCCTCACCGGTAGCCATCTCGGCGATCTTTCCCTGATGAAGCACAATACCACCGATCAGCTGAACATCATAGTGAACCATGTCCCAGGTCACCTCGTTGCCGCCGGCGACCCAATGGTTCTGGTAGACAGCCTTGTCTCCCTCGATGTGGACAAAATCATGATTGACGCTGAGCGCCCGGTCGAAATCGTTGGCCGTAACCTCGATGGTCGCGTTCTCCTTGAACCTGCGGGCCGTTGACTTCATGATGGCGAAAGCCTCGGGAAGCACCTCATCCAAAACCCTTTCGATCTCGGCGTCCTCATCCTTCACCAGTTTGTCGGACTCGGTCGCGAGACTTTCCTTCTCGTGTACGGGGATGTCCTCCTCCATCTTGGCCTTGATCTCCGCGATCCTCTTCTCAAACGGAGCCTCACAGTCACGGAGTCTGGCTTTCAGTTCTTCCGTCTTTGCCCTAAGTTCGTCATTAGTAAGCTTGTCAATCGGACCGTAGGCCTCCAGAACCTTGTTCAGAATAGGCCTGATCTGCTTAAGATCCCTATCGGCCTTCGAGCCGAAAACCTTCTTTAATATACTAGCTATAGCCATAAAACAATAATTGTCGTCGATTATCTTACAAATTTAATGATAATCAAAGACATTTACAATTATTAAGCCCGGAAAAAATGGCCTGACTGTTTGTCAGTCCTGAAGGCGCCCTTAGACGAGACCGGCACGCCCGGAAAGGCGGCCAAAGGGAGCCGTCAAAGAATATGAGGACCGACTTCTCAGTCAGCCAAATAGTTAAGAAGCAATTTACGAATATTGTCGGAGATGCGCTTATGGGCGTCTGTCGCGTTCTCAAGCATCTCCGCCAGGTTCTTGTACTTCACGAGCTCGCGGGTGTCGTTCTCGTTGATGAATATGTAGCCCACGTACTCCTCGTAGGCATCGTCCGCCGCATGCTCCAGCTCGGTCACACGCTCGCAGGCCATCGATATGGCCGGCAGGTTCTTCTTGAGGTCCACCAGAAGGGGAATGACATCGTGGATCACCTCCGACTGCGACTTCGCCATCTGCGCCAAGTCCTTGAGCTGGTCGTCCAGCTTGGCCGGACGGTAGATCAGCACCGCCTTCGACGTGTCCTTGATGGCATCCAGGCAGTCGTCCATCGCCATCGCCACGGACTGAAGATCCAACTTGTTGAGCCTCACGAAAGGATGGACGGAAAGCATCTCATGGAATTCCGTCATGAGGGCGTCGCCCTGAGCCTCGCAGGACTTTATCTCCTTCTCCATTCCGGCCCGGAGATCAATGTCATCGGTCTCGAACATGTCGACCAGAAGCGAGGATGTCTTGCTCAGGAAATCCGTCTGCTGTGTAAGAATCGGAACGAAATCGTGGCCGGCACCCCGGAAAACCATCCTTATTCTCTTCAAAAGACCCATAAATATTTTTTTATACCCGATAAACTTTTTTTTTGTCAAGCGCCAAATTTACAATCTATTTTGAGATTTCACCACAATTCTATAAAAAACAGAAACATTTTCATCGTTTTTCTTTTAGGAAGCACCTTTCAGACATCCTTATAACTACCTTTGCCAGTGGATTTCAGCCCGGCAGAGAGTGTCCGACGGAACCCTATCACGCATCAATCCCGCCGGATGGCCGGCCTGAACGCTCCCGGTCTCTGGACTACACTTAGCGGCGTTCTGCCGCGATATCCACTCAAATTTCGAACTTGCTTATGCTCATACCAGGAGCTCGTCCGGCAGGCCGGCGGGATAACGCGTGAATGAAAGATGGTCACTTCGGCGGGTTCTATGGCCGAAAAGTCAATCTTCGGCCAAATCGTTTTGAAATCCAGCGCAAACTTCGTAAATTGCTTTCGAAAACACAAAAAGCTATGCGACTTGCATATTGCATACACGCCCTGAACCTTTCCGGTGGCATCGAGAGGGTGCTCACGACAAAGGCCAACTATCTGGCGGATGTCCTTGGCCACGAGGTCCACATCATAACCGCAAGGCAGAAAGGCCGGAAGGAATGCTTCAGACTCAGCGACAGGATTGTCCGACACGACCTTGACGCCAACGACAGGATGTTTCTCCACAAGTACAGAAGGAGGCTCGGCGCGCTTCTCGGCACGATCAGGCCGGACATCACGGTCACCGTCTGCGACAATTCCCTCTACGCCCTTACAGGATGCGACGACGGCAGCGTCAAAGTCGGCGAATTCCATTTCTCCCACGAGAAATTCATGATGAAATACGGCACCGGAGCATTGGGAAGAGCCTATGCGGAATTCAGGACAAGGAGGCTTGAGAGGGCGGTCCGCAAGCTCGACCGGTTCGTGGTGCTGACAAAGGCGGACAAGGAGGACTGGGAAAAGGTGAGACCGGATGTGGAGCAGATCTACAACCCGCTGACATTTGTCTCGGACGAGGTCTCGCCGCTCACCGGAAAGCGATGTGTCGCCGTCGGACGGCTTGAGGCGCAGAAGAACTTCAAGGATCTGATCAAGGCCTGGAAGACAGTGGACGGGCGACACCCCGACTGGACCCTCAGCATCTTCGGCAAGGGCAGCCAGGAGAATGAGCTGCGGAACCTGATCAAAGACAGCGGACTGGCCGGTAAGGTCATCCTCGAAGGAGGCACGTCAGACATCCGTAAAGAGTTGCTGGACAGCTCCTGCCTTGTAATGTCATCGAGATACGAAGGTTTCCCGATGGTTCTTCTCGAGGCTTTGACAACCGGCCTGCCGATCGTCAGCTACGACTGCCCGAAGGGTCCTTCGGAGATCGTCACGATCGGCGCCAACGGCTACCTCGCCAAAGTCGGGGACACCGGCACGCTGGCACAAGGAATATGCAGTGTCATCGCCAACGAGGATCTACGCCGGCGCTTCGGAGCCGAATCCAAAAGGCGTTCCGAAAACTTCACACTGGAAAAGACGATGGAAAGATGGGACAGGCTCTTCTCCTCCCTGACTACTTCTCGAACGAGGACTTCTCCGGAAGGATGACCTTGAACGCCTCCTCCAGCGAGGACATCACCCGGTCATAGTTCCGTATGTGGACATTGTCGTTCAGGCAGACCAGCTTGTACTTACCTTCCCTGACAGCCTTGATGGCCTTCCCCGGCTTCACGACGAGCGGAAACATCTTCGTGTCATCGTAGGTGTTGTACGGCACGAAGTTCCCCTCACAGATCTGCCAGGTGCGGAACAACTCCTGGGTGTAGTCCTCCGGGCTGCGGAAACGGTTCGCGGAGACCCTGGTCAGCTCGTCGCCGGCATATTCCCAGACCTCCTCGAAAGTGGACTTGAGGTATGGCTGGGCGTTGTGTGGAATCCTGAGCGTGATGAACTTGCCGTACGGTCTCAGCAGCCTCGTGAGCCAGCTCTTTCCGCCATAGACCGGCGAGAACCACTTGTCGTGGTGTTCCCTCAGCACCTCCTTCTTGTCGAACCTCTCGTTGATGACCCTCACGTTGTTCTCCAGGCACCTGGACCAGAGACTGGCGCCGGTGTTCATCCTGAAGACCGCGATGTCGGCGGGAAGGCCGTCACGGAAAAATCTCTCCGGAGGCGTGGGAGCCGTCATGTAGAAGTCGTCGTTGAAATAGACGAAATGGTCGGCGATCCCGGGAATGTTGTGCAGGTACAGCTCAATCAGCGAGGAGTTGAACACCGGCAGGAATCTTTCAGGAATATAATCCCTGTGGCTCACCAGATGGAGTTTCGGATTCGTCTCATCAAGCCATTCCGGCTTCTGTCCGCAGGTCACAAAATGCACCTTGCGCACCCACGGCGCGAACTTCTCCACACCTCTGAACCAGTACTTCAGCAATCCATAGTCCCTGAAACGGGCCTCGGACAGATGATTCTTCGAATTGTCTATCTTGCCTGAATACTTCGCGAAATCAGCCTTCCAGGCCGGATCGTTCATGTCGACCCATGTAACTACGAAATCTATGTCCATAACAATTAATCCAACAGATATACAGTGAGGTCATGACACTTGCGCCTGCCTTCCGGCGGCGGAGTCATGTAGTCGCCGAACTCCTGTGTAAGCCATTCATTCCATCGTTTGAAGGCCTTGAAAGTACAGCCCTCGAACTCCAGGTCAACATATTCATCAAGCATCGCCCTTTCGAAGATCTCCCTCGTGCCGTTGTAGGTGACGGAGACCGCGCCGACCAGACGCGAGGACTCGTAAGGGTATTTAAGCACCTCTTCGTTGATCAGTTTCCACCAATGCTCCGTCCCGCGCAGGTGGGCTTCGATCTTCGAGAACAGCGGCTGGTGGAAATTGAGCAGATCGAACCTTGTGCCGCAGATGTTCAGACGGTGGGACCAATGCGTCAACTGGCGCTCCCTTTTCTTTTGAAGTTCAGCGCTTTCCGGCTTACCGTCCATCGGGAATATGTCTATGTTCAGACCGAAATCATAGTCATAGCCATGCCCTTGGAGACTTTTGGTCCTGACATCCTCGACCTTGGCGAAGAAATGCACGAACCTATCCCCTTCCCTGCCCTCCTTATGGCAAAGGCAGCGGTAGCGGGAACCGGGTTCCCTGCCGAATGTGGCGACAAACCTCTCGTAGTCAGGCCTCGGCATCAGCAGATCCACGTCGTCGTCCCACGGTATGAAGCCTTTGTGGCGCACCGCTCCCAGAAGCGTCCCGTAAGCCAGTGAATACCTTATGCCTTCCTTCCGGCAGAAGGAATCGACTGCCTTAAGGATGTCAAGGAGATACATTTGGATCTCCCTATGGGACAATTTCTTCATAACACAAGCAAATTATGACCTGTTATTTACAAATATAAGTGTTTTTTTATTAAATTTGTAAAATCTGTAGCAAAACAAGTATGCACTCATACGTTTTTCCAGGCGACCTGGACAAAGAAATAGCGGCGATCGGATCACAGCCGATCCCATACATGAGAACCGACGGGTTCTCCAAGATAAATCTCGAGAACGAGAGTATCCTCCTGGATCTGATTCATTGCCAGGGAGGAAAGGTCATCGTATACACCGGTTCCGGAACCGGGGCGATGAGCGCCGTCGTGGAGAACTACGTCAGCACGAAGAAAAAGGCGATCGCCGTCAACGGCGGATCCTTCGGGAAGCGCTGGGTCTCGCTCTGCGGGTACTACGGCATTCCTGTCATCGACTTCAAGGTTCCGTTCGCCAAAGACATCGACTACGACGAGCTTGAGAGGATCGTAGAGGCGGAGCGCCCTGACGTGTTCCTCTGCCAGCATCACGAGACCTCGACGGGGCAGTTGTTCAATCTGGAGAGGATCTCCGGAATCTGCCGCCGGCACAATCTGTCACTGGTGGTGGATGTCATCAGCTCCTTCCTTGCCGAAGATCTGGACATGGACAGGCTCGGGATCGACATCTGTGTCACCAGTACCCAAAAGGGTCTCAACATTCCTCCGGGGCTGTCCATCCTGTTCATCAGCAAAAGGTTGGATGGTTATGAATATGCCCACAGAGGCTACTACTGGGACTTCGCGGACAACCTGTCGAACCTCAGGAGAGGACAGACGCCGTTCAGCCCGGCGACCACGATCCACCTTCAGCTTCACGCGAGGCTCAGACAGATTCTTTCGCAGGGAGGAGAGGCCGTCAACATAGCCCAGGTCCGCCACAGGGCCGAGGTCTTCCGCGAGGAGTGCCGCAGGTACGGCTGGACAATGCCCGCCGAGGTTCCGTCATCCGCCATCACCGCGATCCAGACCAAGGACACAGCCGACAGACACATATTCAACGGCCTGATCGAGCGTTACCAGACCTACATCATGCCGGGGTCTGTCCCGGGCTTCTACAGGGTCTCACACATGGGCATCCAATCCGACGAGGATCTCCGCATCCTTGCCGAACGCATCCACGCACTTGAATCCGAGATAGATGAATAAGGCCATTTCCAACCAGGACAGTCCACGCAAGAGGATCGTCATCACCTACGGAACCTTTGATGTTCTCCACCAGGGACACATAAACCTGCTTCGCCGGGCCAAAGAGCTGGGCGACTGGCTGATAGTAGGAGTCACCACCGACAATTTCGACCTTGAGCGCGGCAAGCTGAACACACGTGACAGCGTGATGAAAAGGGTGCAGGCCGTCAAGGACACGGGTTATGCCGACGAGGTGATCATCGAGGAATACAAAGGCCAGAAGATCGACGACATCCAGAAGTACAACGTGGATGTCTTCGCGATAGGTTCCGACTGGGAGGGCTACTTCGACTACCTCAAGGAGTACTGCGAGGTAGTCTATCTGCCACGCACCCAGGGAATTTCCAGCACAATGCTGCGGGAGAGCCAGATCTCGGTCAGGATCGGCGTGATCGGCACCGGGAGCATCGCCCGGAGATTCGTTCCCGAAGCCTCGTTCGTTAGCGGCAACGAGATCTCTGCGGCCTACAATCCCGACACCGAGGCCTGCCGGGACTTCTGCAGGACATTCGGGATCGGAACCGCGGCGAGCAGCCTGGAGGAGCTGCTCGCGAACTGCGACGCCGTCTACGTCGCCTCACCGCACTACACTCATTTCGAATATGCCAAGGCGGCCCTCGAATCCGGAAAGGATGTGTTCTGCGAGACCCCGTTCGTGCTGCATCTGGCTGAGGCCAAGGAACTTTACGCCATCGCCGAGGCCAAGCGGCGCACCCTGATGGTGGCCCACAAGACCGCCTACTGCCCGGCGTTCAGGCATCTGGTGACGATGCTCAAGTCCGGGGTGATCGGCAAGATCGTGGACATCAACGCCTCGGTCACGACCCTCACCGACGAGCGATCCGTCAAGCTCGACCACAACCGTTTCGGAGGAAGCATGAACGAGAACGCCTGCTTCCCTCTCCTGCCGATCCTCAAGCTGCTCGGTCAGGACGTGAGGAACATCAACTTCTACTCGATAATGAAGAACGATGTGGACATGTACACGAAGGCCGTGTTCCGCTACGACAATGCCACAGCCTCCTTCCAGGTGGGTCTGGGAGCGAAGACGGAGGGCAACATGGTCATCTCGGGGACCAAGGGCTACATCTACGTTCCCGCCCCGTGGTGGAAGACCGACTACTTCGAGCAGCGTTTCGAGGATCAGAACCTCAACAGAAAGTGCTTCTTCCCGTTCATGGGCGAAGGGCTGAGGTACGAGATCAGGGAGTTCATCTCCCACATCCTCAACCCTGACCAGAGCCTCTACCTCCTGACGAAGGAGGAGATTCTGAAGATGACACAGATTCAGGAAGACTACATAAACGGCGTGAACGTCTATAAATTAAGTTAAACCATGAGACAGCTTACACTAAAGGAACTTCAACAGCTAAGCCTTGAGATCCTCAAGGATGTGGCTGATTTCTGCGAAAAGAACGGGATAAGATATTCCCTGGGCTACGGCACGCTCCTCGGTGCGGTGCGGCACAAAGGATTCATTCCTTGGGATGACGACGTGGATCTGATGATGCTGAGAGAGGACTACGAGAAATTCAGAACCATCTACAAATCAGACAAGTACACATTTTTTGACAGCCGGAACACCCCCGACTGCTACATCGCATTCGGACGTGTCTGCGACACTGAAAGGACGCTGGCAGCCAGCAGCATACCGTGGGTGAGGAAAGATGTCGGCGTGTGGATTGACATATTCCCTATCGACAGGGTTCCCGACGACATCGAGGCATTCAGGAGGCTCTACGATTCGCTGTACCTTCTGATGAAGTTCAACCTCGGGGTCCGGCGGGTGCACACAATCTCCTCGTCAAGGTTTCCGATCAGCAGGAGGATCAAGATCTGGGCTACGAAAAGGCTGCACCCTCGCCTCATCAAGAGAGATCCTGTCGAGATCGTCGAGGACATGAACACACTGATCGGCCTGGTCTCACGGGAGCACAGCCACCATTGGTCGCAGCTGTGCTGCCCCGATGCGGGAACATGCGAGTTCTTCGCCGAGGACGAGATCAATGAATATGTCAGGATGAGATTCGAGGACAGCGAGTTCTATGTCTGGTCAGGCTACGACAAGATTCTCCGGGACTCCTACGGCGACTTCATGCAGCTTCCTCCAGAGGACAAGCGCAAGCCTCTTCAGAACTACGTCACTTTCAGCTGGAAAGACTGATCTATCGAAGGTACCTCGCGGTCCGGGAACGCCAGTCCTTGGCAAGATCCTCAGGAGTGCCGGCGAAGACGATCTCACCGCCGTTGTCACCGGCGTCCGGGCCAAGGTCGATCACCCAGTCCGCGGCCTTGATGACATCCAGATTGTGTTCGACGACGATCACGGTGTGACCGCTACGGATCAGCACATCGAAAGCCTTCAGCAGTTTCTCCACGTCATAGAAATGCAGTCCAGTGGTCGGCTCGTCAAACAGGAAAAGAATCTTCTTCCTGCCATTGGACTGCTCCTCGCCGCTCTTGGACAGGAACCAGGCCAGCTTGATTCTCTGGCTCTCTCCTCCGGAAAGGGTGGAGGAACTCTGACCCAGTTTGATGTAGGAAAGTCCCACATCCACAAGAGGTTGCAGCTTATGGGCAATCTGTCTTGACAGTTCCTCCGGCTGCGAACCGAAGAAGGAGATGGCCTCCTCCACGCTCATATTCAGGATGTCGTCCACGTTCTTCCCCTTGAAGCGCACCTCAAGGATGACAGGCTTGAAACGCTTGCCGCCGCAGGTCTCGCAGACCATCGTCACGTCCGCCATGAACTGCATCGGGATGCGCACGAAGCCGTCTCCCTGACACTCGGGGCAGCGTCCGCCGTCCTGGTTGAACGAGAAGAAGGACGGGGTGTAGCCATTGATCTTGGCATATTGCTGAGCCGCAAGGAGTTTGCGGATGTCATCGTAGACCTTGAGATAAGTCACGGCGTTCGACCGGGAACTCTTCCCTATCGGGTTCTGGTCAACATATTCAACAGCCCCGATGCGGTCGATGTTGCCGGAGATTTTTCTGAATATTCCCGGAAGGTCGCCGGTCTGGTTGATCTTGCGGTAGAGCGCCGGGTAGAGGATGTCACCGACAAGGGAGGACTTTCCGCTGCCGCTGACTCCTGAAACCACCGTCAGCACCCCCAGCGGGAACTTCACATCAATATTCTTAAGGTTGTGCTCCTGAGCGCCTTCCACGGTGATAGAATATGTCCACGGGTGCTTTTCCCTGACATAGCGGGATCTTCGCCCGGTCAGATACTGGAGCGTCAGGGAATTGTCCATGATCTTCTCGGGAACATTGCCCCCGATCTTCCCCTGGAAGACGATCCTGCCCCCGTCCACGCCGGCGTAAGGTCCCATGTCGATCAGCACATCGGCAGCCCGGATGATCTCCTCGTCATGCTCGACCACGACGAGGGTGTTGCCGATGTCCCTAAGTTTGCGCAGAACTCCGATAAGCCTCTCTGTGTCACGTGGATGGAGTCCGATGCTCGGCTCGTCAAGGATGTACATCGAACCTACAAGCGAGCTGCCCAGCGCCGTCACCAGATTGATCCTCTGGCTCTCACCGCCCGAGAGGGTGTTGCAGGCGCGGCTAAGCGTCAGGTAGGCCAGCCCGACGTCCTTGATGTACCTAAGACGCGACACGATCTCATCGACGGCCTTGTGGACAATCGAGTTCTCATAGTCGGTCAGCCTCAGGTCCGCGAAGAAGCCCAGAAGCTCGTCCACGTTCATGTCGAGAAGCTCAGCGATGTTCCTGCCGCCTATCTGCACGTAAAGCGCCTCCGGCCTGAGTCTCGTGCCGTGACATGCGTGACACGTAGTCCTGCCCGAGAAGCGGCTGAGCATGTACTTGTACTGAATCTTGTAGCGGTTGGACTCAACCCACTTGAAGAACTCGTTGATGCCGACGATCGAATCGTCGTCACCCTCAACACTATGTCCGTCCCAGACGATGTCCTTTACCTTCTGCGTGAGATTGCAGTATGGCTCGAAGATCGGGATGCCGTAACGCGGGGCCACCTTTATCATGTGATCCCTGAACCAGCCCATGGACTCGCCCCGCCAGCAGGCGATGGCTCCGTCATAGATGCTTTTCGTCTTGTCCGGGACGACCAGATCCTCACTCACACCGATGATCTTTCCGAGACCGCCGCAGACAGGACACGCTCCCAAAGGGCTGTTGAACGAGAAAAGATATTCATCAGGCTGGCGGAATGTCATGCCGTCCAGTTCGAAGCGGCTGGAATATTCCTCGACGGAATTGTCCTTGCGGAGGATGAGCCGCCCCTCCCCCATCCGGAAAGCCGTGTCGATCGAGGAGCGTAGCCTGGTCTGGAGATCCTCCCACTCATTCCCCGGCCAAGGTTCGCCATCGTCCCCGTAAGGCAGGCACTCCTTGAACGCCGGCAACTTCAGACGATCGATCAGAAGATTCAGACTCTCAGGATATTCCCCCTTGTCCGCCATCCTCATGATGTCCTCGATGCGGATGATGCCATCGTCGCCGAAGAAGCGTGAATATCCTTCCTCCTTGAGCCTGAGCATCAGCTCGACCTTATCCTCCCGCGCGCCCCAGTTCAGATCCGCAAGAATGTACACGGTTCTTGAATCGCCGCTTAATATGCTAGCCATCACATCATTGATGCTGTGGCACTTGACTTCCTTTCCGCTGATTGGTGAATATGTCCTGCCGATCCGGGCGAAGATGATGCGGAGATAGTCGTAGATCTCCGTAGTGGTAGCCACCGTGGAGCGTGGGTTCTTGACGTTCACCTTCTGCTCGATGGCGATGGCCGGAGGTATGCCCTCGATCGACTCCACGTCCGGTTTGCTCATCCTTCCGAGGAACTGTCGGGCATAAGACGAAAGGCTCTCGGCGAACCGTCTCTGTCCCTCTGCGAAAAGCGTGTCGAACGCCAGCGACGACTTCCCCGACCCAGAGATACCCGTCACGACAATCAGCCTGTTCCGAGGAATCTCTACACTTATGTCCTTAAGGTTGTTGACCTTAGCCCCTTTGATGATAATATTCCCGTCCTCTGCCATAGTCCAAAATTAGCGAACCACAAAATTACGAAAAATCCCGGCATTTCGCCTCATTTCCGAACTTTAATCACCTCTGATTTATTGTCCGAATATCATTTGTTGAGCCACCGCCGTGGCTCCGCAAGCGGGACTCGGCCGCTTTCCCGCCCGCGGGGTAGCAAACGGGACTCTGCAAGCGGGATTCAGCCGCTTTTCCGCCCGCGGGTAGCAAACGGGACTCCGCAAGCGGGATTCAGCCGTTTTCCCGCCCACGGGATAGCAAACGGGACTCCGCAAGCGGGATTCAGTCCTTTTCCCGCCCGCGGGATAGCAAACGGGACTCCGCAAGCGGGATTCAGTCCTTTTCACGCCCGCGGGGTAGCAAACGGGACTCCGCAAGCGGGATTCGGCCGCTTTCACGCCCGCGGGGTAGCAAACGGGACTCCGCAAGCGGGATTCAGTCCTTTTCACGTCCGCGGGGTAGCAAACGGGACTCTGCAAGCGGGATTCAGCCGCTTTCCCGCCCGCGGGGTTACGGGAGTATGGAGTTCGACCGGGATGCTATGATGAATTTAGGGAACAAGAACAAAGACAAGAACAAAGACGGTTCATGGGTAAAAGTATGTGTTTAGGCATATATTTTCTGTAGTCTGAAGAGAA
>ERZ824978.281-NODE-281-length-78884-cov-15.778368_pt1 | contig 78884 bp, 60 predicted proteins | sample MGYA00519860_ERZ824978 | MGnify/ENA primary metagenome ERZ824978 (study PRJEB31778, sample SAMEA3449184) | human gut metagenome | biome: human gut; feature: human-associated habitat; material: faeces | place: United Kingdom | collected 2010/2012 ... | reverse complement strand
AGAAGACCGAGGGCTCCTGGCGTTCCCACCAGGTGCCGCTGGCTTCCGCCCGCGATACCGAGGCCCACTTCGAGGTCCTCAAGAACTGGCTCGAGTCCTACAAGCCGGAAGAGCTGTTCGACGAGAACGGCGCCGTGAAGCCGGAAGTCACCGCCTTCATGCCGACCGGCGAACTGCGCATCGGTGAGAACCCGAACGCCAACGGTGGCCGCATCCGCGAAGAGCTGAAGCTGCCGAAGCTGGAAGACTACGAGGTCAAGGAAGTCGCCGAGTACGGCCACGGCTGGGGCCAGCTCGAGGCCACCCGTCGTCTGGGCGTCTACACCCGCGACATCATCAAGAACAACCCGGACTCCTTCCGTATCTTCGGACCGGATGAGACCGCTTCTAACCGTCTGCAGGCCGCTTACGACGTCACCAACAAGCAGTGGGACGCCGGCTACCTGTCCGCTCAGGTCGACGAGCACATGGCTGTCACCGGCCAGGTCACCGAGCAGCTTTCCGAGCACCAGATGGAAGGCTTCCTCGAGGGCTACCTGCTGACCGGCCGTCACGGCATCTGGAGCTCCTATGAGTCCTTCGTGCACGTGATCGACTCCATGCTGAACCAGCACGCCAAGTGGCTCGAGGCTACCGTCCGCGAGATTCCGTGGCGCAAGCCGATCTCCTCCATGAACCTGCTCGTCTCCTCCCACGTGTGGCGTCAGGATCACAACGGCTTCTCCCACCAGGATCCGGGTGTCACCTCCGTCCTGCTGAACAAGTGCTTCCACAACGACCACGTCATCGGCATCTACTTCGCCACCGATGCGAACATGCTGCTGGCCATCGCCGAGAAGTGCTACAAGTCCACCAACAAGATCAACGCCATCATCGCTGGTAAGCAGCCTGCTGCCACCTGGCTGACCCTGGACGAGGCTCGTGCCGAGCTCGAGAAGGGTGCCGCCGCTTGGGATTGGGCTTCCACCGCCAAGAACAACGATGAGGCCGAGGTCGTGCTTGCCGCCGCCGGCGATGTCCCGACTCAGGAGATCATGGCTGCTTCCGACAAGCTGAAGGAACTGGGCGTCAAGTTCAAGGTTGTGAACGTTGCCGACCTGCTCTCCCTGCAGTCCGCCAAGGAGAACGACGAGGCTCTGACCGACGAGGAGTTCGCCGACATCTTCACCGCCGACAAGCCGGTGCTGTTCGCGTACCACTCCTACGCTCACGACGTGCGTGGCCTGATCTACGACCGTCCGAACCACGACAACTTCAACGTCCACGGCTACGAGGAGGAGGGCTCCACCACCACCCCGTACGACATGGTTCGTGTCAACCGCATCGACCGCTACGAGCTGACCGCTGAGGCTCTGCGCATGATCGACGCCGACAAGTACGCCGACAAGATCGACGAGCTCGAGAAGTTCCGTGATGAGGCCTTCCAGTTCGCCGTCGACAACGGCTACGACCACCCGGACTACACCGACTGGGTGTACTCCGGCGTGAACACCGACAAGAAGGGTGCCGTCACCGCTACCGCCGCTACCGCTGGCGACAACGAGTGATAACACCTCCACGGTGTTGTTAGTTCGCTAACACCAAAGGGCTCGGGATTCGTCCCGAGCCCTTTGCTTATTCATAAGCCCTGTCACGGCGGGGCAGAACAAAGCGAACTGTTGTGATGTTTTAATCGCGTAGCACCCTGAAATGCAGCAGGGCATTGCGCACACCGTCGTGGTCCACATCGTCAGTGATGTAGTCGGCGGCGGCCTTGGGCTCGGCGGTCGCATTGCCCATCGCGACCCCGATGCCGGCGTAGGCGAGCATATCCGTGTCATTGCCGCCATCGCCGAAGGCCATGGTCTGCTCGCGCGTGATGCCGTAATGCGCCATGAACCGCTGGATGCCGCGCGGCTTGCCGCCATCGGCCGGAATCAGATCCGTGAAATCCGGATGCCAACGCACCCCGCGCACATTGCTGCACAGTCCCACCAGTTCGGCCTCCAGCTCGGGCCCGACAAAGGGACTGATCTGGAAAGTCTCATGATCCAGCGCGCGGGTGCGCGGGTCCTCGAAATACCGGGTCGGTGCGGTTTTGCCCAGTTTGCTCCACGTGGCGCGAAGCAGATCATTGGACTGGTTGAAGTACACGTAATCCTTCTCGCCGAAATTGCACACCACATCGGGGTGACGGTCCAGCCAGTCGAGAATCACCTCAATATCAGCAGTATCCAAGGCCTGCGAGGCAAAGAAGCCGGTGTCATCAAAACAATACTGCCCATTGAACGCCACCACGCCATCGAACGTCACCGGCATGGTATCCAGCACCACGTGCATCTGTGAAGGCGCGCGGCCCGTGCAAATCAGCACCTTGACGCCTGCGGCCTGCAGCCGGTGAATCGCCTCGATTGTGGAATCCGGCACCGTATGGGTCGTGAAACTGGTGAGCGTGCCATCGATATCGAAGAATACGGCTCGGATATCGGCATTGGCAGTATCGGTAGTCATAGCTTCCATTGTCAAAGCCCCTCTCGACGTGCTTTCCGGCGTGTTCGGCACGCCTATAGCGGGTTATCAAACGCACGAATCCCGGACATTGCATGCGCGCCATAAAAGACACCTATATGGCAATCGGCCATTTTCCGTCACTTTCGCGGTTCAAGCGCGTTATGGTGTTACCCGACATCAATTTTGGAGAGAGGAAATCCAATGACAGCAGCAACCCAGCCGGCAACCCCGGCCGCTCCTAACAATAACGAGCCGGTGCGTGTGAACCACACCGCCCGCAACGTCATCATCACCATCGTGGTCGTGGCGATTATCGCCGTGGCCGCGTTCTTCGGCTACCGCGCGTTTGCCGGTGCCAACGAGTCGTCCGCCAAGGGCAGCAAGGGCAACCCGGTCAAGATCGGCGTGGTCGGCGCTACCAACCCCGAATGGGTCAAGTTCAAGCAGGACGCCGAGAAGGCCGGCATCTACGTCGACATCGTCGACTTCCAGGACTACACCTCCGAAAACCCGGCCCTTGACTCCGGCGAGCTGGACCTCAACGAATTCCAGCACCTGCTCTACTTGGCCAACTACAACGTGAGCAACAAGAAGGACCTGCAGCCCATCGGCGGCACCGCCATCTACCCGCTCGGCGTGTACTCCACCAAGGTCAAGGACATCAAGGACCTGAAGCAGGGCGACACCGTCACCATTCCGAACGACGAAACCAACCAGGCCCGCGCTATCGGCGTGCTCAAGGCCGCCGGTCTCGTGACGCTCAAGGGCGACTGGACCGCCTTCTCCACCCCGGCCTACATCGACGAAGCCAAGAGCAAGGTCAAGGTCACCCCGCTCAAGGCCGAACAGGTGGCCACCACCCTGAAGGACCCGACCATCGCCGCTGGTGTGATCAACAACGACTACGTGGCCGATGCCGGTCTCGACCCGAAGGACGCCATCTACCAGGATGACGCCGAATCCGAAGAGGCTCGCCCCTACATCAACGTGTGGGTGGCCCGCAAGGCGGACGTGAACAACGAGACCTACAAGAAGCTCGTTTCCATCTACCAGCAGAAGGATGTGCTCGACGCCCTGCAGGAGAACTCCGGCGGTACCGCGGTGTTCGCCGACAAGTTCAGCGCCAGCGAGCTGCAAGGCTTCCTGTCCGACATTGAGAAGGATGCCAAGGCCCAGCAGTGAGCCGCGGCTGATACGAGCGCACGACTAGCCTGTCCATAGCCATTACCACCAAGCGGAGCGAGTACCCGAGCCAACAATCGGGATTCGCTCCGCTTCCGTGACCGGACACCAACAACCAGCATCAGGGAGCACTATGAGCGACCCCATCATCACCTTCGACCATGTCGTGAAGGAATTCAAAACACGCGGACGCGGCGCGAACATCGCACGAGCCGTGGATGACGTCAGCCTGACCATCGATCGCGGTGACATCTTCGGCATCATCGGCTATTCCGGTGCAGGCAAATCCACACTGGTCCGGCTTATCAACGCGCTCGAACGACCCACCTCCGGCACTGTGACCGTGCTTGGTACTGATATCACCTCTCTGAGTGAGACCAAGCTGCGGCCCATCCGCCAGAAAATCGGCATGATTTTCCAGCAGTTCAACCTGTTCTCCACCAAAACCGTGGCCCAGAACATCGCCTACCCACTGCAACTCGATCACTGGCGCAAGGACTATCAGGATCGTCGTGTCAACGAACTCCTTGAATTCGTGGGCCTCAGTGAGCACGCAAACAAATACCCTTCGCAGCTGTCCGGCGGCCAGAAGCAGCGCGTCGGCATCGCCCGCGCACTGGCCACTAATCCGGAGATTCTGCTCGCCGACGAAGCCACCAGCGCGCTCGACCCGGAAACCACCACCGAAGTGCTGGCCTTGCTCAAGCGTGTGAACGAGGAATTCGGCATCACCATTGTGCTTATCACCCATCAGATGAACGTGGTCCAGCAGATTGCCGGCCGCGTGGCCGTAATGAGCGCCGGACGCGTGGTCGAATCCGGCGACGTATACGATGTGTTCGCTGCACCCCAGCAGCCGGTGACCAAGCGATTCATTGCCACCGCATTGTCTGGCCTGCCCGAGGAAGACCGGGTCGAGCGATTGCATCACGAATGGTCGGGCCGCATTGTCACCGTGCTTATCCGCCAAAAGGACGTTTCCGGCACCCAAGGCCATGAACTCAAGGCATCCGGACAGAATATCTCCGAACTCATCGCCAAATACGGCGTCGAATCCAGCCTGCTCTACGGCGGCATCGACACGGTCAAGGGGACCGCCATCGGTGCCATCACCTACGAATTCAACGGGCCCGGCTGGCATGTGGACGAATTCCTGCGCGAGCTCGCCGCCAATAGCGACGTCATCGACTTCGGCACCGCCGCAAAGCCTGTGGCCTACGCCGACGCAGTCGCCGGACATGCCTCCTACGCCGAAGACCGCGCCCATGACCCACTGGCGGCCGATACTGCCACCGCGCCCGCCGCGTCCGCCGCCGCACATGAAGGAGCCAACGCATGATCATCCTCGCCAACCCGCGTAGCGACTGGAACGTGCTGCGTCCACTACTGTTCGAATCCATTGGCCAGACCCTGACCATGGTGCTCGTCACCCTCGTCATCGGCGGATTCCTCGGCCTGATCCTCGGCGTGGTGCTCTATGGCACCCGCCCCGGCAACCTGTTCGAGAACGCGGTCGTCTACCGCATCCTTGACATCATCGTCAACATCGTGCGCCCGATTCCGTTCATCATCTTCCTGGCAGCCATGCAGCCGCTCACCATCGTCGTGGTCGGCACGTCCATCGGCACCGTGGCCGCCATCTTCCCGATGGTGGTGATGTGCACCTTCGCCACCTCGCGTCTGGTCGAACAGAATCTCGTGCCGGTCGACCCGGGAGTAATCGAGGCCGCGCGTTCGATGGGTGCCGGCAAGCTCACCATCATCCGCACCGTGCTCATCCCCGAAGCCCTGGCACCGCTGATCCTGGCCTACGCCTTCCTGTTCATTGGCGTGCTCGACATGTCTGCCATGGCCGGCTACATCGGCGGTGGCGGTCTCGGTAACTTCGCCATCGCCTACGGCTACCAGAAGTTCGACCAGACCGTCACCTGGACGGCCGTGATCATCATGATCGTACTGGTCCAGGTGGTGCAGGGCATCGCCAACGCCATCGCCAAACGACTGCTCAAACGCCAGCAATAACAAGGCATACTGACCCCATAGATCGCGGCCCTCGCCAATATGGAGAGAGGGCCGCAATATATTCTTCGCGCTACTAGAATCGGGAACCATGAGTGAACATATCGACATCGACCACGAACTCATCACTATCCGCCACTACCTGCACGCCCATCCGGAGCGTAGTTTCCGTGAATTCGGCACCAGCATCTATCTGACCGACCAGCTCAAGGCGCACGGCATCGAGATCCTGCACAACCCGCTGGAGACTGGTGTTGTGGGGCTCATTCAGGGCGAGGCCGGTCCCGGGCCGCGTATCGGGCTGCGCGCTGACATCGACGGCCTGCCCATCGTGGAAGACTCCGGACTGGAGTTCAGCTCCGTCAATGAAGGCGTGATGCACGGCTGCGGCCACGACCTGCACATGACCGGTCTGCTCGGTGCCGCCTTCTGGCTCGCCGAGCACCGTGACAAGTTCGCCGGCTCGATCAAGATTCTGTTCCAGCCGAGTGAGGAGACCGGCCAAGGCGCTCGCGCCATGATCGACGCCGGACTCGTGGATGACGTCGAAGCCATTATCGGCACGCACAACAACCCCAACTATGCGCCCGGCCAGCTGGCCATCGGCGTTGAGCCGATGATGGCCGGCTGCGTGAAATTCCGCGTGACCCTCCACGCCCAAGGCACCCACGCCGGTTACCCGTACAAGGGCACCGGGCCCATCGAAGCGCTCGCCAGTATTATTCTGAGCCTGCAGACCATCGTGAGCCGCAACGTCACGCCCTTCCACCCGCTGGTGCTGTCCGTTACCGAAGTGCACGGCGGCCATGTGTGGAACGTGGTGCCCGCCGAAGCCGGATTCCAAGGGACTGTGCGCTATTTCCACAAGTCGGATGGCAATCTGGTCGGCCGCCGATTCAAGGAAGTGGTGGAACACACCGCCGAGGCATACGGCATCAGCGCCGACGTGGTCTGGGATGACTTTCAAGACCCGCTGGTCTCCGATCCAGGTCTCGCCAAGGCCGTGGCGGCGGATGTCAACGACTACGCGCAGCTCGAACCGATACGTCAGTCGATGGCGGGGGAGGACTTCTGCGAATTCGCCAAGGTGACGTTGCCGGTGTTCGCGTTCGTCGGGTCAAACGGCCAGGAAGGTTGCGCCGACTGGCATAGCCCGCATTTCGTGGGTCTCGACGAATCCATTCCCACCTTCGTCAACTTCTACGTCAACACCGCTCTGCGCGTGCTCAACGAGCTGAAGTAAATCCTTTTCTGGCTCGCCTCCGGAGGCTGAGGCGTTAGGCAGACAGCCCAGTGGGCTGTCTGTAGCCGAAGGTGAGGCGACAGCCGAACCAGATATGCGCGGGCCTCGCCCGTCCATAAGTGCAGGACGAGCTATCAGCGAAGCTGACTGAGGGGAGTGGCATTCGTTCATTAGGTCGATTCATCGTCCATTAGGTCGGTGAACGGCGATACTGGTTGTTGGAATCGCGCCATTGCAACGACTGATATCGCATTGCAGTGACCTAATGAACGCAAAAACGACCTAATGAATGACGCCAAGCCGGAAGAACAGGCAATCCGACGTCATACGCGGCTACACTAAGAATCTATGACACAGCTTCGCTTCGCACTCGCCCAGATCGACACCTGCGTCGGCGCGCTTGACGCCAACGCCGCCAAGGTGCTCGACTACTCCCGTAAAGCCGCCGCAGGAAACGCCCAAGTGGTTGTTTTCCCGGAAATGACCCTCACCGGATACCCCATCGAGGATCTGGCCCTGCGCCGCACCTTCCGCCAAGCCGCATGGGACAAGGCCAACGAACTCGCCACCCAGCTCAACGACGACGGCCTCGGCGATCTGTTCGTGGTGGTCGGCACCGTGGGCACCGACCGCAAGACCTCCAAGCCGCGCAACCGACTGGTGGTCTTGCACCAAGGCGTGGTCTGGGCTGGCTACGACAAGCACTTCCTGCCCAACTACGGCGTGTTCGACGAATTCCGCATCTTTTCCGCCGGCGACCGCTCCGTGACCCTCGACGTGGACGGCGCCACCATTGGCGTGGCCATCTGCGAGGACATCTGGCAGGACGGCGGCCCGGTGGCCGACCTGGCCACCAAGAACATCGACCTGCTGCTCACCATCAACGGCTCGCCGTATGAGGAAGGCAAGACCAACACCCGTTTCGAGCTCGCCCAGCGTCGTGCCGCCGAGGTTAACGCCCCGGTCATCTACCTGAATCAGGTCGGCGGTCAAGACGACCTCGTCTTCGACGGCGGCAGCTTCGTGGTCGACGCCGACGGCACGCTTATCGAACGCAGCCCGATGTTCATGGAAAACCTGACGTTCTGGGACTTCGATTCCGCCGCCGAACATCAGGCCAAGGCCGAGATCGTTCCGGAACTCGACCCGGACGAAGAGGTATACACCGCCTGCGTGCTCGGCCTCAAGGACTACATGGCCAAGAACCACTTCACCGGCGTGACGCTGGGCCTCTCAGGAGGCATCGACTCCGCACTGGTAGCCGCCATGGCGGCCGACGCATGCGGCGGCGAGAACGTCTGGGGCATCTCCATGCCCTCCATGTACTCCTCCGACGGTTCCAAAGACGACGCCGCCGATTTGGCCTCCAACATTGGCGCCCATTACGAGGTCCAGCCCATTGAGCCATTGTTCAACGCCTACCAACAGCAACTTGACCTTGATGGCGTCTCCGCCGAGAACCTGCAGGCCCGCATCCGCGGTGTGATCGTGATGGCCAGCTCCAATTCGCGCGGTCTGCTCGCCGTGGCCACCGGCAACAAGTCAGAGCTCGCCTGCGGCTACTCGACCATCTACGGCGATGCGGTAGGCGGCTACGCACCCATCAAGGACCTGCTCAAGACCCGTGTCTGGGAGATCAGCCGTTGGCGTAACAAGGCCGCGGCCGCAGGCGTCGGCATCGGCGGTCTCAAGATCGTGGGCAACGAGGACGGCAACACCGGCATCCCGTTGAAGGACGGCGTGATGATTCCGGTCTCCTCCATCGAGAAGGCACCCTCGGCCGAGTTGCGCCCCGGGCAGAAGGACTCCGACTCCCTGCCCGAATACGCGCTGCTCGACAAGGTGCTCGCCGCATACATCGAGCACGCGCACGGCCGCGCCGACCTGTTAGCCGACGGCTTCGACCAGGTCACCGTAGACACCGTGATGCGATTGGTGGACCGCGCCGAATGGAAGCGCCGCCAATACCCGCTGGGACCGAAGGTCACGGCCCTCGCGTTCGGCCGCGACCGCCGACTGCCCGTCACCAACGCATTCAGGGAATAAACATATATTGCTCCCGCCAGCGGGAGCAAGTAATACCGTTGAGGAGGTACCAATGACAGACGATAACAAGAAGCAGTGGTATTTCAACACCGTCAAGAAGCAGGCCGAGCTGGGCATGATCTCACCGATCGAACAGCGCATGGGTCCGTACAAGACCAAGGAAGACGCCGAACATGCGTGGGACATCGTGGTGGACCGCAATGCCAGATGGGAGGAGGAGAACCGGCGCTGGAAGAACTACGGCGTGAAACCCGCACAGGCTTGCCCCGAGGATTGACGGTCGAAAACTGACTGATACGGTTCTGCTGTCAATCTCAAGACCGAACCGCTCATCAAACCGCTCATACGAACATCACAGTATGAGCGGTTTCCCATATCTGGAGACGTGCAATAGTCCCATCAATATCTAGAAGCCATTGGAATGGTAGCGTTCACAGAAACAATGTGAGATAGCTCACTCCCAATTTCAGCTTTTCTCAAGCAAGTGCCAACTACACTGTTGAACCAAGGGTTCCGTGAAGATGCGAAACCTACAACCCCATTTAAGGAGTGACATGACCGCAGTGGAAAATGCAGCTGTCTCCCAGGAGGAGCTCGACGCCAAGGCGTGGGCCGGCTTCACCGAGGGCAACTGGCAGAAGGATATTGACGTCCGCGACTTCATCCAGAAGAACTACACCCCGTACGAGGGCGATGAGACATTCCTGGCTCCTGCCACCGAGAAGACCAAGCACCTGTGGAAGTACCTCGACGACAACTACCTGGCCGTGGAGCGCAAGCAGCGCGTCTACGACGTGGACACCCATACCCCGGCCGACGTCGACGCCTTCCCGGCCGGCTACATCGACTCCCCGGAAGTCGATAACGTGGTCGTTGGCCTCCAGACCGACGTTCCCTGCAAGCGCGCGATGATGCCGAACGGTGGCTGGCGCATGGTCGAGCAGGCCATCAAGGAAGCCGGCAAGGAACCGGATCCGGAGATCAAGAAGATCTTCACCAAGTACCGCAAGACCCACAACGACGGCGTCTTCGGCGTCTACACCAAGCAGATCAAGGTCGCCCGCCACAACAAGATCCTCACCGGTCTGCCGGACGCCTACGGCCGTGGCCGCATCATCGGCGACTACCGCCGCGTCGCCCTGTACGGCGTGAACAAGCTCATCGCCTTCAAGAAGCGCGACAAGGACTCCGTGCCGTACCGCAACGACTTCACCGAGCCGGAGATCGAGCACTGGATCCGCTTCCGTGAGGAGCACGACGAGCAGATCAAGGCCCTGAAGAAGCTCATCAACCTCGGCAACGAGTACGGCCTCGACCTGTCCCGCCCGGCCCAGACCGCGCAGGAAGCCGTGCAGTGGACCTACATGGGCTACCTGGCCTCCATCAAGTCCCAGGACGGCGCCGCCATGTCCTTCGGCCGCAACTCCGCCTTCCTCGACTGCTACATCGAGCGCGACCTCCAGGCCGGCAAGATCACCGAGACCGACGCCCAGGAGCTCATCGACAACATCGTCATGAAGCTGCGCATCGTGCGCTTCCTGCGTACCAAGGACTACGATTCGATCTTCTCCGGCGACCCGTACTGGGCGACCTGGTCCGACGCCGGCTTCGGCGATGACGGCCGTTCGATGGTCACCAAGACCTCGTTCCGTCTGCTCAACACCCTGACCCTCGAGCACCTCGGACCTGGCCCGGAGCCGAACATCACCATCTTCTGGGATCCGAAGCTGCCGGAAGCCTACAAGCGCTTCTGCGCCCGAATCTCCATCGACACCTCGGCCATCCAGTACGAGTCCGATAAGGAAATCCGCTCCCACTGGGGCGACGACGCCGCCATCGCATGCTGCGTCTCCCCGATGCGCGTGGGCAAGCAGATGCAGTTCTTCGCCGCCCGCGTGAACTCCGCCAAGGCCCTGCTGTACGCCATCAACGGCGGCCGCGACGAGATGACCGGCATGCAGGTCATCGACAAGGGCGTGATTGAGCCGATTACCCCGGAGACCGACGGCACCCTGGACTACGAGAAGGTCAAGAACAACTACGAGAAGGCTCTCGAGTGGCTGTCCGAGACCTACGTCATGGCCCTGAACATCATCCACTACATGCACGATAAGTACGCGTACGAGTCCATCGAGATGGCCCTGCACGACAAGGAAGTGTACCGCACCCTCGGCTGCGGCATGTCCGGTCTGTCCATCGCCGCCGACTCCCTCGCCGCCGTCAAGTACGCCAAGGTCTACCCGATCTACAACAAGGACGCGAAGACCCTGGAAGGCCACGAGTACGAGTACGTTGAGGGCGCCGACGACGACCTGATCGTCGGCTACCGCACCGAGGGCGAGTTCCCGGTCTACGGCAACGACGACGACCGCGCCGACGACATCGCCAAGTGGGTCGTCTCCACGGTCATGGGCCAGGTCAAGAGGCTCCCGGTCTACCGCGGCGCCGTCCCGACCCAGTCCATCCTGACGATCACCTCCAACGTCGAGTACGGCAAGAACACCGGTTCCTTCCCGTCCGGCCACGCCAAGGGCACCCCGTACGCTCCGGGCGCCAACCCGGAGAACGGCATGGACTCCCACGGCATGCTGCCGTCCATGTTCTCCGTCGGCAAGATCGACTACAACGACGCTCTTGACGGCATCTCGCTGACCAACACCATCACCCCTGATGGTCTGGGCCGCGACGAGGAAGAGCGTATCGGCAACCTCGTTGGCATCCTGGACGCCGGCAATGGCCACGGCCTGTACCACGCCAACATCAACGTGCTGCGCAAGGAGCAGCTCGAGGATGCCGTCGAGCATCCGGAGAAGTACCCGCACCTGACCGTGCGCGTCTCCGGCTACGCGGTGAACTTCGTCAAGCTCACCAAGGAACAGCAGCTCGACGTGATCTCCCGTACGTTCCACCAGGGCGCTGTCGTCGACTGAACGGCACAATCAGCCAAATGAAAGCCGTCGCATGAAACGACGGTAATGCGAAGGGACGGAGCTCGTGGCTTCGTCCCTTTCGCTTTTCCCATATCGTTTTCCCATATGATTGGGATGGCAGATGAAAGGGGACATTGATGTCTGAACATATTTTCCGTTCCACGACCAGACACATGCTGAGGGATTCCAAGGACTACGTCAACCAGACGCTGATGGGAGGCCTGTCCGGATTCGAATCGCCAATCGGCTTGGACCGTCTCGACCGCATCAAGGCGTTGAAAAGCGGCGATATCGGTTTCGTGCACTCGTGGGACATCAACACTTCCGTGGATGGTCCTGGCACCAGAATGACCGTGTTCATGAGCGGATGCCCTCTGCGCTGCCAGTACTGCCAGAATCCGGATACTTGGAAGATGCGCGACGGCAAGCCCGTCTACTACGAAGCCATGGTCAAGAAAATCGAGCGGTATGCCGATTTATTCAAGGCCACTGGCGGCGGCATCACTTTCTCCGGCGGCGAATCCATGATGCAGCCGGCTTTCGTGTCCCGCGTGTTCCATGCCGCCAAGCAGATGGGAGTGCATACCTGCCTCGACACGTCCGGATTCCTCGGTGCGAGCTACACCGATGACATGGTGGATGACATCGACCTGTGCCTGCTTGACGTCAAATCCGGCGATGAGGAGACCTACCATAAGGTGACCGGCGGCATCCTGCAGCCGACCATCGACTTCGGACAGCGTCTGGCCAAGGCAGGCAAGAAGATCTGGGTGCGTTTCGTGCTCGTGCCGGGCCTCACATCCTCCGAAGAAAACGTCGAGAACGTGGCGAAGATCTGCGAGACCTTCGGCGACGCGTTGGAACATATCGACGTATTGCCCTTCCACCAGCTTGGCCGTCCGAAGTGGCACATGCTGAACATCCCATACCCGTTGGAGGACCAGAAAGGCCCGTCCGCGGCAATGAAACAACGTGTGGTCGAGCAGTTCCAGTCGCACGGCTTCACCGTGTACTAAACGCCCGTCCTCTCAATGGCTTCCCCATATTCGCTGGATATGCGGAACGCCTCATATTGGTCCATGCCGCCGACTGAATCGATGGCATGGACCAATTTATTCATACGCTGAAAAATCTTCACATTCGACGCGTGGCAAAATGGTTCGAAATACTACGAAATGCCCTTCTCTGTCGTAGCCTTGAACTATGGCAGACATCTTTGATTTTCCACGAGATGCGCGCAACGTGGCGCGCGCCGATGGCAAGGGAGCGGATATGGGCGGCGAAGCCCCACAGACCATGCTTATGCGACCGCAGGGCGTTCCCGACCAAGTCTGGAACGCGGTGCTTTCCGTGGACTGTATGCGGCGTTTGAAAGGCATGACATACCGTGAGATTCCGGTGCCCAATTCCATGGCGAACTTCGGCATCGGCGTCGCGTTGGAATGCGATGAAACATACGCATCCGGCTGGATCATGATCCTGTACTCGCTCAAATTCCGAGAGGACTGGCACTCCCACTGGCGTTGCGTGGCTTTCGCATCCCTGCCACTGCCCGACAAGGAGGACGACTGCCTGACTCCGGGCATGTACTGGGACATGATGATGGAACGTCTCAATCCAAACGATTCCGAACATGTATCCGGCACCGTCACAGTCACCCAAAACACAGCATTCGGCCATGACCCCGATGTGCCCAGGGTGGGCTGCGAGATCCGGGTGTCTTGGACTCCACTAGACTATGCCGATGGAGGCCTTGACGCCGGCTCCCAAGTCGGACAGTGGGCGTCGTTCCTCCGGTCCATGACGCAATCCGAGGAGGAAAACCCCGTTGACTGACGAGCCGAAGCTGCTGGCGGAACCGCGCGAAGGCGTGCCCAACGTGATCGACACGTTGCCGGCATTCCGTGACTATTGCAGTGAGCTGGCTTCCTCACATGGCTCCCTTGCCGCGGACGCGGAACGCGCATCCGGCTTCCGGTATGGGCATGAGGACTGGTTGGTGCAGTTCAAACGCGACGGAGCCGGCATCGGCCTGCTCGATCCGCAGGCGCTCGCCGCGGCCGGGGCGGATTGGAACGATTTCAACCGTGCCGTCGGAGATGCGGTATGGATTCTGCATGATTCCCTGCAGGATCTTCCGGGATTCGACGAACTCGGCATGGAACCGCAACGGCTGTTCGACACGGAAATCGCCGCGCATCTGCTGGGATTGAAACGATTCGGACTTGCCGCCGTCACCGAGCACTTTCTTGGACTGACCCTTGCCAAAGAACATTCCGCGGCTGACTGGTCGTATCGTCCGTTGCCCCGTGACTGGCGAAATTACGCGGCGTTGGACGTCGAACTGCTCATCGAGCTTGAAACGAAGATGCGCGCCGAACTCAAACGCCAAGGCAAGATGGAATGGGCCCAGGAAGAGTTCGATTACGCGCTCAAAGAAGGTCTGGGACCACGCAAGGAGCATCCGATTCCCTGGATGCATGTCTCACACATCACTGAAGTCATGCGTGACCGGCAGGCGCTGGCCATCGTCCGCGCGCTATGGACCCGCCGTGACGAACTCGCGCGCGAATACGACATCGCGCCGACCCTGCTATTGTCCGACAGCTCCATCATCGAAGTGGCGAAACGCAAACCACACAACGCTGCGCAATTCCGTTCGATTCGCTCCATCAACGAACGCGTGCGCATCCATACCGATTCCGAACAGGACAAGATGTTCGAACGGTACGCGCCGATTCAACGCAAAATCAAACCGAGCATGTGGAAGAACATCATCCAGGACGCGCTCGCCCTGCCGCCAAGCGAATGGCCGGACGTGGACGGCGGCGCCGCGCGGCGTCATGAATCGCAGTCCGCTTCGGCTCCCAAATCGATTCGCGTGTGGAAGGAACGGTATCCGGAACGTCTGCAAGTGCTCAACAGGGTGCGCAAGGCGGTCTCCCAGATAGCGGAGGACACGCGCACGCCTGTGGAAATCGTCATCAAACCGCAGTATTTGCGTAACCTGTGCTGGACGGACGAACCTCGTAAGCGTGACGTCGCGCGATTCCTCGGCGAACAGGGCGCACGCGATTGGCAGGTCTCCCTAGTTGCAGAGTCCGTAAGTCGCGCTATTATGTAGAGGTTGCCTAACGGCAGAAATATGAAGAACCGTATTTTTCAGGAGCGCAAGCGTGAAAATCAGCGTCAGGAATCTTGAGCCGACCAAGGTGAAGCTCACCGTCACCGTCGACCCGGAGGAGTTCAACCCGTATCTCGACGAGGCTCGCAAGGAAATCGCAAAGCAGGTCAACGTGCCTGGCTTCCGTAAGGGCCACGTGCCCGGCAAGATCATCGACCAGCGTATCGGCTTCGGTGCCGTCGCCGGCGAAGCTGTGAACAACGGCGTGCCGGAGCTGTATTCCAAGGCTCTCGAAACCAAGAAGATTCACCCGATGGCTCAGCCGGAGATCGACGTTCAGGACGTGCCGGAATCCGCCAAGGATGAGACCAAGCTGAAGTTCGTCGCCACCGTCGAGCGTCGCCCGGACATCGAACTGCCGGCTCTTGACGGCATGGAGATCGAGGTCGCCAAGGCCGAGGTCACCGATGAGGACATCAACAACCGTCTGGAAGCCCTGCGTCAGCGTTTCGGCACCCTCGTGAGCGTTGACCGTCCGGCCGCCAAGGGTGACTACGCCAACATCGACCTCAACGCCGAAATCGACGGCGAAACCGTCGACTCCCAGGAGGGCGTGAGCTACGAGCTCGGCTCCGCCACCATGCTCGACGGCCTGGATGAGGCCCTCGAAGGCCTGTCCGCCGGTGAGGAAACCAGCTTCGAAGGCACTCTCGAGGCCGGTAAGCACGAAGGCGAGAAGGCCCTGATCAAGGTCAAGGTCAATTCCGTCAAGGCCGAGGAACTGCCGGAACTCGATGACGACTTCGCTTCCGAAGCATCCGAGTTCGACACCCTCGACGAGCTGAAGGAAGACCTGAAGAAGGTCGCCGCTCAGGACGCCGAAGGCCGTCAGGCCACCGCCGCTCGTGACGCGTTCATCGCCAAGCTCGAGGATGGCCTCGAGATTCCGGTGCCGAAGGGCGTCAAGGCCGAAATGGTCGAGCAGCAGCTCAAGAACGTGACCGCGGATCCGTCCAAGGCCACCAAGGAGCAGAAGGCCGAAGCCGAAGAAACCGTGGAGAAGGAACTGCGCGACCAGATGGTGCTCGACGTGCTCGCCGAGACCATGGACGTCAAGGTCTCCCAGGGTGAGGTCTTCAACTTCCTCGCCTCCATCGCCCAGCAGTATGGCATGGATCCGAACGCCTTCATCCAGGCCATCATCCGCAACGGCCAGATCGGTTCCGCTGTGCAGGAAGTCGGCCGTTCCAAGGGCCTGCTCTCCGGCATGCGCGCCGTGACCTTCAAGTCCGAGGGCGAGACCCTGGACCTGAGCGCCTTCCTCGGTTCCGCAGCTGAAGACGAAGAGTCCGAGAGCGTCGAGGCTGCTTCCGCTGCCGCCGCCGTGGCTGACGAGCTCGCTTCCGACGAGAAGTGAGACCGATTGGCCGCCTGTGGGCGTTGTATTGACGCAGCACATGCGATAAAGGCTGGAATCCTAAGGGTTCCAGCCTTTTTCTATGATTCCTTTGCCTTGCTTTACACTGGAATACAGTGTGTGACTGGAGGAACAATGAATCAGGGATTCGCGGTGGTTGATTTCGAAACCACGGGATTGAGTCCGGCGAAAGGCGATCGGGCCATTGAGATCGGCTTGGTGCACGTGGCTCCGGACGGCACGCTCGAAGACGAGCATGAGACGCTGATTCATGTGGATCGCAGTGTCGGTGCCTCCTGGGTGCACCATATCACCGCGCGCGATCTGCTGCACGCGCCGGATTTCGAAGGCATCGCACATGAACTGCGTGACCTGCTTGCCGGCCGCGTGTTCGTGGCCCACAACGTGTCGTTCGACTCGCGGTTCCTGCTCGCCGAATACTCGCGCATGGGCGCCTCCATACCTGTTCATCAGAGCACTATGCTGTGCACGATGAAACTGTCGCGGTCACTGATTGGTCGCGGCAAGCTTTCCGACTGCTGCGACTACTTCGGCATCGCCAATGAGGATGCGCACAGCGCGTTGAGCGACGCGCATGCCACAGCGCTGCTGCTCGGACGGCTGCTGGAAGCCGATCCGAATTGGCCCGGCTTCCAGCGTCGTCTCGAATCGGCCGCGGATGCCGCGGAACAGTGGCACACATTCGCCGCATTGCCGAAAGGGCAATGGCTGCCGCGTGGTACGCACGCCGCGGCGCACGCCAGCTGACCTTCGGACATTGGTCCAGCGGGGGAAGCGATTTCTAATATCCAAGCTCGGAACTTGCAGGAACTAGGACAGCAGGAATTTGATTTCGGCGAAGAATTCGCGGACCATGTTGTTCACCAGCATATCGGGCGGTGAACCGGCCGCGATGCCTTGGGCTTCGTCAAGTCCATTGTCATGCGCGATCTGCAATGCGCGGAACATGTGGAAGTCATTGGTGATGATGCCGACGGACGCGTTGTCTCCGGCAATGAGCTTCTTGCTGTTGACGATATTCTCCTGGGTGGTTTTCGACTTGGATTCCTGAAGGATGCGGCCTTCCTCAATGCCATGTGCCTTCAGATAATCGGCCATGCCCTGTGCCTCGGGGAATGGCTCGTTCGCGCCCTTGCCGCCGGAGACGATGCAGATGGTATCCGGACTGTTCCGCAGATAATCGGCCGCCGTGTCCAGACGATACCGCAAGGCCTTGCTGGGGCCGGACTTGCGCACCTGCGCGCCGAGCACCACCACATAATCGAGATGCTGGTCGCCCCGCGCATGCATGTTGCTGATGATGCACCCCTCCACCGTGCCGAATATGGCGATGCCGATGCACACCACGGCGATGATGACCCCTCGTATGATGCGGGGGAGCGCCACCCACCAATTGGCGGCGATTCCAACCGCGAGGAGGGCGAAAACGGCGGCGATGACCAGCCAGACCTTCCAGAAGCCGGTACCCGAATGTGTCTTCATCACGGCGAACGCGTAGAACGCCGACAGCAAAGCCAGCGCCATGCACAGAACGGTTCCTATTTGCCGTGCCATCGTCTTCATGCCAACCTCTTATCGTGTGGTGGTATACGACGCTTGAAATCCATGGTCAAGCGTAAGCGGAATGGGGTTGCGGATTGTTGCGATGCGGACGATGTAGACGATTCTTTCGCAAATGTGACGTGTATGCTGCTGATGCGTTTCATATGCGAAACGCTGGCGGACATGGGAACATGGCGTCCGTATAATGGCGTGCGTCGCTCCTGCCCGGGCCGCGCAGGTCGAGGAGCGGCCCACGGCGACCGCCGCGATCTCCAACTCACGGTGCGCGGCATCGACCAAAAGGACTTCATCATGGCACGGCCATCCTCGCAACCATACCTCCACGACTCTTCGGCGCAAGCTTCGGAACAGGCTCCGCAGGCACGACCGACGGCATCGACCGCAACCAAGTGTGCGACACGCGGATCACTGCGATGGCGTGTGATCGACATTGCGGTCGGTGCGGCGGTCGGTGTGATGTCGGGTGTGATGTTCTGGGTGTTCGATGGCCTGTCCTATGGTCTGTTCCCGCTGCTGACCCTGATACTTCCCGGTTCGGCGGCGCTGTTGCATGCATTGTTCTACTTTCCCGCGACGCTGGGTTTGTTGATCGTGCGCAAGCCGGGCGCGTCCGCCTACGTGCTGTTGGTCGCCTCGTTCGTCGAAGTGGTGCTTGGTACGAAATACAGTGTGAGCCTGGTGGTGATCGCGCTTGTGCAGGCGCTTGCCGCCGAAGCGGTGTTCGCGGTGTTCCGCTACCGTCGTTGGACGCTTGGCGTCACGTTGCTGTCGGCCGTGGCGATCGGCATTGTATACAACTTCTACCTGTTGTTCTTCTATTACCAGGCGTTTTCGTTCTTCAGTCCGCGTGGACTCATCGGCACGGCATGCGAGTTGCTGAGCGCGGTCGTATTCGCCGGGTTCGGTTCGTGGGTCCTCTACCGAGCCTTGGCCAAGTCGGGAGTCCTCACCCGCTTCGCCTCCGGACGATGACGCATGCTCGGGGGAATTTACTTTGATTGGTCGGCGTGCCGGAATGTGAACCAGGCGAGGAGCTGCTGCTCGCTGACGGGCTCGAAATCCCACGCATCAAGCCCCACATTCACGCTGAGCGGATCGGTGCCGTCGGGAATGCCTTGATGCGTATGACCATAGAGCAGCCAACCTTCGGTGGTCGGCGCCACATCGGCGAACTTGTTCCAGTTTTCCGGCCAGTTGCCGTGTTCTTCGGCCAATGCCGAGAGCCTGGGGAAGTGGCTCATGCCTATGGTCTGCCGTGCGGTTGCGGCCGTCGGCTTGCCGGAGCCGTCGAGAACGGGAAGCTCCATGTCGATCTCGCGGTAGTCATCGATGGTCTCGAACACGTCCTCGTATAGCGCGTCATTGGAGCGGAGACGGAAGTTGCGGTCGTGGTTGCCGATGATCAGGTGCAGATGGCGGCAGTTGATGCGGCGCAGGCAGTCGAGCGTGTGCTCGACGGTGCAACGGTAGGAGAGATCGCCGAGAATCCATAGCTCGTCATCACGCCCGACGGTCTCGTTGATGTTGCCGATGATGGTGTTCTCATGGCGTGTGATGTCGCAGATTGCTTTGAACGACGTCTGATTGTCGCGTACGTATTGTTTGATCCATGCGTGCGCGGCGGCGCGACCCTGCGCCTGCCAGACATCACGGTATTCGGTGCGGAGCCTGCCATTGTTCAGGAATCCGCGCAGTGCGGTGACCAGAGGGTGGCCGAAATGCGTGTCCGAAGTGAAATAGCGCATGTGATTCCTTACGGTATGCGGTTGCTGGATGTTTTTATCAATGATAGAGCGCAACATCACGCGAATGACTCTCCCCCAAAAACGCTTGTTGGCTTGTTTGTGGCACCGTTTGGCGATTATGGCGAGTATGAGCGTTGGAATTCCAACGCTCATACTTCGGGTTTTGGCGTTCGGCTGCCACATTGCAAATTCTGTGAATCTAGAGTTTTAGTAATCCAGATATGGAATATTAGCAAAACATGTCAATAAGATATAAAATGATAAAAAATAGTGATTGGAGTGGCAATGGTAGTTCAGCTTGCGACACGTGTTGATGATGATCAGGCGGAAGAGTTCCGTGAAACGACAAAGAAGCTCGGTCTTTCCACGGCTGATGCGCTGCGTATGTTCGTCTCGTCCTTTAATGAATATCAGGGGTTCCCATACCAGGTACGAGTTCGACAGGTTGCGGAACCGTTCGAGAATGAACGGGAGGCTTCTGATTTCGCTAATGATTTGTCGATGAGGATGATCGCTGATGAGGAGGGGTGAGATCTGGACTGTGCTGGCTGATGGTTACGCGAGAAAGCCTCGGCCGGTTGTCGTTGTGCAGAATGACGAAATCGAGGGTTTTGACTCTACCGTGGTATGCCTGATGACTTCTTTTACGTCGGATGATATGACTACCCGGGTTAAAGTTCCTCCTACTACGCAGAATGGTTTGATTAAAAAGTTGGGTGATGACGGAGAAGATTCTTGCAGTGCACACTTTGGCATTGGGCCAACGCATTGGAATTTTGGAAGATGATGTCATGCGCCAGGTGGAAAAGAAACTTGCACATGTTCTAGCTCTATGAAAGCGCTTGATGCGATTTCGCGGGTCGCTATGCCGCAGCAGATAGCGGAGATTGCTCGTCCTATCGCGCTGCGGCATCATGTCAATGAACTGTACCTGTTCGGTTCCATGGCTCGAGGGGAGGGGCATGCGGATTCGGATATCGATTTCATCTATCAGTTTGACGACACCGCCAATCCAATGATTGATGAGTGGGCTTTGCGTGATGATCTTGCATCGACTTTTGGTCGGGAGATCGACTTGGTGAAAAAACGATACATTACCACTGAACTGCAGGACAGACTGGCTGAAATGCAGCGTGTGATATTCGTCAATTCCATAACCTCCAATCCGATGTTCCGCATTATCTGAGGTGTGTTATGAAAACGACGGAAAAAGATGCCTTGCATATCGTCGCGATAGTCCGCGCTCTTCATGATGCGCAACGATTCCTTGGAGGGCTAAGCGCTGAGGAATTCGCTGAGAATGATGAGAAAGCGGAATGCCGTTGCCATAGCGATTGCACGAGCGGGGGAGCAAGCTAAGAAGCTGCCAGACGAGTTCCGGAATATGGAGCCAGATGTTTCTTGGTGTGGGGTAAGTGTGACATGCACGATTGGATTGCGCATGATTACGATGAGTCTGATTGCGACTGGCTGTACTATGCCGTAACTCACGAAATACCACAGGTTTTTGCGATATTGCAGCCGTATGTGGAATGTCAGACACAAGTGCCTAATCGCGATTGTTTCCTTGGGAGCGATTGCTGTCCACAGCGATCACTTCTACGGTTCCCGTCGACGTTTCCATACCATTTCGTTTTTGGTTGATACGGTCGATTTCCTCCTGAACGATGTTGCCCAAGCTTTTCTCATCCACTTCGACGTTTTCCGCTGCGGCCGATTCGTTGGCGAACGCGTTGAAAACTTCCTGCTTTCGTGCCAATATGTCCGTGATTTTCTCGTCAATCGTATTTTCGGCGAGTAGGCGGTAGACAAGAACGTTTCTGGCTTGTCCCATTCGATACGCTCTGGAAATCGCCTGGTTTTCGATGGATGGCTTCAACTGTGGCTCGCATATGATTACCACGCTGGCCGATTGTATGTTAAGTCCCGTTCCACCGGCAACGATTTGTGCCACCAGAACCTGCCCAGCAGGCGCCTTGTCGAAATCGTCGATGATTTCTTGTCTCCTCGTTGGTGTGATGGATCCGTTGATTGGTTCGGTGCATTGGCTACCCAACATGTCCGCGATTTTCCGGATGGTGTCAAGATAGAATGAAAAGACAAGGACTTTCCTGCCTTCCGACTTTGCCTCCTCAATGATTTCCAGTAGACGTTTCGCTTTGCCAGAGTCTTTCAGGTCCGGTACGTTCCAGGACACGCGTCGGATGGCGTTGTAATTTTTGCGGAATACCGTTTCTTCGTACCTGCGTTCTTCTGAATCGGAAAGTTGACACCATTCCTTGATTTCCGACAGTTCTGGAAGCTCCGTCAGCACATCCTCTCTTCTGCGCCGGTAATACACAGGGGCGACGGTCTCTTTGAACTGGGGAGCCGAAGAGAGCTCCTTCATTCCGGATATTTGCATGGCAATGCTTGGTTGCAATAGTTTGATGAGATTGATCATCTCGTCCACCTTGTTTTCCAACGCGGTGCCTGTCATGAATAGCAATCTTTCCGCGTGCTCCGCAATCGCCTTCGTATTTTTCGAACGGTTCGTGCTCGGATTTTTGATGTAATGCGCTTCGTCGACCACAAGCAGCGAATATGTGAAATTGTCGGGAAACTTGAAATACGCAGTGGTCTCATAGGTGGTAACGGCAACGCCGCCGGTTCGTTGCCAATCTTTCAACGCTGATTCTCGACTGAGGCCATGCACTGCTATGACTCGCAGTTTGCTGAACTTTTGAATTTCACGGCACCAGTTGACGATGACGCTTGCCGGGCATATGACAATGAAATGCGTTGCCCCGGTATTCCTTAACGAAACCATGGTGGCGATTGCCTGAATCGTCTTGCCCAAGCCCATTTCGTCGCCGAGAAGGGCTTTCTTTTGATGCAGTATGTATTTCACACCCCATTCCTGGTATCGACGCAAATCGCACAGCAATCCGTCGGGAAAGAAGCACTCTTCCTGAACTTCTTTGGCAAGGTTTTCCGGAAGCCCATACACGGTATCGCCATTGCCCAGCAGTCCCGGAACGATTTCTTCAAGAGTATTGGCATATGAGATGGGATGTTTCTTGAAGGAATCCCACGCATCGTCTTCCGCAAGGGCTTCGATAGCGACGGACCCAGACTGCAGCCTTTCCGCGGTTTGCCCGTACTCACCGTGCAGCGTCTCCTCAAGGAGTTTGTATGACTCAATGGCGTTTTGTTTTGTCTGTCGAGACGCGAACAGCCAACGGAATGTTCCGGTTGAAACCTTGATGTCTTCCAGAGCGTTTTGGATGGTGTTTGAATATTGCTGGGATAGCCGGTTGCTTTCCTCTGCCAGCGGTTTCGCCTGCTGGTATTGGGATACTGCGGTTATCAGACGGGTCATGTCCTCAGTCCGATTATCCGCGCTGAGCCGCAACTTCGTTGTCGTAGAAGCTTTGTCAGCTGCTTCGCTGACGATTCGTTTGATGATTCGCGCACCGTCTTCGCTGATACCTCGTATGGCCGCCAATTGATATATAGACGAGGTCAGTATGTCGGCGTACGTTACGTATCCACTATCGCGTAGCGCTTTCACGCGGATGCCGTGTTTGTCCCGATTGACTTCTTCTACCGGGATTTTCTCCATGAGTTTCAGAACTTGCGTGGCAACGTAGCGGTTTGTCTCCTGCTGGATGGATTCCCGATAAATGGCGTCGGATTTTGCGATTTCGTTTAACGCTTCCTGGATTTTCTGGCATTGCTGGGATATGTTTTTTGCGTCAGAAGATGAAAAAGAGCGTTTCGTAGCGTGACTCTTCTTTTCAGCGGACACTCGGACATGTTTTCCAGCCATCCTGCATTCCTTCCGCGTTTTCTGTTTTGTTCCCTGTTAAGGAATTGTGATTTTAATTTTCGCATGTTTTATGTTTTTGTCATTCTACTCTGACGTACGCGAAAGAGGGGGTATGCTGCAAGTGAGGGTTGTTCAAGGAAGAAGGGTCGCAGTGATGCGTTTTGCCACCGTTGCTTTTGCTCAGTCGGATTTGACTATTTGGTATGTCGCGATTGTTCTGCCGATTCTGATTCTTGCGACAATCGTAACGATTTGGGGCAATCAAATTACTGGCAAGGCTGGTGAGCATTGGGCTAGTGAGGAACTGAGGAAACTGCCACAATCAGAGTACCGTTTGCTGAACGATTTGGTGCTCAAGGATTCGACGGGACTGCATCAGATTGATCATGTGGTTGTTTCGGTGTATGGCATTTACGTGGTGGAGACGAAGAATTATACCGGCACGATTTACGGCGATTCCAAATATTCTGAATGGTTCATGTACCTTGGCAAGAACAAAAGAAAAAATCCATTCGCCTTTGCGGCAGAATTGCGGGCACATTCAATGTTTGAAGGAATTATTGGGATTGGAAGATTCGGTTTTCATTTCGATTGTATGCTTTGCGAATCGTACCAAGTTCAAAGTGAAGACTCACTCCGATTGCGAGTTCGTGGTGCATACGAATGATCTGAAGTCTGCGGTGCTTGACCATCCGCAATGCATGGGGCTTGACATGAACGCAGTGGCGGACAGGTTGGAAAGCCTGAATATTATAGATAAGGCAGTTCGGCACGAACATATCCGTGATTTGCAGAACACATATTCCGGGAAACTCTGAGAGAGCTAGTTGAGAGTTGAATGTACATAATTTCGGATGGCTGGATGCGATGGCCAAACGATAATGCCGGTAGACTACGTAACGTAGGAAACAAGCAAGGACGATAGTAAATGATTACCGGAGCGACGAAGAACAAAGTTGACGACATCTGGCAGCGCATGTGGGAGGGTGGTGTCACCAACCCCATCGAGGTCATCATGCAGCTGACGTACCTCATGTTCATGAAATCCTTGGATGACAAGGAGCTCGAAGCCGAGAACATGGAAATGCTGGGGATGACTGCTAAGCATGTGTTCCCGCAAACGGAGGAAGGACAGGCAATCCGTTGGAGCCGGTTCAAGGATCTTCCTGCGGAGCAGATGTTTGACGTGGTCAGCCAGAAGGCGTTCCCGTTCATCAAAACCATGCATTCGGATAACGCATTTGCGGAAAGCATGGAGGACGCTGCCTTCGGTTTCAACAAGCCCAAGACGCTTGAAAAGGCCGTTTCCGGCATCGACGAGCTGCTGTCGAACTACGTGCAGGACGCTGACGATCTTGGCGACCTGTACGAATACATGCTGAGCAAGCTCAATACCGCGGGCACGAACGGCCAGTTCCGCACACCACAGCACATCAGGAACATGATGGTGGCGCTTGCCGGTCCGAAACCCGGCCAGCTTATCTGTGATCCGGCGTGCGGCACGGCGGGATTCCTTATTTCCGCAGCCGAATCCATCAGAAAGAACCATGGCCAGGAGATGACCGAGGAACAGTGGAAGACGTTCTCCGGCGAGCAGTTCACTGGTTTCGACACGGATCAGACCATGGTGCGCATTTCCGCGATGAACCTGCTGCTGCATTCCATCGATCATCCCGACATCCGCAACCAGGACAGCTTGTCCCGTCTGAACGCCATCCGCGACAAGTTTGATTTGATTCTTGCCAATCCGCCGTTTACCGGCAGCGTGGATGTTGAGGACATCGATGATTCGCTGAAGGCGGTTGTGGAAACTAAGCAGACGGAGCTGTTGTTCGTCGCATTGTTCCTGCGCATGCTCAAGCTTGGTGGCCGTTGCGTGTGCATCGTGCCGAACGGCGTGCTGTTCCGTTCCAACTCGAAGGCATACCGGCAGTTGCGCGCCGAACTGGTGGACAGCCAGAGGCTCGAAGCGATTATTTACATGCCGTCAGGAGTATTCAAGCCGTATTCGGGCGTAAGCACCGCTATTCTCGTGTTCACAAAGACGGACGCGGGCGGCACGGACAAGGTTTGGCTCTACAACATGGAGGGTGACGGATACACGCTCGACGACAAGCGTGACCCGGACGAGAAGCACAACGACATTCCCGACATTCTCGAGCGATGGGGAAACCTCGACGCGGAAGAACAGCGCGCCCGTACTGATAAGAGCTTTCTGGTGCCGAAGAGTGAGATCGTGGAAAACGATTACGATTTCAGCTTCAACAAGTACGCGGAAACAAAGTACGAACGTATTGAATATCCACCGACTGAGGAAATCCTCGCCGATCTTGATGATTTGAACAGGCAGATGACGGAAAGCCTCGCGGAACTGCACAAAATGCTCGGAGGAGGCCAGAATGACTGACAAACCCCAATTTGTTGAGGAAAGAGGCCAAAAAGTCAAGCTCAACAATCTGTGTTCGAGAGGAAAGTCGTCTCTTCGTCAGAAAGATGTTTCCAATGATGGACCTTATGCCGTTTATGGTGCATCGGGCCTTGTTGGAACCATGGCCAGCTTCCAAAACGCCGTGCCCTATGTTGCCGTGGTAAAAGATGGCGCTGGTGTCGGTAGAGCAAGCGCATGCGAAGCAAATACCTCCGTCCTCGGAACCATGCAGGCGCTTATCCCCAGTGAAGGGATCGATCGTGATTACCTCCTTCATCTTGTAAGATCCTTGCATCTTGGAGATGGCTTCTCCGGGTCGACCATTCCCCACATCTACTTCAAGGATTACGGGAAGTTACCTGTTCGATTGCATAGTCCAGCTGAACAGAAGCGAATCGTTGACATATTTGCCTCTATTGAGCGGCAAATCAAAGTCTCAAAACAACAACTTGATCAGCTTGATTTTCTCGTCAAATCCCGGTTTGTCGAGATATTCGGAGATTTCGCTTGTTATGAGACGAAGCCGCTAATCAAATGCGTTGATTGCATTGAAGCAGGAAAGAGTCCAAAATGTTTAGCTTTTTCTCGGAAAATGGCAGAGCCGGGAGTCCTTAAGCTTAGTGCTATTTCTTCAGGCGTGTATTGCGAGAATGAAAATAAGGCGCTTCCGCGTAGCGTTTCATTGACGATTGACAAAGTAGTACATGCGAATGATATTCTTCTTTCGCGAAAGAATACTCCTGAACTTGTTGGTCGTTCTGTACTTGTTAAGCATACAGACGGAAATATTATGTTTCCAGATATTATTTTTCGTATGCATCCTTTGCCTCCTATAAATGCAATGTATCTGTCCTATTTACTGGCGGGGCCTTTGCTGCATTCAATTCAGTCGCTTGCGCATGGTTCGGCAAAATCGATGAGCAATATTCCGAAAAGTGAGTTAGCGAAGCTGAGCATTCCGATTCCTGCGCTTAATCTGCAAAATGAGTTCGCTAACTTCGTTTCGCAGGTAGACAAATCGCGATTTGTCGCCCAGCAACAGATCGAAAAACTGCAAATGCTTTACGATAGCCTCGCTCAGGAGTATTTCGGAGATTAGAGTTCGTTAAACCCTGATATTGCAAGGTTCTCGATGGCTTACGGCACCTTTTTTGTAGGGAAACCAACAAGGAGGTGCCTTTTCTCATGCAACAGACAATCGAACGAATTGACCGTCTTATGGCCCCTATGCTGAATGATGAGCAGGCTTCGGAACTTCATACGGTGCTTGTGGCCTGTCTAACTGAGAAAGGTGGGAATCCACGCGGTCCCGAAACAATGACCGAATGCATAGACTTGTTTCTTGCCGCGAAGAAGCTCGAAGGTTGTTCAGAACGGTCGTTGCGTTACTATGCGACCACATTGTCCCGTTTTGCTACGGAAATCTCCAAGCCGGCTCACGACATCACCACCGACGATATTCGCGACTATCTCACACGATATTCGCGTGATGGCCGCGTAGGCAAGACAACAATCGACAACATCCGCCGCGTCATCTCCAGTTGCTTCTCCTGGCTTGAAGAGGAAGACTACATTTACAAAAGCCCTGTACGTAGAATCAAGAAAATCAGGACTTCGAGAACGTTGAAACCCGTGTATTCGGACGAATCGCTTGAACAACTCCGTGACTCCTGCAAGGAGACGCGTGACCTTGCAATGATTGATTTATTGACATCTACGGGCATCAGGGTAGGCGAGCTGGTGCAGCTGAATCGTCGTGATATCGACTTCGATGCACGCGAATGTGTGGTCCACGGCAAAGGAGACAAGGAACGACGAGTCTACTTCGATGCCCGTGCGAAAACTCATCTGCTCGTATACCTTGAACAGCGAATGGATGACGAGCCCGCCTTGTTCGTTTCCCTGCATCGCCCCTTCAAAAGGTTGGAAATCAGCGGAGTTGAAGCCAGACTCCGCAAACTCGGCGACGATTCGGGCGTCAAACACGTGCATCCGCACAAGTTCCGACGTACCTTGGCTACGAAGGCCATAGACAAAGGCATGCCGATCGAACAAGTGCAAGTATTGCTCGGACATAGCAAAATCGACACCACGCTCTGCTATGCGCAGGTTGATCAGGATAATGTCAAGCGCTCCCACCGCAAATTCATCTCATGACATCGAGCAAACCCCAATTTGTTGAGGAAAGAGGCCAAAAAGTCAAGCTCAACAATCTGTGTTCGAGAGGAAAGTCGTCTCTTCGTCAGAAAGATGTTTCCAATGATGGACCTTATGCCGTTTATGGTGCATCGGGCCTTGTTGGAACCATGGCCAGCTTCCAAAACGCCGTGCCCTATGTTGCCGTGGTAAAAGATGGCGCTGGTGTCGGTAGAGCAAGCGCATGCGAAGCAAATACCTCCGTCCTCGGAACCATGCAGGCGCTTATCCCCAGTGAAGGGATCGATCGTGATTACCTCCTTCATCTTGTAAGATCCTTGCATCTTGGAGATGGCTTCTCCGGGTCGACCATTCCCCACATCTACTTCAAGGATTACGGGAAGTTACCTGTTCGATTGCATAGTCCAGCTGAACAGAAGCGAATCGTTGACATATTTGCCTCTATTGAGCGGCAAATCAAAGTCTCAAAACAACAACTTGATCAGCTTGATTTTCTCGTCAAATCCCGGTTTGTCGAGATATTCGGAGATTTCGCTTGTTATGAGACGAAGCCGCTAATCAAATGCGTTGATTGCATTGAAGCAGGAAAGAGTCCAAAATGTTTAGCTTTTTCTCGGAAAATGGCAGAGCCGGGAGTCCTTAAGCTTAGTGCTATTTCTTCAGGCGTGTATTGCGAGAATGAAAATAAGGCGCTTCCGCGTAGCGTTTCATTGACGATTGACAAAGTAGTACATGCGAATGATATTCTTCTTTCGCGAAAGAATACTCCTGAACTTGTTGGTCGTTCTGTACTTGTTAAGCATACAGACGGAAATATTATGTTTCCAGATATTATTTTTCGTATGCATCCTTTGCCTCCTATAAATGCAATGTATCTGTCCTATTTACTGGCGGGGCCTTTGCTGCATTCAATTCAGTCGCTTGCGCATGGTTCGGCAAAATCGATGAGCAATATTCCGAAAAGTGAGTTAGCGAAGCTGAGCATTCCGATTCCTGCGCTTAATCTGCAAAATGAGTTCGCTAACTTCGTTTCGCAGGTAGACAAATCGCGATTTGGCGGAATGCTCCGCCTTCTCAACAGCCTCTCTGGAATTATGCATGCAAGCTTCTTTTCTGTGGCTGACACAGACTAGAAACGATTGGAAAAACACTGGAATAACACCCCATGCAATCCGTGGAAGCGGTACGATGAACTCATATGGTGTTTTCCGCGGTGTGATGGGGCTGGAGGGGCATATCATGAGCAATTTTTCGTTCCTGCTGGGTCAGGATGATTACGAGCAGTTCGCCATTCCATGCGTCGAAGCCGAAAAAGCGTTCTCCATTTCTCCGACTATGTGCGCCATGGCCACGCGCAAAGCGTTCGAACTGGCGGTGAAATGGGTGTACGCGGCGGACCGTTCCATCCAAATGCCGTATCGCGACAATCTCCAATCGCTAATCCACGAACCCACTTTCGAACGCGCGATCGGCAACCAGAAAATGTTGGATTCGTTCCAATACATCGTCAAAGCCGGAAACATCACCGTCCATGGCAAGACGCGCATCAGTCCCAAGGACGCGATGTTCGATCTGAAACTCCTGTTCGTGTTCATCCAATGGATCGACTACTCGTACGGCAAATGGTACGAAAAGCGCGTCTTCGATCCGAAACAAGTGCCGTGCGTCCAACAAGCGCTCTCCCGTAAGGAAGTCCAAGCCAAAGAAGACGCCGCGAAACAGGAACTCGCCAAGGAACTGAGCGCCAAAACCGAACGCATCCAGGAACTCGAACGTCAGCTTGAGGAATCCCGAGCCGCGCTGTCCGTGCAGAAGGCTCCGCGTCCACCCATGCCGGACAGCGAGATGGATATCAGCGAATACGAGACGCGGCAACGGTTCATCGACCTTGATTTGCGGCTCGCCGGATGGGATGTTGATTCCGAGGCTGAGGTCGTCAAAGAACGCAAGGTCACCGGTATGGAAGACCATGAGGGGCAGGTCGGCTATGTCGACTACTACCTCAAAGGCAGAGACGGCAAGCCGCTGGCGATCATCGAGGCGAAACGAACCTCGTATGATCCGAAGAAAGGACTGGAACAATCCAGACAGTACGCGAAATGTCTGGAACGCGAATTCGGATACCGTCCGCTGATTTTCCTGAGCAACGGATACGCCACGGAATTCGTGGATGACGAGAACGGTCCATCCCGTCCGGTCGGGGGAGTGTTCTCGCAGGATGACCTGCAACGCATTATGAACCGGCGCAGGGAAGCCATCGATCTGCGGACCGTTCCGGTGAACGAGAAAGTCGCCGGACGCTACTACCAAATCGAAGCGATCAAAGCGTTCTGCGATAACCTGTGGAAAGGCAAGCGTCGTGGACTGCTCGTCATGGCCACGGGAACAGGCAAAACCCGCGTATCCGCCGCACTTACCGACGTGCTCATGCGCGCGCGGCTTGTGAAAAACGTGCTGTTCCTTGCCGACCGTGTCGAACTGGTCAAGCAGGCGAAAAGCGCTTACGGCGAATACTATCCCGACTGGTCGCTATGCAATCTGTGCGACAACAAGCACGACGTCGACGCCCGGGTTGTGTTCTCCACCTACCAGACGATGATCGGTGCAATCGACACCGAAACAGCATCTGACGGAAAGCCTGCGTTTTCTCCGGGACATTTCGACCTGATCATCGTGGACGAAGCACACCGGTCTATCTTCAAAAAATACAAGGATATTTTCGACCATTTCGACGCGTTGGTCGTAGGCTTGACCGCCACACCACGCGATGAAGTGGACCGCAACACCTATGACTTCTTCCAAGCGGAACATGGCGTGCCAACGTATCTGTACGAATACAAAACCGCCGTGGAACGAGACCACTATCTCGTACCGTTCTACAACATCGAAGCAAAAACCAAATTCACCGACGAAGGCATCACATACGATGACCTGTCCGAAGAGGACAAGGAACGTTACGAAGATGATTTCGGCGAAGACGATGGCGAGGGCGGAGTCGAAGTACCCGACCATATCGACGCGGACGCATTGAACAGATTCGTCATGAACGCCGGCACGGTAGACGCCGTATTGCAAGACCTCATGGAACATGGCATCAAAACCATGGGCGGAGAACAGATAGGCAAAACCATCATTTTCGCGCAGAACCAAAAACACGCGCGTTTCATCGTGGAACGATTCGGCGCACTATATCCCAAGCTTGCTCGTGGCGGCTTCATCAAGGTCGTGGTGCACGGCGAAGACTACTCGCACGCGATCATCCAGGATTTCAAACGCAAAACCATGCCCGTCATCACCGTTTCGGTGGACATGATGGACACCGGCGTGGACGTGCCGGAAGTCGTGAATCTCGTGTTCTTCAAAAAAGTTCGTTCGCGTATCAAATTCTGGCAGATGATCGGTCGTGGCACACGCCTATGTGAAGGACTCGACTGCGTGGACGGCATCGACGGCGAATACGTGGACAAGAAGCGTTTCTACATTTTCGACTATTGCGGTAATTTCGAATTCTTCCGTGAGCAGAAGAACGATGCCGATGAGAAGCCGGTCACGTCCCTCAGTGAGAGGATATTCTCACGCAAAACCGAACTGGTCCATGCATTACAGTCGAGCGAATTCACTTCCGACGAAAACCTCATGGCATGGCGTGACGAACTCGTCAACGACATTCACGGACAAGTCGCATCCTTGGACGAATCCAAGGTATCAGTGCGATTGCGGCGCGAATACGTGGAAAAATACCGGAACATTAAAACGTTCGAACATTTAAGCGACATTGACGTGCACGATCTGACCGGTGAAGTCGCTTCTCTTACGCATTACGACGGCGAAGACGAGTATGCGTTACGTTTCGACGCGCTGATGTACGGCCTTATGATGGCTTCCGTCAGAGGACGGACCGCCGCGAGACATAAGACGAAAATTCATGCCATTGCCACGAGGCTCAAGGAACGCATGACCATTCCTCAAGTCAAAGAGCGGGAAACGGAAATCAAATTGGTCGCCGACAATCCGGATTACCTCGATGGGGCCTCCCTTGAGGAACTGGAGCGGATTCGTATGACACTGCGCGATCTGATTCGCTTCATTGCGGACTCCACTGCCAGGAAAATGGTCATCACAGACCTGAAGGACCCTGTCATCGACCGATCGGAAGGACGGGAATTCGACACAGCCGAGCATTACGAAGACTACAAGCAGAAGCTCAACCGATACATCAACGAGCACAGCAACGATGAGGTCATCCGTAAACTCCACTACAACGAGCCACTTTCCGGCAAGGACTTCTCGAACCTTGAAAACATCATGATTCATGAGCTTGGTTCCAGAGAGGAATACCAGAAGGCGTTCGGAGACGTTCCTCTCGGACTGTCGGTGCGCCGTATCATTAAACTCGACCATCAGGCGACAATGAAGGCGTTTGGCGGATTCATCAACAACCATTCGCTCAGTCCCGCGCAGAACGCGCTGATGAACAGAATCATCGACTACGTCGAACAGAACGGATACGTCCAGCCGGAAGACCTTGCCCGACCGCCGTTCGACCGGCCGAAGCCCTTGTTCCTGGTGTTTGGTAAGGAACTGATGGACCTGAAAGTATGCATCGAACGTTTGAACGCCAACGCCATGGCGCCCATCGCGTGATGGCATAGGGCAGACGTGTAACGAAAGTTTCATCCTATGAAAACGCGTGTTTCGTAATAGCTGGTAATCGTTGTAATGGACGTGATGCGGAACGTGCGTGAGCGAGTATGTGAGCGTACGTGTCAGGTGAGCCGTTCCAACAGCCAGTCACGTAGGATGACGACGTGGTTGACGCGCGGATCGCGTGCCGCGTACAGCAGGGTGACGTTGGTGTCGCGTAGCAGATTGCGTACGTCGTCGGCGAATCGCGCCGCTTCGGGACGTGAATCGAGCTGCTCTATGTAGCGTGCTTTGAATTCGTCGAACTTTGCCGGATCGTGCGCGAACCATTTACGCAAATCGGTGGTGGGCGTAACCTCCGTTTTGGCCCATCGGTCGAGCTTCGCGCGTTCCTTGGAAACACCGCGCGGCCAGATGCGGTCCACAAGGATACGGTAGCCGTCATCGTCGGCAGGGTTGTCGTAGATTCGTTTGATGTTCAGCATGTGCGTTGCCATACTTTCACGGTACCGCGCCAACACATGTATGCAACCGTTCGAAGTGAAATTGCGCTCCCAGAGTAGCGGGACCGACCCCGTACTCATCACTTACAGAAAAGTCGCAACGGATTGCGATCGGAAACGGGGACAATTCAAAGACTGTTGGTGACGAACTGCCTAATAAGCGCCACGGTCCGATCAATCTGGTCATCACCGGAAATAGCGGCCACATCATCGCCCTGCTGCACGCCATAGCTGCCGAACTGCGCATGGTTGCCGCCCTTGATCACCCGTTCGTAATATTGCTTCGGCATGCGCTGCCGCGCGGATTCGACTTTTTTGCGGTTCAGTATGTCGTCTTTGCTGCCGTATGCGGATAGTACGCGTAGTTTTGTTTTGCTTAGGTCATCGGTTGGGTAGGAGGTGAGGAGGATGAGTCCGTCCCAGTTGTCGGTATGTTTGCTGATGTAGTTTGCTGCCATCATGCCGCCGAGCGAATGGCCGGCTATGTACCAGTGGTCGTATGAGTAGCCGGCGATATCGCTGCGTACCACGTCTGCGCGGTTGATGCCGAAGATGGCGAGGTTGGCGGGCATTTTCATTAGGAAGCAGTCGATTCCTGACGCGGCGGTTTCCTGCATGAGCGGCGCGTAGGCGCTTGCTTCGATTTTCGCGCCGGGGTAGAACACCATCGCCGTTGTTGTGCCGGGGCCGTCGAATAGCCATCCGTCTTCGATGTCGGTGACTTTCACCGTTGGATTGGATTGGATTGCGTTGCCGACGTTGACGGCGTGATGGTAGTCGTTGACATAGTAGACGTCGTATCCTGCCAGAACGATCAGGACTGCTATGATTGCGGCGAGAATGCGGTGGAACGTTCGATGTTCCATGGCGCCTCCGAACCCTAAAACACACTTTCTTTCACTATAGTCCGTTCGATGTGTGCTTTGTGGAGTGGAGGGGATTGTAGTCGGTGCCGCCTAGCATGCATTACTGGAACGATGCCAGTCGTGACGATTGGTTACGTCCGGAATGCATGGAGAGGCGGCTTGGGAAGCAGCATGGGTAAGAACAGCGCGAAACCAGCGAAAACGAAGAATGTGACGCCGGCGGTCACCCCATGGGGTAAGAACCGTGTGAAGAACACCGAAACCGGCAAGCATGTGCTTATCATGCCGGGCATAGGCTACACCGTGGATCGGCCATTGCTGTATTGGGCCGCGCAGGCGCTCGCCGCTGACGGATGGTTTGTGGATCGGCTTGATTTGAAGCTGACGGAGGATGTCGAGTTTCCAGAAATGATCGCCTGCATGGAACGTGTGGTCGACCAATGGCGGGCCGAGGCGCTTGAACATGCTGCAGAATCCGGTGAGGAAGCACGGCTGCTGGTTGTCACCAAGTCACTGTCCACGCTTTCCTACCCGCATTCGGCGAAGCTGGGCTTGCGTGTGGTGCTGCTCACTCCGGTATTGAATCCGCCGCCCTTCGACAAGCACAAGTCGATCATCCCCGCGCCGCTGCCGGGTGCGGTCGGCAGTCCGATGCCGTTGATCTGCGCCGGCGACGCCGACCCGTATTTCGATGACGCCAAGGCGCATCTGCTCACCGACCATGTGCGCACGTTCGCCGGTGCCAACCATTCCATCGAAGTGCCGGACGATTGGCGTACGTCGCTCGACTATCTGAAACAGGTCACGCAAGCCATCGTCGACTACGCCGGCTGAATCGGACGGGAAGACGAGAGGGGAAAAGGGCAGCTTATGCGCATCGTATTGCAGAAGGTCAGTGAGGGGCTTGTCGACGTGGTCGACGAGGTGAGTGGGGAAGTCGATGCCACGTTCGAACCGCAGCGTATCGGCGTCGGCTATGTGCTGCTTGTCGGCGTGGAAGACGAGGACGGGACGAAACAGGTGGACTGGCTCGCCCACAAAATCGCCAACCTGCGCGTTTTCGAAGACGAGAACGGCAAAATGAACCGTTCCATCCACGACGTGGACGGCAGCGTGCTGTCGATATCCCAGTTCACGCTGTATGCGGACGTACGCAAAGGCAACCGGCCAAGCTTCGTGAAAGCAGGCGCGCCCGACCATGCCGAACAGGTATGGCATGCGTTCAACGACGCGTTGCGCGCGCAGGGACTCGACGTCAAAGAAGGCAGATTCGGCGCCCACATGCGCGTAAGCCTTACCAACGATGGTCCGGTCACCATCATTTTCGACACCGACGAGCTCGGCATCTGAACCGCGCCGCATATCTGATGGTTGACATAGGGTTGGGCGCATGGGAATAGAGAATGACCGCAAACTGGTCGTCAACTGCCTGCCGCTGACCGAGGCCGAACGCGCGCAGTTCACACGCGCCGCAAAAGGCATGCCGCAGGAATTCGTCGGCGACCCGGCACAACGAGGCTCCATGAACTGGACCGCCGAAATACCGGACGAACTCAAAGCGTATGCAACCGCGGTCATCGGCAACATCACGCCCGAAACATGCGCGCAATGCCCCAGACTCGAATGGCTGCAGACCTGGAGCGCCGGCGTCGACAAATACCAGCGGCCTGGCGTGCTCCACCCCGGCTCCATGCTCACCAACGCCACCGGCGCCTACGGACAAAGCGTGTCCGAACACATGTTCGCCATGATGTGGTCCATCATGAAAAACCTGCACATCTACGCCGTCGGCAACCCGAACGCCGCATGGCAGGACGCCGGCCGCGTCATCAGCCCCGACGGCAAAACCGCGCTCATCATCGGCACCGGCGACATCGGATCGCATTTCGCACGCCTATGCAAGAGCGTCGGCATGTCGACCATCGGCATCCGCCGCAACCCCACCGTCGAAGCGCCGGGCATCGACCACATGGTCGGATTCGAATCGCTCGACGACGTGCTGCAATACGCCGACGTGATCGCCATGTGCGTGCCATCCACGCCATCCACACACCACCTGCTCAACGCGGAACGCATCGCAAAACTCAAAACCGACGCCATCGTCATCAACGCGGGCCGCGGTGACGCCATAGACACGCAGGCGCTCGCCGACGCGCTCGTCAACGGCATGATCCGCGGCGCTGGCCTCGACGTGACCGAACCGGAGCCGCTGCCGGCGGCATCGCCATTATGGAGCGAGCCGAAATGCCTGATCACCCCGCATGTGGCGGGCGGCAACCACTTGGAGTCCACCGAACGGCGCATCATCGCCATCGCATTGGGCAACGTGCGCTGCTACGCCAACGGACAATCGCTCGACAACCGCATGCCTCTCAAGGGCTGACGTTCATTAAAAGTGGGTATCCGCTCCTTCGGTCGTCGGCTGAATGATCCGAATCGGACGGCCTCCGAGATGAACTCTGAAACGAACCACATGAGGAGGTCTATCTGGTCTGAAGGCACATGCACCGCGCCCGGAATACGTCACAAAAACGGGCAAACCCGTATGATGGCAGCCATGGGGAGAAAGGCGGGAGATATGACATTGGACAAATGGCAGCGGATGACCGAGTGGTTCATGACCGCATTGGCGTTGGTGTTCCTGTTCGCGTATTCGTGGGAAGTGCTGGCGAGGACGCATATCCTGTTGTGCGAAATGGTGATCAACATCATCTGGATGGCGTTCATCGTCGACTGCGTCGTTTCGATTCTGCTGGCGAAGGACAAGAAAACCTGGTTCAAAGACAATCTGCTGATGCTGGTGTCCATCGCATTGCCCGTCTTCAGGCCGTTGAGACTGCTGCGTCTGGTGGCAGTGCTCAACGTGCTCAATCGTACCGGTGGCATGGCGGTGCGTGGGCGCATCACACTGTACACATGCTGCAGCGTGACACTACTGATGTATATCGGCGCCCTTGCCGAATTGGATGTGGAACGTGGGGTTCCAGGCGCTTCCATCACCGATTTCGGTGAAGCGATATGGTGGTCGTTCGTGACCGTCACCACAGTCGGCTATGGCGATTTGTCCCCGGTGACATGGCAGGGAAGATGCATCGCCATCGGACTGATGATAACCGGCGTTGCCCTGATTGGCATCGTCACCGCGACACTGGCCTCATGGATCGTCGACCGTGTCCGTGACGAGACCGACAAGCGTGCGGATGAGGCGGAATCGGAAACGGAACAGTTGCGCCACAATGTGCGGGAACTGACGGACACCGTCAACCAGCTGCGCGATGATATCGCGCAGCTGCGCAGGTTATAGCGGTTCTCATGACTGCACTGCGGAAATACGGAAAATGCTGAGACATAGGAAAAGCGCCAGATGAATAACCCGGCGCTTTTCCTATGTCTCACCACCATACGTCTCGCAACCGGAAGGTGGAGACACTGTATTGGATTTATTCGCAGGCGACTCCGTCATGGTCGCGGTCCAGTTGTGAACGGTAGCCCGGCTGGCCCTGGTAGATAGGCGCGGCGCCAGCGGCTCGTGCCGCGGTGCAGTTCTGGTAGTAGACATCCTGCTGTGGTGCTGGCTGGGGCGCGGGAGCCGGAGCCGGAGCGGGTTCGGGCGCAGGTGCCTGTGTCGTTTGCTGATTCTGCTGGGCCTGCTCAGCTGATTGTTCGGTCTGCTGTTCGGTCTGCGTCTGTTCTGTCTGCTCGGATTCGGTGGTCTTCTCGACTGTAGAATCCTTGACTCCCGTGTAATCGGGCACGGTCTGCGTCGGGCAGGAGGACAATACCTTGGATATGGCCTCTTTCTCGGCCTGCGTGATCCACAGCGAATATTTGTGCTTCACACCAATCTGACGTGCCACATATTCGCAACGGAACCCCTTGTTGGACGGCAGCCACGTGGCCGCATCGCCATCGGACTTCTTCTGGTTGGCACGCCCCTGCACGGCCAGCAGATTGTACGGATCGTTCGCCAATGCGGTGCGGCGCTCCTCGCTGAGCTTCTGCGCGCCCTTCTGCCACGCATCGCTCAACGCCACCACATGGTCGATCTGCACCGCGGTGGAAGTCTTCTTGCCCTTCTTGAACTTGATGTCCTTGCCAGTGTATGGATCATGCAGTTTTCCGGACTTCACCACGCAATTGTGCGTACGCCACTTGTGCCTCACGCCGGTCAGATCGCGGTTGAGGATATCATTGCGGGTGTCGCAGCCGTTGTGGTCCACGTCGGCCCACGCCTTGCCGAATTGAGTGCGCTTGTACCCGGTTTTCGGCGCGCGGCCCTTGACCTCCAACGAATCCAACACCTCCGTGGCGGACGTGCCGGCCCCGGTGCCATCCGTCGGCTCGTCCGCATACGCCGAACCGACCGGCAGTCCGATGGCCAGACTCGCAGCCAGCAATCCGGACAAAACAACCATCATCGAACCATGACGACGCATGATACGCTCCTCACCCTAAAACCCCTCAAGTAGTACAAGAATATCCCCGGAACGAATTCGAATCGCTTATTTACGGCAGATTTTTCGGCATGCCGAAACCAGTATTTCGCATCCGTCAAGACGTATGGCAAGAATCGGCCGTATGACCAACAGCATCACAGCAATCAAACCGGAACGTCTCGCACAATACGCCAAAGACTTCAACGCCGACCGGGCCAACCTTGTGGCCGCCAACGCCGCGGTGTCCTCGGGCGTGCTCGAAGCCGCCACCGACTACAAAGGCCAGCGCGCGCTGCCACGCGACTTCTCCATCGAACTGAAACAGGGGTCCATCACCAACCAGCGCCGATCCGGCCGCTGCTGGATGTTCGCATCCCTCAACACCCTGCGTTACGAGCTCATGCACCAGTGGGGACTCGACGATTTCGAATTCTCCGAAACCTACCTGTTCTTCTGGGATGCGATGGAAAAATCCAACACGTATCTCGAAAACGTGTTCGCCACGCTCGACGAGCCGACCGACAGCCGCCTGTTCCAGGAGATCAACTACGGGCCGGCCGATGACGGCGGTTGGTGGCAGATGTTCGCCGCCCTTGTAGACAAGTATGGTCTCGTGCCGAAGAGCGCCTACCCGGAATCCGCCAATTCCAAGGACTCCGACGCGTTCAAACAATACCTCAACAGCAGGCTGCGCCAGTTCGCCGCCGACCTGCGCGAACGTTACGCAGCCGGCGCCACGGTCGATGAACTGCGCGCGGTCAAGGACGACGACATGTCCACCGTGTACCGCATGTGCGCCATCTCGTTGGGCGAGCCGCCGGAGAAGTTCGACTTCCTGGCCCGCGTGAGCGACGATGACAAGAAGGACGATAAGAAAAGCGGCGAAGACGAGGCCGACAAGCCGAAAACCGGCAAGGACGAGCGCAGACAGATCCGCGAAACCGGCATCACGCCGATGGAATTCTACAAGAAGTACGTGCCGGTGGACGTCGACGATCTGGTGACGTTGTGCAACGTGCCGATGGCGTCCCGTCCGTTCAACAAGCGTTACCGCATCCGCTACACCGCCAATGTGGCCGAAGCGGGGGATATGGAATTCGTCAACGTGCCGCTCGACGTGTTCAAAAAGGCCGCGGTCGACCAGATTAGCGCCGGACACCCGATCTGGTTCGCCTGCGACTGCACCCAGTTCTCGCTGCGTGCGGCCGGCTATTTCGACTGCGACAGCGTGCGCGTGGACCAGCTGTTCGGCACCGATTTCGACTTCGACAAGGCGCACGGCCTCGAATACGGCGACAGTCCAAGCAACCATGCCATGACCCTCACCGGCGTGAACCTTGACGAGCAAGGCAAGCCGAACCGCTGGAAAGTGGAGAACAGCTGGGGCAAAGACAACGGCGAAGACGGCTACTACGTGGCCTCCGACAAGTGGTTCGACCGCTATGTGACCGAAATCATCATCCGCAAGGAATACCTCGACGACGCCACCCGAGCACTGCTCGAAACCGAGCCGGTGGAACTCGACCCATGGCAGCCGCTGACCAAACGCTGCCGCTGACGCAACACGGGCGATAACATGCCGCGGTCCGGATCGGGCCGCGGCTTTTGCTGTTCCATCGCGCTGGTATGGTTGCATGAGAACAAACGTACGAACGATGGGGGTTCAGGTGGCGGACACTCTGGCATGGCTTTCCGACGAGCTGCGCAGCGAATGCAGCCAGCCGGTACTGCAGCGCGCCCGCGGCATCGCCAACCAATGGCGTTCCAAAATGGAGGACCTGCATTGCCTGAACGACACCGCATCCAACCGCATCACCCTGTATGCCACCATACGGGGCACCACCTCACCCTCCAGCCGTTACGAAGTGCAAGCCACGCTTGATTTCGCCGACGAGCTGTTTCTGGCACGCTACTGCTCCTGCCCGGCATTCAGCGGTTCGCAGCGCGGCTACGGTTCCTACCGGACCTTCGACTACCACAACAGTCCGAAATACCGCAGCTTCGACGATGACGACGACTACGATTACGTCGACGACTACGACGATTTCGGCTCCGGCAGCACGTACGGCCACGTCAACGATGATGACGACTCGGCTTCCTCCACCAGCCGCCGGTACACCGGCATGTGCAAGCACGTAGCCGCCATGCTGCTGCTGTTCCTGCAACAGCCGGAACGATTCCGGGGATTCCACGCCGCAGCCGCAACACCCCGGGCCCTCGCCGACTACATGCGCTCCCTCGATGCGAAAAGCAACAACGCCGGCGAGAACGCCCAACTCGACGTGCTGAAACGAATCATCAACGCGAAAAGCCGATTGATCGAGGAACAACGTGGCGCCTCCGGACAGGGAGCCGCCAAACCGAAACGCAAATCAAGCGCGCCGGTCGACGTCAAACCGGGAAGCGTGTACCTCGAGCCCACGCTGATCAACGGCCATGACGCCCTGCGCCTGTCCCTGCGCATCAGATGCGGCGACGCCGACTATGCGCTCAAAAACATCTCAAGATTCGTGGCCGACATGCGGACGGGAACATACGAGTCATATGGCAAAAAACTCGCGTTCACCCACACTCCGGACATGCTCGACCCCTTCTCGCTGAAGCTATACCGCTTCCTACAGCAGGTGATTGCATCCAGAACGGCGGCCCAACTGCAAAACGGATACTATTACGGCGAAGCGGTACGCATCGACCGTGAACTCGTCCTCACCGATTGGGAGGCATGCGACCTGCTCGACCTGTTCCACGCCGTGACACAGGACGAATACAAGGAACACGAGTCGAAGGCCCGCGGTTTCCTGCGCACGTCGGACGGTGACGGGCTGAGACGATTGCTTATCGAAGATTTCCAACGCACCAAGAAATCCGGGCCAAGCCGCATCCACATGGCCAACGAAGGAGGCGAACCGTTCGGCCTTGACATTGTCGAAGGCGACCCCACCTTCACGTTCAAGGCGTCCTACGTGCATGAGGGCACCGCGTCGGGCGTGCGCATCACATCGAACCAAAGCATCTCCGATGTCATCAACGGACGCAACGGCTTCTACATTTTCAGCCGCGAACGTCCCGACGATTCCACGGAGACGGACAGGATAGGCATCGACGGGCTCTTCCGCTGCACCGATAAACTGCGCCCGGCATTACAGGTGCTGCCTGACCTGTGTTCCGACGATCCGGACGGCGTGTTCATCGCCGAAAACGACTGGCCCATGTTCGCCCGAACCATCGTGCCGAAACTCACCGAAGCGGGCATCGGATTCGACATTCCGCAGGAAGTGACCGAAGCGGTGGGAACCGAATGCCGGATCGAATTCTATCTGGACCGCGATTTGTACGGCATCACCTGCGAAGCGGTGGCGAAATACGGCGACTTCACCTTCCAACTGGTGCCGACGGCCAAGGAGCTGCGCGGCGTGATCAACCCCGATTCACGTTCGAAGGCCTCGCTGGTCAAACGCGACCTGTCACGGGAATCGTTCGCCGTGCAGGTGGTACGCCAGCTGTGCCCTACATGGAGCTCCATCGACGTGGCCCGCATCAAAGAAGAGGACGAGCAGGCTATCCTGCTCATGCTCACCGACGGCGTGCAGATCCTCAAATCGGTGGGCCAGGTCTTCTCCACGGCGGCATTCGATGGCATGATGCAGCCCAACCCGCCATCGGTGAAGGTCGGCTTGTCCATCGACTCGAACCTCGTTGAAATCTCACCGATCGCCGACGAGGTGCCGATGAACGAAGTCGGCGCGCTGCTTGACTCCTACCGCAGAAAACGCCGCTACCATCGGCTCAAAAACGGCACGTTCGTGGATTTGAAGGAAGCCGACCTGCATGAGCTCGACCAAGTGTCCACGGACCTCGACCTGAGTGAAAAACAGCTCGACTCCGGCATCATCAAAATCCCCGGATACCAAGCGTTCCTGCTGGACTCCCAAGTGGACGACGAAGGCAAAAGCGCCTCGTTCGTGGACTATGTCAACGATGTGAGAATCATCGATCCGAAACGCTACGAAGTGCCCGAACGGCTCAAAGCCGTGCTCCGCCCATACCAGGTGGAGGGCTTCCAATGGCTGTCCACCCTGTGGGACAAGGGTTTCGGCGGCATCCTCGCCGACGAGATGGGCCTCGGCAAATCCGTGCAGTTGCTCTCGCTCATCGAAGCGCGCAAGGGGAGCGGACCGGCGCTTATCGTCTGCCCGGCATCGCTCGTCTACAACTGGGCCGCGGAATGCGAGAAATTCGCGGGCGATCTGACGGTGGAAGTCGTCGCCGGTACGAAAGCGCAGCGACGCAAGGCCATCGCGACGGTGGCCGCGCAATCGCAGGAGAACGACGGTGCTACGACGAATGGCGCCACGACGTACGACGGCACCGACGTGGTGATCACCTCCTACGATCTGCTGCGTCGCGACGTGGACGATTACGCAGCCTGCCATTTCGCGCTGATGGCGCTCGACGAGGCGCAATACATCAAAAACCACGCCACAAAGGTAGCCAAATCGGTCAAACAGGTCACGGCCGACCATCGCTTCGCTCTGACCGGCACGCCAATCGAAAACCGGTTGAGCGAACTGTGGAGCATTTTCGACTTCCTCATGCCCGGACTGCTCGGCACCTATACGAAATTCCGCGAAAAATACGAGCAGCCGATCATGGCTCCCGGTCCGGAACATTCCGTCATGGCCGACAAACTGCAGGCATTGGTGGGACTGTTCATCAAACGCCGTCTGAAAAAAGACGTGCTCACCGACCTGCCCGACAAATTCGAGAACGTGCTCACCGTCAAACTGGAAGGAGAGCAGCGCAAACTGTACGCCGCACACGAACAGCGGCTACGCGCCACGCTCACCAAGGCGTCGGACGCCGACTTCAACACCAAGAAGATCCGCATCCTCGCCGAATTCACCTTGCTGCGCGAAATCTGCTGCGATCCAAGACTCGTATACGCCGACGCGAAGAACGCCTCCGCCAAACTCGACGCCATCGTCGAACTCGTGGCCACATGCATGGACGAAGGCAAAAAGGTCCTCGTGTTCTCGCAATTCACCTCGTTCCTCGAACTCATCGGTACCAGACTCGCCGAACAAGGCGTGGAATACTACACCATCACCGGCGAGACGCCGAAGAAACGCCGTGTGGAACTGGTCGACGAATTCAACGGCAACGACGTGCCCGTATTCCTCATCTCGCTCAAAGCCGGCAACACGGGCCTGAACCTCGTGGGCGCGTCCGTGGTGGTGCACGCCGATCCATGGTGGAACGCCGCCGCGCAGAACCAGGCAACCGACCGCGCGCACCGTATCGGCCAAACCCAGGACGTGAACGTATACCAGATCGTGGCCAAAGACACCATCGAGGAACGCATCCTGAAACTGCAGGAAAAGAAAAACGAGCTGGCGCGCCAATTCACCGACGGCACCGCATCCGGCGGCGTCGGCACGCTCAGCAAGGACGATCTGCTCGACCTGCTGTCATAACATGCCCGCTGTCGCGGCGTGCGCAGGCTGCGTTCCGAATCGCAAGACGAAAACGGAACGCAGGTTGCGCATATCGCATGGCGGGCGTATATATGGACAAGCAAGTTTCAGGGAAGGTGAAAATCCTTACTGGCGGTAACGGCACGACCGGCATTCATAACGGCCCCATACCGAAGCCCGCGACCCGCGAAAGCGGCTGATCCGGTGAGAATCCGGGGCCAACGGTTACAGTCCGGATGGAAGAAACGGAGCTCAACATGAGTGTATCCTCTCCTAGCAATACCTCCAATACCGCAGCTGATCAGGCCGCAGACAAACCGATGACCCGTCCGGACAACGCGCACTCCACAGGCGTCGCCGACTCCGGCCGCTGGTCCACCAAACGCATCGCCATGTACGCGCTGTTCGTGGCGCTGTCCATGGCCGTCAGCTTCATCGAATTCCCGATCATCCCAGGCGTGCAGTGGCTCAAATACGACCCATCCGGCATCGTCTGCCTCGTCGCGGGCTTCGCGTTCGGCCCGGCCGCAGCCGTCATCGTCAGCGTGCTCGGCTTCGTGCCGCACCTGTTCACCAACCCATGGGGCACCCTGATGGCCGTGCTCGTGGCATTGGCCCTGTCCGTGCCGGCATCGCTCATCTACAAAAAGAACAAGACGCGCAAGGGCGCGCTGATCGGCATCATCGTCGGCGCTGTCGTGGCGCTCGCCGTCGCCATCGTCGGCAACATCATCGTCACGCCGTTCTACGCGCACATGACCACCGCGCAGGTCGTGGCGCTTATAGTGCCGGCGCTCCTGCCGTTCAACACGTTGAAGTTCACCATCCACGGCGTGGTCACGTTCCTGATCTACAAGCCGATCTCCAACCTGCTGAACCGTTGAGCTTCGTTTGTTTCCCCATTGAAATGAACATGGAGGGACCGTCCGCATCCACCGGAGGGTTCCTCCGTCTTGTTTTCCCCGAGAATTCCATACAGTGCTGGTGAAGGAAGATTTTATGGTTACGACCAATGCGCCGATCATAACGCTACGCGATGTGCGATTCACCTATGATGGCGGCGCGACATGGGCGCTTGACGGTGTGAGCCTTGACATCCGCCGTGGCGAACGCATCTGTCTGACGGGGCCGAACGGTTCGGGCAAATCCACGCTGTCACGTGTCATCGCCGGACTGGTGGCTCCCGATGAGGGATATGTCGCATTGTCAGGCAATGTGGTGTTCGACGAGTCCGGCGCGCACGCCGACGAGTATCGAACCGCCCGTTGCGGCATAGGCGCGGTGTTCCAGCATCCCGAAGACCAAATCGTCACCACCGTCACCGAAGACGACGTGGCGTTCGGACCGGAGAATCTTGCGATTGAGCATGATGAGATCGGCCTGCGCATCTCCGGTTCGCTGGACGCCGTGGATATGAGCGACTATCGCGCTTCCGATCCGACGCGCATGAGCGGCGGCCAACAACAACGCATCGCCATCGCCGGCATGCTGGCGATGGATTCCGATGTGCTCGTGCTCGACGAGCCGACCGCCATGCTCGACCCGCAAGGGCGCGCCGACATCATGCGGGTGCTGGACGAACTCCAGGACCGCGGCACCACCATCATTCTCGTCACGCACCATGCGGACGAGTTGGAACATGCCGACCGTGTGATTCAGCTGGAAGCAGGCCACATCGTAGGCGATGGCCCCGCCGACGAGCGGCTTCGGATGCCGGTTCAATCGGTGGGCCTACCGAAACGCATTGATGATAAGCCCGCCGAAACGCTCATCGAAGCACGCGACATATCGTATCGTTACGTGGACGCCGAACGTGACGTGTTCAACCACCTGTCGTTCAGCATCGGCAAAGGCGAGACAGTGGCGTTGATGGGACGCAATGGCGCCGGCAAAACCACATTGGCGCGCATGCTGTGCGCGTTGGAGAAACCCACGACAGGCTCGATCGTCATCGACGGCATCGCCGTGGCCACTGCGAAGGCAAACGGCGGAACGAAGCCCCTCAATCGCAAAAACCGTACGAGGCTGCGCCGTACGGTCGGCTACGTCATGCAGCATCCGGAACGGCAGCTGTTCGCCGACACCGTGGCCGAAGACGTCGCATACGGGCCTTCCAACCTGGGATTGGATACGTCCGAGGCGATGGAACGCGCCATGCAGGCCATGCGGCTGCTGCATATCGAACATCTGCGAGACCGTTCGCCGTTCGACCTGTCGGGCGGCCAGCAGCGACTGGTGGCGATCGCCGGCGTGATTGCATGCGAGCCGAAAGCGTTGATTCTGGACGAGCCGACCGCAGGTCTTGACGAGGAGGCCGCCGCACGCGTGCACGGGCTCATCCACGAGCTCAAATCACGCGGCGTGACCATACTGCTCATCTCGCATTCGCAGGATGAAGTGGACGAGCTTGCCGACCGTACCATCATATTGGGCAAGCCGGCGAAACGTGCGGACTCTAAGGAATCCACGGAATCCACAGTGAAAGCCACCTGCGAAGAGGAGCCGGATGCGGAACCATCCGTGGACGCCGCCGGCTCGGACACCGCGACCGTGGGGGAGCGGCGGACCCTGTTGGAACGCCTCGATCCGCGCGTGGGCATGCTGTCCGCATTGGCGCTCATGTTCTCCGCGTTCGCCATCGGCTCATTCTGGCAATTGCTGCTTGCCGTGGTGTTCACCGGCGTGATCGCCGCGGCCGGACGCATCAATGTAGGCCGATTGGCCGCTTCCGTGCGTGTGTTCCTGGCATTGTTCGTTTTCTGCGGCCTGCTGAACATCTTCTTCGTGCGCACCGGCACCACGGTGGCGAGCCTCGGGCCGATTCCCATCACCGATGACGGCATCCGCATCGCCATACTCTACGCATGTCGGTTCGCCGTGGTCATCGTCATCGGAGCGATGTTCCTTGCCTCCACCACACCGACCGCCATGACCGACGCGTTCGAATCGCTGCTGTCACCGTTCGCCAGATTCGGTCTGCACACGCAGGAGACGGCATTGGTGATGAGCCTCGCCCTGCGTTTCCTACCGACGCTTGGTGTGGAAACGAAAGCAATCATCGACGCGCAGTCGGCGCGCGGCGGCAGCGTCGAAACAGGTTCGTTCGTAGTACGCATCAAAGCGATGGTGGCGGTCGTCGTGCCGGTCTTCGCCGCAGCCATCCGCCACGCCGACAACCTGAGCCTCGCCTTGGACGCGCGCTGCTATGAGGAAGGTGCGACGCGCACGCATTGGCGTGTCATGCGCGTCACCGGCATGGACGTGGCCGTGGCGATCGTGGTGCTCGTCTATCTCGTCGCACTGGTCGTGCTGGGCGTGCTGTTATGACCGGTGCGTTGCGGGCGGATGGGCAAATACCGTCCTCACGCTAGGCTTGAGCGGGTATTTGTAGATAGGAATGGAACACATATGGCACTTACCAAAAAGCAGGTCAAGCAGCTGCGCGGCCTGGCCACCAAACTCAATCCGCTCATCCAGGTCGGCAAGAACGATCTGAGCGAAAACGCCGTCAAACAGGCGGACGAGACCATCGAGAAGCGCGAGCTCATCAAATGCTCCGTGCTCGACGGTTCCGGTCTGACCGCCAAGGAGGCCGGCGAAGGTCTCGCCGAACAGCTTGGCGCGGAACTCGTGCAGGTCATCGGCAACCGTTTCGTGCTCTACCGTCGTTCCCAGCGTGACGACGTGGAGCACATTCGTCTCGTGCGCGAATAGCGATCCGAACGTTATATGAAGCGGCCCGCCCTCCGAAACCAATCGGAAGGCGGGCCGCTTCATATGGAAATAAACAATCGGAAGAGAGCGTGCCGGAGAATCAGCTCTCCTGATCCCATTCGGGCTTCCACGTGTACTGCATGTCGTACGCGCTGGACCAGAACATGTACTCGTTCTCAACGCCGGTCACAAAAATATCGACCAGCTCCTGCTTGCGTTCCTCGCTCACCTCGGCGGCGAGTTTCTCGATATGCTCGATCAGCCAAGCCGAACCCTGCCAGAACTCGTCGGTCTTGTACATGTCCACCCAGCTCTTGTACTGGTTCACATCGAGCGTGTCTGCGAATTCATGGGCAAGACGATATCCGTAATTCGCGTACACCCAGGCGCAGGGGAGCACGGCCACGAGAATGTCGAGGATACCCTTGCCATAGGCGATGGAAAGGATGTTCGACGTGTACGCGCGGGCGAACGCCGACTGGCGCACGTTGTTCATCTGCTCGTCGGTGATGCCGTAGCTGGCCAGATACGTGCGGTGCACGGTCGACTCCACATTCAACGCGCCGTTCTGCACGTTGAGCATGAACGCCATGATCTCCGGATCGTCTGTTTTGGCCAGTCCCAAAGCATGCACTCTGGCGTAGTCGTTAAGATAACGGAAATCCTGCAGCAGATAGAACGCGAACTTCTCGCGCGGCAGAGTGCCTTCGCCCAGTTCGCGGATGAACGGCTGCCTGTAGCCTTCCTCCCATACGAGGTCGGCGGCTTTGCGCAGCCGCTGCGCGAATGGGGGAAGATTGGTTCGCGTGACGCCCTTCGAAGCGTCGAACGCGGAATCGGAATTGGTTACGGAAATCACATCAGCCATATGGCCATGCCTCCCTACGCTGGTGTCAACCATCAGGTTCAAAGGGTTCGGACGTCCACGCCCATCTCAATCCGTCATACGGATTCCCCTGCATACGCGGTTCATTATGGCAAACAAGTTCGTGCCGTGCAAGGTTCTGTCCATATTTGTCGCGGATTATGCCCGTGCTCGGCTCCATATCGAACATGGCCGATGTGTGGTTGAGGGCCGGTGCAAGAATGGAACGTATGACTGAAAAGCAAGTTGCGAAGAAGACCATCGAAAAGCTGGCTATCGTCGTGGTGACCTACAAGCGCCAGCAGCTGCTCGCCACCCTGTTCGAATCCATCGAGAAGCTTACCGTCGCCCCGTGGCGCATCATCGTCGTGGACAACGAGCACAGCGACAAGACCCATGGCATGGTCGAAGAATTCAGCGCCAAACTCACCGCGCAGTGGGGCACCACCGTGGCCGACCTGTCCGGCAACGAGAACCGCGTGGTCTACGCGCCGCAGACCGACAACCTCGGTGGTGCGGGCGGTTTCTCCGCAGGCGTGAAGAAGGCGTACGAGCTGGGTGCCGAATGGTTCTGGGTCATGGACGACGACGTCGCCGTCATGCCGGAAGGCATCGAGCGCTTGGCCAAGTGGACCGATCGGCACGACGTGATTCAGGGAAGCCGCTACGACTATGATGGCGGTCCGTTCTACTGGCAGTACGATTTCATCGTCCCGCTCGGCATTCCGAACCCGATCGCACCGGCTGCGTTCGGCCCGGCTGGCTATCGCGTGATGGACACGTTGTGCTTCGAAGGCGGCCTGTTCCGCCGTAACATCGTCGAGAAGATCGGTCTGCCCGACCCGCGTTTCTTCATCTATTGGGACGACACGATGTACGGCTATCGTGCCAGCAAGGTCACCAATCCGATCGTCGTGCCCGACGTGGTGCTGCGCCGTACGCGCGAGATCGGCAATTGGGACATCGCCGGCGTGCGCCAGCTCAACTCCACTTCCGACATGAACCGCTACCACATCATGCGCAACCGCGGCTACATGGCCCGATACTTCATGACGTACGGCGATTACCGTCCGCTGTTGTTCGGTCTGGGTACGGTGCTGACCGCGGTCAAGGAAGTGATTCGACTGACGATGGTGGACCGCGAGCATTTCAAGACCGGCATCGTTCAGATCGCCAAGGGATGGTGGGATTCGCGCAAGCTGCTGCATGATCCGGAATGGCAGCCGATGCCGCCGCTGAAGTAACACCGTGGCCCACGCGTTTCCCAACGCGCGGCGATCACGCGATTGACGATTCGTCCCACGTCGGAGCCTCTACCGACGTGGGACGAATCGTTTGCAAAACAGGCGATGAAATATTTACTCGGTTAAGTATTACAATTTGTGCAATCGTTCTCACCATTTGTGCATGTCGCGCGCGATTTTGGGCATGTTGCGAGTTACCATAATACGTACCGGTTCGAATACACCCGTAACATACCTTGATAGAGAGGTTGAAGATGATTGAGACTGCACAGGCATTCGGCGTTGACATTGGTGGCTCCGGCATTAAGGCCGCCCCGGTTAACCTCGAGAAGGGCGAGTTCGCCGAACCGCGTCTGAAGATCCTCACCCCGGAGGTGTCCACTCCGAAGGCCGTCGGCGAAATCGTTCGCCAGCAGCTCGAGCATTTCGAGGTTCCGGAGTCCGCTCCGGTCGGCATCGCCTTCCCGGCTCCGATTCATGTGGGCGAGAAGCTTGGTTACATGGCCAACCTGGACCAGTCCTGGGTCGGCGTGGACGTCACCGAAGTGTTCTCCGAAGCTTGCGGTCGTCCGGTCACCGTGGTGAACGACGCTGACGCCGCCGGTCTTGCCGAGCAGCAGTTCGGCGCCGCGAAGGGCCAGGATGGCCTCGTCATCGCCACCACGCTGGGCACTGGCATCGGCACCGCGCTGATTTTCAACGGCGAGCTCATTCCGAACACCGAGCTCGGCCATCTGGAACTGCTCAAGGGCAAGGGCGACGCGGAGAAGTACGCCGCATCCTCCATCCGCGAGAAGCTCGACATGGGCTACAAGAAGTGGGCGAAGCGCCTGACCAAGTACTACTCCCTCATGGAGTTCTACTTCGACCCGCAGCTGTTCGTCGTCGGCGGTGGCGTGTCCCGCGTCTCCGAGAAGTTCCTGCCGTACATCGACATCAAGACCCCGATCGTCGCAGCCAAGCTGCACAACGAGGCCGGCATCATCGGCGCCGCATACTACGCGAGCACCAAGCAGAAGTGATGTGTTGACCGATTAGGTTGTCACAAGGCCGTCCGACGAATCGGACGGCCTTTTTCGTTGTTCCATGTGCCGCAGATGGAAGACGGCAGTCCATGGAGTAGGGTGGAGAGCATGCGTTTTTCCTCAAGAGTCGACATCAGTGAGCCCAATCCCATCGCCAAGGCGGAAGCCACCGCCAAAACAGCCGGCAGACCGCTCGGCAAGCTCAACGACTCCAATCCGACACGGCACGCGCTGGCTCCGGATCTTGTGCCGGACATCTACTCCGCCGACCCGCGCGGCCAACGCTACGCGCGTGAGGCGCTGGCCGCGTTCCTTGACATGCAGGAAATCGGCCATTGCTCGCCGGACGACCTGTACATCCTCAGTTCAACTTCCGAAGCCTACTCGTGGCTTATCAAACTGCTGTGTGATGCCGGTGACGCCGTGCTCGCACCGAAACCCGGCTATCCGCTCATCGAATCGATCGCACGCCTCGAATGCGTCGACATGATCGAATACCAACAACGATTCGACGGCTCCTGGTACATCGACGTGGCCGAACTGAAAACCGCGCTGGAAGGCCCGGACGGCAATCGCATCCGCGCGCTGGTGCTCATCAACCCCAACAATCCGACCGGTTCGTACGTCAAACCGTCGGAACGCGAGGCGATCGTCCGCCTGTGCCGGGACCACGACGTGGCCATCATCGCCGACGAAGTGTTCTACGATTACGATTTGGAACCATTCGAAGGCAACGCACGACTCGCGGGGGAGCGTGGCGCGCTCACATTCGCGTTGGACGGTTTTTCGAAAATGCTCGCCGCACCGCATGCCAAAGTCGGCTGGATCCAGGTATCAGGTCCCGCCGAAGACGTGGCGGAAGCCAAGCGTCGTCTCGACGTGATCGCCGACGACTATCTGCCCATGAGCGAGATCGTCGCAAAACAAATTCCCGCACTGCTTGAAGCGGCGCCATCGCAGACCGCGCGCGTGCAGGAACGTGTGCGCGGCAATCTCAAAGCACTGCATGCCATGCTCGACGCGGATGAGCAAGGTCTTGTCAGCGTATTGCGTGCCGAAGGCGGATGGAACGTACTGCTGCGCGTGCCCAGCGTGCTCGACGAGAACGAGCTGGTGCTGCACATGATCGAACGCCACGGCGTATCCGGACAGCCCGGCTACTTCTTCGACATGACCTCCAACGGCTATCTGGCCATCTCACTACTGCCCGAACCGGACGATTTCCGGCATAACGTGCACGTGGTGATCGACACCGTCAACGAACTGATCGGCTGAACGGACTGCCGAGTCCGAAATCTCTTCTACGCCCTGTCGCCCTTCGCCGCCTCATACTTCGAACGAACCAAATCCGTGTAAAAATCGACCGCCTCACGAGGCGCGCCGTCGAACACCACACGATGGTCGTCGACAACGAGCACGCGGCCGATCGCATATTCCGGACGGACGATCAGATCCGTGTCATGCGTGGCGAACACCACCTGCTTGTCATAGCTGAACAGGGCCTTCGCCACGCGCGCCGACGACACCTCGTCCAATCCCTTGGTCGGCTCGTCGGCGACGATCGCAGCGGGGGAGAAGCTCAACGCGGCCGCGATCGCCAGCAGATGCCGCTTCTCGCTATCCAAAGCGGAGGCCGGCTCGCGGGCCACGGAAGCCAAGTCGAAATGCGCGAACAGATTGCCGATGATCGCCTGACGTTCGCTTTCCGGCACCTTGTGCTTCTTCAACGGCAGGTCGATCGCCTCACGAATCGAAGCCGCCTTGTAGTAGGCGTTCGGAATCTCTTCGCGCCGCACGCGGCCGACCAGATCCTCGACATGCTTCAGATCGCGTTTCACGGCGGGGTCGTATGCGGTACCGTCCGCTTCGATGCGGGCCGTTCCGGACGTGGCGGTCAACGCTCCGTCCAGCAACTTCAGCAGCGTGGTCTTGCCTGCGCCGTTCAAGCCGATTATCGCCACACGCTTGCTGTCAGGTGTGATATCAAGCGTGGTGGCTTCCAAGCCGATATTGCCGTCCTCGTACATGTGGGCGGCCTGGTCGAGATGGAACGTGACGGACGAAGCCGGTGTGGAATGTTTACCGGCGAACAGCGAATCGAAGAAACCCATACCGCCGATTGTAACGAACCGCAGGCGCAACCGCGCGCAGGTTCACCGGCAGTTCATCCGAATCGTCCGTGCCCGCATGCGTGGCGGACGCCTTGTAATCGGCGAACAGGCTGCCGAAATCCAACAGTCGCGTCACACTGCTGGTTTCGGCATCGAGTTTGACGACTTGGTCCTGCACGGCGTTGTCGTCGCGGCCCAGTTCGGTGGTGAGCAGCACGATGTCGCCTTTGGCATCCAACGTGCGGCCTGAGGATGGTTGCGTGGCGGCGAAAGCGGTTTCATGGTCGGCGACCTCCGGAACATAACTCAAAGCAACAATGATGACAATCACTATGATTGCCGATGAAACTCAGAGCAAACCGGAAAAACTGCTATATGAATCAGGAAAAAAACCTGAATTTTTACTGGATGTAGCTTATGTCGGACGTCAACCCAACATGAACCAGGACTGCACGTCGAGATAGAGGGCGGGATTGTTGCGCAACATCTCATCGTCACGCCCGGGCAGGAACAACGACATCAGCGCGACAACCAGCGTGAACAGCAGCAGCGCGAGGAATCCGGCACGACATACCCAACGCAGACGCGGCTTGCCGCAATCAAGCACGATCAGCAACGAAGGCAACGCGGCCAAGGCAAACAGCCATCCGAAATCGGCGATGTACCGCCATCCCAAACCAGCCATGCGGGAGTCAATCACCACAAGCAGCAATCCCAATGCCAGACTGGATGTCAACAACAGCCATGTGTTCGTGCGCCCGGCCTTGCGCATACGCCGGTAGAGGAACGGGCAGGCCAGCGCGGCCAACGTCAACGGAGCTATCGTGAATAAGCCGCCAGGCATTGCCTCGGTAAATCCCCAAGTGGGAAGAGGCGCCGGACTGACGGCGAGGAACGGAAACGCATCCGTGAACCGCAACGGCAGGAACAGGTAATATGCGACGGTCAGCGCAAGATTCGACAATGGCTGCCGATAACTGGTCATATCCGTGACCGTCATCTGATATGAGGTGCCGAAGTCGAGCGGTGATCCGAACCGGACCACGTTGTACGCCAGCAGAGGAACGATCACAATCAACGCGGGAAGCAATGCGGCCAACGGCGCGCGCATCAGACGCCAGACCGACATATGGGGAATGGAGGAATCATTGGAGGCGTGACGGAAAATCGACTGAATCTGCGGCCAGAATATTACGAAAGCCAGCAACGCCACGAGAATGAACTGCGGACGGCACCCCAGATTGGCCGCAATGCACATCGAGCCTGCAGCCAGATGGGGCAACGACAACGACTGCGTGCCATCAACCTCACGAATCCGATCGCCTGACACCGGCACCCGCTTGGCGGCGCCCAACCACAGCCACAATCCCAACACGCTCAGAAACAGGGAGGCGGCGATCGGCACCGAATAGAAATTCGTCCGATACCACAGATACAAACCATTGGAAGCCAACAGCATGAACACGCACAGCATACTGACCGCAGCCAACGGCGCATTCGGACGAATTCGGGATATCACACGAATCACCAGCAGACATCCGAATACCAGAAAACCAAGCATCAGCAGCGGCACGGCCGCACCGCAGGGCATCATCAGCCCGCCATCGACGAACAACGATGTGACCGCCCGATACGGCAGGAACAACAACAACGCGGGAACCACACCGAAATACGAATACCAGTGCCCCTGATAGAACGCGTAATCCCAATACACTGGGCTTACGCCATCGGCAAGCAACCGCTGCCGGGTGGCCACATCATACGGATCCGCCGCGTCACGCAACGCATCCGGCACATCCAAATCCAACCACGCGTGACCATCAAGCAGCGCCCTTGCCACGTAATCGTACTGGTCGAAATCATACGTGTACGTGCCTTTCGTATGGAAGCTCAACGGAGCCGCCTCCACCAGCTGCCACACCACAACGGCACAAGTGACCACAACAGGCACCGCCAGCAGCGCCCCCAGCCACGCACGCTGCCTCACACTCGTCGTATCCAACGGCATCCGCCACAACCGCGAACCAGGCCTCCACACCAGTACCATCGCCAACACGGCCACCATCACGCCGATACGCAACGGATTCAACGCGAACGGTACACGCACATTCGCACGCACCGCATCAAACGGAATCAGCGAACCCTTCGGCTCGACAATCCGCACGCACACCGAACCGCCGGCAGCCGCCGCATGCACATACAGCGAACGTGGCGAAGACACCGACACCGAATTGACCGTACCGGCCCTGCGATTGACATCAGGACGGACACGAACCGTGCGCAACACCTGCTCCGATTGTCTGGCTGCCTTATCCAACGCCTTCGAAGACACCGGATCCATACGAACATATTCCGACGAGCCATCCGCATCGACCTGCATATATGCCTGCGTCGGATCGGTGACCTTCAACAACCCCTCGTCAGTACGTTCGAGCCCAGGGCCTAGCACGTTGTACGCGGCGGCGGAATCACCCGATGCGGCCAAGGAACGCCAAAACGGCATATTGCACAACACGCACTCGACCACCACCATCACCGCGAAAGCGACTACAATGGCTGCGCACATACGACGACGTGCCTGAAAACGCTGCTTCGAAAAAGTCACGTCATTATTCTAATAGCTTCATGTCGCGTTGGATTGAAAGAATGGCACACATGTCTCACCGCACACCATCAGACCCGGCCAGCCAACCGGAACATAACCGGACCATGCTCGAACGCGTCAGGCAAAATGTGCGGCGACTCGTCAACCAGGCCACGCCGCGCCACATCCACGCCAACCCCTTCGGCAAGGCGCTTGACAAGCCCGACGACATCGTCGACGAACTGACCCGCAACGCCATCCGGCTTAATCCGCTCATCAAACGACACATCATCGACGGATTCGAAGGCGTGCCCGGAGGATTCCGCCTCGGATGGGCCCAACTGCCGCAGACCCACGGCCATGCCTTCTCCATCGGATTGTTCACCGACAGCGACCACTTCGCCCAAATCGCGCTCGCGGACGGCAAAGCGCGTGTCTTCGCCGGCACCGATCCGGACATGGACACGCAGGAACTCGAACCGCGGTTCGTCTTCGTCAAAGAGGAAACCCTTACGTTGGCGGACGGTCCAAGACTCGGCCATGCGGCCAGCCGCAATCCGAAAACGGTGCGCGCCACGCAAGGCGGCGTCGTGGGACGCATGCCGGGCGGTCGCATGATGTGGCTCGCCTCATGGCTCAAAACCGGCAGCCGTTACACGCTTGAGCAAATGCGCGCCAACCTGCCAGCGAATATGCGGTTCGACCTCGAATATCGGGACGCCATCACCATCGCCTTCTTCGCCGCCTACATGCTTCCACAGATGAACGGCCTGCTCGTCGGCTTCGGTTCCGGCAACATTTTCCGCAGGCTCAACCGCGAAGCGCCCATAGGCGCCATCCGACGGTCCATCAGAGACACCATGAGCGCCCGGTCGCATGGCATGCGCGCCTCCGGCCTGGAAGACTACTTCGCCGATCTGATGCGCGAAGCCCACGCGCTCGATACCGATCAAGGGCTCGAAGCTGTGCACGGAGCGGAACCGCTGCGCCTGTACACATCCAGCTATTCCGGATGCTACTTCTTCGCATGGGATTCCTCCCTGCCGTTCTCGGCAGTGCTGTGCGCCCTCAACATCGAGGGCAACCTCAACCGCTTCGCCGCCGTCAGCTCATGGCTGGAACGTAACGCACGCATCGGCGCTCTCCCCACGGAGGACACGGTGACGCGTGCTGAAGCCGCGCAGATCGACTTCGCCCTGCTGGAGAATCCGACGCTGATCGCGTTGAAACCGGACGACCGGTTCGGCGCGATCCTCGACCCGAACCGGGAAGACGGCATCCAGGCCGCCAGCCGACTGGCGGATATCGCGGCCGACTTCCGGCGTGAAGTCGCCGAATCAACCAAGGACAACGTGTTGGAAGGCGATTTCGGCGCCGACGGAGGTTCCGAATGGGTGTACCGGCAGACCATGTCCCGTCTGCTGCGCAGCCTGCGTCTGCCATACCGTTTCGACGTTGACTTCCGGTGCGACCTCAGCGACGGCGAAGTCGCAATCGGCTTCACTTCTGCTGGAGTGTCCATGATGCCGTTCACCCGATACGACGTATCGCGCCGCGCGTGGATCGACCTGACCGACGTCGAACGCACGCGTATGAGCGTCGATTACAATCTGCGCGTCGGACTCATGATGGCCGCGCTGAGCTTCGGAGCCGATCCGAATGTCAAACGCGTGTCGATGCACATCGATTCGATTGGTCTGGAAGAGGCCGTAGCCGAACAGGATTCCGCCATCAGCGAGTTGATGAGCGAGGCGTTAAGCGCCTTCGAACGCATCCGTACCGGAGACATGAGGCCATCCGGATCCAAAGCCGCTCCAAAGGACGGCGACTACCATGGCGATCCGGCTCGGCCCGTCACTCCGAGAACCACCGATATCTCATCCGAATCAATCGATTCCGACGATTCGGCTGGCTCGGATAGCGTTGGCACTGGAGACGATACGGTGGACGGCCAGTTCGAAGACCTGATGAAAGACATCGACTTCGACGAAATGGCGTTCGCGGTACCGGACGGACGCGCCGATGATGACGACGCCTCCATGCGGGACGACGCCAGCGACAAAACGGAGTACGACACCTACCTCGATGATGATGACGACGATCCGATGGCGCAGCTGCGCAAAAACCCGACCGTACGCAACTTGGTGACCGTCACCTTCACCCGCGACGAGTTCCTGAAGCGGCTCGACACTGACGGATTGGCCCATCCAACCGCCACATACCGCATGTTCGACGCCGAAATGGACGTGGACGGCAAAGGCGCGCTCAAACCCATCGATGCGGCCTTCGACCTTCGTGACAGCCGATTCTCACCGGCGGGAAGCCAAGAAGAACCCGAACTGTCCGACATTCGTTTTGATGACGGCACGGCGCAGTTGTTCGGCTGTGAGAACATGATGGGCCTGTCCATCCAGCGTGTCGACCTGTTGCAGCGCGCCGTGGGGGAGTTCCATCGTCTTGCGCAAAGCGACGGACTCGAATCGGTGGCCAAAGCCAAACAGGCCATGGACATCATCAATTCCATATCCGATCCGGAATTGACCGAATTGGCACCGCAGGTCACCAGCGCGCTGATCGACGGCGAAGACACGCCCGACTTCTCATTCGAACTGGCACAATCCCTCGATGACGAACGTCTGAAGGCACGAGACATGCTGTTCTCCGGAGACGTCGAGCGGGCCATCGAATCCGCCCAGTCCACACTCGAACGCATGGACCGGATCTTCGCTGAAAATCCGGGCGTGCCGCGGTACTTCAATTCATATGCGGAACGCGTCATCTACAACCGCATGTTCGCCACCGAAGGCGAAAGAACGGTGCTCATTCCCGACAACCTGTTCTACATGCATATGGAGCTTGCCGACCTGCTCGCCCAAGTCAAAGGCGTCGATGCCGCGCTGCCGCATCTGAACGCCATGGTGCGTTACGCCCCCGCATACCCGCTGTCGCACCTCAAGCTCGCCGTGCAGCTGGGGCGTGCCGAGGACTGGGATCCGGCACGTGCGGCATGCCTCAACGCGCTGAACGTCGCGCTTGACCGGGAAGACGCCTCATTCGCCTACTATCGCCTCGCCTATGCGGAATGGATGTGCGACCACTTCGACCTTGCCGCCGCCTCATACATCATGAGCGAGGAGATCGCCCCCGGACGTATCGCCATGCTCGAAAGCGAACTGCAGGAACTGATCGGAAGAGCGCAATCGCAGTGCATTCCGGTGCCGACCAACGTGCAGGAAGCCATCCACGTGCTCGCCGACGCCGGACTGCCGGTATGGCCGAACACGCCGGTCGCGCCCCTGATGCACCAAGCGGCCCGCGTCTGCGTGGACAAAGGCATGTTCGTGCCCGCACGCACCCTGTCGGTGGCCGCGATGCGCATGGATTACGAAGACCATGACGGTGCCGACGTGGTGCAGGTGCAGTTCCTGCGCTCTCTGAACAACTAACAAAACGGTCGAACATTTGTGCGATAATCGGTGCTGGCGTGGACATCCGCGCGGCATGGCGGAAATGATGGGAAAGCGGTGACAATGACGAATCGTGATGATTCCGAACAGTTGGCATGGGATTTCGACGCGCCGGAGAGCGACGGTAGTTCCGCGGCCGTCGTGGCCGATGAGGGGCTGGCTTCGCTGACTCCGGGCAGCGAACGTTGGATTGCCGCGTTGCAGCCGACCGATGCCGACGCCATGCGCCTCGACAAGGTTGATGTGGCTTCGATGAGCGCCGAAGCCGCGGCCAGGCTGTGGGCGCGCGTGGCCGCATGGGTGGAATCAGACCAGATCGCATACTATATCGACGATGCCCCCGTCTCATCCGACGCGGCATATGACGCAAGATTGCGCTGCCTGCAATCGCTTGAGGCGCAGTTCCCATCACTTGACTCACCGCAGTCACCGACCCATCGCGTGGGCGGCACGTTCTCCAACGACTTCGCTTCCGTACGTCATCCATCGCGCATGATGAGCCTCGATGACGTGTTCTCCATCGAGGAGCTGCGCGAATGGTACGACGGCGTGCTCAGGGGATTGGATTGGCCCGAATCGAAACCACTGCCCATGACCTGCGAGGTGAAAATCGACGGTCTTGCGCTGAACCTCATCTACCGCAACGGCGTGCTTGAACAGGGGCTGACCAGAGGCGATGGCGTGACCGGCGAGGACATCACTCTCAACGTGCGCACCATCTCCACCATTCCGCAGAACCTTGCCGGACCGGAGGAAGACATTCCCGAATTCGTGGAGATCCGCGGCGAAGTGTTCATGCGATGGGACGATTTCAACAAGCTGAACGCCGAGAACGAGGACGCCGGTCGCGCGCCATTCGCCAATCCCCGCAACGCGGCCGCAGGTAGCCTGAGACAGAAGGATCCGCGTATCACCGCAACCCGTCGCCTGAGCTTCTACGCGCACGGCATCGGATCGCTGCGTTGGGGTGCGGGGCACGCCGGCAACGGCCATGATGTGGTCAACGACCAATCCGAAGCCTACGAATTGTATAAGAAATGGGGTGTGCCCGTCTCTCCGCACAACCGTGAGGTCACGTCGTTCAAGGAAATCCTCGACATGATCGACTATTACGGCGAACACCGAGGCGACATCGAACACGCGCTTGACGGCATCGTCGTGAAGGTCGACGATTTGGGATTGCAGCGTTCCCTTGGCGCCACATCGCGGGCGCCGCGCTGGGCCATCGCCTACAAATATCCACCGGAAGAAGTCAATACCGAGCTGCTTGACATCACTGTGCAGGTGGGGCGCACCGGACGTGTGACTCCGGTGGCGGTGTTGAAACCCGTGTACGTGGCCGGTTCCACAGTATCCCGTACCACGCTGCACAACCCCTTTGAAGTGGAACGCAAAGGCGTGCTCATCGGCGACACCGTGGTGGTGCGCAAGGCGGGAGACGTGATTCCCGAGCTCGTTGGTCCGGTGCTGGAGCGGCGCAAGGGACGTGAGGGCCAGCTCCGCCGGTTCGTGATGCCCACGCGTTGCCCGAGTTGCGGCGCGGAACTCGCTCCCGCCAAAGAGGGAGACAAAGATATACGCTGCCCGAACGTGGAATCCTGCCCGGCGCAGCTGACCGAGCGGATCATCAATCTGGCGTCCCGCAAGGCGTTCGATATCGAACATCTGGGCGACCAATCAGCCATTGCGCTGACGAATCCCGAAGAGGACAGGCCCGATTCCATCGACACGTATGCGCCGAACATCACCGAAATCGTGGTGAAACCCGGTGAGGAGCCTGAACCGTACGAGACGGTGGCGGGACTGGAACTGCCGCCCATGCAGACACCTGTGCTGTCCAGCGAGGCCGGGCTGTTCTCGTTGACGTCCGCAGACCTCAAGGATGTGCGCGTCTGGCGCGAGGCCCCAATCATCGAAATCCACGAGACCGTCGGGTCAAACGGCAAGATCAAGAAAGTGCGCAAACGCGTGGGCGGATCCGGATTATGGCATCAGGTGCCCGCATTCTGGACCGCGCCTACCGCCGCCCGTAAACGCAAGGATGCCGACATCGACGAGACCGCGGAATATCCGCAATACGTGGTGCCGGATGACGCCGTGGTCATCCGCGAGGAAATCAAGGTATCCCGTGGAGGCGCGTCCAGCGTGCAGCCGGTGTACATTCGTCCGGCGGAAAACACCCGCAAGATGCTCGACGAAATGGACAAAGCCCGCCATGCCGACCTGTGGCGCGTTCTGGTGGCCCTGTCCATCCGCAGGCTCGGACCGCCCACCGCACGCACCATCGCCAGCGCGTTCGGTACGTTGGATGCCATCGAACATGCCAGCGTGGACGAATTGTCCCAAATCGACGGTATTGGTCCGGAAATTGCGGAATCCGTAGTCACATGGTTCACCGCGGCCCGTGAGCCGGGCAATTGGCGCGGTGCCGTGCTTGACGCATGGAAGGCAGCCGGCGTAGGAGTCGGACAAGCCCAAGCCAGCGGACTGCCGCAAACATTGGCAGGCAAAACGGTCGTGGTCACCGGCTCGTTGGAAGGATTCTCCCGCGATTCCGCCAAAGAGGCCATCGTTCTGCGCGGAGGCAAAGCCGCAGGATCCGTCAGCAAGAAAACCGATTGGGTCGTCGTAGGCGAGAATGCCGGCTCAAAAGCCGCAAAAGCCGAGGAACTGGGCATCCCCATGCTCAACGAAGACCAATTCAAACAGCTGCTCGACACAGGAACAGTTGAATAATCGCCACACATCTGGCAAGCCGTGCCGCGAACCGCTACTGTGGTACGCGGCATAAGGAGGAAGCATGAGCGACGAGCGCACCATCGAAGCGCGCATCTACGAACGGCTAAGCAAAGTGATTGACCCCGAACTGGGCAGGTCCGTCACCGACTTGGGCATGATCGCAGCCATTGACGCCACGCCAGTGGCAGGCGAAACCAACACGTACGACGTACGGGTGCGGGTCGAACTGACCGTGGAAGGCTGTCCGCTGTCGCAGACCATCACCAACCAGATCAACGGCGCGGTCGCCTCCTATCCTGATGCCACGTTGATTCCCAGCATCGAAGTCGGCTCCATGAGCCAAGACAAACTCACCCAGCTGGTGGCCGGCCTCAAAGCGGAACGTAAACAGAACCCGTTCAACAAACCCGGCATCAAAACCCGCATCTTCGCCATCGCCTCCGGCAAAGGCGGCGTGGGCAAATCGTCTGTCACCGCCAATCTGGCAGCCACATTCGCGGCGCTCGGCTACGATACCGCCGCCATCGACGCCGACATCTACGGTTTCTCGCTGCCTAGGCTATTCGGCGTGCAATCACAGCCCACGAACCTCAACGGCATGCTCATGCCCGTCACCGCATGGGGTGTGAAACTGATCTCCATCGGCATGTTCGCCGGCGCGGACAGAGCCATCCTATGGCGTGGTCCAAGACTGCAACGCTCCTTGGAACAATTCCTATCCGACGTATGGTGGGGCGAGCCGGACGTATTGCTGCTCGACCTGGCGCCCGGCACCGGCGACATGGCGATTTCCGTGGCACAGGCACTGCCGAACGCCGAACTGGTGGTGGTCACCACACCGCAGCCATCCGCCTCCGACATCGCGGTACGATCCGGCCTGGTGGCATTGCAGGTGCCGATGAAAGTTCGCGGCGTCGTGGAGAATATGAGCTACTACGAGCACAAAGGCGAGAAGCTACGTATCTTCGGCGAAGGTGGCGGCGCACGCGTATCCGAACAGCTGACCCACAGCCTCGGCTATGAAGTGCCACTGCTCGCACAACTCCCATTGGAGCCTGAACTGCGCGAAACCGGCGAAGCAGGCCGGCCCGCAGTCCTAACCAAAGAGGGCGCGTTGCGGTCGGACGGTATCGGAGAAACATTCAAGAATCTTGCCGAATCGCTGATGAGACTGCCTCAATAAAATCACCATACGGTTGGAGCGTTCCTCCAAAACAACACATCGGAATGCGACTCAGCCACGGAATACGGAATCCGTTATGAGACAAAACCGACGTAAATCGTGGGTCCTGTGTAATATCAGGCGCAGACACGGGGGCCGAATGGCTGAGAGGAAGCAACCGCTTCAACCGTATGAACGTATACCGGGTAATGCCGGCGCACGGACGTCTCTCTATTTCCCGTGCCTTGACGAAAAGAGAAAGGCACATATCCCATGACTGAAGAAAACCAGTCTTCCGCAGTTCGCAAACACAACAACAAGTGGCGCGTGGTCGATATCGTCGTCGCAGCCATCATCGCCGTCGCATCCGGCGTGATCTTCTGGGGCTGGGACATCGTCTGCACCGCGCCGCTGGCCCTCTTCGAGGCGGTGACTCCAGGCTTCGAAGGCCTGCTTAACGCTTTCTGGCTGTTCGCAGGCCCTCTGGCCGCCATCATCGTGCGCAAGCCTGGAGCCGCACTGTTCGCGGAAACCCTCGCGGCCGCGCTCGAACTCACCATGGGCAACCAGTGGGGCGTCGGCGGCTCGCTGATCGTCGGCATCGTGCAGGGCCTCGGCGCCGAAATCGGTCTTGCCATCTTCGCCTATAAGAAGTGGGACCTGCTGTCCACCACGATCTCCGGCGCACTTGCAGGCGTCGGCTGCGGCCTGTACTACTGGCTTACCAATCCGGCTTGGAGCGTGCTACGCGTCAGCATCTACCTGATCGCCTCCGCCATTTCCGGCGCGGTGCTCGCCGGCGCGGTGATGTACCTCCTGCAGGTGGCCATCGCCAAGACCGGCGTGCTCGACCGCTTCGAATCCGGTCGTACGCAGGAACTGGTCTGATTGTCCGATGCAAGCAAATCCCGCATCACATCAAGGTGGTGCGGGATTTTCTTGTGATGGCGCATCGCATGACAACGGCATACGAAACAACAGCATGACAATCAGAAGAAAGAACGACGAATGACCACTGACGTTCAGAACACAACAGCGGCCGGCGTGACCGCACATGATTGGGGATGGAGACACGCCTCACGTAAGGATTTCGCGCTACGACACGTCGACTTCGACATCAAACCGGGGGAGCGGGTACTGTTGCTTGGCGCGTCCGGCGCAGGCAAATCAACCCTGATGTCCGGTTTGGCCGGCGTGCTCGGTGGAGATGACGAAGGCGAGCAGGAAGGCGAGCTGCTCATCGACGGCGTCGACGCCAGACAAGCGCGCGGACGTTGCGGGCTGGTGCTTCAGGACCCGGACTCGCAGACGATTCTCGAACGTGCCGGAGACGACACCGCATTCGGCTGCGAGAACCTGAACCTGCCGAAAGATGAAATCTGGAACCGGGCACGAGCCGCCCTTGACATCGTCGGGCTCGACTACATGGCGTTCGACCGCTCCACACGAGGGCTTTCCGGCGGGCAACGTCAGCGCCTCGCCTTGGCGGGCGTGCTGGCCATGCACCCTGGCCTGCTGCTGCTTGACGAACCGACCGCCAACCTTGACCCGGACGGTGTCAAGGAAGTGCACGACGCTGTCCGCCACGTCCTCGAACAAACCCATGAGACGCTGGTTGTGGTGGAACATCATATCGACGTGTGGCTCGACCTGGTCGACCGCGTCATCGTGCTGGGCAAACCCGAAGCCGATTCGAACGTCGGCGGCGTAATCGCCGACGGCACTCCAGACGAAGTGTTCGGCCACATGGGTCAGGTGCTTGCCGACGGCGGTGCGTGGGTGCCGGGCCGCACCATCGAAAGCCACGCGCCCAAACCGGAACAAATCCGGCAACCGCAGGACGTCGTGCTTTACACGCGGGATCTGAGCTTCGGCTATGATTTCCCGCTCGGCGAGCATATCGACCTCGAATTCCATTCCGGTGAGGTGACCGCGTTGACCGGCAGAAACGGCGTGGGCAAATCCACACTCGGACTCACTCTCGCAGGACTGCTCAAACCGATAGCAGGACGTGTATGCATGGCGGACGATCTGGTACCTCCCCATCGCGAAAACAATGTGATCACATGGAAAAGCCGCGACTTGCTGGGACGTATCGGCATGGTGTTCCAAGAGCCGGAACACCAGTTCGCCGCATCCACCGTGCGAGACGAGGTGGCCATCGGCCCCAAATCCATGGGCAAAACCGACGAGGAGGCGTATTCCATCGCCGACAGGCTGTTGGAACGCCTGAATCTTTCCCGCTTCGCCAAAGCGAATCCATTCACCCTATCGGGCGGTGAGAAAAGAAGACTGTCCGTGGCGTCCATGCTGGCTGCCGCGCCAAAAGTGCTGGTCATGGACGAGCCGACATTCGGACAGGATTTCACCACGTGGACCAGCATGGTCCAATTGATCGCCGGTGCGCGCGACCAAGGTTGCGCGGTCATCATGATTACGCACGATGAGCCGCTCATCGAAGCGCTGGGCGCACGCCGTATTTTGGTCAGAGAGGGGGAGTGACATGCTCGAAACCAACAAAAACAGTGGGCGCGACGGCAATGAAAAGCTCGAAACCATTACCGTGGTGCCACACAAGGAACGTCGTAACGAAACGAAGCCGGCGTCACCGTCATGGTTCGTGGCGAAAATCAACCCGGTAAGCCGTTTCATCGGTGCGTTGATCCTGTGCATTCCGATGTTCTTCACCCTCGATGTCGTTTCGGCATCCGTGGCGTTTGGTTTGGAAATGCTATTGTTATGGATCGGCGGAGTGGCTCCCTGGACGGTATTGCGCAAGACATGGCCGGTATGGATAGCGGCCACAGGCAGCTTCGTTTCCGTGGCGTTGTACGGCAAGACATCCGGCACGGTGCTGGCCAATCTGGGCGGCATCATCGTCATCTCCCAAGGATCGCTCTATCTGGCGTTGGCCACATTCCTACGTGTCGCCGCAATCGCCGTGCCGGGTGTGATTCTGGCTTTGGGACTCGACCCGACCGATCTGGCCGACGGACTCGTGCAGATTCTGCGCCTGCCGCAACGTTTCGTATACGGCGGCCTTGCCGGCATGCGCATGTTCACGCTGCTGCAGGACGATTGGCGTGCACTCGGCCAGTCACGCCGCTCGCGTGGCCTCGGCGACGGCAGCACCATCAAACGCGTCTTCTCGCAAGCATTCAGCCTGCTCGTCGTATCCATCCGACGTGGAACGAAACTCGCCACCGCCATGGAAGCGCGCGGATTCGGATCCGACGCGCCACGAAGCCAAGCGCGTGAATCGAAACTGCATGCGGTCGACTGGCTGTTCTACGCCATCTGCATCGCGGTGCCGGCAATCGCGTTGGCCACCGCATACTACACCGGCTACTGGCATTGGGCGTTCAGCAACGTGTCCAACTAATGGATGATGATTCCCCAATCGGCAGCTAAATGAAAAAGCTCTCTGTCATACGTTCCAATCGGAATCGTATGACAGAGAGCTTTATCCTATTTCGGCAAGCCTTACACGGCTTCTTACTTGGCGAGCTTATCCAGCAGCAACGCTTCGGTGATGACGTTGTTCTTCAACGCCGGCAGACTGATGGACTCGTTCGGGCTATGCGCGTTGGCCTTCGGATCCTCCGGACCGGTGACCAGCACCTGCGCCTTCGGGAAGATGCGCTGCAATTCCGGAATGAACGGGATGGAGCCACCCTCGCCCTTGTTGACCGGAGCCACACCGAACGCTTCCTCCATGGCGTCCATGGCGTCCTTGGTGGCCTCAGCGTTCGGATCCATGGCCCAGCCCATGCCGTTGTCGAGCTTGTCGACCCACACTTCGGCACCGAACGGCGCATGCTCCACCATGAACTTGGCCAACGCCTCCTGGGCCTCTTCCGGGCGCTGGTTCGGCGCGGTGCGCAAGCTCAGACGGAACGTGGTTTCAGGAGAGATGACGTTGAAGGATCCTTCCACCGGATGCGCGTCGAACCCGATGACGGTGACGCTGGGCTTCGTCCACAGACGCGCGGCGAGCGAACCGGTGCCGGCAAGACGATACGATTCGACGATGCCCGCGTCGGCACGCACAGTCGCCTCGTCCATATCACGCTGCAGGCCGCCAACCGGTTCCTCGGACGCAACGCCCGGCACGGCCAAATCGCCATTGGCGTCGTACATGGAGGAAATCAACATCGCAGCCAGCGTGTTCGCGTCAAGAATCGGGCCGCCATACTGGCCGGAATGCACCGGATGTTCCAACGCCTTGACATGCACATCAATATCGGTGTTGCCACGCAGCGACGTGGTCAGCGACGGAATCTCAGCGGACCAGTTGCCCGAATCGGCCACAATGATCACATCGGAAGCGAACTCGTCCCGGTGCTCTTCGATGAACGGAATGAAGCTCGGAGAACCCATCTCCTCCTCACCTTCGATGAACACCTTGATGTTCACCTTCAGATCGTCTTCAAGCGCTTTCAGCGCACCGGAATGAATGGCGATTCCACCGCCGTCGTCCGCGGCTCCGCGGCCGTACAGACGCGTGTCGATTTCAGTGCCGACGAACGGGTCGGTGTTCCATACGCTCGGATCCGGCACCGGCTGCACGTCATGGTGCGCGTACAGCAGCACCGTCGGCGCATCCTCGCTGACGTTTTTGGAACCGATGACCTCCCAAGCGCCCGGCGTGCCGTCGGGGTTGTGCGACTGCACCACCTTCGTATCGACGCCGACCTCGCGCAGCAGGTCCGCCACGAATTGCGCGGAACGCTTCATATGATCGGCGGTGATGCCCTTCGCGGAAATCGACTGCAACGCGATCTTCTGGTTCAACACGTCGACGATGCGGTTGAAATCCGACTCGACGCGCGTGCGGATCTCTTCGGGTCCTAAAGCTGTCATAATCCTTGATGCTCCCTATATATGCGTGTGTATTACGCGGATTGAATATCGTGTGACGAATGTCCATTGTATCCGTTCTTTGCAGACCGTCCGACCGCAGCTTGAATCGCAGCTTGAACCGCAACGCAGACGGCACCGCGGGCGGCATCGAGCGTCGATACGTCATCTTACGCTCTATAGGCATGAGTTTGTTTACCAAGAAGGAAGAGCCGGCGCAGGAGAACGTCGAGAGCAAGGCTGCACAGCCGACCTCCGGCAAGGGCCGTCCGACCCCGAAGCGCAAGGACGCCCAGGCGCAGAATCTCCGTCCGCTGGTCCCCAAGGATCGCGACGCCAGCCGTAAGGCGGCCAAGGCCCGCATCCGCGAACGTGAGAACGCCGAATACGATGCCATGCAAAGTGGCGACATCAACCACATGCCGAAGTCGGAACGTCTGCCGTGGCGCATCTACATCCGTGACTACGTCGATGCCCGCTTCAATCTGGGCGAGTTCTTCATCCCGGTCGCGTTCATAATCCTGATCGGATCCATGGTCGTCACCTACAAGTGGCCTGCATTGGCGTTGCCGCTCATGCTGATCATGTATGTCTACTTGTTCGCCGTGATTATCGACGTGGCGGTCATGTGGCACAAGCTCAAGAAGAAGCTCATCGAGAAATTCGGTGAGCAGTCCGTGGCCAAGGGCATGCGTTCCGGTTCCTATGCGTGGAGCCGTGCCCTCCAGATTCGCCGTTGGAGGCTTCCGAAGCCTCGTTACCCGAAGCGTGGACACTGGCCGGAGTGATCGGTATCGAGAACCGCCGGTGATTTTTCAAGCCGTCAGCGAACAACTGACGGCTTTTCCATTACCATGGAAAACGATTGCTCGCATCGAACAAAAGCTCACTTCACGTGCGTGCAAACGAATCAATGAGGAACGAATTGGGATTCAATATGGTTCAACAGCATTTCGACATCGCTATCATCGGAGCCGGCCCCGGCGGTTACTCTACGGCACTGCGTGCCGCGGAACTCGGCAAATCGGTGGCGTTGATCGAACGTGACGGTACGCTCGGTGGCACATGCCTCAACCGCGGATGCATCCCATCGAAGGCATTGTTGACCGCCGTGCATAGCGTCGAAACCATCCATAACGCCGAACGCATGGGCATCAACGCCACGCTGCAGAGCATCGATTTCGGCAGATTACGTGATTTCCGCGTCTCCACCGTGGAAACGATGACGAAAGGGCTGACGGGCCTGCTGGCGCATCGCGGCGTCACCGTATTCCGCGGTTGCGCGGCATTGCAGAACGCGCATACAGTACGTGTCACGCCGGCTGAGGGGGAGACGCAGGTATCGCGGTCCGTGGAAGCCGGCGTGTTCGAACCGGTTGAAACGGAACTTGCGATCGATGCCGACGACGTCGTGTTGGCAACCGGATCGCGTCCGCTTGCGTTGCCTGGAAATCCGTTCGCCGGCGCGCTGATCGATTCCACCCAGGCGTTGGAGCTGAATACCTTGCCCTCCAGCGCGGTGATTATCGGTGCGGGTGCGGTGGCATTGGAATTCGCGTCGCTGTGGAATGCCGCCGGTTGCGAAGTGACACTGCTGATTCGTAAGGACCGCGTGCTGTCCACATGGGAACGCCGTGCTTCGATGACGCTGACACGTGAGCTGAAACGCAGGGGAGTGAACGTGATCGCACGCACCGCGGTGGACCGTGTCGACACTGGCGCGAACCTAGGGGCCACTGTGCACTATCGGCAGGGCGATTCCGATGAGGACCGCACCGCTTACGGCGAAGTGGTGCTTGCCGCCATCGGACGTGTGCCCAATACCGACGCCGACTGGTTCCGCTCCAGCGGCCTGAAGCTCGACGAACGAGGATACGTGACCGTCGACGGATACGGACGGACGAACCTTGATGGCGTGTGGGCGCTGGGAGACATCACTCCAGGTCATGCGCTGGCCCACCGCGCCTTTGAACAAGGCATCACCATCGCTGAGAAAATCGCCGGAGCCGATCCAAAACCCGTGCTTGACGACACCGTGCCACAGGTGGTGTTCTCTTTCCCCGAAGCAGCAAGCGTCGGATTGACGCTCGACCAGGCAAAAGCGCGCGAAGACGTGGTCGAGCCGAAGGAGACGGCATACCCGATGCTGTCCAACGCGCGCATGCTGATGAGCGGGGAAGGCGGATCGATGACCGTCGTCAGCGGTGCGTTTGCGAACAATCCTGATATGCAGGTGGTGTTGGGCGTGCACATCGTCAGCCCAATCGCCAGTGATTTGATAGCGGAAGCCGAACAGTTGGTCGGCAACCGTGTCCCGCTTGCCGATGCGGCACGGCTCATCCACCCGCATCCCACGTTCAGCGAGACGCTCGGTGAGGCGTTGCTGAAAGCGGACGGGCGCCCGCTGCATACGAGATAGGCGGAGTAGAATAGCGCAGTCGCACCATAAATGGCATGGTTCCTGATAAACTATCGTCCCAGTGTGTGTAACCGAACCGTCAAGCGAGGAAGTCGATGGCAGATAAAGCAGAGAAAAAGAAGCAGAAGAAGCAAGGCACCATCAGCCAGATCATCCAGATCTTCAAATACACCCAAGCTGAGGATAAGGCGCTTCCGTGGCTGTGCGGTGGCGTGTTCGTGGCACCGATTATCGTGTTCGTCGTACTGGGCGTCATATTCAAGTGGCATGTGTTCAGCTGGATCCTGTTCATGATTCTTGCCGTCATGCTGGGCGTGCTGTTCGCCACCATGATGCTCACCAAGCGTGCCGACAAGGTCGGCTACGCCAAGATCGAAGGTCGTCCCGGTGCCGCAGTAAGCGTGCTCGGCAACATCAGCAAGGCCGGCTTCAACTTCCCCCAGGAACCGGTGTGGATTGACCCGAAGACCAAGGACGCCATCTGGCGCGGTACCGGTTACAACGGCATCTATCTGCTGGGCGAAGGCGATTACAATCGCGTCAAGCGAGCCATGGATCGTCAGGAGCAGCGCATCAAGGGCGTGACCGCCGGCTCCGAAATCCCGGTCTACCGTATGTACGTCGGCACCGGCGCAAACCAGACCCGCCTCAAGGACGTGCGCAAGACGCTGCTCAAGTTCAAGAGCTACCAGCCGACCCATCACAAGAACAAGCTGATGGCCGCCATCCATCCGAGGACTCGTTTCGTGCTCACCAAGACCGAGCTCACGGTGCTCAACGAGCGTCTGCGCACTCTGCAGCTGAAGAACGGCATGAGCGTGCCGAAGGGCGTCGACCCGATGCATCCGCAGCGCGTCAGCCGTCGCGCCATGCGCGGCCGCTGACGGTCATAGCACCCGCATGATGTCACGGAAGGTTCCGATCGTATTCATACGATCGGGACCTTTTTCATGCTGCCTGTCCATTAAATGAACGCTTCTGAAGGGGCGGACGTGGCTGTTCGTAACAATCGAATCGTGATTTTCCGCGAAATCACACCTCGAATATGTCATTACGAAACATTCTCGTAACCCAAATGGCGAGTGAGCGAAACGCGCGACCATAGACTAAGAGCCTGTAAGTAACTTATTCGAAAGGAGCGGTCCCGTGACTGCACTTGAAACCAAGGCTGATGCTGAGGCCCTTATCAACAAGGAAGGCATTGAGTATGTCTCCGTTCGCTTCACCGATCTGATCGGTGTTCAGCAGCACTTCACCGTGCCGGCAAGCGAATTCCTGAAGGACGCCTTCACCGACGGCATGCCGTTCGATGGTTCTTCCGTGGAAGGCTTCCAGGCCATCAACGAGTCCGATATGAAGCTGGTGCCGGACGTTTCCACCGCATTCATCGATCCGTTCCGCAAGCACAAGACCCTCGACGTGGCATTCTCCATCGTCGACCCGCTGACCGACGAGCCGTACTCCCGCGACCCGCGTCAGGTTGCCGGCAAGGCCGAGGCTTACCTGAAGTCCACCGGCATCGCCGATACCGCTTCCTTCGCTCCGGAAGCCGAGTTCTTCATCTTCGACAAGGTACGTTTCGAGAACAGCATGCAGCGCTCCTTCTACGAGGTGGACTCCATTGAGGCTCCGTGGAACTCCGGTATCGACACCGAGGACGATGGCACTCCGAACATCGCGTTCAAGAACCGCGTCAAGAAGGGCTACTTCCCGGTTCCGCCGATTGACCACACCCAGGATCTGCGCGACGACATGGTCGCCAACCTGCAGAAGGTCGGCCTGATTCTCGAGCGTTCCCACCACGAGGTGGCAGGCGCTGGCCAGCAGGAGATCAACTACCGCTTCAACTCCCTGCAGCACGCAGGCGATGACCTGATGAAGTACAAGTACGTCGTCCACGAGACCGCCGCTCTGGCCGGCAAGGCTGCGACCTTCATGCCGAAGCCGATCGCTGGCGACAACGGCACTGGTATGCACTGCCACCAGTCCCTGTGGAAGGACGGCAAGCCGCTGTTCTACGACGAGAAGGGCTACGCTGGCCTGTCCGATCTGGCTCGCTGGTACATCGGCGGTCTGATCAAGCACTCCTCCTCCGTGCTGGCCTTCACCAACCCGTCCCTGAACTCCTACCACCGTCTGGTTCCGGGCTTCGAGGCTCCGGTCAACCTGGTGTACTCCGCTCGTAACCGTTCTGCCGCCATCCGTATTCCGCTGGCCGGCACCTCCCCGGCTGCCAAGCGCATCGAGTTCCGCGCTCCGGATCCGTCCTGCAACCCGTTCCTGGCCTTCTCCGCTCAGCTGATGGCTGGCCTGGACGGCATCCTGAACCACATCGAGCCTCCGGAGCCGGTCGACAAGGACCTCTACGAGCTGCCGCCGGAAGAGCACGCCGGCATCAAGCAGGTGCCGAGCTCCCTGGCTGAGGCTATGGACGCCCTGGAAGAGGACCACGACTTCCTCACCGCCGGCGACGTGTTCACCGACGACCTGATCGAGACCTGGATTGGCCTCAAGCGCGACGAGATCGACCAGGCTCGCCTGTCTCCGACCCCGCTCGAGTACGAGCTCTACTTCCACATCTGAGTTTGAGAGCTTAGCAACGTTGGAATTCCGCCATTGCTCTTCTCTTGTGGGAGTCTAATGGGAGTCATTCAGCGTAACTAGAAAGAACCTCGTGAAATTCGTTTCACGAGGTTCTTTTTCGTATGTTGCGTTGTATGTTATGCGATGTGCGTTGCTCCTGGAATATTCCAGGGGCGGGCCGCTACTTAGTCTCCCAACGCTCCTTGAGTACATAGGCGGCGGCTTTGGGCTGACGGTCGCGAGTGAAGACGCCCTTCTTGTTGCCGTCGACGCGCATGATGCCTTCACCGGTTTGGAAGTCGCAGAGGTTCCATACCTGCTCGCCCACCACTGCCTCGAACATGTCGAACACTTCGTGCTGCATGGTGAGGTACTCACACTGGTATTCCTCACTCCACTGCACGCTTGGCAGCTTGTGCGCACCGGCATCGGTGTCCGCAACGTATTCGGTGAACAGGAATGGCTTGTTGGGTTCGGTGTTCATCCATTGGTTCATCTCGTCGATGAAGGCCTTCTTGGCTCCGATGAGCTGATACCCGCCTTGCATATACCAGCCGTAATACCGGTTCAGGCAGATGACATCCGCGAATTGATGGCACTTGTCTTTGCCTGCGGCGGCCATCATCAGATTGGTGTAGGTCAGAGGACGATGCTGCGGATCGAGCGTGCGCGCGTAATCGAATATCTCCTTGAAATACGGCACGGCCGCCTCGGATTGGAGTCGTTGGCGGCGTCGATGAAATTCCAAGCGCCGGAGGCCCCGGCATTCTTTTCGTCGAAGGGGACAATTCAGAACACAACTGCCGACACAATCGTCAGGGAGGCCAGCGAGAACAGCGTGCTTACGAGCACGAAGCCGACCGCATACTCGGGCATGTTGTTCTTGCGACCGGTGAACATGGCGATGGTGGTCATGGTCGGCAGTCCGGCGATGACCGTGATCATCAGCACCATGTCATGGGTGATCGGCAGTTGCGGCAATGCGCCGGTCAGCGCGGTCAGTAGCGCGTAGAAGGCGAGCGGGAATGCGATCATCTTGGCGACTAGGCCAGCATAGAGTTCGTAGCGTTTGAGGACGCCCCACCACTTGGTCAGCGCGAACAGGCCGCCCAAGTAGATTAGCGACATCGGCGTGGCCATATTGCCGATGGTGTGCAGCGGCTTCAGGATGATGTCCGGCACCTTGACGCCGAGCAGAATCAGAATCAGGGCGAGCATCACGCCGACGAAGGCGGGATTGACGAATCGTTTAAGCAGGCCGAGGACGCGGGTGCCTGGCGAGGGGCGGACGATGGCCGGAGAACCACCGTTTGCGGCATTGCTCGCCGAACCAGCATTGCCCACCGAACCGTTCACGACCGCACCTCGCGCGCCAATCGCGTTGCCGCCAGTCGTTTCGTCGACCGGCTCGCACAGCCATACGCCGTACGTCCAGAGCAGCGTTTGGTCGATGATCGACATCAGCGCCACGTAAATCGCGCCGTTCTGCGGCCAAAGTGCCATAATCAACGGAATGCCGATGAATCCGGCGTTGCCGAAAATAAGCGACGCCTGAAATACATGGCTACGCGAACCTTTGAGCCGCAACAGTTCGGCGACCAGCCAGAACACCAGGATGAGCAGCGCGTACATCACGGCGGTCAGCAGCATCACGCCCCAGTTAGAGGCAAGCTGCGCGCGGTCCGCACCATCGACGGCGTTCGAAAACACAAGCACGGGGATGAGCACGTTGAGCAGCAACGAGCACATGCCGTCCAACGCCGTCTGACCGTAGAATCGAAGCCTCACACATCCATACCCGACCATCAGCATGATCAGAAATCCGACTAACTGGCCAATCATGACGCCGAACTGCCCCATGCACACTCCTCTCGCTCGCGTTCCCGTGCTTTTCTGTCACTGGTTCATATAGGCAGCCATCTGGACAGGCTCGGCGGCACACGCATCAGTATGTTCGATACCACCACATGCCAATCCACTTCTCGTTCAACCGTTCCCCGTGCTAATGCGCCGCCGGCCACCCCGTGTTGCCGGTGCTGCGCGAGCACCATTACACGTATTGCATTCCGGTGATCAGCGGGCGCAACGTGTGGGTCGGCGCGAACGTGTCGATTCTGCCGGGAGTGACCATCGGCGACAATTGCGTGATTGGCGCCGGTTCGGTCGTGACACATTCCATCCCCGCCAACTCCGTCACCTACGGCGCGCCCTGCGAGGTCGTGCGTGAAATCGGCGACAAGGACCGCGAGTATTTCTACAAAAATCGCAAGCTCGACGTGTGGGAGTGAGCTTTCGCACTACTGCTCTTTGAGCTTAAAACGCTCACTGAATTGGCGGTCGCGCCAGTAGTAGACGTCGTCGCGTTCGTTGATTTCGCGAATTACCTTGCACGGGCTGCCATAGGCGACCGTGTTGGCGGGGATGTCCTTGGTGACCAGCGAGTTGGCGCCAATGACCGCGTTGTCCCCGATGGTGCCCCCGGGCAGCACGGTGACATTCGCGCCGATCCAGACGTTCTCGCCGATGTGGACTGGCAACGAATACTGGGCACCCTGATAGCGCAGGTCCGGACGCACGGGATGGCCGGTGGCTACAAGCGTGACGTTGGGGCCGATCATGGTGTGGGATCCGATGAAGATCTCACCATCGTCCACCAGCGTCAGGTTGAAGTTGGCGTAACAGCGCTCGCCCCAATAAGTATTGCAGCCCCAGTTCGCATACACCGGGCATTCGAGGTACAGACCCTCCCCCGCCGCGCCGAAGAACGCCTGCATGAGTTCGGTACGGCGCTTCGGGTTGGTCAGCGGCGTGGCGTTGAGTTCGAGCTGGAGATCACGCTGGGCGGCCTGCAGATCAAAAAAGCCGTCCACATCATCCGGCAGGTAGACCTCGCCAGAGAACATAAGCGCCATTTTCTCGCGCGTCGCATCATCGATAATCGGCTTGGCGATCGGCTTGTCTTCGGTCATCATTGGCTCCTGTTCGGCGTTTTGGCGATTGCGTCGGTCGAACTATTCTGTCACAGACTCGTTTTCGACACCCAGCATCGAGCGCAGCCAGTCAAGTTCGGCGGCAATCTCGGCGTCATGCACGGCGATGATGCCACGGCGATAGGGGTCGTCGATCTGCTCGGTGGAGAGCGGATTGCCGGCGTCACAGGCATCACCGTCAAGGCTGGCGCCACCGTGCAGGTCATCGACCGCAACCCGGACAAGGCCGCAGCAGCAGCGGCTGAAGGCGTCACCAATCAGACCCCATGGACCAGCGGTTTTAAGGTTGTCAAGTAAGCGGCATATCGCAGCGAATCATTCTCAATAAGAAAAGTGTGAGGCAAACGCACAATATCACTCAATCGCGTATTCGCGGGAATAGCATCAAACAGCCATTTCTTGGATTCAGATGTGCGATTGGCACCGTGCGGGCCTCACACTTTTCTTATTGAGAACGATTCGCCGTGCAGTCAAGCCCTCCATCCACCCAAAAAGGACTCGCTTTTGGCCGCGTCGTCGCGGTAGGCCTTGCCGAACTCGTCAATAAGCCCATGGAATTCCTGCAAATCCTTGACGCTGAGGCTCGCATCCAGCACCACGGGCGAATAGGCCTTGTGGAATGCCAGATAGCCGGTTGGCACATCAAATCCAAGGAAGGCGAATAGTCGGCGAGCATAAGTATCGGCCACGAATGTGCGGCGCGAAAACACATATAGCATCAGGTCGTCGGCCGTTTCGCCCCCGATACCGAATAATCCGAGCAATTCGGTCCGCAATTCGGCGTCGGGAATATCTGCCGCGCCCTCAGGTGAGGCTCCGCAACGCTCCACATACCATCGGCTCAGTGACTGTACCGTCTTGGATTTGTTGACATAAAAGCCGGACGGGCGAATAAGTTCCTGCAGATGCGCTGGCCCCATAATCGCCAGCTTATGGGGTTCGAGCACACCCTCCGCGTTCAACGCCGCAAGCGAACGATTCACATTGCCCCACGCCGTATTCTGCGTCAGCACCGCGCCCACCATAATCTCGAATGTGGTTTCAGCCGGCCACCATCCGGTCGGGCCAAGGGCGGCAGCCATGGTGCGGTACAGCGATTCGATATACGCGGGAGAAGGAACGCCCGGCACCCGCTTTGCACTTCGATTATTCATAGTTGCCATCTACCATTCACCGCAATTCATGCAGGATTCGCCGCATGAACGGGATGGTGACCACGAACGTCAGCACGTCGGACACCGATTGGGCCATTTCCACGCCGAGCACGCCGAACATCATCGGCAAAATCAGCACGATTGGCGCCAGGAACAGGCCTTGCCTGCACAAGGCCAGGAACGAGGCGATGCCGGTGCGGCCCATGGTCTGGGTCATCATATTGCCCATCATGTTGAAGCCGTTGAGAATCACCGTGCAGCATTGGATGTGCAGCGCGGCCACGCCCACCGCCACCACGGCCGGGTCGGAACGAAAGATCTCGACCAGTTGCGGCGCGAAAATCCACAGCAGCGCTGCCAACGCCACGAGCACGCAGGTGGCGAGCCGCACGCAGAACCAATATCCCTCTTTGACTCGCGCGAACAGGCCGGCCCCGTAGTTGTATCCGCACACCGGCTGGAAACCTTGGCCGAGGCCCACGATCACCGAATTGGCGCCCAACATGATGCGCATCACGATGGCCATGCCGGCGATGGCCGCGTCGCCGAATGGATTGGCGGCAATGTTCACGCAAGTCACGGAAATCGAGCCGGCGCCTTGGCGGATCAGCGAAGGCAGGCCGCCGCCAGCCACTTCGCGCATGAGCAGCATATCCGGTTTGCAATTGCGCAGGGACAGTTTCATCACGCCGAATTTGCGGCTCATCGTGGTCAGAATCGTGAAGCTCACCGTCTGGCAGATGGCGGTGGCGAGGCCGGCACCGAAAATCCCCAGACCGGCCACGAAAATGAACAATGGCGCAAGCAGGAAATTCAACAGCGCGCCGGACACCAGACCAATCATGCCGAACGCCGATTGACCTTGGTATCTCAACAATCCGTTGAGTGCGAACGAACCGCACACGCAGGGTGCGGCGACCAGCAACGGCGTCAGATATTGCACGGCGTATGGGGCAATCGTCGAGGTCGAGCCCAGCATGACGACAAGTGGCCGCAGGGTCAGCAGTCCGATTGTGGCAATCACCAGACCGGAGATCACCGCGCCCGCAAAGCCCACGGCCAGTAGTCGGGAGGCGCGCTCATTGTTCTGTTTGCCGAGTTCGCGGCTCATCGAGTTGCCCGCGCCGTTGCCAAAGAAGAAGCCGAGCGCCTGCATCACGGTCATGATGGAGAACGCGATGCCGATGGCACCGGACTGCGCGGTGTCGAGCTGACCAATAAAGAACGTGTCCGTGAGATTGTAGGCGGTGGTCACCAAGTTGGAGATGACGGCCGGCAAACACAGTTTGAGAATCAGCGGCTTGACCGGCTGCCCGGTCATCTGCCGATATTTCGCGTCCGCGCTTGCGCGTCTAATACCATGAACCTGCACCACGAACGGTTATCCTACTCGCTCACCTGTTCACCTGACTCCACGTGACCGCCATACGGGTTGAGCACGCTCATCCCACGCACCATATTCCTAGGAATTCGCCGCAGATGGAATCGCGGCGAATTCCTGCACCATATTCCGAAAACACGTCGCGGCAGAACCAAGCAGACTTACTTCAAATACCGCCCGGTGATGCTGTTCGGATTGGCCGCGACTTGTTCCGGAGTTCCTGTGGCAACGATGTGTCCGCCGCTTTCTCCGCCGCCCGGCCCCATATCGATAATCCAATCCGCACTGGCAATCACGTCGAGGTCATGCTCGATGACCACGACAGTCGCGCCACTCGCCACGAGTCGGTCGAACACACCCAGCAGCACGCGCACATCAAGCGGGTGCAGGCCGATGGTCGGCTCGTCGAACACGAATACCGCGTCCGACTGCGCCTTGCCCATTTCGCTGGCGAGTTTCAGCCGCTGGGCTTCGCCGCCCGAAAGCG
>ERZ824978.267-NODE-267-length-80507-cov-11.305636_pt1 | contig 80507 bp, 56 predicted proteins | sample MGYA00519860_ERZ824978 | MGnify/ENA primary metagenome ERZ824978 (study PRJEB31778, sample SAMEA3449184) | human gut metagenome | biome: human gut; feature: human-associated habitat; material: faeces | place: United Kingdom | collected 2010/2012 ... | reverse complement strand
ATGGCACGAAGGTTCCACCTCTTCCCATTCCGAACAGAGAAGTTAAGCTTCGTCATGCCGATGGTACTGCGCAAGTGGGAGAGTAGGTAGTCGCCGTTTTGAAAGCAGAGCTTCCGCAGCATGAGTGTTGCGGAGGCTTTTTGCGTTTTATGGGCTTCCTGCTTGAAAGCTCTGCTTCGTTTTGGTATTTTTGAATTGCTGTGAGAAGCTTCTGACTAAGCTATAATAATGTGTGCTGAACAGCACGTATGGTGGTGTGAGAGGTCGGGAGATATGAAGTAAGAGATAAATACCGATGATTGACATTGATCTTTCTTAAATTTTTATTTCCTGACAAACATAGGTCTCTTTTCTTTACAGTGCTATTCTCTGCCTGTGTTATGTGGTATTATGTATAGGGTGATAACGTATCTTTCGATTGTATTTTAATGGTGATAAAAGATACCATCTTGTGATGAATTTTTCTCCCTTTTGGATGAACTTCAGGTAATTATCTTTATGAAATATTTGCTTATATCGATTTATCTTGCGAATATTGCAGTACGACTAAACATTCCACATACTTCATTTATGATGGAGTCTGACAGGAATGCATGCCGTACCCCGTAAAGGTACTGCTTCTGTGTATCCGGTATCCTTATGAGAACCTTAAACCAATTCCTTGGAAGGAAGGAAAATAATAACCCGGATACAAGTCCTTCTGCCTGCATCCATACCCTAACTACCATGAACATGACATGTAAGCTCTTATTGAACTATGTATCTTTACTACTTCTTTTGGGATGCGAGAAGAATGTTGAAGAAGAAAACAGAATTCCCCTTTCGAATATTGAAGTCTCGTTTAACAGCGTGATATCTAGAGTTACCGATTTGAACTGGGACGCCAATGACCGCATCGGTGTTTTCATGTACTTGAGTGGCAGTGGTCTGTCGGAAGAGAGCGTTGTCAATTCAGTTCCAGCCTGCTACGTCTATCAGAATGGGGCATTCTGTCCCGAAGGAGAGGAAGACCGCTTGTTCTATCCGGTTGAAGAGCATGTGGACTTTGTGGCTTATTATCCGCTCCAGGATGTTTCAGGCTACAAGCTCGGGCTGGATATCTCTGACCAGCAGCATCCCTCTTCCTTTGACTTGCTTTGTAGCGACAATCTGAAGGATATTTCTGCTACTTTTACACCACTGACACTTGACTTTGCTCATTGTCTCAGCAAACTGAGTTTTGCCGTCAGTCTGCAGGAAGATATGCAGGAGTCGGATTTGAGTGATATGCAGATATTTATACGAGATGTTCCCATTAAGGCGACCTTCGACCTGTCAACTAGAAGGCTCGATCCGGAAGCCTCCTCAGCTTCTTCCTTGGCTGCACGGGTTACAGACACGAAGGGGGAGGCAATTGTATATCCGGGTGAGGCACGAAACCATACGGTGTCTGTCGTACTGCCTTCCGGGCATTATGATTTCTTCATTTCTCCGGACCAGGAGGATTGGAAGCCTGGTACGAAGTATCAGTACACCCTCTCTTTGGACCGGAGCACCAACAGTCCCTCCCTGAATGCGGAAATTTCCCCATGGAAAGACGGAGAGGCAGACAGTCTTTCGAACAAACCCGGCACAAACGTTCCTTTTCCATGGAACGGATCCTCTTCAGACCGTCATTGGTATAAAGCGACAGACGCGGTATTCACTCTCTCTCGTGGCAGCGAACTCAAGGGACTTGCAGACTTGGTGAACTCGGGCGTAACATTTGAGGGTAAGACTATCAGGCTTGGCAAAGATTTGGATTTGGGTGGTCATCCTTTCACTTCCATCGGCGATAGTACTCATGTCTTTGCTGGTACTTTTGACGGTAAGAGCTTCCACATCTTAGGTTACCTTCCGGACGTGACTGATACTTATGTGGGACTCTTCGGTAACAATGCCGGACATATATGTAATGTCACTCTTGCAGGTTCCGTGGCTGTCTCGCTGACTGCTGAAGACATGCCTTCGGTCATGGGCTGTTTGGTGGGTTATAATGTGGGCAGCATTGAGAACTGCACCAACTGTGCATCCCTGACAGCTTCTCTGAAATCCTTTAATGTGAAAAAACGTGGCTTTGATATGGGCGGTATTGCTGCCGTTAACTTGGGGCGTATCACCGGATGTCGTAACTACGGGCGTCTAGCCTACTCGTCTTCTGTGCCGAATGTGCCGGAGGTTCATGTTGGCGGTATCGTCGGTCTGCTGAAATCCGGTTCGATTTCCGATTGTTCCAATCACGCTTTACTGAAATGTAACGGCAACAATATCGAGCTTGGCGGTATCTGCGGATGTCGTAATTCCTTTACGGATAATCTTTCCAAGACACGGGCACTACTGTCTGCATGTGACAATTATGGCGAGGTCCGTCTTCCTGCCGTTTCCTTGATAGGCTATTGTGGTGGTATCATCGGCAGTATTGACGATTGGTCTTCCATCGAAGGCTGCCGGAACAAGGGTAATGTGTATTCCTATTCCACGGGAACCGGCAAATTGTCTTCAGCCTACGCAGGTGGCATTGTGGGACGTGGCGCACGATGCCTGATGAGCCGATGCTCGAACTACGGAAAAGTTACTGCTGGCCGGTCGCGGATTGGTAATAGAATACACGCCTATGCCGGTGGTATCATAGGTTACCTCTCTACCGATTCTGAACTACATGCAAGTGTGCACCATACAAATGCCCAGGTGGAATGCAACGAAATGCTCGGTGGTATTGTCGGTCGCATGAGGATTGTGGAGGATAAAGAGCACACCCCGGTTGTTTATGGCTGCAATATGAACCAAGGCTATCCAGCTAAATGGATTGGTTCGGAGGAAGATGACAATCCTACTAGCGGGGTGAAGATGGACGCACATGAAGAGAAATAAATGCTTTGTCATAGTCTTTGGAGTGCACCAATGGCTATGATTGCGATTTTGAGCTTAGTTAGTTAAGAAGGGACTGATTCTTTAGTGGAAGAGTCGGTCCCTTTTTATAGATACTGACATTATTTATCAAAGTCGATGAGCTGGCTGGATCGACCTATAGCCGAGATTTATTATTGTATATTTTACTGGATGTATTATCTTTGTCATTCCATATTAGTGACTTTATTTACAGATGCTAGGCTGATGTGTCTTTAAGTTCCTGTATTGCCCTTATTATAGATTATTTTGTAATGTGTCTCTTGCCCTAAAATGTTTTTTTGATTAAAAGATGTGAATTATATTATCTATCTCCTAGAATTTACTATTTTTGTTGTCGCAATTTTTGCAGGTATTTATTTCAAAGAAATCGAAGTCTTTTTACAAGAGTTTATAATGTTTATCTAGTTGTATCTGTAATGATTAGAATTGAATGACCCTCTTGTGACGATAGCTGATGGGATAGTTTTGGGATAAATGCCTCATATTTTACCTGTACTTTGGATTCGGTCCGCGGCAACAGAACTGAAATTTATTAACTAAACAAACAAATACTTTAAAAACTAAAAAGCTTTATTATGGAAACAACTAAGAAAAAATCTACGAAGATTTGGGGTATCAAAAATGCTGGTATAGTTATTATCTGCTGTTTCATCGTAGCAGTATGTATCTTCCGGTTCTTCTTGGGCGATGGCTCTAACTTTGTTAACAATGACCCGAACAACCACCCGGTAAACTTGTTGGGTACTGTCTATAAAGGTGGTGTGATCGTGCCGGTTATCCAAACTTTGTTGCTGACTGTTATCGCATTGAGCGTTGAGCGTTACTTCGCATTGCGTTCTGCTTATGGTAGGGGTTCTTTGGTGAAATTCGTTGCTAACATCAAGGACGCTTTGGCTGCAGGTGACTTGCAGAAAGCTCACGCAGTATGTGACAAACAACGCGGTTCTGTTGCAAACGTAGTAACTGCTACTTTGGTTAAATACGCCGAAGTTGAAAACAACAATGGCTTGACAAAAGAACAAAAGGTGTTGGCTATCCAAAAGGAATTGGAAGAAGCTACAGCTCTTGAAATGCCTATGATGCAGCAGAACTTGCCGATCATCGCTACCATTACTACTCTGGGTACATTGTTCGGTCTGCTTGGTACCGTTGTTGGTATGATCCGTTCATTCCAGGCTCTGGGTGCCGGTGGTGGTACTGACTCTGTTGCATTGTCAACCGGTATTTCTGAGGCCTTGGTTAACACTGCATTCGGTATCTTGACTGGTGCTTTGGCTGTTATCTCCTACAACTACTACACTAACAAAATTGATAAGTTGACTTATAGCCTTGACGAAGTAGGTTTCTCTATCGTACAGACTTTTGCTGCTACTCATAAATAATTTCGGCTCACCTTTTAAATCATTTTAATTATGGCTAGAGCTAAAATTAAAAAGAAAGATACTTTCATCGACATGACGGCAATGAGTGACGTTACCGTACTGTTGCTGACTTTCTTTATGTTGACTTCAACCTTCATTAAGAAAGAGCCGGTAATGGTTTCCACTCCTGCTTCTGTGTCTGAAATTAAGATTCCGGAGACGGATATCCTTCAGATACTGGTCGACCCGAAAGGTAAAATATTCATGAGCCTGGATAAACAGCAGGATATGCGTGCTGTTTTGGAGGCGGTAGGTAATGAGTATGGTATTGCATTTACGCCGACGGAAATACATAAGTTCTCACTTGCTCCTACTTTTGGTGTCGCAATTGGCAAGATGAAGCAATTCCTTGCATTGCCCTCTGACAAGCAGGACGAGATTTTGAAGAATGAGGGTATCCCCTGTGACAGCGTTGATAATCAATTTAAAGCTTGGGTACGTCAAGCGCGTGCCGCTAATCCGGATTTACGTATTGCTATCAAGGCAGACCAGACTACTCCCTATTCTGTAATTAAACAAGTAATGTCATCACTTCAGGACCTTCGAGAGAATCGTTACAATTTGATTACGAACTTGAAGGAAGTTGAAGAATAAAAAACTGGTTAAGGAATATGGCAGAAGTACAACAAGGTGCAAATGAAAAAAGAGGTAAAAGCAAACAGAAAAAGATGAATGTCCGCGTGGATTTTACTCCGATGGTGGATATGAACATGTTGCTGATTACCTTCTTTATGCTGTGTACCACGATGAGTAAGCCTCAGACGATGGAGATTAGTATGCCGGCGAAAGAAGACTTGACCGATGACCAGAAATCAAAAGTTAAGGCATCTGAAGCCATTACTTTGCTGTTGGCTGGTGATGACCGGGTCTTCTATTATGACGGACAACCCAACTATGAGGATTATACATCGTTGAAGCAGACTTCTTATAATGCAGATGGTTTGCGTGCTATGTTGCTGAAGAGAAATGCGGCAGCCGTGAATGAAGTAAACAAACTCAAGCAAGATAAGATTGATTTGAAAATATCTGAGGATGAATATAAGGAGAAACTGAGCGACATTAAGGGTGGAAAGAATACCCCGACTGTCATCATCAAAGCTACAGATGATGCTTCTTATAAGAATCTGATTGATGCTCTCGATGAAATGCAGATTTGCAATATCGGTAAGTATGTGATCACTGACATTACAGAAGGTGATGAGTTCTTGATCAAGAACTTTGATGCCAAGGGTACGTTGGCCAGTGAAGCTGCAGCACAACAATAATGAATCACACCTAAAATAATATAGATATGGCAAAAATAGATTTGACTTCTTTACAATGGTGTGATCTCGTTTTTGGAGATAAGAATAAGTCTTATGGTGCGTATAAGATGCGTGCCGACTCTCCAAAGCGTCACACACGCGCAATGATCATTGTGATTCTTGTAGTGGCTCTTGCATGTGCTCTCCCGACTTTGATAAAATTGGCTACTCCTGAACAGACTGTGGATGAAGCAATGACGGAAGTAACAACGCTTTCGCAATTGGATGAACCCGAAGTTAAGCAGAAGGAATTTGTAAAACCGGTGGAAGCAACTCCTCCCCCTCCTGCCTTGAAGAGTACCATCAAGTTTACTGCTCCGGTCATCAAAAAGGACGAGGAAGTGCCTGATGAAGACCAGATGAAGAGTCAGGATGAGTTGAATGCAAGTAAGACCAGTATTTCTATCGCTGACGTAAAAGGTAACGACGAAGAGCATGGTGCGGATATTGCCGACCTGAAGCAAGTCGTTGTCCAGGCCAAAGAGGAACCGGATCAGGTGTTCGATATGGTAGAACAGATGCCGACCTTCCCCGGCGGACAGGAAGAGTTGATGAAATACATCGGTAAGAACCTTCGTTATCCTGCTATTGCTCAGGAGAACGGTATTCAGGGACGTGTTATTTGTCAGTTCGTAGTTGGTAAAGATGGTAAGGTACGCGACGTTGTCGTTGTACGTACATTGGATCCTTCTTGCGACAAGGAAGCTATCCGCGTGTTGAGCGGAATGCCCAAGTGGATTCCGGGTAAGCAGAACGGTAAGGCTGTGTCCGTAAAATATACCGTGCCTATTGTCTTTAGATTACAGTAATGAGACTTGTCTCATTCCAACTCTATTAAGTGCGATGTTTTTGGGATTGCCGGTTGATGCCGGCATCCCAAAAACGATAGCACTTCAGTTTTGTTTCTTTTCTGAATAGCAGCCAGACTGGATGGCTCCTGTGGAATTTACAGCATCTCTAGCCTTTCGAATAATTAGAATGAAAACCCATTTTACATATCTCATTAGCTTTATGCTCTTAGGCCTGTTGGTTGCATGTCAGCCCAAGCCGAAAGACGGTCGTACGGATACGTTCAATACCGGTTCGGTGTATATTACTGCCGACGAAAGCTTCCGACCGATCATTCAGGAAGAGATTGATGTGTTCGAAGGACTGACTCCCGCAGCTACCATAAATCCCATTTATACAACGGAAGTAGAAGCCATCAGCCTGTTGTTGAAGGACAGTGTGCGCCTGGCAATTGCCACCCGTACATTTACACCCCAAGAATTACAGTCATTTGAAAGTCGCAAGTTTCAGCCGCGTGCCATCAAGGTTGCTGTCGATGGGTTGGCGTTGATTGTCAACCGAAGCAATCCTGACACGCTCATTTCAGTCAGAGACATACGCCGGATTCTGACCGGTGATGTGCAAAACTGGAAAGATATTTATCCGTCGTCAAAGCTGGACGACATCTGTCTTGTGTTTGATAACAAGAATTCAAGTACGGTGCGTTACGCCATGGACTCCATCTGTGGTGGAAAGCCCTTGGACAACAAGAAGGTCTATGCACTGGACAACAATCTGGAAGTAATTGATTTTGTCGCCAAGACACCCGAAGCAATCGGTGTCGTCGGCGTAAACTGGTTGACAAACCGGAGTGACTCGACACGGCTCTCTTTCCGTGATGAGATTCGGGTGATGTCGGTCTCTGCCGAAAATCAGGCACGTCCCGACAATTCCTACAAGCCTTATCAGGCTTACTTGTATTATGACGATTATCCATTGGCACGGCCAATCTATATACTCTTGAATGACCCCCGTAACGGACTGTCGTGGGGCTTCTCCAACTTCATGCAGAGCGATCGCGGACAACGCATTATCCTGAAGGCCGGTCTGTTGCCGGAGATTCTGAGAGGATATATCTCTGTGAGAGTTAATGACCAATAATAAGTAGAAGACTAAAATTATCTTGATACACTCTATGAAAAGACTAAATCTATTTTTATTAGGAGCGTGTGTGGCAGCAAGCTCACTCTACGCACAATCAGAAGATTGGAAAGCAGGCGTTGCCAAAGTGAAGGATTTGATCAAGACCAATCCTGAAATGGCTGAAGAGCAAGCAGACGATTTGTTGAAAGGCAAGAATAAAAAGAACGTAGAATTGGTTTTGGCCATTGGCCGTGCATACTTGGATGCCGGACAACTGGAGCAGGCGGATGACTACGCAAAGTTGGCTAAGAAGGCCGATTCCAAATCGGCAATCGTCTCTGTTTTTGAAGGAGACATCGCTGTGGCCCGTAAGGACCCGGGTACTGCCAGCCAACGTTACGAAGAGGCTATTTACTTCGACCCGAATTGCAAGGAAGCATACCTGAAGTATGCTGATATCTACAAAGCTGCCAATCCCAGTCTGGCTACCGGAAAGCTGGAAGAGTTGAGAGCCATCGACCCCCAGGCTGTGGAAGTTGACCGTAAGTTGGCTGAAATCTATTATTCTGCCAACCAGTTCGATAAGGCTGCTGATGCTTACGCACGTTTTGCTGAAGGCGATAAGGCAACTGAGAACGACCTGGTGAAATACTCTTTCGCTCTCTTCCTCAATCACAACTTTGAGAAATCCTTGGAAGTGGCAAATCTTGGTTTGCAAAAGAATCCTCAACATGCTGTATTCAACCGTCTGCGTATGTACAACTTCATTGACTTGAAGCGTTACGACGAAGCGAAGGAAGCTGCCAATGCTTTCTTTGGTGCATGCAAGGTGGAAGACCTGACTTACCTGGATTACCTTTACCATGGTACTCTTCTGGAGGCTTTGAAGGTATACGAGGATGCAGTTGTTTCTTTGGAAAAGGCATACGACATGAACAAGGAGCGCAGCGAAGTCCTCAATCAGATTGCATCGTGCTATGAAAGTGCCGGTAAATATGAAGAGGCAATCAATGCGTTCAACAAATATGTTGAGACACTGCCGGAAGACAAGAGAACTCCGGACCTCGTGTTCCAATTGGGACGTATGTATTACGGTGAAGGTACTACCACGGACAGCATCAACTATACTCCGGAGATGAAGACGGCTGCCTTGCATAAGGCTGATTCTACTTTCGGCAAGTTGGCTGAGCTGGTTCCCGATAACTACCTGGGTAATTTCTGGCGTGCACGTACGAACTCTGCACTTGACCCCGAAACTACGGCAGGTCTGGCTAAGCCTTACTACGAACAGGTTGCTACCTTGTTGGCTGACAAGGCTAAGGAAGACAGTCGTTACAACCGCTACTTGATTGAGTGCTACCGCTACTTGGGTTACTACTACCTGGTGGCTGAAAAGTACGAAGAATCAAAAGAGTACTGGAACAAAATCTTGGCTATCGATCCCGAAGATGCTATCGCTACGAAAGCATTGGAAGGTATTAAATAGTGGATAATTTTAGTTGTTTACGTGTAAGGAGGAGCAAGAGTGATTCTTCCTCCTCCTTTTTTATGTGTTGTCTGATTTTTTCGAATGTTTTCAACTGTTCCCTTTCTCGGTACCATGGTACGGAGGAAGGGAATTTTTTTTTTAAGATTTTCCCCTCAAGATAAACTTGGATACTCCATTGAGAGGCTCGTTGGGGCGTCTTGCGCAAGAGGACACAGCGTCTTGCGCATCTCCCTGGTATCCTCATGAGCATCTCGGCAAAAGGAGATGAGCAAGACGTGGACAGGCTCTTCAGCAAGAGGATGGCAACCTTTTCCGCAAGAAGCGTCGGTCTTTTCCGTTCGCCGGAATCTCGAGCTACGGAAGCCTGAGGAGGGGCAATCAGGTAGTGTCGAGCCCCGTACAATCTTATGAATAAGTGTGTTTAGTACATCTTGGATGCATGATTCTTCATGTCCCGATTTGGGTTTAATTAACAGTATGTAGAGAAGTCTGTCGAATTGTAATCTGAACCTTCATTTTCTCTTTCTAAAGTTCTTCATTCAGGCGCCTGACAGCTATAAATGGGAATCTGTTTTCCTCTTGAAGGAAAGCTCGCTTGAAAGAATGATTGACAAAATGTTCTCAAACGGCTGGATTGTGTGCAAAAAGTTCCTTCGGACTATTGCGTTATACCGGGTTTTTACCATATTTGCTAAAAATATGATATATGAATCCGATTAGAGACTTTGCCCAGATGACCGCACACCTGCAATCGCTCTCCCACAGGAAGCGCGTTGTGGTGGTCTGCCCGAATGACCCTCATACAGAGTATGCCGTTTCGCGTGCTTTGGAGGAAGGAATTGCCGATTTTGTATTGGTGGCCGATGCTCGTTTTGCCGCACACGCCGAGGAGATGCGCAGCCGTTGCCCGGAGCATGTGGACGTGTTGGTCGTTGCTACTCCTGACGAAGCAGCCGCCCTGGCGGTGAAGATAGTCCGTGAGCAGAAGGCGGATATCCTGATGAAGGGGTTAATCAATACCGATAACCTGCTGCGTGCAGTCCTTAATAGGGAAACCGGTATTCTGCCCAAGGGGGAAGTGCTGACGCATGTCACGGTGGCACATGTCCCGACTTACCCCAAGCTGCTGATATTCTCGGACGCCGCGGTAATCCCGCGTCCCACACTGGCACAGTTCAAGGCGATGATACGTTATGCCGTCGGAGTAGCACATTGTTGTGGGGTGGAGGAGCCACGTATCGCCTTGCTCCACTGTTCGGAAAAAATCAACGAGAAGTTTCCCCATACGCTCGATTATGCTGTCCTGAAGGAATGTGCCGTCCAGGGAGAATTCGGACGTGTGCAGATGGACGGTCCGATGGATGTGAAGACGGCATGTGATATCCACAGCGGCAACATCAAGGGGCTCTCCTCGCCGGTGGTGGGCAATGCGGACATACTGATTTTCCCGAACATCGAATCCGGAAACACCTTCTACAAGTCCATCACGCTCTTTGCCAATGCCGACATGGCAGGTACGTTGCGCGGACCGATATGTCCCGTGGTCGTGACATCGCGCAGTGACTCGGGACTCTCCAAATATTACAGCCTGGCACTAGCCTGCCTGACTGAAACCTGTAAATCCCAAATACCAGTCAACCATGAGAATCTTTGTTATTAATCCGGGGTCCACCTCGACCAAGATAGCGGTCTATGAGAACGAAAAGCAAGTGTGGGTGCACAATATCCGTCATTCCACGGAGGAACTTGCGGGCTTTGTCCACATCAACGAGCAGTATGATTTCCGTCGTCACCGGATTGCGGAGGCGCTGAAGGAGGCAGGAATTGATACGAAGTTTGACGCAGTCATCGGTCGCGGCGGATTGCTTCATCCCACACCCGGAGGCGTTTATCCGGTGAATGCGAAGATGAAGGAAGACCTGATTCATGCCGAGCACGAACATGCCTGCAACCTCGGAGCGTTTCTGGCAGACGACTGGGCTTCCCGGACGGGTTGTCCGGCATACATTGCCGACCCTGTCGTGGTGGACGAGCTGGACGAGCGGGCGCGTCGGACTGGACTGCCGCAGATTGAACGCCGTTCCATCTTCCACGCATTGAACAGCAAGGCGGTTGCCCGTCGCTATGCGGCAAGTCGGGGAGTGGCATACGAAGACATTGATGTCATCGTCGGACATCTGGGAGGCGGCATTTCCATCAGTGCACATCGGCACGGAAGAGTGATCGATGTGAACAATGCCCTTGACGGCGAAGGCCCGTTCTCTCCCGAGCGGGTCGGGACATTGCCTGCCTACGAACTGGCTGAACTGTGCTTCAGTGGACAATATACCTTGAAGGAAGTCAAGAAGATGATTACAACCCGTGGCGGGGCTGTCTCCTATCTGGGCACGAACAACCTGAAGACGGTGGAAGACCGTGCCCTGGAGGGAGATGTGGCATGCCGGGATTTCCTCGAAGCCATGTTCTACACTGTCGCCAAGCAGATTGGCGCCATGCATGTGGCATTGAAGGGGAAGGCGGAAGCCATTATCCTGACAGGCGGCATCGCCTACAGTGATTACTGCGTGGACCTGTTGCGGGAGCAAATCAGCTACCTGGCACCTGTGGTGGTGATTCCGGGTGAAGATGAGATGGGTGCATTGGCTGAGAATGCACTGGGCGCCCTGAACGGAACGCTGACTTGTCGGGAATATACTGGCGAGAAGCTGACGACGGCAACAGTTTAGGATTTAACGATATTGAGCTACCGAGATTTTTGAGGTGTTTGTGAGCCGTCAGGGGTTTTCCGCGGCTTGTCTCAGGCAATGATGTGCAAGCACGTTGCCGGGCCAACGAAACAGCCAGATACTTTCTCACAAACAGTAGAGTCGTTTTCAGGATATGATTTTGCGGGTGAGACCGGTCGTGAGGCCGGTCTCACTGTGTATAGGCAGCTGTGTCCATTTGTCCTCGGTTACTTGTCTTTAGGACGAATTGCATGTGTATTCGGACTTTTTGTCGTGTAGATGTCATCAGAAATGGCGTCTTTTGCATTGTAAAAATGTTATGAGGGAAATTGGGTATGGGTCATGCGGACCGACAGTTCCTCTGACGGTTCGCATGATTCTTCCCATATTCAGTCTCCTTTGTGATTAGGATGTCTGTGATTTCTGTGACACATATATGATGAGACCTAGGCCTGACGAACAAAGGATAAATCATTCTTTTTGACTCTTCTCTTTGTCTTGCTGTCTGTGTCCGTGGTAGCGACTATCCGGACACAGGCACAAGAAAGAGGACACGGCAGCCGCTTCCCCTCTGGACGGCTCTGTGTGCAGGAAGAGTTTTTCTGTAACTAGTCGTGGTTGACAAGGGACGAAGCGGAGAGAAGCGTCGGATGACATTTCTTTCCCTTCGTCCCCTCTTTTTCATGTGCCGGTCCATAAAAAGGGAAATAGAAGTTGTACATTGTCAGATTCTCTCTATCTTTGTGTACCATAAGAGGTTTAGTTTCACGATGACAATCCTGTAAAAACACGAAAAGATGAAAAAGGATGTAGCAACCTTGATTACAGAGACCCGCTTCTGGCAGCTCATCGAGGAGTCTCACGGCGGACGCAACCTGGAGGCAGTGTTGAGCCGATGCCCGGTGGAGGAGCTGATGGGTTTCCGTTACTGGTGGGAATATTTCGGACGTCTGTCTTACCGGCAGGACTTGTGGGCAGTGGCTTATGTCGTGCTGGGAGGATGCAGCGATGACGGGTTTGACAATTTCCGTTTCTGGCTCATGGCACGCGGACGGGACATCTTCTATGCGGCACTGGAAAACGCAGACTCCCTGTGCGATGTCTTCGGTCGGTTGAGCAGCCCGTCGGGCAGTGAATATCCGCAGCAGGAGGAGCTGGACTATGCTGTGATGAACGTCCTGGAAGAGGTGTACGGCAAGGACTTTGACGAAGAAGCCGCACGCTATGAATGGCCTGCCGATGTGCTGCCCCACCTTGACTTCCAGTGGGAGGAAGACGACGAAGAGTCCATCCACCGTGTGTGTCCGCGCACCTTCGACCGCTGGTGGGGCGACGACACCTTCTGAACCCCGGCTTCCCGCTTCCTGGACAGAAGCCCATAAAACTTCAAATGCGGTGTTGGTCAACTAGGCAGAATGAATTACTTTTGCAAAAAATAGCAGAGTATATGATACAATCAATGACCGGATACGGCAAGGCGACAGTCGCATTCGAAGGAAAGAAAATCAATGTCGAGATCAAGTCGCTCAACAGCAAAGCCCTCGACCTGTCCACCCGCATCGCGCCACTCTATCGTGAGAAAGAGATGGAAATACGCAACCTGATAGCCAAGCGGCTGGAGCGCGGAAAGGTGGACTTCATGCTGTGGGTGGAGAAAGATGTTGCCGACACGGCGACACCCATCAACATGGCAGTACTTGAGAACTACTACAAACAGATAAACACCATTGCCGAGACGACCGGCATCCCTCTCCCCGCCGACTGGTTCCAGACCTTGCTCCGTCTGCCCGACGTCCTGACCAAGGTGGAAATCCAGGAGCTCTCTGAAGAAGAGTGGACGGTAGTCAACGACGCCATCCATGAAGCCATCGACCGGCTGGTGGACTTCCGCCGGCAGGAAGGCGAAGCGCTCGAACGCAAGTTCAACGAGAAGCTCGACAACATCACCTCCCTTCTGGCATCCATCGAAGTGTATGAGACGGAGCGCGTCACCCGCATCCGCGAACGCATCACCGACGCGCTGGAGAAGACGCTCAGCGTCGATTATGACAAGAACCGCCTGGAGCAGGAACTCATCTATTACATCGAAAAGCTGGATATCAACGAGGAGAAGCAGCGCCTGGCAAACCACTTGCGCTACTTCCGCGAGACCATGCACGACGGACACGGGCAGGGCAAGAAGCTCGGATTCATCGCCCAGGAGATGGGACGCGAAATCAACACCACCGGAAGCAAGTCCAATCATGCCGAGATGCAGAACATCGTGGTGAAGATGAAGGATGAGCTGGAACAAATCAAGGAGCAGGTGCTGAATGTCATGTGATGTCGAATACACAAACTTACGTCTTATGGGTAAACTGATTATCTTTTCCGCCCCCTCGGGTTCCGGCAAGTCGACCATCATCAACCACTTGCTGCAGCAGGACCTGAACCTGGCGTTCTCCATCTCTGCGACCAGCCGTCCTCCGCGTGGAACGGAGCGGGACGGTGTGGAATATTTCTTCCTGACTCCCGACGAATTCCGTGAACGCATTGCCCGGGACGAGTTCCTCGAGTATGAGGAGGTCTATCCCGGACGTTTCTACGGCACGCTGAAGTCGCAGGTTGAGAAGCAACTGGCTGCCGGTCAGAACGTCGTGTTCGATGTCGATGTCGTGGGAGGTTGCAACATCAAGAAGTATTACGGCGAACGCGCCCTCTCGGTATTCATCCAGCCGCCATCCGTCGAGGAGCTGCGCCGTCGGCTGGTCGGACGCGGCACTGACGCCCCCGAAGTGATTGAAGACCGCGTGGCGAAGGCTGAGTATGAACTGGGATTTGCCCCGCAGTTTGATGTCGTGGTGGTGAACGACAACCTGGAGGAAGCCCAGCAGCGCGCCTACGACGTAATCCGTAACTTTCTAAACAGATAGAATCTCTATGCGTATCCTTTTCATTGTCATCATACTGGCAGCACTGGGTGTAGGCGGCTATGCCGTCTACAAGGAGGAGTATGTCATCGCTTTTGCCATGGTGTTCGTCATCTTCCTTCAGGTGGTGAACCTCCTGGGAGCTAAGAAACGGAAGAAGCGCTGATGGACACGCTCCCCCGGAAAGTCGGCATCTTCGGTGGCTCGTTCAACCCCATACACATCGGCCACCTGGCACTGGCGAACTACCTCTGTGAGTTTGGCGGTCTGGATGCAGTGTGGTTTCTTGTCACACCCCAGAATCCGCTGAAGCAGCACGACGACCTGCTCGATGACCATTGCCGGCTGGAGCTGGCACGGCTTGCCACTCAGGGGTATGACAAGTTCTACGTGTCCGACTTCGAGTTTCACCAGCCCCGTCCGTCCTACACCGTCCACACCCTCCAGGCACTCAAGCGTGCCTATCCCGAGAACGAGTTCCACCTCATCATCGGGAGCGACAACTGGAAGGTGTTCAACCTGTGGTTCAACCCGCAGCGGCTCATTGCCGAAAACAAGCTCATCATTTATCCCCGTCCGGGTTTTGACGTCAACACGGAAGAGCTTCCGCCCCAGGTGCGGCTGGTCAAGGCTCCTCTGCTCGATGTCAGTTCGACCTTCATTCGTGAAGGTCTGCGGCAAGGCAAGGACATACGCTTCTTCCTTCCCCCGGCCGTCTACGAACGTATCAAACAAGAAAACTGGTATTTATGAAACGACTCTACCTCTCGCTGCTGAGCTGCCTGTGTGCACTCTGCGCCTGGTCACAGCAAGACAACCTGTACCGTTACGACCGCATCCCCGATGCCTTCCAACAAGTGTTCAACGACGTGGCTGCCGAGTGTGTCACCTGCCTGGTCAATACTGCCAACGGCCAGTACTGGGGGCAGTCGCGTGACGGCGTGCTCTATGGCTACGGCATATTCATCAACAACAATGGTTCCCAGTGGGTGGGGCAGTACCGCGACGGGGAGTGCATCTTCGGCATTCTGATGGATGACAAGACTGCCAATGTCGGTTCGAAAACATTCTATTCGCTCTACGACCTCACCACGGGCGAGCTGCTCCGCATTCAGACTCCCGACGGAGTGTCGGCACCCGATGCCGCGACAGCCAAGGCTTACCGTTTCGAGTCGATGACCTATGCCAACGGTGACCGTTACGTGGGTGAGACCTGGAACGGCGAGCGTCATGGTTATGGCATCTATTATTGGAATGACGGACGTTTCTGGTACGGACAGTATCGCCACAATGTCCGTTGCGGTTATGGTGCCCAGTTTGACTTGGACAACAAGATTTTTATCGGGAAGTGGTTTGACAATGAGAAGCTGAAGGAGTGATTGTCGGGAGGGACGGAGGCTTACTGAACATCTTTGTTGATGGCCTTCCTTCTTTCGTGATTGTACGCGAAGTTATCTGCATAATTTTCATTCTTGGATGTGGAATGCCGCATCAGACTTTGGCTGAACGCAATGCAGTGTGCAATCTCATGGGGCAACAACCTTTCCAGATAATATCTGTGTGCTGATATTTCCGTGAACAGGGCTACCCATCCATCTCTGTCCATACGGACATCCGCATATCCCTTATACCATTTTATGGTGCGAGGGGAAGGGGGCTATCTTGTCGCCAAACTTGCGGCTTTTCTTCCATGCAGTCTTTTTGTAACCTTTATTTCTCATAAGCCATTCCTGTTATCAGAATACTCCCTCTTCAACGTAATCTCCACAATTTCACTGGGTGAGCAAAAACGGACGGGAAGGCGGGATGTCCCCAGTCCGTTGGTAATGATAACGGGGAGTCCGTGGCTGTCGGTACGCCGTCCGGTGAGCAGCCGACTGCCGTATTTGGAACCTGTCTGCGGCGTCCACAGACGGAAGAAGGAGACCTGTCCGCCATGTGTATGACCTGCCAAAGCCAAATCGGTGTGAGGCACGGGCACATCCTCCACGTAGTCGGGCGTGTGCGTCAGGAGAATGACGAAGTCGCTGTCATGCAGGGCGAGGGTGGGAGAGATGCCGTTCGCCTTCAGGTCGAACGGGTTGCGTACACCACTGACGATAATGAAGGAGCTGTCGCGCCACACGGTGTCGTTGCGATGTTCCAGCACACGGATTTGGTGACGTTTCATGCATTCCCGTATCTGCTCCGTGCAACGTTCATAGTCATTGTTTCCCAAAACTCCTGCTGTGCCGTAGGGCGGATGCACGCGTCCCAGCTCTGTGAACAACTCCTCCACGTACTCGCATCCCTCCTGGTAGTCACCCCCGAGAAGCAACAGGTCCGGTTGCAAGTCGCGTAGGGCGCGGACGAGATTGTGCAGGTGCTTCCGTTTGAACTTGCTCGGATAGTGGATGTCTGAGACAAAGGCGATGCGGAACCCGTCGAAGGACTGTGGTACCTGCGGATGTTCGAACGTGTACTTCCGCGTTCGTCCGATGCCGGGATAGTGACTGAGCGAAGCGCACGAGGTGAGAAAAAGTATTGACGTCAGTAAGGGAAAAAGTATTTTCATTTGTCTGTTTGTTGCTGCGGTCTCCTGCAAGAAGGCTTGCAATTAGTTGATTCTTTGCTCAAAAATAGCTTAATTTGATAGTATAACAAGAAAAAGGATATTAACAGACTAAAAAATTAAGGAATGAAGGCGAAAACAGTAGTGTTTGTCGCTCTGTGTATGTGGGGAGGGGGAATAACTGCCTCTTCGTCCGTTATAGAGGGACAATGGTTGAAGAAAAAGAAGAAAGTGGACATTGTTCAGAAAAAAGATTCCACAAATTCTGACTATGCAAAGCTGACACGAGGGGCCGTGGGTAAGCCGGGCCTTTTCATGACCTGGTATAAGACGGACAAGAATGAACTCTATTTTGAATTACCGGATTCGGCATTCAATCACACGTACATGTTGGCAAACCGCATCGCTCGAACAAGTGATACGCAGGATTTTGTAGCAGGACAGATGGTGTCTGCGCCGTTGATGATTCGTTTCTCGAAAGATAACCAAAAGGTGTATATGCACAAGGTGCAATATCAAAATGAAGTGGATGCGGCTGATCCGATAGCAGCGGCATTTCACCGGAACTTTGCTGATCCAGTGTTGAAGGGCTTCAAGATTGTGGCTCGGAATAAGGGTAGTGTGGTTATCAACATGACAGATTTTTTTGGGACGAACGAACGCATCATCAGTCCCATAAAACCTGATAATCCATTGGAAAAGTTGCTGGGAGGCAGTAAGTCACTAAAAGGTACGTTTCAGGCAGATGGCTCGAATATCATGCAAGTGAAGACTTTTCCGAAGAATATCGAAGTGGAGAGCCTTTTGTCCTACAATCTTACGCCACTCAATCGTCCGTACACTGTGGTGGTGCACCGCTCGCTTTTTGTGTTGCCTGATGACCCGATGCCTTGCCGTTTGCAGGACAATAGGGTGGGCTTTTTTAACGACATGAAGGAGCTGTACACATCAGGGCATGATCGCATTGTGGAGAGGACCTACATCAATCGCTGGCGCATTCGTCCGAAACAGGAGGATATGGAGCGTTATTTCCGGGGCGAACTGGTCGAACCGGAGAAACCGCTGGTGTTTTATGTAGATTCTGCCTTTCCAGACAAATGGAGGAGTGCAGTGAAACAAGGGATCGAAGACTGGAACCGGGCTTTTGAAGCCGCGGGTTTCAAGAATGTGGTGCGTGCGGTAGATTATCCTACGGACGACCCTTCGTTCGATCCTGATGACATGCGCTACAGTTGTGTCAAGTATGCAGCTACCCCAATTGCAAACGCGATGGGACCCAGCTATGTCGATCCGCGGACGGGAGAGATTCTCACAGCCGACGTCATCTGGTACCATAATGTGGTGTCACTTCTTCATGACTGGCGCTTCGTGCAGACAGGGGCAGTTGACCCACGGGTGCGTAAGTCTGTGTTCGATGACGAAGTGATGCGTGAATCAATTCGTTATGTGGCAGTACATGAAATCGGACATACATTGGGCTTGATGCATAACATGGGTGCCAGTTATGCATTTCCGGTAGATTCTTTGCGTAGTCCATCGTTTACTCAAAAGTATGGTACTACTCCTAGTGTTATGGACTATGCGCGCAACAATTTCGTGGCGCAGCCGGGCGATGTGGAGCGTGGCGTGAAACTTACCCCACCGGTACTGGGTGTTTATGATATCTATGCTATCAACTGGGGCTATCGACTGATTCCCGATGCAGATACTCCTGATGATGAAAAATCCGTGCTGGACCGTTGGATTGCGGAAAAGGCAGCAGATCCCATGTATGAGTTCGGAGCACAGCAGGCTTTCGCTACGGTCGATCCTACTGACCAGACAGAGGACTTGGGCAATGACCACATTAAATCGGGTAACCTTGCCATCGCTAATCTGAAGCTCATTATGGCGCATCTTCCTGAGTGGATGCACGAACAGGGGGCACGTTACGATGATATGGAGAAGATGTACAATGCCATTGTGCAGCAGTATACCCGTCACTTGCGTCATGTAATGCCTTATATAGGTGGTATACGTTATCGGGAGGTTCGCCAGGGTGATGGGGCAATGGGAAAGAACTATGTTGACAAGGTGCATCAGCAGGCGGCTATGCACTGGTTGCTGGAGCAGGCACGGACGTATGATGCCTGGCTCACTCCCAAGGAACTGTTTGTTAACTTTGAAGCCGGAATGAATATGAACGATAGGTTACGTTCCTCGGTCGTGGGCTGTCTGCTGAGTCCGACGGCGCTTTATCGCATAGAGGAAGGTGGACAATATGACCCTGAAGGCAACTATACCCTGTCTGCCTATATTGATGACGTAATGAAGGAGCTGTTCAAGCAGACCTATGCCGGACGCCGACTGACAGATGCGGACCGGAGTATTGAGGCCGCTGCTATAAACTTGATGATTCGTAACAGCGGACTGGCTGTGAATGCTGCAAAGAAAAGCAGTTCCTCGGCGTTGGATGCGTATGAAGAATTGATGCAGGAAACAGTATCCTCAGAGCCTGTATGTAGTCATGCAGACGATGCACACTCATTTGTCCGTCTGAATTTCAGTTTACCCTCACTGCCGAAAGAGAAGCTGGAACCGATGATGAGCGGATGCCTGCACCGAGTGTTGAGGCTCTATCAATCACGTCGTCTCGGAGCATCGGGTACAGACCGTGATTTCTATGATTATCAGATTACAATGATTCAACGAACGCTAAGTGCAGACTAATAAACTCTTAACTTATGAACAGGATAATCCATTTTTTAATCGTGTGGTGTTGTGTGGCCGGATTGGTGATGGCGCAGAACCATCGTTGGGAGCTTCGGGGTGTTGTGGTTGACACCAATGGGGAAGCGGTCATAGGAGCTAACATCAGTGTGAAAGGAACGAAGCTGGGGACCATAACAGACTTCGACGGTGCATTCACGTTGCAATTGCCCGATTCTGTACGTGCTTTGCAGGTGACGTATATTGGCTTTCAATCGCAGACTGTGGCGGTGACACCGGGGCAGACCTCCCTGCGAGTCGTGCTTCAGAACGATCTCCGTCAGCTGGACGAGGTTGTCGTGGTGGGTTATGGTACACAGAAGAAGACATCACTGACCAGTTCGGTAGAGATGGTCAAGGCGGATGACCTCTTGCAGATGGGAACGGTAAACCTCGATGAGGCATTGAGCGGACAAGCTGCCGGGCTTCAGGTGATGAGTACTACGGGAGACCCTAGTTCACGCAAGGAAGCATCCATCCATATCCGGGGTATCAATAAGGCACCTTTGCTGGTTATTGATGGTGTTCCCCGCTTCGGTACAAATACATCCGACGGTGAGATGTTGTTGTCCGATCTTAATCCGGATGATATTGAGAGCATTTCTATTCTGAAGGATGCGGCAGCTGCGGCTGTCTATGGTGCACGTGCTGCCAATGGGGTTATCCTTGTGCAGACTAAGCGTGCCGCAGGTAAACCGCAGAAAGTGTCGGTCAATTACCGCGGACAGTTCAACCTGCAACAGGCGACCAAGCTGCCTCACTTCCTCGATGCCTATGAGTTTGCCAAACTTTATAACCGTGCTGTGGCAAATACACCTTCCACGCCTTATGAAGCCTATACGGATGAGGAGCTGGAGATGATACGTACGCATGCTGCTCCAAACAAGTTTGGTGACGAGAATTTGCTTGATTATCTCGACGACTACGGTTATTCGATGATTCACAGTCTGTCGGTCAGCGGAGGCAATGATGCCGTGCGCTACTACTTGTCCGGTGGATATACTGATACGAGGGGACTCTACAGCGGTATCGGACGAGACCGTTACAATTACTCAATGAAACTTGATGCTACTCTGCTTAAAGGATTAACACTCTCGCTTGATGTCACAGGGTCCCGTTCACAAAACAAGAATACCAGTTACACGACACTCGAAGCTGCCTACAGTTACTCGCCCGTGCAGGTTCTGCGTTTCACCAACGGGCAGTTGGCAAGCATTGAAGGAGGTAATCCGCTGATTGCCGTTGATGGATTGGGCGGTTACGTGGAAGATAAGTTCAACATGAGCACCATTACGGCCACTCTTCGTTACGAGATCCCTTGGGTGAAAGGACTTTCCGCATACTTGCGTGGTACCTTCGACAATAACAGTATCATTAATAAGACCTTTGACAAGCCTGTAACACTCTATCTTTACGATGAAAACGAAGATACCTTCAAGGAAGATTCCAAGACTACCTATTCCAAGGCGAAAATTTCATTGGGACAGACCGATCGCTTTGTTGACAACAAACTGGTGGAATTAGGAATCAATTACAATCGTACCTTTGCCGAGATGCATGATGTGTCGGCGCTACTCATACTCAATTATCAGGACTACAAGAATCGCTATATGTCGGGTACAAATCTTGATATGCCGGGTATTTATCCTGAGACTATAGGTACAGCTGTGTCGGCAAAGTTGAGTGGCGATGAGTATTACAATGAACGTGCGTCAATGATTGGGCGTCTGACTTATGGTTATGGAAACCGTTACTTTGTGGAAGGCAGCTTTCGTGTCGACGGTTCGACGAAATTCCATCTGGACCATCGTTGGGGTTTCTTTCCTACAGTGTCGGCTTCCTGGGTATTGTCGAACGAACCGTTCTTCAAGGCCTGGCAACAACGGGTGTTGTCCAATGTGAAGTTTCGTGCTTCCTTGGGAATCTTGGGAGATGACGGAAGTATCGCTGATTACGCTTACCTGCTTAACTACATGTACACCACTCAGCAAGGTTACAATATTGGTGGAAACATGAAGCCGGGCATCGTAATGAGTACTGGAAACTATCCTAATCCGAAACTGGAGTGGGGGAAGAGTCGGGATTACAACCTCGGTATAGACCTTGGATTTTGGGATAATCGTATCAGCCTCTCCTATGAATACTACTGGCGCTACAATACCAATATGATTACCTCTGCGCCTGCCTACCTTTATCCGCCTTCGACCGGAGTGGAAGGCAATGTGCCGAGTATGAATTTTGGTAAGGTGAAAGCGTGGGGATGGGACTTGACTTTGACGCATCTCAATACCATTGGCGCATGGAAGTATAACGCAGCTCTGCGTTTGTCGAAGACCGATGATGTAGTGAAGGACTATGGTGACGAGTCGTCCGTCGATCCCTTACGCCGACGGGTGGGAAAGAGCAGCCTTGTGTGGTGGATGTATGAAGCTGACGGACTCTTTCAGACAGAGGAGGAAATCAAGAATCATCCTCTTGATCAGGACGGTAAGAAAAATGCAACTCTTGCTCCTGGTGACATTAGGTACAAGGACCAGAATGGTGATAACGAATTGACCGATCTTGATAAGATTGCCGTGAAGAATTCCTCGATGCCCGACATGACCATGAGCCTTCGTCTGGGCGTGGAGTACAAGGGATTCTTCATTAATGCAACCTTTCAGGGGGTCTCGGGTTACAAACAGGATATCAGTGACCTCTACACGCTGGAGAATAACTCCCTGCAACGTTTTCAGGACTATCACCTGACCGATACCTGGAACGAGGATAATCGTGACGCACATTATCCACGTATCAAGTTTGCCAACAAGAATGACAATAACCGCAAGGCATCTACCTTCTGGTAGCAGTCTTGCAACTTCGTACGTCTGAAGGCACTTTCTGTGGGCTACTCTATCCCGCGCCACCTTTTGAGCCGCGTGAAACTATCCTCGGCTTCTATTGCACTGCAAGGTTCCAACCTGCATACTTGGTCGTCATTGGAGAACATGGACCCTGAGACTTTGCGCGGCTATCCCGTGCAACGTTCCTATGGCGTAACTTTGAATCTTGGCTTCTAATTTCTATAAACGTGAACGTATGATACAAATAAAGAAATACCTTTTCGGCATGATTGCCTCGGTCTTGTTACTGGGCAGTTGTGATGATATCTTCAGAGATGCTCCCTACAATCGGCTCTCCCAAGAATCCATTTGGGCAGATCCGCTTCTACTGGATGAATATGTGTTGCCTTGGTACCGCAATATGAGTAATGGCTATTCCATTTACATGCCTACCAGCTCATGGCTGAAGTCCATGACGCGAGATTTCTTGCCTTGGTATGGCGACCAGATTACAGTGAGCCGTAATGACTGGTATAATAATTCCTACGGTGATGTCCTGAAATGTCGGGAGAACGAAATAACGCGTCGAAGTCTCAACGAATGGACTAACTGCTATACGCGCATTCAGTCTATCAATCTCTTGTTGGAGAATGCCGGAAAGATTTCCGAGGGGAGTCAGAAACAGCGTATCCTGGGTGAGGCGCACTTCTTCCGTGCCTATTATTATTACATGCTTCTGCGGCGTTACGGCGGTGTCCTGCTCATAGACCGGACTTATGATCCGCTCAACGACAAGACGAAGTTCCCCCGTGCTCCGTTTGCTGACATGGTGGCATTTATTGCTGATGAGGCTTCACAGGCAGTCACACTGTTACCTGTGGCTTATGAGCAGGCTGATGCCGGGCGTGTCACTCGTGGTGCTGCACTGATGCTCAAAGCCAAGACCTACCAGTGGGCTTCTTCTCCAGTCTTCCAGCGTAAGGAGAAAGATTTCCTGGGTTTCACAGATGATCGTATTCTAGATATGCTCCGTCAGGCGAAAGCTACTTATGAGGAGCTGTTCACTCTGGGTTATAAGTTGATGACCATAGAGGGTACTACGCAGGATGAAATCAAAGAGGAATACCGGAACATCTTCCTGACAAAGAATAGTATAGAGTCTATTTTTGAAGTACAGCATTCCGATGATGGAAACTTTGACACTGGTTTCGGACATAAACTGGATCGCGAAGCCAGTGCGCCCTCTTTCGGTGGTATCTATGCCGCTTATACGCCGACGCAGAATCACGTTGACGAGTACGGCATGCGCGGTGGAAAGACTGTTGTTGACCCGGCACATCCGTACGAGAATCGCGACTATCGCTTCTATGCCAATATCCTCTATGACGGCTGTACCTTCCGCAACCATGTGATGGAGATTCACTACACGCTCTTCGGCGGCAAAGAACAAGCCGGTGCTGATCTGACCCGTTACGGTACGTCGCGTAACGCTGGAGTGACCCGGACCGGTTATTACTTGGGCAAGTTTGTCAACGAGAAGCAGCCTATCGACACCGATGATACTTATGGTAGTTCACAGAACTATATTATTTGGCGTTATGCCGAGGCGTTGCTGGACTATGCTGAGGTGGTTTTCCGCTTGGGTGACACAGAGACGGCACTCGCCAAAGTCAACGAGATACGTCGGCGTGTGCACATGGACGCTCTCACGTCCCTTGATTGGGAATCTTTAGTGAATGAACGCCGTGTGGAGCTTGCTTTCGAAGAGAGCACCTATTGGGATCTCTTGCGCTGGGGAATAGCAGAAGAACGTATGAATGGCTCCAGCAACCCGCTGAAGGCTATGAAGATAGTCAAGGAGGAGGGTAAGTCCGACGTCTATACCGTTTCAAACATGAATGCCAAGCCTGAAGCTGTACGCGTCTTCAAGCCGATGCAGTACTATTGGCCTATTCCCTGGGACGAAGTACGCTACCAGAACATTGAGCAGAACCCGGGGTGGGTGGAGCTTTGAGTCTGCGGTAGCTATTCAACTTATAAATTACACGGATCGTGTATCTCTCTTATATTGGGAGAGGCACGGTCCGTGTATTTTTGTATGTGCTTGTTCTCATTGAATAATCCTGAAGTAAATATACCTACTTTTAGGTATTGCCCCACCTTTTTATCGGGCATAGCTTTGCATGCCGGAAAAAGATACCAATCAATTAATATAAACAGCGCATGAAAACAAGACAACTACTGGTGGCATCGATGGCTCTCGTTGCCCTGACTCTCTCGGCATGCTCGGGAAACAGTAAAAACGCGGCGTCGGCTGAAAACACGGAAGTGCAGACGGCGGCAGTGATGAGTGTGGACGACCTGCTCGCCCGTGCCGATTCGTTGGTAGGACAACAGGTGAACTTCCAAGGGGTATGTACCCACACGTGCAAGCACGGAGCTACGAAAATGTTCATGATGGGAAGTGACGACACGAAGACCATCCGTGTGGAAGCCGGAAAGCTGGGGGCGTTCGACACCAAGTGCATCAACTCCATGGTGGAGGTGACGGGAACGCTCGTAGAGCAGCGCATCGATGAGGCTTACCTGCAGAACTGGGAGGCGCAGCTGAAGGCACAGACGGCCAAGACGCACGGAGACGGCGAGGCGGGATGTGACTCAGAGAAGAAGGCGCGCGGCGAAACGGGAAACACTCCCGAGGAGCGCATCGCCGACTTTCGCGAGAAGATAGCCCAGCGTAAGGCGGACTCCGGAAAGGATTATCTCTCATTCTATTACGTAGAAGCGCAGAGCTATGCCATCAAGTAGAGGGGCTGCCTTCCGCAAGCTCTGCCGGTGGCTGCACCGCGACTTGTCGTTCTTCTTTGCCGGGATGGTCCTGATTTACGCCCTTTCGGGGCTGTTCATGAACCACCGCAACGACATCGACCCGCAGTACACGGTCCGACGGACGGAGTTCCGGGTCGCTGACAACTTGCCCGGAAAGGAGGGGATGACGCGCGAACGGGTGCTGGAGCTGCTCCGTCCGCTGGATGAGGAGGAGAACTTCACGCAGTTCTACTTCCCGCAGCCCGGGCAGTTGAAGGTCTTCCTGAAGGGAGGCTCTTCGCTGGTGGTCGATGTAGCGACGGGACAGGCTGTCTATGAGTCGGTCAAGCCCCGTCCGGTCATCGCGCCGATGGTGCGCCTGCACTTCAATCCCGGCGGCTGGTGGACGTGGTTCGCCGACGCCTTCTCGGTGTGCCTCATCCTCATTACCCTCACCGGACTGTGGATGGTGAAGGGACCGAAGGGCTTGTGGGGACGCGGAGGCATCGAGCTCCTTGTGGGCATCCTCATCCCCCTCTGCTTCCTGCTGTTTTAATCCGAATCGGTCATTAGAGTTTGGACCGGTTGCCCGGGGCACACGTACGTCTGTCTCCGGGCTGACTTCACAATTCATTCTTTACTCCAACACAATGTCTCCAATCTTAGCATGCAAACACCTGACCCATTACTATGGGAAACGGAAAATCTATGAAGACCTGAGCTTCGAGGTGCCCCGCGGACGTATCCTCGGGTTGCTGGGCAAGAACGGTACGGGCAAGACGACGACCATCAACATCCTGAGCGGATACCTGAAGCCTCGTTCCGGCGAATGCCTCATCTTCGGCGAGAACATACAGACGATGCCTCCGGCATTGCGCCGCAACATCGGGCTGCTGCTCGAAGGTCACGTGCAGTACCAGTTTATGAACATCACCCAGATAGAACGTTTCTACTCGGCATTCTATCCCGGTCAGTGGAAGAAAGAGGCCTACTATGAGCTGATGCGGATGCTGAAGGTCGCTCCCGGGCAAATCATCTCGCGCATGTCCAACGGGCAGCGTTCGCAGGTGGCGCTGGGGCTGATCCTGGCACAGAACCCCGAACTGCTTATCCTCGACGACTTCTCGCTGGGACTTGACCCGGGCTACCGCCGTCTCTTCTCCGACTACCTGCGCGACTATGCCCGGGCAGAGGGTAAGACGGTCTTCCTGACGTCGCACATCATCCAGGACATGGAGCGGCTCATCGACGACTGCATCATCATGGACTACGGGCGCATCCTCACCCAGCAGCCCGTCGGACAGCTGCTTGACACGCTGCGCCGTTATACCTGCCGTGTGCCTGAAGGCTATGTGCCCCGGCTTCCCGAGGCGTTCCATCATCCGTCGGTTGTGCGTGGCGTGATGGAAACCTGCTCCTTCCTGCCTCCCGCCGAGGTGGAACGGGTCTTCGCCGAGCAGCAAGTGCCCTACAGTGAGCTGAAAGCCGAGAAAGTGAACCTGGAAGATGCCTTCATCGGGCTGACGGGAAAGTATTGATACAGTTAAAATCCGAAGAAAAAATGCTGCAAGCCATCTTTTATAAAGAGTGGATCAAGCTCCGCTGGTATTTCCTGCTGGCGGTGCTGGTCACGAGCGGAGTGGCGGGTTACTGCCTGCTCCGCATGGACCGTGCGATCGAGCTGAAAGGAGCCGCGCACATCTGGGAAGTCATGGTGTTGAAGGACGCCGTGTTCATCGATTACATGCAGTTTGTTCCCCTGTTGGCAGGCATCCTTGCCGCTCTGGTGCAGTTCATGCCCGAGATGCAGCGCAAGTGCCTGAAGCTGACGCTGCATCTGCCGTGTCCGCAACAGCGGATGGTGTTCAGTATGCTGGCGTCCGGCGTGGTGCTGCTGGCAGGCTGCTTTGCCGTCAACATCGGGGTGATGCTCGCCTACCTCCCGACGGTCCTTCCTGCCGAGCTGACACGTAACATCCTGTCTGCCGCTGCCCCCTGGTATCTGGCAGGCTTTGCGGGTTACCTGCTGACGGCGTGGGTCTGCCTGGAACCGACGTGGAAGCTCCGCGTGTGCAATCTCCTGATAGGTGCCTTGGTGGTGCGTGCCTATTACCTTGCCCCCGTTCCTCAGGCATACAACGGGTTCCTGCCCTGGCTGGCGCTCTACACGTTTGCCCTGTCGCTGCTGGCGTGGATTTCCGTGTCGCGCTTCAAAGCCGGGAAACAATGATTGATAACGGACTAAACTCAACCAATCTATGATACGTATTAGCAAGATATTCCTGTTTGTCACCCTTGCCGTGCTGGCGGTGTGGCAACTGCCCTGGTGCTATGCCTTCCTGACGACAAAGGCGGCTCCCTCCCGTTTTGTCATGTACAGCTCGCTGCTGGACGATTTCATCCTCACGGGGTATACCGAAGGTGTGGGCATCACCCGTCAGGACCCTGCCGGGCACACTTATTCCGAACACGAAGTGGACAGCCTGTTGCCGTTGTTCTACATGCGTCAGCTGGTAGCCGACGAACGTTTCCCGGACAGTCTGTTCGGCGTCGCGGTCAGTCCGCGCGAGGTGCAACAGACGTCGTTCAACTTCCGCATGCGTCCGTCGGCGGTCAATGCTCCTCAGACGGGGCTGTACTTCCTGCTGGAGTCCATGCCGAAGCGTGTCGACCTGGAGATGCCTGCGGACGCCTTCCGTTTTACCGGGGAAAGGGTGGAATTCATCGTCATGGACACGAATACGCCCGATGCCGGGAAGAGTGCCCGCTACACCCGTATGTTGTCGGACAAGGGCTTCCGCTTCCCTCCCCGCGAAGTGTCGGGCAACCCGACGACCATGAAGGAGTATGACAACGGTTACCTCCTGCTCGATGCCGACGGCAAGCTCTTCCACCTGAAGCAGACGGTGGGTCAACCCTATGTGAAGCCCCTCCCGTTGCCCGACGGGGTAGAGGCGGAGCATGTGTTCCTCACGGAGTTCCGCGACCGCCAGCTGTTGGGCTTCCTCATTGACACGGAGCATCGCTTTCACGTCATCCGGGCGGACGGGACGATTGTCCGCACGGGCATTCCCGCTTACGACCCGGCACGCGACCAGCTCACCATTTTCGGAAACCTGTTTGACTGGACAGTTTGTGTCTCATCGCCCGGTGTTAATCATTACTATGCGCTTCGGGCGGACGACTATGCGCTTGTGAAGAGCCTGGACGTGGAGACTGCCTCGGACGAGGTGCCCGGACTGAGCTTCACGTCGCCTTACGACCGCTACGTTCGTCCGCGGTTCTGAAACGGTGCGGATGTCCGTACCGGCGGCTCGTCCGATAGGTAACCTCCGGCTGGTGGGTGTATAACAAAATACCTAAAAATGGTGATTGTGCCGCCGGAGGGCTTCCTCTACTTTTGTTTGATTATTAAAAGGATTCAGGATGCAGAAACAGACGTACCTCATTTATCTCATGTTGTTCTTTTTCGTCGGAGTCCCATGCTCCGCCTCCCGTGCCCGACAGGCTTCCCCGGTGGAACGATGGCTTCGTGTCATCCTCACTGAGTCGGAAGGGAAGGAACCTCTATCCTACGCCGCCTGTTCGCTGACGGCAGGGGAGGGCAGGACCTATACGGTGGCAGCCGACGAAGCCGGACTGTGTACATTCCGCAACCTGCCGCCGGGCACGTACCGGATGCAGGTGTTCTACATGGGACAGACCTTCCGTCAGCCCGACCTCACGGTGGACGACCGTTCGCAACGCACCGTCCGCCTGCGGGTCAACTACAACCCCATCCGCATCGGTGAAGTCGTGGTGACGGCATCCGAATCGAAGTCCCTTTCTACAGCTTCGAAAATTGGTCTGGACGCCATCCGCCACATACAGCCGTCGAGCATTGCCGACCTGTTGGAGCTGTTGCCCGGCGGACGGTCCTCCGACCCCAATTTTGCCACACCCCAGGTCATCCGTCTGCGCGAAGCATCTCCCGTGGGCAGCAACTACAATACCTCTTCGTTGGGGACGCAGTTCCTCATCGACGGGGTACCCATGAGCAACGATGCCAACCTGCAGTCCACCCCGGCGTACAGCAACTACGGCAGCAGCTTTGTCAACAGCGGTGTCGACATGCGCTCCGTTTCGACGGACGACATCGAGTCGGTCGAAGTCGTGCGCGGCATCCCGTCGGTGGAATACGGCAACTTGACGAGCGGCATGGTGAAGGTGAACCGCAAGCGGGGCGGCACTGACCTGAATGCCCGCTTCAAGGCGGACATGTCGAGCAAGCTTCTGTATGTGGGCAAGGGGATGGAGTGGGGCGATGCCCCCGACCGTCTGTCGCTCAATGTCGGCTTGAACTACCTCGACGCCAAGTCCGACCCACGCAACAACCGGCAGAATTACAACCGACTGACGGGGAGCGTCCGTGTGGATAAACGCTGGCTGACGGATTCGCCCTTCCGCTATACGTTGGGTGGCAACGTGGACTATACCGGTTCGTTCGATGACGAGAAGTCCGACAAGAACCTGGACAACGGCGATATCCCTCTGGAACGTTACAAGTCCTCCTACAACCGGGTGGCATTCGGCACGAACTTCCGCATGGCTGCCAAGGACGAGGAACGCTTCTTCCGCAGCCTCGACGCGACGCTCTCCTTCACCATGGAGAACGACCTGATTGACCGCTGGAAGTACGTTGCCATGACGGGCGAGGTCCCGCTTTCGACGAATTTGGGTGAAGGGGAATACGACGTCACGGTCGTCCCTTCCCGGTACGAAGCCTCCCTGCGTGTGGAGGGACGTCCGTTCTATGGCTACGCAAAGGTGGTCACCTCTTTTGAACGTCTGCGCGGCGAGGCATCCTATGGGCTGAAGGCCGGTGCCGACTGGAGCATGAGCAAGAATTACGGCGACGGCACGGTGTTTGACCCGACCCGTCCGTTCTCGGTCGACATGAACCTGCGTCCGCGTGCCTTTAACGAGATACCTGCGCAACACCAGGGTGCCCTCTTTGTGGAGAGCAATTCCACGCTGCCATTGGGTGCCTTCCGCCTGCAGTGGATGGCGGGACTGCGCGCCCAGACCCTGATGAACCTGGACAGCCGTTACGACTTGCAGGGGCGTGTCTATCTCGACCCGCGCCTGAATGTGCGTCTGGACCTGCCGCGCTTCCAAGTGGCGGGCGATGAGATGAGGCTGACGGTGGCAGGCGGTACGGGCTGGCACACCAAGATGCCCACGATGGACCAGCTATATCCAGACCCCGTCTACTACGACATCACCCAGCTGAACTATTGGTCGGCGGACGCGGCGAAACGGCGCATCAACGTGCGGGTGTTCAAGCTCGACCCGACGAATTTCAAGCTTCGCGCTGCCCGCAACTTCAAGTGGGAGGTGCGTGGCGATGTGGACTGGAAGGGCTGTTCGCTCTCGGTCACCTACTTCCAGGAGGACATGAAGTCCGGCTTCCGCTCTTCCTCCGAGCCGGTGACAATGGTTTACAAGGATTATGACGAGTCGGCAATCGACGCGTCGACGCTGACGGGACCGCCCTCCCTGGAGACTACCCCCTACGTGACCGATACCCTGCTGACCACCCGTTCAAGTACGGTCAACGGCAGCCGTACGCAGAAGCGCGGTGTGGAGTTCACGCTGACGACACCCCGCATCCGTCCGCTGCTGACGAAGTTCACCGTCACGGGAGCCTGGTTCAAGACTGTTTATAGCAACAGCCTGCCCGAATACTACAAGCCGACGATGGTGGTCGACGGAAAGTCCTATCCCTACATCGGCTACTACGAGGATGAGGACGGCTACGTGCGCGAGATGTTCAACACCAACTTCACCGCCGACACACAGATACCCCGTCTGGGGCTGATTTTCTCCACCTCGTTCCAGTGCCTGTGGTTCACCGGGAGCCGGAACAAGCCGCGGAGCCTGTATCCGCTGGAGTACATCGACAAGAACAACGAGCGTCACCCTTTTACGGAAGAGTCGGCGGCAAATGCCCTGCTTTCTGCCTTGGTGCGCGAGTTCAACACGACATCCTATGACTACAACCGGATACCGTTCAGCATGAACATCAACCTGAAAGTCACCAAGACACTCTACCGCGACCGCATTGCGTTGGCGGTGTTTGCCAACAAGCTGCTGGACTACACGCCCTCCTACCGCACCCGTTACGGCTCCCTGGTGCGGCGCGATGTGCAGCCCTATTTCGGCATGGAGCTGAACTTTAAACTGTAACGATAGCCTATGAAACGACAAGTCCACTTCCTGTTTCCCTGTCTGCTGGTACTCCTGACGGTGCTTACCGCCTGCGAGGACCGGGGCGATGAACACCTGTTTTGCGACGTCACCCTGATGACTTCGTTGCCCGACGGGCGTTCCATCGTGCGGATGGAGGCAGACGCCTCCTTGGCAGGGACCTTCCTGCGTAACGTGAACAACCGGCAGGAGTATGATTTTCCCCTCTTCGTCAACAACCGCGGGACGGTCCGTGTGCAGAAGGGGGTCTACCTCATCTCGTTCGATGCACGTGCCACATTCTCCGACGGGACGACGGCGCGGGTACGCAGTTCGCAACATGCCAACCCCGAGAAAGCCGTCACCCTGCTCAACGATACCGAGGCGGTCGTCCTCCAACTGACATTACTCAACTAAACCCGGCACACTCATGAACAGACGTTTTCGATTGGGACTGCTATTCGTTGCCGCACTGCCCGCCCTGGCACTTCAGGCGCAGGAACAGAAGGCACAGCCCGACATCAATCTCCGTACGGTGGAACACCTGTCGTCCTTCGCACAGACGGGACGTTTCGTGTCCGACCGCTCGGCAGCGGCAGCCTTCTTTCGGAGTGACCATGCGTTCACCGAGCTGAAAGGACAGCTGGATTGGCGTCACGAGGACGAGGCATTTGACCCGGCACAAGGGAACGAAGCCCTTGGCGGCATGTTCCGTGTGGAGTCCTACCTCCGCCTGGACCCCCGCTCGGCAGTCTTTGCCGGAGCAGATTATACGAACGGGACACTGCGAAACGTCCGCTGGAACTCCACGTCGGACTACCGCCTGCTGTATCCCTACATCCTGGCGGACTCCATCGGGGGCGACCTGAAGCAGGAACAGTATCACTTCTATGGCGGCTATACCCGTATGGACGGACGCTTCAACTACGGCATCACTGCCGGCTACCGTGCCTCGCAAGCCTATCGTCAGGTGGACCCCCGTCCGCGGAACATCACTGCCGAGCTGTCTGCCGACCTGTCCGCCGGCTATCGGTCGGGCACTTATGTGCTGGGAGTGGCAGGCGGCATCCGCACGTACAAGCAGCAGCAGAGCGTGGACTTCTACGACCCCAACGGAGCGAACACCTCCGAGTTGCACTTCACCGGACTGGGCACGTTCTACCGCCGTTACTCCGGTACCTCGTTCACCGATACGCAGTATCGCGGTACGGGTTATCACGCCGCGCTGACGCTGGTACCCCATGACGGGGCTGGCTGGTACGCTTTGGCTGACTATGACCACTGGACGGTGGATCGCAACCTCGACGGGCTGAACACGGCGACACTCACCACGCTGACCGTTCACACGCTGACGGGAGGACTTGCCTGCAAGCATCCCGGGCAGCACGTCGACTGGGCAGTGAAGGCCACTGGAGCCTACAGCGTCCGTCAGGGAACGGAGCACGTGATGGGCAGCGGGGATGTGAACGATAACCAACCCCTTGCCGGACAACAGCTCTACAAGAGTCGCGAGGCAGACGCCCGGGTAGAAGGGCTGGTGGAGTGGAAACGTCCGGCAGGCAGATGGTCGCTGCGCCCGTCAACGGACTTCCGGTGGACCAATGAGGAGTATGTTTATCCGCGCCGTCGGCTGGAGGTAGCGGAAGTGAATGCCGGGGCAGCCGTCGGGTTTACCCGCTTGCAGAAGGCATGGCTCCTGGATGCTTCGGTAGGCGGCTGGCATGCCGTCAACCTGACGGGGACCTTCGATATCCCGCTCGACGACACCGACCTGCGCATCTACCGTTATCTTGAAACGTCCTACCGTCGGCGGACCGACAGCCGGACTATGGTAGAGGCACGGGTGCGAGTCCAACGCCGCCTGTCGCTCACTACGGCGCTGTTCCTTTCAGCTTGCTACGGCAGGCAGTTCTACGGTGAAGGCATGAGCGACGGCAGGCTGCAGGTAGCGGCAGGGTTGTGCTTCTAGGCTGTGCCCTTCCGCAGATGATGGAATATTACAAACCAACAATTTCATAAACTCACAAAGCAATGGAAAAACTTAAGAACGTATGGCTGCTGCTCCTCCTTCTGGTAGGCATGGCAGCATGTAGCGACGATGACGACAATGTACAAGTCACCCTCTCGACCCGGGAGGTGAAGCTCGAAGTGACAGGCGGAACGACCACTTTCACCGTGCAGACCGTCGGTGACTGGACCATCGAGACCGACGGACAGTCGTGGTACACCGTTTCACCCCAGCAGGGGACCGGCACGACGGAAGTCACCGTGACAGCTGAAGCATCCGGGGAAGTGGCTTCGCGCAGTGCCAATCTGGTGGTGCGCAGCGGAAGTGCCCTGGCTACGCTGGTGGTCACTCAGACAGGTACGGAGAATCCTGCCGACCCGAGCAATCAGACCATCAAGGTGCGTGCCAAGGGCGGTGACCGGGAAATCGTGTTGCCGGCAAACGAAGGTTATGAAGTGACCATTCCCACGGATGCCGATTGGGTGAAGCTGAAAGAGAAGAAGTCGGGGAGTGTGGTCCTGACGCTTGCCGCCAACGAGGCGGACGACCACTATCGTACGGCTGCCGTGACCGTCAGCAAGACCGATGGCTCGCACCTCGCCACCCTCAACCTGTCACAGAGCTGGCGCAACGTGGAGCCGGGTGAGCTGTTGTTCCAGGAGGTCTTCCTCACCAGCAACCTGATTGCCGAGACCGGAAAGACCGACTCGCGCAACATGGAGCAGTACTTCATCCTGACCAACAACACCGACGAAGAGCTGGAAATCGGGGGCGTGGCTTTCGCCGAGAGTGCCATCACGACGCTCAGCACCACGATGACCAACCAGAAATGGGAACCGGACAACCGCGACAACGTGGCTGCCATCCAGTCGCTGTACGTGATTCCGAAGGACCGCGGCAAGCATACCCTCGCCGCCCGTGAATCCGTTCTCATTGTCAACAATGCACAGAACTACAAGGCGACCAATGCCACCTCGTTCGACCTGACGGGAGCCGATTTCGAGTGGTACAACGAGTCGACCGTCAGCTCGATGATGGACGTCGACAACCCCGATGTGCCGAACATGGATGTATGGATTTCCAACTCCATGACCATCTACATCCTGAACGTGCAGATGAACCACGGCTTTGTGTTGGTATCCCTGCCTGCCGACCTGACCGCCGCCACCTTTGTGGACAACGATGCCTATCTCTGGAGCGGCACACGCTCCTGGCAGGTGGCTTCGACCGGACGCGACTTCTCGACGAAGTTCAACTACCAGGCTGTTCCCAATGACTGGGTGATCGATGCGGTTGTAATCGGTACGAAGGAAGGCTTTGCCTACAATCCCTTCGGCAGTGCGCTCGATGCCGGCTTCACCTACTGTGCCGTCAACAGCGACGACACCAGCCGTTATGGGAAAGCCGTGCGCCGCAAGGCCAACACCGACGGCACCCTGGTCGACACCAACAACTCGACCAATGACTTTGAACCGGCCGTTGCCGCTTCATTGGCAAAATAATCCCTTCCCCTGTCATTGGTTTTCGATGCTTGTCAGCGCGGACGCTCCGGCGATAAAAAGCCGGCAGCGCCCGCGTTGCCTTTTCCGGAATATGCCTACTTTTGCAGGCGGAAGGCGGAGAGGCAGTGTCATCCTTTCTCCCCAAAGCCTTCTCTCCGGTAAAACCAGAAACAAATGGAAAACGACGTAAAGACCAATTCTCCGCGTGCATGGCTGCTTGCCGCACGTCCCAAGACCCTCTCTGCTGCGGCAGTCCCGGTCATGGTCGGTTCGGCACTGGCAGCCGCCGACCTGGGTGCAGACTTTCAGGTCCTGCCCTGTGTGCTCTGCTTCCTGTTTGCCTTCATCATGCAGATTGACGCCAATTTCATCAACGACTATTTCGATTTCCGCAAAGGGAGTGACCGCACCGACCGGCTCGGTCCCGAGCGTGCCTGTGCACAGGGATGGATTACGCCCCGTGCCATGCAGGGAGGCATTGTCGTGACTACGCTGCTTGCCTGTGTGGCAGGCTTGCCGTTGCTGTGGATTGGCGGATGGGAGTTATTGCTGGTGGGAGCCGTCTGTGTGCTGTTCGCCTTCCTTTATACCCTCGGGTTGTCCTATCGCGGATGGGGCGACGTGCTCGTGCTGGTGTTCTTCGGTTGGGTGCCGGTTTGCTTCACCTACTATTTGCAGACGGGTGTCTGGACCTGGGCATCCGTGGTCTGTGCCACAGCCTGCGGACTGGTCATTGACACACTGCTCATGGTCAACAACTTCCGCGACCGCGACCAGGACCGCATCAGCGGCAAGCGTACCGTGGTGGTCCGTTGGGGGGCACGTGCCGGCAGCACCGGTTACTTGTGGCTGGGCTTCCTCTCCTGCGTAGGTTGCCTGTCGCTTGTGGCAGGCGGTTATCTGTGGGCAGCAATCCTGCCGCAGTTCTACCTGCTCCTCCACATCAGGACCTGGCAGCTCATGGTCAGCCTCCATCAGGGCCGTGCGCTCAACCGGGTGCTGGGCATGACGGCACGCAACATCTTCCTTTTCGGATTGCTGCTCACCGTCGGGTTGCTGTTGCAGTGCCTGGGATAGAGGATGCGGGGACTAGCCTTTCGTCTTCTCTGTCAGCAGGGCGAGTCCCTTGGCTGTCAGCAGGTACTTCTGACGGGGATGCTTGGGCTTGTCGGGATAAAGCATGGCGACAACTCCCTCCTGCATGGCAGGCGTCAGGTAGGTGTCTATGAAGCTCTCCCGGTTCTTCAGTCCCAGGGCAGCCAGCATGCTCTTGACGGACAACTGCTGACGGTTCAGTACCTCGATTAGCCGATGGACGTTCTCATTGGGTATGTTCCAATGACTGTCGTTACTTGTCGGGTTACTTGTCGGGTAGCTTGTCGGGTTACTTGTCGGGTCAGGTAGTTTCTCAGGGGCATTGACCAAGAGATAACGGTTGCGCAGTTCGTTCTGTTCACCCATCAGCAGGTTGCGAAGGAAGCGTTCCAGATATTCGCGGTTGGCCGTGATGCCTTTTTGGATATTCTGATAGTTGGCACGCACCAATGCGTTTCTGAAGTACCACGCATGTTTGGCAAACAGGTCGTTTTCGATGTGAAATCCCATGGAACGTAAATACTTGATGGCGAATACGGCTGTTGTCCGGGTATTTCCCTCTCCAAAAGGATGTATCTGCCACAGTCCTGCAATGAACCGGGCAAAATGCCGGATGAAGCCTTCCGGATTTACTCCGGAATAGTCGAACTGCCGTTCCTGTTCCAGGTCATATTCGATGGCCCTCCGGATATCCGGGGCAGAAACATAGAGGACACTTTCTCCTCGCAATACCCATTCCCTTTTGGAGATGTTGTAGTCTCTGATTTGACCGGCGAATTTGAATATCCCGTCAAAAATCCGTCGGTGGATGGAAGTCAGTCCCACCAATGTGAATGCAAAGGTCTGTTCCGTCAATAGTCGTCGGATATTGACGGAAGCCTTGTCTGCCTCATGCTGTTCTTCGTCTTCCTCAGTATGGATTCCCTTTGATTCATAATAGCTGTGTATCAGTCGGGAAACTTCGTCGATGTCAATCTCTCCTTCGATGTCTTTACGGACGGTGTCCAGCAGATAGTCGGACGTTTTCAGTCCATCGACGGCTTGAAGACCGATGGCGGTCTGCCAGGCATAACTTTTTGCCCGCTTGTCCGGTTCACTTTGATGCAGGTATTCGTCAAAATCAATCATAGGTCTCTTTTAGGTTTTGCAATGTTCGCAAAATATCTTGGAATCTCCAAGCAAAGATACAACATTCAGGCAGGTATTCCGTCTCTTTCTCCCCAGATTGACAAAGTGTCAAAACGTCAAACGAATCGTTTGAGAAGGGGCTTCCTTGCACCCGAAGACGAGTCGATGAGCAAAAATGTCCTTCTGGAGCGATTCGCAAAATACACATTGTCGGCGTTTGATGGAAAATGGTTGCTCCGGGAGAGGAGGAGTGTCTGCTACGATAACTTTCTGAGAAGATGAGGCTTCCCGTTGGATACGATTTAATAGTTGCAAAAGTTGCGTGCTCTCGTTCCTTCTGGAGAGCGGATGTCAAGATTTTTGTTTCGTTTTTCTCTTTTTCATACATCGACGGACCAAACAATATTGTTTCACGTGCCAAACACAAGTGTTTGACGTCTCAAACAATATTGTTTCGCGCATGAAAAAGAAGTATTTTGTGTGAACAACTATTAAAATCATAGGCAGTCTGGCTTGTCAATGTGAAGCAGATTTAGCATTTGCTCGCTAGTTTGCCGCATTTCCTCGAAGTACGCGTTAGCTGAAAAAACGGGATTCGGGAAATTGTGAAAGCAAATAAGGACTTTTGCTTTCTATTTGTCTTCCGGTAATTCCAGGCTCTTGGCATGACTCGAACTCTCGGTGAAGAAGTCCGACAGCGTGGCGAAATACGTGTGCCGCATAGAGGACTTGTCAATCGTCCACATTTCCTTAGGTAATAATTGATTATAGCATCACTTATCTGAAGAAAGAAACAAAAATATATTCGAGCATCCTCTTGACTTGGTCACTTGACTTAGTCACTTCCCCTACGAAAGTGACTAAGTGAAAATGACCAAGTGAAACACTTCACAACTGTCCGCACTGTCCTTTGCTGCAATCAAGGCGTTGAAATGAACTATCCACCAGTAACCGCCGAAAGGCTTCTCAAAGCGATTGAGTATTATAACTTTTTAAAGAAAGATTATCGACCGATGTTTGGATGGGTCTCGATAAAAACCACTATTTTTGCAATCTGATAATTATCGAATTAAATTTTTTATGGAGCTTGATATTCTCACGGCGATTTCGCCGATTGATGGACGATACAGGAGCAAAGCGGGAGCTTTGGCTTCTTACTTTTCAGAATATGCACTTATCAAATACCGTGTGCAGGTTGAAATAGAGTATTTTATCACGTTGTGTGAACTTCCTCTGCCGCAATTGGACGGCATCGACCACAACCTGTTTGAAACATTCAGAAATATCTACCGTAATTTCTCGGAGGCGGATGCTGCCCGCGTGAAGGAGATAGAGAGCGTGACCAACCACGATGTGAAAGCCGTTGAATACTTCATCAAGGAACAGTTCGACCGCATCGGAGGACTGGAAGCCTACAAGGAGTTTATTCATTTCGGACTGACTTCTCAGGACATCAACAATACGTCGGTGCCCCTTTCCATCAAGGATGCACTCAACGACGTCTACTATCCCCAGCTGGAGGAGCTGATTGCCCAGTTGCGTACGTATGCCGATGAGTGGGCAGACATCCCGATGCTGGCAAAGACTCACGGACAACCGGCATCACCCACCCGTCTGGGAAAAGAGATAATGGTCTTCGTTTATCGCCTGGAACGTCAGCTTGCCGTGCTGAAGGCTTCACCCATCACTGCCAAGTTCGGCGGTGCGACGGGAAACCTCAACGCACACCATGTGGCTTATCCGCAATATGACTGGAAGGCATTTGCCAACAAGTTTGTGGCTGAAAAGCTCGGGCTGGAGCGTGAGCAGTACACGACGCAGATTTCCAACTACGACAACCTGGGCGCCATCTTCGATGCCATGAAGCGCATCAACACCATCATGATTGACATGAACCGCGACTTCTGGCAATACATCTCGATGGAATACTTCAAGCAGCGCATCAAGGCCGGCGAGGTCGGTTCGAGTGCCATGCCGCACAAGGTGAACCCCATCGACTTTGAGAACGCGGAAGGAAATCTCGGCATGGCGAATGCCGTGCTTGAACACCTGTCGAGCAAGTTGCCGGTATCCCGCCTGCAACGCGATTTGACTGACTCCACGGTGTTGCGTAACGTCGGTGTTCCTTTCGGACACACGGTCATCGCCATCCAGAGTTCGCTGAAGGGACTCCGCAAGCTGTTGCTCAACGAGCCTGCCATCTACCGTGACCTGGACAACTGCTGGAGCGTGGTGGCAGAAGCCATCCAGACCATCCTGCGTCGTGAGGCTTACCCGCATCCCTACGAGGCGCTGAAGGCTCTGACGCGTACGAATCAGGCGATTACCGAAGCATCCATCAAGGAGTTCATCGAGCAGCTCAATGTAAGTGAGGACATCAAGAAGGAGTTGCGTGCCATCACTCCGCACAACTACACAGGCATGTAAAGTTAACATTAGCCCGCGAGGGCGAACATTTTAATATACCATAAACCGTAAAAACATGAGTACAGATCAAGAAAACTGGCAGGAGAATTCGGAAGAGAATTCCAATGCACGCGAAGAATCACGTTCGTTTAATAGAGAGTATAGAAAGGTGAATTACAACCGCGACGAAAACAACAACGCCGAGGGGCGTGCGTTCCGTCCTTCTTCGTTCAACCGCTTCGGAGGTGAAGGTGGAGGAAACTCATACAATCAGGACCGTCCGCGTCGTCCGCGCATCAGCCGTCCGACACCCCCTGCAGGTGAACCGGCATACCGTGCTGACGGCAATGAAGGACAGCGCCCGCGTCGTCCGCGTATAGGCGGAGGAAATGCGCCCGCTTACCACAGCGACGGCAATCAGGGATACCGTGGCGGCGACCGTCAGAACAACTACAACCGTCAGAATGACCGTCAGCGCAGCTACAACCCGAACTTCCGCAATGCGAACAACGGTGAAAGACGTCCCTGGCGTCAGAACAACTATAACAACGGCAACCGCTACGACAACGGCAACCGTTATGACAATAACGGAGGCAACCGCTACGAGCCGAACGGCAACCGCTGGGAAAACGGCGACGGACAGCAGTCGCAACAACGTTCGGGCTTCCGTCGGCAGAACAACTACAACAACGGTGGTTATAACAATGGCGGTGGCTACAACCGGGGTGGAAACTCTTATGGACAGGGCGGAGGATACCGTCAGGGTGGCTACAACAACAACCGCGGTCAGGGCGGCTTCCGTCGTCGGACGGCCGATTATGACCCGAATGCGAAGTACAGCCGCAAGAAGCAGTTTGAATACAAGGATGTGCTGACCGACCCGAACGAGCCGATCCGTCTGAACAAATATCTTGCCAATGCCGGCGTATGTTCACGTCGCGAGGCTGACGAATACATCACTGCCGGAGTCGTTTCGGTGAACGGTGAAGTGGTGACTGAACTGGGTACGAAGATCAAGCGCAGCGACGAGGTGAAGTTCCACGACCAGCCGGTGACCATCGAACGCAAGGTATACGTGCTGCTGAACAAGCCGAAGGATTGTGTGACGACTTCAGAAGATCCGCGGGAACGTAAGACTGTCATGGACTGCGTGAAGGGTGCCTGCAAGGAGCGCATCTATCCGGTGGGCCGTCTGGACCGCAACACGACCGGTGTGCTGCTGCTGACGAACGATGGCGACCTGGCTTCGAAGCTGACCCATCCGAAGTACCTGAAGAAGAAAATCTATCACGTACACTGTGACAAGAACGTGGCTCAGGCTGACCTCGACAAGATTGCCGCAGGCATCACGCTCGATGACGGCGAAATCCACGCTGACTCCATCAGCTATGCTTCCGATACCGACAAGTCGCAGGTGGGCATTGAAATCCACTCCGGAAAGAACCGCATCGTGCGCCGTATCTTTGAATCGCTGGGTTATCGTGTCACCAAGCTCGACCGTGTGTTCTTTGCCGGACTGACCAAGAAGAACCTGCGTCGCGGACAGTGGAGATACCTGACAGAGAAGGAAGTCAACATGCTCCGCATGGGTGCTTTCGAGTAAAACATTTTTCAACTTTCGCATGCGCAAGGTGTGGGAGGACAGGGCTACTCATGCCTTGTCTACTGTCAGACCGGGTGCATGCGGAACTTTAGTTACATGATATATTATGGAAACAATTCGTAGAACAAAGGTTGTCGACCTGCTGAAGCGTACCGACGTCGGTGCGCAAGTCAATGTGAAAGGCTGGGTACGTACCCGCCGCGGTAGTAAACAAGTCAACTTCGTGGCTATCAATGATGGTTCTACTATCAATAATGTACAGGTGGTGGTCGATGTGGAGAAGTTCGACGCCGACATGCTGAAACTCATCACGACCGGTGCCTGTCTGAGCGTGAACGGTGTGCTGGTGGCTTCCGTCGGTTCCGGTCAGGCTGTGGAAATCCAGGCTACGGAAATCGAGGTATTGGGTGCTTGCGACAACACCTATCCCTTGCAGAAGAAGGGTCACTCGATGGAATTCCTTCGGGAGATAGCCCACTTGCGTCCGCGTACGAACACGTTCGGTGCGGTGTTCCGCATCCGTCACCACATGGCGTATGCCATCCACAAGTTCTTCCATGACAAGGGCTTCTTCTATTTCCATACACCCATCATCACGGCTTCTGACTGTGAGGGTGCCGGACAGATGTTCCAGGTGACGACCATGAACCTGTATGACCTGAAGAAGGATGAGAAGGGTTCCATCATCTATGATGACGACTTCTTCGGCAAGCAGGCCAGCCTGACTGTCTCTGGACAGCTCGAAGGTGAGTTGGCAGCTACTTCACTCGGTGCCATCTATACGTTCGGTCCGACGTTCCGTGCTGAAAATTCGAACACGCCGCGTCACTTGGCAGAGTTCTGGATGATTGAGCCGGAAGTGGCCTTCAACGACATTACCGACAACATGGACCTGGCGGAAGAATTCATCAAATTCTGCGTGCAGTGGGCACTCGACAACTGTTATGACGATGTGAAGTTCCTCAACGACATGTTCGACAAGGGACTGATCGAGCGTCTGCAGAGTGTGCTGAAGGAAGAGTTTGTCCGCCTGCCTTACACCGAAGGTATCAAGATTCTGGAAGATGCCGTAGCCAAAGGCCATAAGTTCGAATTCCCCGTATATTGGGGTGTGGACCTGGCATCCGAGCACGAACGTTTCCTGGTGGAAGACCACTTCAAGCGTCCTGTCATCCTGACGGATTATCCGAAGGACATCAAGGCCTTCTACATGAAGCAGAACGAAGACGGCAAGACCGTGCGTGCGATGGATGTGCTGTTCCCGAAGATTGGCGAGATTATCGGCGGCTCGGAGCGTGAGGCAGACTACGACAAGTTGCTCAACCGCATCAACGAGCTTCACATCCCGATGAAGGACATGTGGTGGTATCTCGATACACGTAAGTTCGGTACCTGTCCTCACTCCGGTTTCGGATTGGGCTTTGAGCGTCTGTTGCTCTTCGTGACAGGTATGACGAACATCCGCGACGTCATCCCGTTCCCGCGTACCCCGCGGAATGCCGAGTTCTGATATTTTCAGAGACTGATATAAACAAAGCCGTGCCCGGTTCCACTTGACGGAATGGGCACGGCTTTGCTGTTCCTGTAGCTCTGTGTGCGGACTTGCAGGACAGGGCATAAAAAAAGAAGGAGGCTTTTGCAAGTCTCCTTCTTTTGTACACCCTCAGGGGCTCGAACCCTGGACCCATTGATTAAGAGTCAATTGCTCTACCAACTGAGCTAAGAGTGCATTTCTCATTTGCGCTTGCAAAGGTAGAGCTTTTTTTGAAAGTACCAAAACATAGGCGCAACTTTTTTCCAATTTTCTTCAGATAAGCCCCTCTGCAGGGTACCATGAAGCCGCATTTACTTTGTTTTGCGGGATGTTTGGCAGTTTGGGGAGGTTTGAGGGGACAATCTTATCTGAAAATGCAAAAGTAATATCCAATAGTGTAAGGCACAGGAAGGGGAATCGGGCTATATTTGTCCACGTACCAAAATTCAATATCATGAACACACGTTTCCTTCTGCTTGTAGCTGCAATGACTGCGGCAGGTGTCCTTCAGGCACAAAATCCGGTCATCAGGGACCAGTTCTCGGCAGACCCGACAGCGCGGGTCTTTGACGGGAAGGTATACATTTATCCTTCACACGACATCCCCAGTCCTGTCGACCGTCTGAAAGAGTGGTTCTGCATGGCGGATTACCATGTATTCTCTTCGACCAACCTGACCGACTGGACCGACCACGGAGTCATCCTCACCCAGAATGAAGTACCCTGGGTACAGCCGGACTCCTATTCCATGTGGGCTCCCGATTGTGTCTGCAAGGATGGTAAATACTACCTTTACTTTCCCAGTACTCCCAAGGGTGAAGGCAGGCGTGGTTTCAACATCGGTGTGGCCGTTGCCGACCACCCGGAGGGTCCTTTTACTCCCGAGACAGAACCCATAGCCGGAATCTTCGGTATCGATCCTTGTGTACTCATCGACACCGATGGGGAAGCATACATCTACTGGTCTGGGAGAGGCATGTCGGTTGCCAGGCTGAAACCCACTATGACCGAATTGGCGTCTGAGCCGGTACCGGTGCAAGGATTACCTGACGGATTCAAGGAGGGACCTTACGTATTCAAGCGCAAGGACAAGTATTACTTTACGTTCCCTTGGGTACAGGACAAGACTGAAACATTGGCGTATGCCATGGGAGACAGCCCTATGGGACCGTTTACCTTCCAAGGCGTCATCATGGACGAATCTCCCGTCGGTTGCTGGACCAATCATCATTCCATCACGGAATACAACGGTCAGTGGTACCTCTTCTATCACCATAATGATTACTCCCCACAGTTTGACAAGAACCGTTCGGTGCGTATCGACTCTTTGTTTTTCAATGCGGACGGCACTATCAGGAAAGTGAAACCTACCTTGCGCGGTGTAGGAGTAACCCCTGCACGGAACCGGATTCAGGTCGACCGTTATACTGCAATCAGTCCCTACGGAGTAACCATTGACTACCTGAATCCTGCCAATCCATTCGACGGCTGGCAGGCATTGTTTCTCCGGGCAGACACTTGGCTGGTCTATAACAGTGTGGACTTTGGCGCCATTCCGGTCAAACGGCTTAAAGCGCGTGTCCGTTCGGAGAAAGGCGGAGAGATTATTTTGCGGACCACCGGTGATAAAGGAGTAATCCTTTCCCGGTTATTAGTCGAACCGACGGAACAATGGACGGATTTAGATACGGATATCCTCCATGCACCTTCCGGTGTACAGAACCTGAGGGTCGAATCAGTCGGACAAGCTCCGGTCGCCATCGATTGGCTCTGTTTTGAATAGCTCTGTCCTGTTAACAATCGGGACGCATACTCATGCACACTAATACCATTACCCTATGAACACATACCTTTTACACTTCGCATCCTTTTGCCGCAAGTCCGTCCTGACCTTGGTCGGTATGCTGATGCTTCATGCTTGCGGACAGGACAGGTCCCCGTCTTTTACACAAACCAATGACTTGGTCCTCAATGATTCCAGTTATTTCGAGACCCGTGGATTGAACTATTTCGTCTTCAGTAATAATTACGATGACATGTTCGATGACTCCAAGGTGAGTGCCGTGGAAATCATCCAGCACGGAATTCGAATAGCAACCAACGGAGATGTCCGTCTCAACCCGACACCGGGACAATGGGACAAGTTGCCTAGATTCATCCGTCGTACGGTAGACAAGACAGCCAAACGCATCCAGGTTGAGCTGGAATATCCGCAATATGCATTTGCTTATACCTTGAGTGGGGAGGCTCGCGACGGAGGGTTCTATCTCAGTATTTCAACGGATAAGGCGCTCCCCGATTCATTGGTGGGAGTGGCAGGACTCAATCTGGAGTTCTTCCCGCCCTTATTCGTCGAGCATTCCTACCTGATGGACGGCAAGCCCGGTCTATTCCCGACTTCTGCTGCCGACAACATGACTGTTATCGACGGTACGGTCGAACCGACTCCGATGGCTGTTGGAACTGAAGTTGAGATTGTCCCGGATGATCCCCGAAGGCATGTCTCCATCCGCACCACACAGAAAGATAGCAAGCTGATGCTTTTTGACGGACGCAACAAGCAGCAGAATGGCACCTTCGTCGTGCGTACCTTGCTGCCAGCTGATAGAACCGGGAAAATAGCTGAATGGTTCATACAGGCCGAAACCGACATCCATTGGTTGCGTACGCCTGTCATCAGCTATTCGCAGGTAGGCTATCATCCGGCACAGCAGAAAATCGCCGTAATCGAATTGGACAAGAACGACAAGCCGCTTTCAGATGTAACCCTTTACCGGGTTGGTTCTGATGGCTCTCTGACGGTTGCCTTGTCGGGTAAACCTGCTGTATGGGGTATGTATACTCGCTATAACTACCTGCAGTTCGACTTTTCGCAAGTGAAGGAGCCTGGTATCTATCAGATTGCTTACGGTGAGCAGCTGAGTGGTCCGTTCCCGATTGGCACGGATGTGTATCGGCGTGCCTGGTATCCGACGTTGGATGTCTTCATGCCGGTACAGATGGACCACATGTTTGTTCGGGAGGCTTACCGCGTATGGCATGGTGCAGCACACCTTGACGATGCCCGTCAGGCTCCGGTCAACTATGCGCATTGGGACGGTTGGCGACAGGGACCCTCGACAGACAACAAGTTCAAACCCGGACAGCACATTCCGGGACTGAATGTGGGTGGCTGGTTCGACGCGGGCGACTTTGACATACAGACTCCCTCGCAGCAGCAGACCGTACAATCACTGGTAGATACCTGGGAAGAGTTTGCCCTCGCCCACGATGAAACGACTGTCAGCCAAGAATCACGTTATACCGAAATGCATCTGCCTGACGGCAAACCAGACATCCTGCAACAAATCGAACATGGTACCTTGCAGCTTGTGGCGCAAGTCCATGCTGTGGGGTATGCCATCCCCGGCATCAATGAGTCACACCTTTACCAATACCGGCATTTGGGGGATGCGGTTACCAAAACCGACGGTATAGCCGGTAATGAGGACGACCGCATGGCATTCACTAACCGTACAGCTGCCCTCAATTACGGTACTGCCACAGCGCTTGCCGCTGCTGCACGGGTGTTGCCCGACATTAATCCTGAGCTTGCCAGAGATGCGTTACGTACCGCTGAATTTATCTGGAAGGATGAACACAGCCGTGAGCCGGAGACAGAGGAGGTATCGACCCCTCCTTTCAACCAGTTCCGTCGCTCGGTTGTGCACGAGAGCCGTGCAGCTTTTGAACTTTGGCGTACGACTGGTGACAAAGTCTACAAGACACGTATGGATGAACTGCTTCCGGAAGTGACCAGCCAGTTCAATTGGAACTTGTCGTTCATCGTTCGCATACTGCCATTCATGGAGGATGTCTTCAGGCAGCAGGTAAAGCCGCAACTTGAAGCCTACGTGGCACAACTGGAGAAATTGGACACTCGGAATCCTTTTGGCATCAGCATCAGTTTGAGTAACTGGGCAGGTAATGGCATGATACTTCGTACGGGTATCACCAATTACCAGATACATAAGATTTTCCCTGAAATGGTTAATCCTGAGTTAATATTCCGCAATTTGAACTATATCTATGGTTGCCATCCCTACCATAACCGTTCCTTCGTGTCAGGAGTAGGGGCACAACCCAAGAAGATAGGTTATGGCAATAACCGGGCTGACCATTCCTTTATTCCCGGTGGCATTGTGCCGGGTGTTCGCCTCCTGAAGCCGGATTTCCCGGAGAATCGCGACGATTATCAGTTCCATTGGAGTGAGAATGAGTATGTCATCTCTCTGGCGCCCGAGTACATCTATTTGGTAAATGCGGTAGATCGGCTGCTGAAATGAGGGTGATTTGCTTTCATATATCTGATTTTATAAATGAAATACCTGAAAATAGAAGCTTGAAAGTGTGTTGAGCGTGTAATATTGCATTCGCATTCAAGCATTAAAAACATACCATGATGAAACAGAAATTGCTTTTTATTCTCAGTGCCCTTGTCTTGTTGGCAGGATGTGCACAACGTCCGCAATTGCCCACTTTCCGAAATACCGGCAAGCCGCTTATCAAAGACAAGTTTACGGCAGACCCGGCTCCCTTGGTGCATGACGGTACTCTGTATCTTTATGTGGGACACGATGAGTATTATGAAGGTCAGGACACGGCTCACGGCGGGAAAGAATTCAATATCACCGAATGGCTCTGCTATTCAACGAAAGACATGCAGACCTGGACTGACCACGGTGTTGTTCTGAAACCTACGGATTTTAAATGGGGAGTAGGAGAGGCCTGGGCATCCCAAGTGATAGAGCACAACGGCAAGTTCTATTACTACACGACGGTACAGGCTGGTGAACCTTATACCGGAAAAGCTGTTGGAGTGGCTGTCGGCGATACACCGCTTGGTCCTTTCACGGATGCCATCGGCAAGCCTCTTGTTTCCGATGACATGACGTCCAATGGTCCGCGTGGCTGGTGGAACGACATAGACCCTACCGTCCTGATTGACGACAACGGACAAGCCTGGCTGTGCTGGGGAAACGGAACCTGCTTCCTGGCTAAGCTGAAGCCGAACCTCATTGAGATAGATGGTGATATTCAGGTCGTCGATCTGCCGCGTTATGTGGAAGGTCCCTGGCTGCATAAACATGGTGACTTGTATTACCTGACGTATGCATCCCTAGGAGAAGGACGGGAAGCCATCTCGTATGCCACTGCTCCCAGCATGGAAGGTCCATGGACACCGCGAGGCGAACTGACGGGTATGGCGGAAAACAGCTTCACCATTCATCCGGGAATCATTGAATTTCAGGGGAAATGGTACTTGTTCTATCACAATGCAACGTTGACGCTGGATGGACATCCCGGAGCCATCGGACGGCGTAGTGTATGTGTGGACGAACTGCATTATAATCCGGATGGGATGATGCAGACAGTCGTACAGACCAAACAGGGAGTCTCGGAGTAATTCCATGATAATGTAGCTTTTGCAAGCTCGACTTATGATATTCATTTAACTAAAACTACCCATTCATGCTTATGAAATCAAGAATTCAGTTGTTACTGGTGTTTGTGATTTTCTGTTGCACAACGGCAATGGCACAAATCCAAGTTAAGGGTACAGTTGTCTCAGCTAACGATTCTGAGCCAATGATTGGTGTTGCAATTCGTGAAGAAGGAACGACCAACAGTTGCATCACCGATCTGGATGGTAACTACACTATCCGGGTGCAGAATAGCAACGCAACCCTTACCGTATCTTTTGTCGGTTTCAAGACGCAGACAATCAAAGTGAACGGGCGTGAGAAAATAGATATCCGTATGCAGGAGGATCTGAAGACGCTCGATGAAGTTGTTGTTGTAGGTTACGGTGTACAGCGTAAGAGTGACCTCACAGGTTCGGTCGCCTCGGTCAACGGCGATGACATCAAGAATTTATCGACCGTTGATGCCGGTGCTGCCCTTCAAGGAAAAGCTGCGGGTATTCAGATTCTGAACACATCCGGTGCTCCCGGCGAAGGTGCGAAGATCCGTATCCGCGGTTATTCGTCCAACTCTGACCAGCTGGGGCCTCTGTTGATTGTGGATGGTTTGAAGGTGGATAATATCCAATATCTTGACCCGTCCATGATTGAGTCCATCGAAGTCCTTAAGGATGCGGCATCTGCAGCAATCTATGGTGCACAGGCAGGTAATGGTGTCGTTCTGATTACGACAAAGACAGGTAGTGGCGCCAATGGCAGGCCTAAGATTACCTATTCTTTTAAGGCGATTAACCAGCGTTTGGGCAAGACTCCGGAGCTTTTTGGCGCGAAAGACTGGATTCGATACAAAGAGATGTCCGGCTATGATATGAAGACGATGTGTGAGGCTAATGGTGTGGACTACGACAACCCGTTGGAAACGAACTGGATCAAGGAAGTGTTCGGTACGAGCTGGGCGACTCAGCATGCTGTGACTTTTCAGGATGGCAACGATAAAGGGCATTTTTTCACGTCGGTGAACTACATTGACAATGATGGTATCGTACGTGGAAAGAAGGATACGTATAGCCGTCTTTCTGCACAGCTCAATGCGGACTATAAGCTCTACAAGTGGATCAGGGTAGGTACCAATACCTCGATTGAACGGTGGGCGACCCGTAACATTACTCACCAAAGTGCTTATGGTTCCATGCTTGCACCGGCGCTCTTGCTCGATCCGTTGACTCCTGTCTATTGGGATAGTACCGATGATTTCACCACCGGAATGAAAGAAGTCTATGCTACGAATCCTGAGAAGATTCTTGTGGCTCCGAATGGCAAATTCTATGCGACATCCAAATTCCAAATGGATGATAACGGGAATCCGCTGCTCCAACGTGACCGACGGAATCAGAAGAATTCGGGCTTCGCTATCCGCGGGACGGCTTTCCTGGACTTGACCCCGCTGGACGGCCTCATTATGACGTCGCGTTTTTCTTACCGTATCTCACAAAACAATAGCCATGAGTATTCTGAGCCCTACTACATGAACGGTCAGGCCAAAGCGGATGACTACTCCATATCTGCCAACGCCAACAACAACCACTACTACCAGTGGGAGAACTTCGTGAATTTCAACAAGACCTTGTTTGACAAGCACAATGTGGGTGCGATGCTCGGTATGTCCTATACAGAGTTCCGTTCGGACAATGTATCGGCTTCGGCTACAGGAACGGGTGGCAATAAGATTCTCTCCGGCGATGCTGACAACTTCAAATACCTCGACTACGTAAATTCAGCCTCAACCACAACAAAAAGTATTGGTAACCTTCCAGGTATTTCGACCAGTCTTTCTTACTTCGGTCGTCTGCTTTACACGTTTGACAATCGTTATAGTCTGCAGTTCAATTACCGTGCCGATGCCTTTGATACATCCAAGCTCCCAGCGGACAGACGTTGGGGAAAGTTCCCTTCTGTAGCCGTAGGCTGGAACATCAGCAATGAGAAGTTTATCGCGGAAAATGTGAGCCGAGACATCCTCTCATTCATGAAGTTTCGTGCTTCCTGGGGTATTAACGGTAATGTGAATGTGCTTAATAACTACCCCTATACTGCACCTATCAGCTACAATGCAGCCTGGTATCAGTATGGAGACAGTCCTGAACAATATTATGGTTCTTATCCTTCCGGACTTGCCAATCCGAATCTCAAATGGGAGAAATCCGAGCAGCTGGACCTTGGTCTTGACATGCGTTTCCTGAATGACCGCCTGACAGTCAGTCTGGACTACTATAACAAAAACACCAAAGACCTGCTGATCAACATCAATCCGGTGCCTGAGGTGTATACCAACCAGACTACGGTGAATGCCGGTGAAGTGAACAACAAGGGTTTTGAATTTGAAGCTGGTTGGAGAGACCATATCGGTGACCTTACCTACCGTGTAAATGCGAATTTCTCGACCTTGAAGAACGAAGTGACCTATCTGTATGATGACCTTCCGCGCATCACAGCCAGCAAAGGTGGAGTGGACGGAACAAACAACAAAGTGCATACTGCATTTGAGGAGGGGCACTCCATCTGGTATTTCCGTGCATTCGACTATGTAGGGGTTGATAGTGAGACCGGTGCTCCCCGATTCCGTAATCATGAAGGTGAAATCGTGAATTCCTCAGAGTTGACCGACGAGGATATGACGGATATCGGCAGTTCCATTCCGAAGTTCACTTATGGCATTACCATCAATCTCGAATATAAAGGTTTCGATTTTACGGCATTTGGAACCGGTGTGGCAGGCAATAAGATTTTCAACATACTCTACCGTGCAGACAGTCCGTTACGTAACTCCCTGAGATATTATATGGACAATGCCTGGACTCCGGAGAATCGGGGAGCCTCCATGCCGGACCCGCGTCAAGTGGCAACCGATCTCAATTTCTGGGGTTCAAGTGCCTCCATGTTCAGCGGTGCCTACTTCAAAATCAAGCAACTTCAGTTAGGCTATACTTTGCCGAAGAAACTGACACAGAAAGTGGCCGTCAAGAACCTTCGCCTCTTTGTGTCGTTGGATGACTTCTTTACATTCTCCGATTATCCGGGTATGGACCCTGAAACGGCAACGACCAGCCGGAATGGAGGGGCTGGTTTCGACATCGGTTCCTATCCCACGATGAAGAAATGTACCTTTGGTGCAAGCCTCTCATTCTAGTCGAGCAACGTATTACTTGAAAACCTCAAAAGTATGTTCATTATGAAAAAGATTCTATATTCACTCTTGGGTGCCGCTTTCCTTTTCGGTGCTTGCGAGGATCGCCTTGACATCGAGCAGAAGGGTGTCATTCCATTTGAAAATTTCTACCGTACGGACGATGATGCGCAGAATGCGCTCAACAATCTTTATCAGTCCTTCTGTCTGAACATAGCAGGCAATGAAGGCATCTATATTGCACTCCCGGTGCTCTTCAATGAACCGGGAGACGACATGTTGGCGGCAGGCAGTCAATACGGTGACAATGATTTTGGCGCACAACTGAATGAGTTCCGTTATGACTCGCAGAACGAAGTGATTAAAAATGCCTATTGGGGACTGTACGGTGTCATTTATGATACCAATCTCATTCTTGATAACGTAGAACCTGAAACGAATGTCAAGAAACGTGTATGCGCAGAAGCGCGTGCACTCCGTGCTTGGGCACACTTTATGCTGACTATCGGATGGAATTGCCCTCCTTTGGTGGACCATATCCTTCCGGGAGATGCCAAACCGGCGAACTATGAAGGCGGGCATGACAAACTCCTCGAATGGTGTGCATCGGAAGCCGAAGCTGCGGTGAGTGACCTGGATGAACGCACCAGTCCTGCTGACAAGGTAGGCGCTTCCAAGGTCACCAAGGGGTTTGCTCTCACACTTGCAGGGAAAGCCCGCCTCTTTATGGGCGATTATGCCGGTGCCAGGAAAGACCTCAGGCAGGTGATTGATTCTAAAAAGTATGAATTGGTTCCGACTGAGCGTTGGGCAAATCTCTTCCATACGTCAGGTGACCTCTGTGAGGAAATGATTTTCCAGGCAAACGTAGTGGAGAATCCCAATATCGGGGAATGGAGCAACTATATCCAGCGTACAGGATGGATGTTCATTCAGTTCTGGAACTGGAGGACAGACAAACTGGCTTCCATGCCTTCCTTTATCGGGGCTGATGGTTGGGGCGGTCATGCTATCCGTGCGGACTTTGCCAAACGCATGCTGGCCAACGATGGTGATTCTCCCCGTCGTAAGGCGACGTTCCTGACCGGTGACGAGTTCCTCTATGAAATGGAGTGGAACGGGACTAAAGGCAAGGGGATGACCCGGGAGCAGCTGGAGACATCCGATCAGATTGGAATCAAGAACAAGACCGGGCTTTATGGATTTGGAGGATATTTCGGGAAGAAGTTCATTGCTTGGAAGGAGGATAACGTGAAAGGCAGTTGGGGATTCAAGAATCTCACGATATTCCGTTATGCCGAAGTCCTTTTGATGTATGCTGAGGCTTGTGCACAGACGGATGATGTGGACGGGCTCGGACTGCAATGTCTTCAGGATATCCAGCGGCGTGCCGGTTCAAAACACATCTCTGAGAGACTCACCTTGGAGGAAGTTAAGAATGAGAAAGGTTTCGAAATGTGGCTGGAAGGAGTTCGCTTCCCGGACATGGTGCGCTGGGGAGATACGGAGAACGTCAAAGATAACGGGAAGAACATACCGACAACTTACGATGCCTTTTTCACAAAGGGAGAAGCAAAGCACCGCATCTATGTGGAATATTCCAACCCTAACAATGGTCCGACCGGATTTGTGAAGGGAAAGCATGAATATTTCGCCTTCCCCTATGATGCCACCTCCGTGAATATCAATCTGAAACAGAACCCGAGTGGAGGAGATAAATAAGTTGTAGAATGGATGGAGCACAAGTGTTTGAATTGCCAAACACAAATGTCTGGAGGGTGTGTCAATTACGATGCACCCTCCTTGTCTTATAAGTCTGGATTTTGTATCATCTCTGTAGGCGTCTTGCCAAAATATTCCTTGAAAACCTTACTGAAATAGGCGGATGTGCTGAATCCGCACATTTCACTCACTTCTGTTACATTGTATTCCCCCGAACGGAGTTTCTCCAACGCGTAATTCAACCGGATGGAACGGATAAATTCCACGACTGACAGGTTGGTCAAAGCCTTTATTTTCTTGTAAAGCAAGGACTGGCTCATGGCGAGAGCGGAAGCAAAATCTTCTTTGCTGAATTTCTCGTTGGCAATGTTGGCACGTACACATTCTACAGCTTTCTTGATAAATTCATCGTTTATGCGGTTGGTCACGATTGAGCGTACATCGTCGTGTTTGGTTTCGATAGCCTTTTGAAGAACGGTACGTCGGTTACGGATGATGGAGGTGATGCGGCTGACCAATAGTTCCATATCAAACGGCTTTACCAGGTAGTTGTCCGCACCCAGTCCCAGTCCATGGAGTTGGTTCGTCTTGTCGGAAAGAGCTGTCAGCAGGATGACGGGGATGTGGGAAGTCTCATAGGTTGATTTGATATTGCGGCACAGTTCAAAACCATCCATACGTGGCATGGCAATGTCGGATACCACAAGGTCAGGTTGCAAGTCTGTCATCATTTCCCAAGCCTGTTGTCCGTCATAGGCTGTGGCGACGCGGAATTGTGCTTGCAGGGCTCCTCGCATGAATTCACACAGGGTCTGATTGTCTTCCACGATGAGGACAGTCATGTCATGAGCTTCTGCACCTTCAGTTGCTGCAGGCTCGACTTTCTCCGGTATGAGGAGTCCTGCAGCCTTAGATGCGGGGCGCAAGGGCACGGTTATGTCAAAAGCCGTCCCTATGCCCAATTCACTTGTTACATGTATCTTCCCGTCATGGATGCGCAGATACTTCTGGGTCATCAACAGACCGATTCCCGACCCTATGATTCGGGAATTGACCGCATTGTCACTCCTGTAAAATTCCTGGAACAGCTTGTGTTGCCCTGTTTTGCTGATACCCATGCCATGGTCCTTGACACGTAAGGTCCATTCGGAGGCTTTTCCGATGAAAGAAACTTCAATGCTTCCACCGGAAGGGGAGTATTTTACGGCATTGGACAGCAGATTATCCAGTACGCTTTCAAGCATTCGCGTATCGGCTTGTACCCAATAGGCTTCCGGTATGCAGTCGACCGAAATACTGATTTGTTGCCCGGCGGCATACGATGCATGGATGCCGACTCGCCGCTTGATTAGACCGACGAGTTCCAGGTCCGTAAATGACGGTTGTTCTTCTCCCAGGTCCAGCTTCTCAAAATCCAGCAGCTGAGTCGCCGTGTCGGATAGTCGGGAGCTCTGCTCCGAAGCCATTTTCAGGCATTCGGTTCCCCATGTCGAGAGATTTTTCTCCTTGAGCAGTTCTTCTATCGGTGCCTTGATGAGCATCAATGAGGTGCGGATGTCATGCGACATTCGTGTAAAGAAACGTATCTTCTCATCGGAGTAACGACGGTGTAACAATTGTAGATAATAACGTATACCAAACACCAGGATGGCGATGATGACTGCCGCTACTGCTAACCTGAACCAAGCGGTTTGCCAGAAGGGCGGGTCTACGATGATGGAAAGCTGACGTTCTGACAACAGGCTGCCGTCATACAGTCGGATGCTGAGTGTGTAATGACCGGCAGGCAAGTTGGTGTAGTTGATGTAGCGGTTGGTCGTATAGGTGCTCCAAGTGTCATCCTGCCCCACTAACTTCCAGGATAGAGCTGCGGATTTGCTGAGATTCCCCAGTGGAAGGACCGATAGGGTAAAGGATGTCTGCGGATAGCCCAAATGGAGGGTGGAGAGGCTGTCGATGGGTACAGCCAGCCTAAAATCTTCCATTTCCCGGATGGAACGTCCGGAGACCCGTATGTCTGAGAAATAGATTCGTCCTGCAGCACGGCTGTTGTCCAGTACTTCAGGGTGGAAGATGAATATGCCGTTATTGCTTCCGAACGCCAGTCTCCCGTCAGGCAGGTTACAAGTCGCGTTGATGCTGAAGGCGGCGTTTGCGAGTTGTTGCCGGGAGCCGAATATCCGTATTCGCTTGTCGGAAGAATGGTAACAGCACAAGCCTTTGTCAGTCCCAATCCACAGGTCGTCGCCTACCAGAGAGATGCTTTTCGTATAGTTGCTGGGCAAGCCCTGCTGTGTCGTGATGCGTGTCTGGCCGGCTGTGTTCATGTCCAACCCAATCACGCCGTCGCCGGAAGTGCAGACCCATATCATACGTCCGGACACGGCAATGTCGTGTATGGTACATCCGGAGAGGAGCATGTCAAATCTTCCGGTCTTCTTGTCCAGCAGCAACAGACCGTAAGCACATCCCAGCAGAATCTGTCCGGGTGACAACTCGCTCAGGCAGTAGACCGGCTGTGAATCATAGGCACGCATTTTCCCATCGGTTGAACGGCGGCAGTAAACCTTGCCTTTGACACCGCCAAACCAGACGTCACCCTCGCTGTCCAGGTAAGTGGCGAATACAAAGCCTCCGACTCCGAAGAGGTCTCCATCCCGCTCTGTGTAATGGTGCGATTCACGCCCTGATGCTTCGTCGAAAACGTAGACTCCCTTGCCGTAGGTCCCGGCATAGAGGTGTCCTTTCTTGTCCGATGTCAGGGATAGAAAGATCTCCTGACTTCCTCCATGCAGTCGTTTCCATTGTCGGGTATGGGTATCATACAGGCTGATGCCGTCGCTGGTTGCTATCCAGAGATTTCCCCGGCTGTCAGTCTCCAGGTGGTTGACTTCGTTATTAGGTAAGGATTGCGGATTGTTGATGCCATGTACCAGATGTTCCACTTCAGTATCGGGTGCTTCCGTGTATTGCAGTCCTCCGCTGTTGGTAGCAACCCAAATCCGGTGGCGTTCATCTTCGAGCAAGGAATAGACGCTGTTGCCGCGCAGGGAGGACGGATTGTCCGGATTGTCGCTAATCACTTGCCGGACCCGCTCGGTCCCAGCATCGAGTATCCAGATACCCCCGCCGTCAATACCCACCCAGACAGAAGCTGTATCCGTCAGGAGTATGTCTCTGACAACAAGCTTCGGGAGTTGCGGAACATTGACTTGTCGGGTTCTTTGTCCGGTGAGTTCATACTGCCATAGCCCGGCGTTGTACGTACCAATCCAGACGCGACGTTTCCGTGCATCGTACCGGGTGGATGATATCAGCCGGGGAAGATGACCGTTGAGTTGAGTGAATGTGCGTGTCTTTGTGTCGATGCGATAGACGGACGATTCCACAAAAGCCAGTATCTGACCGTTATCCAATGAGATCATGTTGGAAAAGCCTGTCTTGTCGGTTCCTGCGAGGCGCACTTCTTTTCCCGTCCACAGGTAAATGCCGGTGTTGGTGCTTATCCACACCTTCTGCTCGGCATCTATCAGGACGTTGGTCACCCAGTTATCATTTCCCAGCACGGAAGAAAGGGTAAACCATTGCTCGAATTTATTCCGGATACGGTTATAGCGGTATACCTGTCCGTTCTGTGTGGTGGCGACCAATAGGCTTCCTCGGCAAGCCAGCTTGACTTGCATGACGTCGGTCATAGCAAGTGGAAGGTCGTAGTGCCGGTGGTCGTCTCCGGCAACACGCAAGATACCTGTATGCGAAGCTGCCCAGATAAATCCGTCTTGGTCACGGACGACAGCGGTTATCTCCCGCATGGAGATGCCATACATATCGTTGAGATTGGTGAATGTGAAATCCTGCACTGCACGGCAGGGCAAAAACAAGAATAGGGACAGTAGGAGTACGAAGCATTCTTTCATATGATTAAATTAAATTGCGCATACGCTCGCTCGTTTAATTCTAAACTGTACAAAGATATAAATATAACTTGTCCTTTCGTACACTAAATATTTAAAAGTGTAAGGAATGTGTCCAAAAGTACAAGGGAAAAGTCCGGGAGGTCCGTATCTTTGTGCAAGTTAATAATTCAAAAACAGATAGCTTTATGAAACGAATCCTCACTTTGATGTTACTTGCCGTAGCATGTTCAGGTGTGTTGCAGGCACAATCCGGTCATTCGTCGGTCAGGGTGGATGACCGTTTAGTGTTGCCCGGTAAACGTGGCGAACTCAATGTACGCAATGCGATGTGGCCGCGACTGTTGCCCGGCAACCGCATGGAGTTTAGGATAAAGGCTCCGGATGCCCGAAAGGTGCAGATTGATTTGGGGCGCAAATATGACCTCGTTCGCAACGACGACGGCGAATGGAGATGTACCACCGATTCACTCACACCGGGCTTTCACTATTACTTTCTCCTCATTGACGGAGTTGCCGTTGCCGACCCTGCCAGTGAATCGTTTTATGGATGCAGCATGATGACCAGTGGGGTGGAAATCCCTTATCCCGATGGAGATGTACGGTTTTATCTGGCAGACGTCCCTCACGGAGACATTCGCATGAAGCGGTATTTCTCAAAGACGTCCAATGCCTGGAGACGTATGTTTGTCTATTGTCCGCCCGGATATGACACCTCGGAGCAAACCTATCCCGTGCTGTACCTGCAACATGGCGGTGGGGAAGACGAACGCGGTTGGGCGAATCAGGGACGTACTGATATCATCATGGACAACCTCATTGCGCAGGGAAAGGCGACACCAATGATTGTGGTGATGACGGATGGCAATACGTCTGATTTCGAAAGCGAGCTGCTCAAGGATTGCATTCCGTTTGTAGAGAAGAACTTCCGTGTAAAGACCGACCGTGACAACCGTGCCCTGGCAGGACTCTCCATGGGAGGCATCCAGACCTTGAATGTAGGCATTCCCCACTTGGATTGTTTTGCCTATCTGGGTGTATTCAGCTCGGGATGGTGGGCGAACCGGACTCCTTTCGGGGGAGGCGAGGACAGCGAGAAGTATTACAGGATGCTGCAAGACCACAAGGACGAGTACAATGCAGGATGGAAGCAATTCTGGATATCCATGGGCGGTAAGGAAGACATTGCATACAACAATTGTCAGATTATGATGAAGCGTTTTGACGGGATAGGCATCAGGTACACCTACTTTGAAACGCCGGGCGGTCACACTTGGCCCGTATGGAGGGAAAGCCTGTATCACTTTGCCCAACTTCTCTTTCGCTGATTGAAGTTTTTCTGATACTCAACGTGTCACCTTGAAACACATCCTATGCTCATGAAAAATTTCTATTGCAAGATCCTGTTGGCTCTTTGCCTGGGTGTCGGCTTGAACATACCTGTTCCTGCACAAGACAAAGAGACCGATTTTCCTTTGGCTCCTTATTTCTCACCGGCAACTTCGGAGGTCATGCATCCGGATGATGACGGGTTCATACGCCGCTGGCTGTTGTTGGAGCCTATTGACAAGCCCAACCGGAGTAACACGGTGTTTACGGACAGTTACATTCGCGAGGCTTTTACCACCGAATATTTTCTTGGACAATTTACCGTATTACCTGAGGACGGCGACCACGTGACTGTCGGCAAACAGAAGCTGACCTGGCATGCCTTGGAAAGCAACCTGTTCAATGTGAAACTGTTTCGCTTTGCATCCAAGCTTCATAAACAGGTCTACGGGGTACTCTTTTGGGCAGTGACTGTCATCGACAGTCCGGAAGATATCCCGAATGTGAGGCTGTCCGTCGGCTCCAACTCGGCTTCCATGTGGTGGCTGAATGGGGAAGAAGCCGTCATGCTCTCGGGAGACCGTCGGATGGTGAAGGACGATTGCCTGTCAAAACGTCTGACCCTGAAAAAGGGGAAGAATATCCTGCGCGGAGCAGTCATCAACGGTCCGGGGATGAGTGATTTCTGCGTACGCTTCCTCGATGAACAGGGAGTGCCGGTCAGAAACGTGACCATCAAATAGTAATCGGCTGGTTGACAAGGCGTCGGACCGACAGGATGCTGTGCCCTTGTCAACCGGAAAGTGTTTAAAACTAAAGTCAGTGCATAAATCATGAAAACAAAAACTTTCTGTCGGGTAGCTGCTGCCTTGTTCGTTTTGCTGATGCCGGGAACAGCTGCTGCACAAATTGGAGAACCCTATATCCACGACCCCTCCACCATCATGAAATGTGAGGGAAAATATTACACATTCGGCACCGGAGGAGGCGGACTGATTTCAGAAGATGGCTGGACATGGCATGATGGCGGAGTGAGACCCGGCAGGGGTGCAGCTCCCGATGTCGTGAAAATCGGCGACCGCTATCTGATTGCTTACAGTGCGACCGGAGGAGGGCTCGGAGGCAGTCACCGTGGTACGGTCTTGACAATGTGGAACAAGACGTTGGACCCCACTTCTCCTGATTTCAAGTATACGGAAGCCATTGCCGTAGCTTCGTCAGAGGACGATGAAGACTGTGACGCCATCGACCCCGGTCTGCTGTTGGACCCGACTGACGGCCGTCTGTGGTTGTCCTATGGTACCTATTTCGGCTTTATCCGTCTGGTGGAACTTGATCCAGCCACAGGAAAACGGAAGGAAGGGAATGAACCGATCAACATTGCGATTGGCTGTGAGGCAACCGACTTGATTTACCGGAATGGCTGGTACTACCTGCTGGGTACCCACGGCACTTGCTGTGACGGTCCCAATTCGACCTATAATATCGTGGTCGGACGTTCGCGCAAGGTGACAGGTCCCTACCTGGACAATATGGGCAGAGACATGTTGGAGGGAGGCGGAAGGATGGTGATCGGAGCCGGAAACCGTCAGACCGGTGCCGGACATTTCGGACGCTACATCGAGGAGGAAGGTGTCGAAAAGATGTCGTGCCATTTTGAAGCTGATTTTGACCGAGGTGGACGCAGCGTACTTGCTGTCCGTCCACTTCTCTGGAAGAATGACTGGCCCGTTGCCGGTGAAGTCTTCAAGGAAGGTACTTATGAAATCGAATCCGAACGGAGGGGATATGCCCTGGAACTCTGCGTGGACTTTGTGCGGATGGAAGGTGGTATGCATCGTTTTTGGGAGAAAAGCGACGAACCTCTTCAACCGTTGAAGTCGCAGACCTTGGAAGATGTCATCGGTACATGGCCCAAAGGTAACATTGATGTCCGGATAGGCGACTATATGTTCCGCCCGCATCAACGGTGGACAATCACTGCCGTGCCTGATGCTGGTGGGTACTTGGGGGCGCCTTATTATAAAATTGTCATAGAAGGCACGAACCGGGCTTTGACAGCTACGGCTGATGCCGAGGTGTCGACAGTCCCTGAGTTTACAGGTGCTCCCGAGCAGTTGTGGAGAATCGAGCAACTCACGGACGGCACTTACCGCATCCTGCCCAAGAAGGTTCCTGGGACGGATGAGGAACTGGTGCTGGTATCCATCGGCGACAGTACGCCTTCACTGGGCAAATTTGACAGGAACAGCGATAATTCCAAGTGGAATTTTCGAGACCATTGAGGCTAGTGAACATGCGTGTTGATGCTGCAAGACTCCTCTTTCATCACCGGATGACCTAAAAGCCATGAAGTCACAAAGAAGCATGGATGCCCATTCTTCCTTGTGGCTTCATCATTTCCTATCCATCCTGACACATTGTCAAACGAACCTCTCTACACACCCTTTCGTTGCACCCAAATACGGTTTCGTGGATTTCGAGGGCCTTCTCGGAGGATTCGCAAAATACAGATTGGCGGCAAATGACTTCTTTCGGTTGCATAGGGGAGGGCTGAAAGGGGATGATTGCATCCTTTTACTGCTCGTCACTCTGTTATGCCCCTCTTTTTATTACCTTCCGATTTGTTGACAGCCCCCTTCTTCTAGAGAGCGAAACTCACTTCTTTTTACTTCCATTTTCCAAAGATTTGACTTTCGGGCGCGAAACATTTGTGTTTGGGTGGTGAAACTATATTGTTTGAGGCGGCAAACGATATTGTTTGGCTCGCGAAACAATATTGTTCCGGGCACGTTTTGTCTGTTTTTCGGGAATGAAATGTATAGTTTTCTAAAATGGAAGACGTTTTTTGTGAGTTCTGTTAAACAGATTTAGCAGTTGAACGCTCTTTGAAGGAAATCTTCAAAAGTAGGCGTTAGCGTAAAGGATGTTTTGGCGCGAATCTGTCAAGCAGATGAGGCGAGATGCTTGCTTTTTGATAAACGAGGCTGTGTGGGAGAGGGGAATGGTCTGTCTGCTGGAACTTCCCCATGCGCCTGCAATCATGTCTTTGTGTTTTTTAACACTCGCGGAATAGTAGTATCTGCCCGGATGGGAGTCTTAGCAACAAAAACACGATTGTTGCCTTCAACCGCTGCAAGCGTCGCTTGGGAGCGGGGCTCGCGGCATCGACAGAAATGCCTATGAAATCATCAGAAGAAAAATCACTGCGCTACGTGTTGCGGCACTACAAGCCCGGCACCTTCGATACCCGTCGCGCCATCCGTAAGTTCGAATTGCGCCGTCAGGGACACACCCTCCACCGGACCCTACTGATGTGGGTGCTGGGAGTGGCTGCCATCGCCCTCTTTGTCTACGGACTCTACGGTTGGTTCTCTACCGCCGAGAAAGTGGAACCCTGGACTCAGCTGACGGCTGCCAATCATACGGAGACCTACGTGTTGCCGGACAGCAGCCGGGTCACGCTCTATCCCGAATCCACGCTCCGCTACCAGAAGGGGAAGTTCGGCAGACGGGAACGCAGTGTCCTGGTCAGCGGCAAAGCCTACTTCCGTGTCAGTCCTGACCCTGCCTGCCCCTTCCGTGTGACAGGACGGTACGGGACCGTCCGTGTGCTGGGCACCGCCTTCGAGTTCGACGAGATGAGCAGGGAGGGGGAGACCGTCGTCTATGTCACCGAGGGCAGGGTGGCGTTTGCAGTCAAAGAGACGTTTGGGGGCATCTTCCTCTATCCGGGGATGGCGGCGAGCCTGAAGGATGGTGCGGGAATGCCGGAGGAGATGCATCCGGATGTACCCAATCCTGCCGCATGGGCGACCGGAACGTTCGTCTATGAGAATACGCCGCTGGAGGAAGTGCTCCGGGAATTGTCCGCCTACTACGGCGTCCGTCTCTCGTCCGAAGATACCGGCAAGATGCTCACGGCGGAGTTTGATACCGACGAAGGGGTGGACGGCATCGTGGCGTTGATCGAACAGTCATTGGGTACTCATATAAATAAGGAATAGGACATGAAGGCTTCCGTTCTGCGTGCGTTCCCGGTCCTGCTGCTGTCCTGCCTGTTGCCGCTGGCTGCATGGGCACAGACGGGGACGACCGTCCGCCAACAGCTGGAGCGACTGAAGAGTGTCCATGCCGTCCGCCTGGTCTATGATGCTTCGCTGAAGCTCGATGTCCCTTATCGGGGGCGTCCGCTGGACGGGATGACGCTGTCACAGGGACTGGACGAACTGCTGCGGGGCACTGGACTGAAGTGGGTGGCGGAACGTCAGTACATCGTGCTGAGGCCGTTGGAGAGATACACGCTCAGCGGCTACGTCCGTCAGGACAACGGGGAGACCATCATCAACGCCACCGTGTGGGACCAGACCACCGGAAGCGGTACCCTGACGAACGAGCACGGTTTCTTCAGCCTCACCCTGCCTGAAGGTTCCCACCGGCTGCGTGTCTCCTTCGTGGGACTGGGCGAACGGACGCTGGAGCTGACACTGACGAAGAACCGTCAGCTGGACATCCGTCTGACACCGGACTACCGGCTGGACGAGGTGCTGGTGACTGCCGACCTGAACTCCCCTCTGAGTACTACACAGACGGGCAAGGTGTCGCTCACGCAGCAGGGACTGAACCGGGGCTTTGCCCTGCTCAGTTCGTCGGATGTGGTGAAGACCCTGCAGGGACTGTCGGGTGTGGCTGCCGGCACGGAACTGATTTCGGGGCTGTATGTCCACGGGGGAGGCAACGACGAGAACCTCTTCCTGCTCGACGGGACGCCGCTCTACCAGGTGAACCACCTGGGCGGTCTGTTCTCTGCCTTCAACACCGACATCGTGAAGAACATCGACTTCTACAAGAGCGGCTTCCCGGCACGCTATGGCGGACGTCTGTCGTCGGTGGTCGACGTACGTACCAACGACGGCAACCTGGAGAAGCTGCACGGCTCCTTCAGTCTGGGACTGCTCGACGGACGGTTTCAGCTGGAAGGTCCTTTACGGAAGGGCCGGACCTCGTTCAACGTGGCAATGCGACGCACATGGCTCGACGCACTTACCGCTCCGTTCTTTGCCGCCTACAACAGTTCGCGGACTGACAAGCTCAACATGCGTTATGCCTTCCACGACATCAATGCGAAGGTGACGCATATCTTCTCCGACCGAAGTCGCGCCTCGCTCAGTTTCTATTCGGGCAACGACTTCTTCAAGGTGGGCAGCAAGCAGCATGACAACAGTTACATCCAGGACTATGACAAGGATTTCTACCACGTGAAGTTCAACATGGAGTGGGGCAACACGGCGACGACGCTCAACTGGGAGTACCGGTGGACGCCCCGTCTCTTTGCTTCCGTCAGCGGACTGTATGCCCACAACCGCTCCAACTACTATTTCCTGGAGGATGACAAGCAGACGGGCGAAGACCGTTGGCAGCTGTCTCTTCAGGAGCAACGCAGCCGCTCGACCATCGACGACGTCGGTTACCATGCCGAGCTGGACTACCGTCCCGGCACGGACCACCATGTGCGGATGGGGTCGACGTACCTCTACCACCTCTTCCGTCCGCAACAGACCGACAACCGTCATTATGCCGGTACGGAGGAGGCGGTGGATACACTCCGACGGCGGGGCAGGGCGTCCTACCGGGGACATGAGTTCGCACTCTATGCCGAAGACGACATCCGGCTGGGCGACCGTTGGAAGCTGAACGCCGGGTTGCACTACACGTTGTTCCACGTCAGCGGAAAGACCTTCCACTCGCTGGAGCCGCGTGTGGCCGTCCGTTACCAGCTCGACGACCGGACTACGCTGAAAGCCTCCTATGCGGAGATGAGCCAGTTCATGCACCAGCTGTCGAACACCTACATCAATCTGCCGACGGACTACTGGGTGCCTTCCACCGACAGGGTCCGCCCCATGCGTTCGCGACAGTATGCAGCCGGGGTGTACAGGGCATTGCCCGGGCATCTCGGACTGAGCGTGGAGGCTTACTACAAGACGATGAGCCGACTGGTGGAGTATGACGGCGGCAATCAGCTGACGCCTGCCGTGAGCCACTGGGAGTCACTGGTCCGCACGGGGAAGGGCAAGGCATACGGAGTGGAGACGGAACTGACCTACGACGACGGGCAGACGTCTGCCGCAGCCTCGTACACCCTCTCCTGGAGCAGGCGGAAGATGCCGGCATTCTTCTCCGGCTGGTATCCCGACAAGTTTGACAACCGCCACAAGCTGACGTTGAGCCTGCACCACCGGTTCACCCGACGCATTGAGGGCTATGCCGCCTGGAACTTCCACAGCGGCAACCGCATGACCGTCGCCACGCAACTGGTGGAGGCACCCATTGTCCCCGGTGCAGGCAGTGACGGCACCTGGGAGTGGGTCTTCGACTCCCCGAACAACGTGTCCCTGCCAGCCTACCATCGGTTGGACCTGGGCTTCAACTTCCGCCGGACCACCAAGCGCGGCTACGAGCGCATCTGGAACGTCAGTCTCTACAACGCCTACAACCACAAGAATGCCCTTTATGCCCGGGTAGTCCGTCGTGACGATGGCACGTTGAAGGGGAAGGTCACGGGTGTCTTCCCCATCCTCCCTTCCTTCAGTTACACCTTAAAGTTTTGAAGCATGATGAATCTGAAAGCATACCTTTCCTGCTGCTTGCTCCTCCTGCTGGCAGCCTGCAACGACAAGCTCGACCTCGACGATGTGCGGTCGGACGAGCGGCTGGTGCTCTACTGCATGCCTTGTACCGGACTGGACACGACGCTGATACAGCTTTCGCGCAGCGTCCCCGTACACAAACGTCGGGCAGAACTGGAGCCGCTGCAGGGCGTACGGATTGTCTTTTCCGTCAACGGAGAGGAACAGCCTGTCCTTCGCAGTGAGAAGGGCACTCCGACGGTTCCTGCCGGATGCTACTACGTTGTCGGGCAGTGGCACGAGGGCGATGCCATCGACCTCACAGCTGAGGCGGAAGACCTGCCACCCATCCAGGCGCACACGGTCATCCCGTCGGCATTCCCCCTGAAGGAGGTGGACCTGGCTGTCAAGCCGGGTGTTGATGACCGGATGGTGCAGTTCCGCATCACGTTTGCCGACCCGGACGGAACGGACGACTGCTACGGCGTGCATGTGCTGCACAAGTTCGAGTACAAGCGGGAACACTTCGACGAGCACGGCGCCCTCATTGCCTCCGAGGTGGAGGAGTCCTATATCACGCCGTTCTACCTGGAGGCGGACGATGAGCCGCTGATGGAGAGTTCCACCGGACTGAACTCGGTTTTCGAGCTGTATGACGACTACTACCAGAACCTCTACATCTGGGACGACCGCCTGGTGCAGGGCAAGACCTACACCCTGCGCATGAACGGCTACTATTCCGCGGATGGAGTCTGGGAGGAGGAAGGGGAGCGCAGAAGCCAACTGCACACCTACAAGCTCCGGCTCTACACGCTCTCTCCCGAGATGTACCGTTACCTGAAGTCGCTCAACGACAATGCGAACAATGAGCTGGGGCATGCCGGACTGGCTCCCCTTCGTAACCTCTATACCAATGTGGAAGGCGGCTTCGGCGTGTTGGGTGGATGCCGGATTGTGGAGACCGGATGGCTTGACAACCCCTCCTGAACCTGAAGCCAGGTCTTTGCAGGGAGGTTTCACTTTGTCCCGTCGCGTCTGAAACGGGAGCAACTTTCGGGGCATGAAGCGTTCGGGTATCAATTATTGTGTGTACTTTTGCCGATGTAAACCTACGGATTTATGAAGAACTATTCGCTCAACATACACGGGACGCTCTTTGACCTGTCCGTTCCCCGGGTAATGGGAATCCTCAATGTGACCCCCGATTCTTTCTATGCAGGCAGTCGCAAGCAGACTGAAGACGAAATCCGGCTCCGTTGCCGTCAGATTGTGGAGGAAGGCGCCTCCATCATCGACATCGGTGCCTATTCATCCCGTCCGGATGCTGCACACATCACGGCAGAGGAGGAGATGGAACGGCTGCACCGCGGACTGCGCATCGTGCGTGAGGAGTGCCCCGATGCCATCGTTTCGGTCGACACCTTCCGGGCGGATGTGGCAGAACGCTGCGTCGGCGACTATGGAGTCGGCATCATCAACGACATTGCTGCCGGAGCCATGGATGAGCGGATGTTCGACACGGTCGCCCGCCTGCAGGTGCCCTACATCATGATGCACATGCAGGGTACGCCGCAGACCATGCAGCACGCCCCCCACTACGACTGCCTGATGCGTGAGGTGTTCGTCTACTTTGCCGAACGCATCCACCGTCTGCACGACATGGGAGTGAACGACCTCATCCTCGACCCCGGCTTCGGCTTCGGCAAGACGCTGGAGCACAACTACGAGCTGATGGCACACCTGGAGGAGTTCGTGCGTACGTTTGACCTGCCCCTGCTGGTAGGCATCTCGCGGAAGTCCATGATATATAAGCTGCTGGGCGGGACACCTGCCGATGCCCTCAACGGGACGACCGTCCTGAACACCATCGCCCTGATGAAGGGGGCACACATCCTGCGTGTGCACGACGTCAAGGCAGCCGTCGAGGCCGTACGTCTGGTGGAAGCGATGCGGCAGTCCGCCCTTTCCGCCCCCGAACCATTTACCCGATAAAAGTATCTTAGCCCATGATATTCTCCATTGAAATAAAAGACATCATCGATATTCTCTCGGTAGCCCTCCTGCTTTACTACGCCTACAAGTTCATGAAAGAGTCAGGCTCGGTAAAGATTTTCACAGGCGTCCTTATCTTCATCCTGCTGTGGCTGTTGGTGGCTCAGGTGCTGGAGATGCGTCTGCTGGGAGCCATCTTCGACCAGTTGGTCAAGGTGGGAGCCATCGCCCTCATCATCCTGTTCCAGGACGACGTGCGCCACTTCCTCCAGATGCTGGGTTCCCATGAGAAGGTCAGCCGTCTGTTCCGCCTGCTCACGGGAGGCAAGAAGGAGAAGGTGGAACACTCCGACATCATGCCCATCGTCATGGCGTGCATGAACATGAGCAAGCAGAAGGTCGGTGCCCTCATGGTGTTCGAGCGCAACATCCCCCTCAACGACATCATCCATACGGGCGACACCATCGATGCCAACCTGAACCAGCGTCTCATCGAGAATATCTTCTTCAAGAACAGTCCGCTCCACGACGGTGCCATGATTATCTGCCACAAACGCATCACCGCAGCCGGTTGCATCCTCCCGGTATCGCACAGCCTCGACATCCCCAAGAAGTTGGGCTTGCGCCATCGTGCCGCCCTGGGAGTTTCCCAGCAGACGGACGCACTGGCTGTCATCGTGTCGGAGGAGACGGGTGGCATCTCCATCGCGTTCAAGGGCGAGTTCCACCTGCGTCTGTCCGCCGAGGAGCTGGAGAGCTTCCTCACCCGTGAGCTGAACTGAAAAGCCGCCTGTTAAAAACTAACTCATAATCCTATGAACAAACTACTGCTTATCATAGACCCTCAGATTGATTTCATAACCGGTACATTGCCTGTCCCTAACGCAGAACAGGCAATGACTGAGTTGGCCGATTATATCCGTGACAACAACGGATGTTATTCACATAAAATCATCACCGAGTCCGGCTTGTCATGTAGCCGATGACAGTACACATCGGCGATGTCTACCCGCAGGACTTCACCCGCCTGGTGGAGGTTATCAAGGAAATCCGATAAAGACAAGCAGTAGTTAGAATCACGACGTCCCCGCACCGTCCCGCTCCTCCTCCGAGGAAAAGGCGTGCGGGGATTTTTATGCTTATGGATTCCGTTGTTTTACGCTTGGCAGGTTACGATATAACATTATTTGATGGGAAATAAGAGAAGTATATAGCTTTCAGCTTGGAGATTACAGATAAATCGTATAATTTTCAGCCGTTAATTCCTAAACTTAATCGTATGAAGAAGTGTTGGTGCGTGCAAAGGCCTTGGGAAGTCTGGCTAATCCCGACTGGAAGCGAACCACGTACGACGCATTGTTGGCATGGTACATGAACGCCGGGAAATTCTCCCCGGTCGTTGAGTTGGGATACAGGTTTCTCGATTCACGTACCAAAGGCGTTGCCAAGTATGGAGGTGCCTACCTGTCCATCGGATTAAGATATTGAGTTCGGATATACGCCGCACAGGCTTTTGTGCGTGTGGATGCAGAATCCGGTTATAAGTCTGTCTTATAGCCGGATTTTGTATGTTTACAGACCTCGCTGTTCCTCCCGTAGTCCGGACTTTGCCCCGGCAAATACAGCCGTCCGACGGATGAAACACATTAGTTTGACACACCAAACACAGGTGTTTGACCTGGCAAACATAGTAGTTTGACATACCTAAGTATAATACTTTGGTAGGCTAAGTATAATACTTTGGCAGGCTAAGTATAATACTTTGATAGGCTAAGTATAATACTTTGGTATATCAAACACTTATGTTTGCCGTATCAAAGGCTTGTGTTTGTCCGGTCAAAGGCTTGTGTTTACACGGTCAAATGCAAATGTCCGGGCGATGTATTCCGTATTACCGACGGCTGAAAACAGGGTGTCGGGCACGTCTTCTTGCTCCGATGCGCGAAAAAACAGACGGGAAAGCTGTGCTACTCCACCGTGAACACGTAACTTTGCACCTCAAATTGCAAACAATGAAGAATTATCTCTCACGTACGTTTATCTTGACGTTGCTGGTGGTGGTCGTCCTGCTCGGGCTGCATTTCCTGCCTACCATCACCATCAACGGCTACACCCTCCGTCGGGTCAATCTGCTCTCTGACGTGGAAGTCAAGGAACCGGAACCCGAGTTGCTCGACACAGTCCCCCTGCCTCCTCCCGTCAAACCTGCCTTTGTGGATACCTGCAAGACCGGACTGACCTGCATCGAGGACTATGCCGACTCCACCCAACGGGGTATGAAGCCCTTTTATGAAGCCTTGTCCCACGTCAGCCAACGTCCTGTGCGCATCGCTTACTTCGGCGACTCGTTCATCGAGGCGGATATCCTGACGGGCGACCTGCGCGACCTGTTGCAGGCACGTTACGGTGGTTGCGGGGTAGGCTTTGTCGACATCACGTCCAACACGCACGGCTTCCGTCAGACCGTCCGTCACAACTTCGGCGGATGGCGCACGCGCGGTATACTCGACTCGCTGGGCTATGACCCTGCCCGGCTGGGACTCTCCGGCCACTACTTCATTCCCCGTGAAGGGGCGTACGTGGAGGCACAGACCCCGAAGGTGAGCCGCGGACGACTCGACAGCTGCGAGGTGGCGACCATCTTCTTTGAGAACAAGGGTCCCGTGACCCTCACCACCACGGTCAACGGGGTGGATGGAGAATCCCGGACGGTCGAGGGCAACGGACGTCTGCAGAAACTCGACTGCACCGGCAACATCAAGCGGGTCCGCTGGACCGTGAACCGTGCCGACACGGCAACCTTCTACGGCTTTGCCATGGACGGACGGACGGGCATTGCCGTCGACAACTTCGGAGTGCGCAGCAGCAGCGGACTGACCATGCGCAGCATCCCCATGAGCCGCCTGAGACAGTTCAACGCCTACCGTCCCTATGACCTCATCGTGCTGCAGTTCGGACTGAACGTCGCTACGCCGCGCGGCAGCAACTACGACGGATACGAACGCGGCATGCTGACCGTCATCGAGCACCTGAAGGAGGCATTCCCGCAGGCAGGCATCCTCGTCGTCGGTGTGGGAGACCGCGAGCACAAGGACGAGGAGGGCAACCTGCGCACGATGCCCGGCGTGAAGAACCTCATCCGCTACCAGCAGACTATCGCCGCCAAGGCAGGTGTGGCGTTCTGGAACCTCTATGATGCCATGGGAGGCGAGGGCAGTATCCGTCGGATGGTCCAGGCAAAGCCTGCCCAGGCGAACCTGGATTATACGCACATCAACTTCCACGGCGGAAAGGTGCTGGCAAAACAACTCTACGAGACTTTGATTTATGGGAAAGAACAATATGACAAACGGAAGGCATACGAGAATGAACAGTAGACTGTGGCTGTGGCTCCTCCTGCTGGGCTGTGCCGTGGGGGCGACAGCACAGGACCGGATTCCCGACCGTCTGTCACCGCAGGACACGTTGCGGAATCCCGTCCTCCACGTGCAGCACGGGACGGTTCCCCTGCATGACACGGTGACGGTCGGCAATTCACTGCCCCGGACGTTCCGCAATGCCGGGACGAACTGCATCCTCCGCGCCGAACAACTTTCACCCTTCTTCGAGAAGCTCTGTCAGGGGACGGAGCCTGTGCGCATCGTCCAGCTGGGCGATTCGCATGTGCGGGGACACGTGTTCTCCGTGGCTGCGCGCCATACACTCGAAGCGGCATGGGGCAGCCAGGCGGTCCATCCCGATGCCATCACCTACCAGACGACTGCCCTCGCCCGTGAGACCGGGGCACCGGGACTGGTCTATCACGCCATCGGCATCAACGGCGCCACCGCTGCCGAGTTCTGCAACACGGAACAGATGGACAAGGTAGCCTCGCTCATGCCCGACCTCGTCATCCTGTCGTTCGGCACGAACGAGAGCCACAACCGGCGTTACGACCCCGTGGAGCACTATGCACAGATGGATGCCCTGCTCACCCTGCTCCGTCACTATGTGCCCGATGCGGAGGTGATGCTGACCACTCCACCCGGTTCCTACGTCCGTGCCAGCCGTCGCCGGCGTATCATCAACCCGCGGACGGCAAAGGCGGTGGACACCATCCTGGAGTTTGCCGAAGCACGCGACCTGCCCGTGTGGGACCTGTACAACCTGGCAGGAGGGGCACGCAGCGCGTGTGCCAACTGGAGAACCAACCGCCTGATGCAGCGTGACCAAGTGCACTTCACCCATCAAGGCTATACCATTCAAGGAAACCTATTGGGCGAAGCCCTCTTAAAAGCATTCAATGACTATGTGGCAAATTGATATGAACCGTCTGTGCGACGTGCTGACTTACGACGCGCAGCAACCGATGATTTTCAGCAGCGGACTCTTCCTGTTCCTCTTCCTGGGCTTCAGCCTGGTCTATCTGCTGTTGAAGAAGACCACGACCCTGCGCCTGCTGTTTGTGGTGCTCTTCTCCTACTATTTCTACTACAAGAGCAGCGGAACCTACTTCTTCCTGCTGGCAGTGGTCACGCTGAGCGACTTCACGCTGGCACGGCTCATGGAACGGACGGAACGCAAGGGGGCACGCCGCGCCCTGCTCATCACCAGTCTGTGCATCAACCTGGGACTGCTGTGCTACTTCAAGTACACCAACTTCTTCTACGAGATGCTGGCTCCGTTGTGGGGCGGGCAGTTCCATGCCCTCGACATCTTCCTTCCGGTGGGCATCTCGTTCTTCACCTTCCAGTCGCTGAGCTATACGCTCGACGTCTATCGGGGCGAGCTGAAGGCGTTGCGCAATCCACTCGACTATGCCTTCTTCGTGTCCTTCTTCCCACAGCTGGTGGCAGGCCCCATCGTCCGTGCCCGTGACTTCATTCCGCAGATACGCCGTCCGGTAGTGGTGACCCCCGAGATGTTCGGACGCGGTGTCTACTTCATCGCTGCCGGTCTGTTCAAGAAGGCCATCCTCTCGGACTACATCAGCGTGAACTTCGTGGAGCGCATCTTCGACAATCCCGGCTTGTATTCGGGCATCGAGAACCTCTTCGGCGTCTATGGCTATGCCCTGCAAATCTACTGCGACTTCTCGGGCTACAGTGACATGGCTATCGGTCTGGCCCTGTTGCTGGGCTTTCATTTCCCACTCAACTTCCGTTCGCCCTACAAGGCTTCGTCCATCACGGAGTTCTGGCACTGCTGGCACATCTCGCTGTCGACCTGGTTGCGCGACTACCTCTACATCTCGATGGGAGGCAACCGCCGCGGGAAGCTGCGTACCTACTTCAACCTGTTCATGACCATGCTGCTGGGCGGACTGTGGCACGGCGCATCGTGGAACTTCGTGTTCTGGGGCGCCATCCACGGCATTGCACTGGCACTCCATAAGTTCTGGCGAAGCCTGCTCGGACGCGACAAGCACTACCAGAGCCGGGGCATCCGACGAGTCCTGGGCATCCTGCTGACGTTCCACCTCGTGTGCCTCTGCTGGATATTCTTCCGCAACAGCACCTTTGAAGCCTCGTGGACGATGATTCACCAGATTGTCGCCAACTTCCAGCCCCAGCTCTTCGGTCAACTCGTGGACGGCTACAAGATGGTGTTTGCCTTCATGGCAGTCGGCTTTGTGCTCCATTTCCTGCCCGACCGTTGGGAGGAGGCATGCCAGCGCGGTGTCATCCGTCTGCCGCTCGTGGCACAGGCGCTCCTGCTCATCCTCATCATCTATGTGGTTATCCAGGTGAAGACGAGCGACATCCAGCCGTTCATCTACTTCCAGTTCTGACGGAAGGCGGACGCCGTGCAGATTCTTCTTGCACTTTGTCCGGTTTGCGCACCGTCGTATCATGAATTTGCGTAAGTTTGCGCCCGAATTCAAGAACCAAGTTATTATGGACCTCGTATCGCTTTATGAAATATTCCGCTCCCATCCGCAGGTGACGACCGACAGCCGTCACTGCCCGGAGGGGAGTCTGTTTTTTGCCCTCAAAGGCGCTTCGTTCGACGGCAACGCCTTTGCCAAGTCTGCCTTGGAACAGGGCTGTGCCTATGCCGTGATTGACAATCCGGCTTATGCCGATGCTGCCGACAGACGGCTTATCCTGGTGGACGATGTGCTCTCCACCCTCCAGCAGCTGGCGAACTACCACCGCCGTCAGTTGGGCACACGCATCATCGGCATTACAGGCACGAACGGCAAGACCACGACCAAGGAACTGATTGCCCACGTGCTGATGCAACGCTTCCGTGTGCTTTACACGCAGGGCAACCTGAATAACCAGATCGGTGTACCATTGACCTTGCTCCGCCTCACGGCAGACGACGAACTGGCTGTGGTGGAGATGGGGGCGAACCATCCGGGTGACATCCGGGAACTGGTGAACATCGTCGAGCCGGACTACGGCATCATCACCAACGTCGGGAAGGCTCACCTGCAAGGCTTCGGCTCCTTCGAAGGGGTCATCCGCACGAAGGGCGAGCTGTATGATTTCCTGCGGATGCGTCCGCAGTCGGTCATCTTCCTGCATAACGACAATCCCTACCTGGCGCGTATCGCCGACGGACTGGAGGCAGTGCGCTACGGACGTCCGCAGACCGACGGACAGCAACCTGCCGTCTGCGGCGAAGTGGTGGAGTGCTCCCCCTTCCTGCACTTCCGCTGGCAGAGCGGGGGAGAGGAGTGGCATCACGTTGCCACCCACCTCATCGGGGCATACAATGTGGACAACCTGCTGGCTGCCGTCACCATCGGACGCTACTTCGGTGTGCCGTCCGACCGCATCGATGCAGCCTTGGAGGCCTATGTGCCGAGCAACAACCGTTCCCAGCTGGAGCAGACGGCGCACAACCACCTGATTATCGACGCCTACAACGCCAACCCGACAAGCATGGCAGCCGCGCTGGACAACTTCCGTCAGATGACCGTATCACCGAAGATGGTCATCCTGGGTGCCATGAAGGAACTGGGCGAGTACAGTGCCCGGGAACACCGGGCGGTGGCAGAGGCTGTGTCGGCTGACGGTTTCGATCGGGTGTGGCTGGTCGGTGAGGAGTTTGCCGACGCAGTGCCTCCCCAGGCACGCTACTTCCGTACGGCGGACGAGGTCATCGAGGCATTGAAACAGGAACCCCTGTCCGGCTATTACGTCTTGATCAAGGGCTCGAACAGCATGAAGCTGGCTTCCGTCGTTCCCTACCTGTAACCAACGCATACCTATATAAAGAGGGTGCATCAAGGGAGAGCCGTCGGCTCACTTTGATGCACCCTCTTGCTGTATCAGCAGGGCTGTTGTCCCTCAGACAGGCTTAGTCACGATAGCCCGGGTTCTGGTAGGCCTTCTTCTCATCGGCACTCATCTCCATGCCGTCCAGCTGTCCTTGCGGGATGGGGCGGAGGTAGTGGAAGGGCTTGATGGTGCGCTGATGCGTCTTCGGCGTGTGGTCCGTCTTGACGTTGTATCCCTGTTCGGGGAGCTTGCCGCAGATGGTGTAGGTGTCGGCATACTCGTTCCACTTCTGCGTACGCACCAGGTCGAACCAGCGGTAGCCTTCACCGAAGAACTCGCGGCTGCGCTCGTCGAGAATGTAGTTGATGTCGATGGTCGCCGGGGTTGCTGCCACCATCTCGGCACTGAAGTCACGGTCGACTTCCTTGTATTCCGCGTTGCTGTACGTCCACCGTCCGGCACGTGCACGGAGCACATTCACCAGGTCACGGGCAGTCTTCCCGGCTTGTGTCCGGGCTCCCTCGACGGCAGCTTCGGCTGCCAGCAGGTAGAGCTCGGAGAACTTGGCGATGTTATACGGACGGGTACTTCCGGCGTTCGGTTGTCCAGGTCCCGAACCGTTGTCGGTGCGGTACGGACCGAGCTTCCACAGTCCCGGATAGGCATAGCGGCTGACCTTGTCCAGTCCCAATACCCAGTCGGCACGTCCCGGCAGTGTCCCTGCACCCAGGTTGTTCTGCTTGGCTGCCTCTTCCGAATAGTTTACCTTGTCCATGTCTTCAGCTACGAACGAGAAGATAGGTTCCCGCTCTTTCACCTGCATGCCGTTGGCATTGGGGACTGACTCCCAGGTCTTCCCGTTCGTCGACCAGTTGCCGCGGTAGACGGTGGTAAACGTTCCGTCGAAGCGCGAGTCGTGCGTCTTGTCGGCAAAGGTATGGGTGAAGACTCCCTGGGGCGGTGCCATGCGGTTCCACGGACGGCCGTAGCTTTGTTCGGCAGTACGGATGAGCACGGACTTGCCGTCGGATGAACGTGCGTCGGTGTAGTTCCAGTTTACCATCCAGCCGGCGAAGTTGTCGGGTGCACCGCCGCTGCCGTAGCTGAGGCTTCCGCCGTTGTAGTACTCGTCCTCCTGCGTGTGGTCGGCATAGAGGAGGATTTCGTTGTTGCGGTCGTTCGGTCCGGCATTGACTTGCCAGAAGCTCTCCTGCAAGCCGAAGGGACCGGGGTTCTCGATAGCCTTCACCGCCACATCATACGCCTGCTGGAAATACCAGGCGGCATCGTGTCCGTCGGGGTCTGTACGCGGACACTCCGGATAGGTCGGTATCTGGTTGGGGTTCTTCAGCCACCAGGCATAAGTCAGGTACGCCTTCGAGAGGTAGAGCCGTGCGACGGTCTTGGTGACGCCGCCTTTCACGCGAGGCTGTTCGGGCAGATTCTCGACCGCTTTCAGCAGGTCCGGGAAGATGGCTTTCGTGTAGACCTCGGGCACGGTGTTCCGCACCGAGACGCGGTTGGGGTTGATGTTGAACTTCAGTTCACCGGCTCCCATATCAAGAGGTACACCGCCGAAGGTCTGCACGAGCAGGAAGTAGTCGAAGGCGCGGAAGAAGCGTGCCTCCGAAACCAATGCTTCGGAGATGCCCACGGAAGCGCCGTTCTCGATGACGCCGTTGGCCGTGTTGATGTTGGAGAAGGCAGTTCCCCACAAGGCATCGCTCCGGCTGGTCGATGCCGTCAGGTTGCCGACGCCCGAGAGGTCGGCGTCCTTGAAGTTGCCGTCGGCACTGAAGCCATAGGTAGCTTCGTCCGTACCGGTCTGGCAGGAGTTGTAGTAGTAGGCTTGTCCGTAGATGTAGCGCAGGTGGGCATACATGGAGGTGATGCCTCCCTCGACACCCTTCTCCGTCTTGAAGAACGACGGGTCGTAGGTGCTGCGCGGTTGCTCGTCGAGGATGTCCGAGCAGGAGGTCGTCAGTGAGAGGGCAAGGAATGCCGTTCCCAACAGACGGGCGGGGATGGATATGCTTTTCATTGTCATGCTTCGTTAGAATGTTAAGTTAATACCGAATAAGAAGTTGCGGGTCGACGGTGAGTTGGTACCCACAGTCAGGAAACGGTGTTGGATGGCACCGGTCACTGCCACGTTCTCGTCGCCGTACGAATTGGTTTCCGGGTCAAGTCCGGTCTCCTTGTGGAAGGGAGAGCAGATGACGAACGGGTTCTGTACCGACAGGTAGGCACGCAGGCTCTGGAGACCGATGCGCTCTACCCACTTCTGATGGTCGAAGTTGTAGCCCAGCGTGATGTTGCGCACCTTCCAGTAGGAGGCGTCGAAGAGTCCCAGCGTGCTGCCGTATTTCGGGTTGTCGCTGCTGTTGATACCGCCGGGCTTGGGATAGTTGGCGTTCTTGTTCTCAGGCGTCCAGTAGTCTACGTCGACTTGTCCGCGACGTCCGGAGAGCATGTTCAGGTAACCGCTGGAGTGGTGCAGCGTGCTGATGAGCTTGCCGCCGTAACGGAAGGCGGTGATGATGTTCAGGTCGAAGTCCTTGTAGGAGACGCGTGTGCTGAATCCGCCCTGGAACTTGGGCTCCATGCTGATGATTTGGCGGTCGGCAGGTCCGATGGCACGCAGCGGCTTGCCCGTCTCGTCACGCTCGCCGGTGTATTTCACCTTAATCATACCTTCGTTGCCGCCCGGCTCCAGGATGTTGAGGTATTGGAAGTCGGGGTCGTCGCTGTTCCACAGACCGACCTTTTCGTAGTCATAGATACAGTCGATGGGATAACCGACGAACCAGTTGTTGGGCTCGTCCCGGTCAGCCCCCGAAGCGAGGGACGTCAGCTTGTTCCGGTTAGCCGAGAGGTTGAGGCTGGCATCCCATGACCAGCCGTTGCGGTTCTCCAGGATGATGCCGTTCAATGTCAGTTCGACACCGCGGTTGCGGGTCTTGCCCACGTTTGCCATGTAGCGTTCCACGCCGGAGGTGGAAGGCAGGCTGACGCTCTGCAGCAGGTCGGTGGTGTTCTGGATATAGTATTCCAATGTTCCCGACAGTCTGCCGCCCAACAGGGTGAAGTCCAGACCGAAGTTCCAGGTCGAGGAGTACTCCCAACCCAGCTCGGCGTTCGGCAGTTCCGACACGAACTTGCCGGTGGCATAGCCCGTAGGACCGAAGTTATACGGACGGGTGGCAAGCCGTCCCCAGGTCTTGTAGGGGTCGACTGCCTGGTTGGAGGTCTGTCCGTAGCCGACGCGGAGTTTCAGGGCATCGAGCCACTTCACGTTGTCCATGAATTCCTCCTGACGGATGTTCCATCCTGCGGAGACTGCCGGATAGGTGTGCCATTGGTGACCTTTTGCCAGGCGGGAGGATGCGTCGGCACGTACGGTCGCCATCAGCATGTAACGGTTGTCGTAGGTGTACATCACACGTCCCATCCACGACATCAGTCCGCTCTTCTGGTAGTCCCACTTGGAAGGGTCAACGGTGATGGTGCTCTCGGCACGTCCGATGTTGTAGAACTGGAAATACTCGGCAGGAATGTCACGTCCGGCAATGTGCGAAATGGTGTAGACGGTCTGTTCCGCTGAATACATGCCCACCACGTTCAGCTGATGTTTGCCGAAGGTGTGGTCGTAGGTCAGAAGGTTCTCCACGGTCCAGTTGGTAGTCTCCTTATGTTCGAGTGAAGCCGTCGACGGGGTGTCTGCCGTGGTGCTGTTGACCCCTTCTCCGGTGAAGGTTCCGTTCTTGCTCGAACGGTAGTTCAATCCGATGTTGATGCGATACTTGAGGCCTTCCCATGCGCCCTTTCCCGGGAACTTGACCTCTCCGAAGAGGTTGTTGTAGGTACCGAACCCTTCCGTCCGGTTAATCCAACTGTCAGACAGACCCTCCACGACGCTCCGTGTCAGGACGAACGCCTCGTCCTGGCTGTTGTATTTCACCGTCCGCTTCAAGCTCCCGTCTTCGTTGTACGGATTGGTGAGCGGCGTGGCAGCCAGTACCCCGTAGAGTCCGATGTTCTGTCCCTTCGTCACGTTGTAGTTGGTATTGCTGACGAGTCCGAAACGGAAATACTCGCCCACACCCTGGTCAAACGAGCCCCGGACGGAGTAGCGCGTATAGTTCTGTGTCGGGATTACGCCCTGGTCCTTGTAGTAGGCAGCACCGAAGCTGTATCCTCCACGTTGGGTACCACCGGCAACACTGATGTCGTGGCTGTTGACATAACCGTTGCGGAACATCAGGTCCTGCCAGTCCGTGTCCGTGTCATCCGACTCGTCGACGGAATTCTCGAACTTGCCCGCCATCTTGCGCATCTCGGCAAACTTCTGTCCGTGCATCATCGGGTATTTGGAGAACACCTTCTTCATGCCCACATAGCCGTTGTACGTGAACTTGGCAGGCGTTCCCTGCGTGCCCTTGTGGGTCGTGATGATGATGACACCGTTCGCACCGCGTGAACCGTAAATAGCTGTCGACGAAGCATCCTTCAGGATGTCCAGGCTCTTGATGTCGCTCGGATTGATGTCCGACAGGTTGCCCATGAACGGGATTCCGTCCAGCACGATCAGCGGGTCGTTGCTCGCATTCAGCGAACGCGTACCACGGATACGTATCTGCATCGAAGCTCCCGGAGCCGAGGACGTCTGTGCCATGTCGACACCCGCTACCCGGTTCTGCAAGGCGTACGTCACGTTGGTTGCCGGCATCTCGCGCAGCTTGTCACCGTCCACCGAGGCGATGGAGCCGGTCACGTCGCTGCGGCGTGCGCTACCATAACCGATGACGACGACCTCTTCCAGCGCTTTGGAATCTTCCTGCAAGGTGATGTTGAAGGTTGTTTTTCCACCGACGGGCACTTCCTCTGAGCGGAACCCGACGAAAGACACCTGCAGGATGGCGTCTTTCCCGGACACTTTCAGTGTAAAGTTGCCGTCCAGGTCCGTGATTGTCCCGTTTGTCGTACCTTTTTCGAGGACGTTGGCACCAATGATGCTCTCACCATTGGAATCTTTGACAACGCCCTTCACGGTCAGACTCTGTGCATAGGTCCACAGAGAAATGAGGCTGAACAGTACCAGCAGCCCCACTGCCTTTAAATTCATGGCATTTTTCATTGAAATGGTTGTTTAGGTTGTTAAATAATTAGTTACTTGTCGAGGATGGAAAAGAAGACTGGTTGCTTTTGTATGTGTAGGGATTTTTTCTTTTAATTCTGGGCTCAATAGGTTTGAAAGCTCTTGTCTCTTTTCTATCCTGGTTGCAATATTGGCAAGTTTCCCCGATGTATCCAAACATTTTTGTTTACTTTTTGCAGCCTTTTTTTACGTTGGAATTTGCAACATTACTCAGCAGCTACCCCTTCTTGTCGAAATGATACACACGATTTTAGCGTTTTTATTATCGGTTTATCCGACGCATCCTTCCTCCTTGTCTCATAATATGTAGGACCCGAATCGTGCATCTGTGGAATGCCGCTTCGCTTTCTTTGGACTTATTGTATATTCATACGAAAAGCATCCTGTGAGGTCTTCCGAGCTCCTTTTCTGTTTTCAGGCAGCAGCTGTCTCCTTCCTTTCCTCTGCTGTGTTTTTTATCGGACGGAAGTCTTGTCTTCAGCTGACGGTAGTGCATTGTATATATTTTTGTGCCCATCCTTGTTCGTTTTCTGAAGGTTCCTTTTAGCGGATGAAAGTTGAAAAATCCTGAATGATCCTTCGCGAGATTCGTTTCTCGTCATCCCTTTTCTCCTCTTTCCCTGTTTTTAGCGGACGCCCGTCCTATCATCTGTCGTTTTGCCATGCTTTTAGCCTCTTCACCATACAGAAACATCAAAATCCTCCTTTCTCGCTAACTCGTCCTTTTCGAATATCCGATAATCTGGAGACGAAACGTGAATGATTGCAAACGGAATGCCCGAAAA